>Ga0247693_1000020_pt1 | contig 70206 bp, 91 predicted proteins | sample CNK34_metaG_FD_182712 | JGI IMG/M metagenome (GOLD analysis project Ga0247693, IMG submission 182712) | Soil microbial communities from Purdue University Martell Research Forest, Indiana, United States - CNK34 | ecosystem: Environmental > Terrestrial > Soil > Temperate forest > Bulk soil... | reverse complement strand
AGTCATCGTCGCGCAGCCGCAGTCCTCCGTCGACGCGCTCAGCGTGGCCGCGATCGGCACCCAGCCCATCACCTACCAGTGGTACAGGGGGCAGACGGGCGACGTGTCGCAACCCGTCGCCGGCGCGACGTCTCCCACGTTCGCCGCGCCGCCGGCCGGCGTCTACTGGGTCCGCGTCTCCAACGCCATCGGCCACGCGGACAGCGTCGCCGCCGGCGTCACGTTCCCTCCGCCGCCGAGCAAGGTGCCGATGACGAAGGCAAATTGCTTCATCGGCATCGGTCCCGACGCCGCGGTCGATGCGGGCGTGCCGTTCTCCGTCTACGTCCAGACGCTCGGCTGGCAGCTCAGCGACGAGGTAGTCGCCTGGGACTTCGGCGACGGCGCGCGCGAGCGCAGCACCGCCGAGTTCGGCCGGATCTCCCACGTCTGGTCGAAGGCCGGCAGTTTCACGATCACCCTGACGGTCACGCGAGGCAGCGAGCAGGTGGTGAACACCGCGCCGATCAAGGTCAACGGGCCGCAGGAAGTTCCGGATCCCCCACGGATCCTCGAGCAGCCGAGGTCCGCGACGCTACCGCGAGGCGGCACCGTGACGCTTTCGGTGACGGCGGCCGGCGCGGCGCCCCTCACCTACCAGTGGTATCTCGGCTCGCGCGGAGACACCTCGCAGCCGGCGACCGGCGGCCTGGGCGCCTCAATCCTCGTCGCCTTCGCTGGCGACTACTGGGTCCGGGTGAGCAACCGGTTCGGCGCGGTGGACAGCCAGGCGGCGATCGTCACCGAGCAGTTGCCTCCGCCGCCACCACCACCACCTCCAGCCGATGGCGAGCCTTTCGAGGTGCGCCTACCCGACGGCTCGCGGCTGCTGTGGTATCCCCCAGAGTCGGCCGCCAAAGGCATACAGATTGGTGTCTGCCAGGTGCCGGAGGTGAGGCACGCGTGGCAGGCGCCGGCGCCGACGCTGGAGTCGTGGAAAGCGCTGCGCGAGCTCGGCGTTGTCAACCTGCGGCTGCAGTTCGACCTCGCCGTCGTATCGCCCAAGCCGGGCGACTGGGACACCAGCGTGTTCGAGCAGTGGTTCCGCCCGGCACTCGCCGCCGGCCTCACCGTGCACCCGAACATCGTCTTTGGCGAGAAGACGGTGGCCGGCTCTTTCGTACCCGCCCCGGCGCATCACACAGCCGCATGGCGGTACGACGCCGCCGCGAGGATGGCCAAGGACTACGGTTCGCTCGTCGGCTCCTATGGCCTCGGCAATGAGCCGGGCGACCCTGCCTGCTCGTGGATGCGCGACGACGTCTCGCGAGATGGCCAGCGTGACGGCATTCGCGGGCAATACTTTCCCGACTTCATCGTCCCGATCGTCGAAGGGATCAGAAGTGTGCAGCGGGACGCAAAGATCACCGGCTTCGAAGCCGACTCCGCCGTGATTCAGCAACGTTGCATGCAGGCCGCCAAGGACCTCGGCGAAGAAATCGACGTCCAGACGGTTCACCCCTACGGCGACGTCGGTGGCGGCGACTACGCGACCATGGCGCTGTTCGCCTCCGTACGCGATGCGTCGAAGCCGTGGGTCATCGGCGAGGTTGATCACCAGCAGTTTGCCTCCGCCATCGCGCGCGGGGCGGACCGCGGCGTGGCAAGCGATGAGGAGATCGGACTCCTCGCGGCCTTCGTGCGCGAGGTCCAAGCGAAGTACGCAGACGTGCAGTGCATCTACTTCGGGACGCCCGAATACTTCTTCACGCGCAAGCTCGTGGCGGACCCGCTAAACCTCTTCCCGAAAGGCACGACCTGGAGCACCTGGACCTACTGGCCCGATGGTCCGAACGGGAAGCCGGAAGTGTCGGCCGCCGGCCGCGCGCTCGCGGAGGTGTTCAACCAGCAGGGGCGTCGTCGCGCGGTAAACGCGCGGGGCGTGAGCGCCTGATGCGTCTCTCTGAACTTGAACCGCAGTTCCTGAAGATCACGTCACCGACGACCTTTCAGGACGTCGACGCGATCGCCGACGCAGACGGCGTGATTTTCCTCTGCCCGGTTTGCTTCAGGGCGAACGGCGGATCGGTCGGCACGCACTCCGTCATCTGCTGGCAACCGCATGTGCCTCAAACGATCCCGCCGACGCCCGGCCGCTGGAACTTCGTCGGCACTGGTTACGGTGACCTGACCCTCCGCGCCGGCAGCTCGTCGATCGCGCTGACCGGCGATGGATGCAAGGCGCACTTCTTCATCACCAACGGCGAGATCGTCGGCGCATGAACGACTGCCTCATCCTCCCGCGCCGCGCGCTGCCGCAGCCCACGCCAATCGTCTCGACCGGCGGGGGTGACTGCGGCGCTTGCGTCCTCGGCGGGCTGGTCGGCATCCCCGATGTGGCCAGCGTCTACGACGAGCTGCTCGGCGGTGACCGGACGCCGCTGACGTGGAACCGCGTGTGCGCGGCGCTGTGGACCGCTCTGCGCAACGGGCGCGTCGACCGCATCATCGAGGACGTTCCGCTCTGGCCTGACCGGCCGTGTCACCTCACGTTCGGCGCACCTTCGTGGGCGATGAGCGGTGCGTGGTTCAACTACGTGCGCATGGCCGTCGACGCCGGGTATTACGCCATCGCCGAGGTCGCGATGCGCGGTGGTGGTCCGATCGTGATGACGGATCACTGGCTGCTGATCGCCGGCGCGCGCGAAGTCCCGCCGCCCGGCGGGAGCGGTCTCATCGCGCAAGACGTCCTGATCTCCTGCTCATCTCGATCGAGGCCGGACGAGGAGTGGATTGATGCCGGCACCTTCCTGCGCGAGCGCGGAGGATTCAACGTCATCCTCGCGCGACCAGCGATCGGGCAGGAGCCCGTCCACTGCTGCGTCGTCGAGTCGGCCCGCATCGTCAGGACGCCGGGCAGCGGACCGAAAGGTCAGGCGCAAGCGATCGCGTGCACCGCGCACGGGACTGAGGTCACGCAGACCTGAAGTGATTGCCCGGTTCGTGGCGTCCCCGCCGGGCTCGGGTTAACTGGGCGTCGTGCTATCGCGACCGTGATTGAGGAAAGCTTTAAAAGTAGGACGCTCCGACCCTATTGCCGTGCCGCCCTCGATCCTCAGCCGTTCGCTCCGAGTTCTGCCCCGCCACAATTTGCCATCCCTCCAGCGTTCGCTGGTGTCTCCCTCCGTTAGGCTCGGATGGCCGCCGCGGACTTCGGTGACGAGCGCCGCTGGCTCCGCCGGTTCATTGCACGCCGCTTACTCGCCTGATGGATTGGCGGCTTAGCTCACCGCCACAGCGAGGGACGAACCGTGACCGGGCTTCACTCCGCGCCAGTACCGCTGCGCGGGATTTCATCAAGCGAAGGGTTGAACACCCACCCGACGCGCAAGAATCCGAACGGCAGATGAATCTCGACGTTTGGCATCGACACGTCGATGTGCGCACCAATACTGATCTGAGACCACCCGGTGAAATGGAAGTACGCGCTGAAGTGGCGACGGCCATCATACGTGTCGTTATCGAGACCGAATACCATCATCATCACTCTCTTTCAAACAGTGAGCGCAGTCGCGCTCCGTCCACCATGTCGGCGTGTCGCCGGGCCAGTCGCTTAAACGCCGACTCCAGTGTGCTCAACCGCCGCGCGATCTCCGCTAGATCGGCGTGACCACCCTTCCGAACTCGCCGCCGCAAGGTTGCTCGCCTTTTCGCCTGCACATGGCCGGTACGCCCAGACTGCAGGTGATGCGTCGGCTTGGCACCGCGACCGAACTTCAGCGCTGCTTTCGCTTGTCGGCGATGACGACGGGTGCGCGCCGTGCTCACCGCATCGCCTCCGCCGCCTTCTTCTCCCACCAGCGATCGCAGATCGAGATACGACCGAGCGTGAGATCGTCCGTTTTGAGTTGGTGCACGCCGACTCCGAAGTCGTGCGGCTCATCTTTCTCGGCGCGTCGCATGTCGCCGCTGACCCACTGCCGGCGGCCATCGTCCTCATAGGCGATGCCACGGAAGCCGTGCTCGCGGTAGAACCGCTCAAGGCCATCGGGCGTGACGCTATACCGACCGCCACCATAGTGCAGCGCCTCGACCATTCGGTCGTCCATGATGACGGCGACGTGGACGAAGAGCACTTTGCAATCCACGCCGGCGGCCACGGCTTCGACGCCCCACGGCACCAGAACGGATTTCGAGTAGAGCGCGGTCAGCTCCTCGGCCGCGGTGATCTGGCGTTCCTGCTGCTGCCTTTCGCTCTCGGCCTTGGCGCAGGCGGCGACGAGGATCATCGCGAGTGCAATTGCGCGTTTCATGTCTCCTCTCCTTTGCGGACGAAGGGACACCGGCGTGACTGAAACGTGGCGCGGCCCGCTCACCCGCCCATCCTCCCCACGACGACGCTGACCCGCAGGGCGAACAGCCACACCGCCGCGGCGACAGCGTCTCCCACCTCTTGCGCCGATTGCCACGTAGGGCTCAGGTCCGAGCGGGTTGGATGTCATCGCGGTTTCCTCCAGACGTACGTCTCGCCGACGCCGAGCGCGTCGACCGCAGCGCGCGCCGCCTCACCCCGTGCGCCCGCCCGGCCGCGGTGCCGCCGCCTGTAATGGGCGTTGCGCTTCTCCCTCTCGACGCACGTCTCGCTGTGCTTCGTGTAGAGCCGACGGCCGGCGCGCTCCTGCACCGGGACGTACTTCGCCGAGCCCGCGCCGGCGACCGCGTACGCAGCGCCCTTCGGCTCGACCACGGGCACGGCGTCGAGCGCGATCCGCCCTCCGTCGTCGATCAGGTCGCACCAGCGGATCTCTCCACCGCAGAACTCGCAGATGGTGTCGGACTTCATGGGCGCTCCTCGACTGATCGGAACGAATGCGGCAAGAAGACGCGCGTTCCGATCCCGTGGTGGACGTGGTGATCCTCGGCGTACGGGCAGATGTTCGACTGGCAGCCGTGGGACACGCCCTTGTCATCTCCGTGCGGGCAGGGTGAGCACATCAGCACGCCGGCTTCCCGCAGCACCGCGCGCGCCCGCGCCACGGCGCCTGGCTGATGCCACAAGCGGTTCAATCCGCTCGGGTGAGGAAGAACTACGAGTTCGGGCCCTGCACCGAAGGCCGCGCGGTATACCCGGAACGGCTCATACCCGCCGCCGAACGCCTCCGCGACCTTGACCCCGCACAGCACGATGACGTCCGTCGAAGCGCGCTCGCCGACGAGTTCCGCGGCCCTTGCCCGTGCCGCCGGCAGCGACCACTTCGGATGGCACAGGTCCACGCGATCAAACGACCGGAGGTACGTCCGCTCGTCCAACCCCATCACGATGCGGCAGAGGCGTCCTCCGGATGCGTGAGGAGGTTCGGGATAGAGGGCGAAGCGCATCGCGTCTTCGGCGTTCGTCTGGTGGGGATTGGACTCGCCGACGAGGAGGGGCTTCACTTCTCGACTCCTGACCGTGATCGCTCGGTCAGCCGAACGCCTTCGCTCAAATCAAACCAGCGCGATCGCACCTTGATCGCTTCGCCGTAGAGAGGATCGTTGGCGTGAATCTCGCGCAGCACGCCCTCCGCCTGCCACATCAGTGCAACGAGCGGATTGCTCTCGCACACCATGTCGTGCCGCTTCATCGCGGCGTGGCGCTCGGCTATCGTGCCGCTGACGTGCGCGGCGCAGTAGGCGCACGCGGTGACCGCTTCGCTAGCCTCGTTCGCCGCCGGGCGGATGCGGCCGAGCATTCCCATCGCCGTCGCGTAGTTGCCCACCAACTCGCTAACCAGCGCTCCCATGCGGTCGTGTACCTCCGGGTAGATCCCAACCGAGACTCCCGCCAGAGCCTGACGGGCGCGATCCTCGAACTCGGCGCGCAAGCACAGAATGTGATCGTGTGTCCATGATCTCTTTGCGCAAGAGTCGAGAGGGAAGGTTGGCGTGGCTTCGTTGACGATCGTCTCGTCGTCGTTGCTCATCGCACCGCCTCCGTGATCTCCGCGAGCGTCTTCCCCTCGACGGCCATGCGTCCCATCTCGTTGACGCTCCAGTACGACACGCCACCGCTCTCCTCGCCGTCCATGGAGATGAAGCAGTGGCGGATGAGACGAAAGCAGAGCTGCGCTGGAATCTGCTCGGTGTCGAGTATCCAACCGCCAGGTACGAAGCGCGTCAGTTGCTCGCCGGTCTCCTGCTCGTCCTCGGCGATGAGGCGACGTAGGAGAACGATCTCACCTGGGCTGATCGTCGCCGGGACGTTCATGTTGCCGAGGAGTTGGCCGATGATGCCGGTGGCGAAGCCGTTGCCCATCTACGCCACCTCCCCGGCCGCCGCCATGCAACTCGGGCACGTCACGTACCGGTAGTTGTTCGGCGAGTAGACCCACATCTCGCCATCGCCCAGCGGGCGTGGCACATCGTCTCCGGCGCACAACGGTGAAACGAGACGCCCCTCATCGCCGAGGTACTTTGCGATGTGCACCAGGTACGGACGTCCAGCCGCAGCCATCCGCTCGAACATTGGCGCGAGGTCGCGCATCTCCTCTTCGTCGATGCGGGCGTATTCGGCGTTGATCGGGCGGGTCGTCATCCGAGCAACCCCAGGTTCTGCTGCACGCCATGCGTCCGACACCAGCGCGCCGCCGACGCATGCGCCTCGATGCGATCGGCGATGACGTACGCCCGCACCTCCGGCGATGTCGGCACGTAACGACCGCGCCAGTTCTGATCGAGCCCCATGTTTCGCGCGACGTTCGTGGAGTCAGCCGAGGCGAACGGGATGTGCGAGAAGATCGTCGGGTCGAGCATCCGCAACCCGTGCAATTTGGTCATCGGCGAACCCTCGCCGCCACCGTGCTCGTAGCAGATGGCCTCCAGTGCTTCGGCCATCCGAGCCCACCATGACGTGGTCCCGATCTGCGCGAATTGGCCGGACGATCCGAAGGCGACTCGCGGCCAGAAGTTGTAGAGTTTCACCAGCCTCTCGATCGATTCGTGAAGGTGCCAGACCGGAACACCGAGGCCGAGGAAGGCATCGAACGGCCACTCCTCTACGAGCGCATCATTCGCTGCCTCGTCGCCGTCGATGACGTCGGGGATCAGAGCCCAATCGCAGCCGGGGTGCGCGAGCCAGTCACCGCACCATGTGTAGTACTCCGACCAATCCGTGATCGGCGCGCCGGACGTCCACGCTGAGAATGCGCCGTTGTCCAGTGCGAACGATTGGCATACCTCGGCCAACATCGGCAACTGCGCGCGGCCGGTGGCGAACGACACCATCGCGTGACGGCCGCGGAAGAAGCGCGCGGCGTCGAAGGCGGGCGTCATCGGCGTCCCGTGGTAGTGGATCACGCTACCTCCGTCAGTCGCGCGATCTCTTCGCGCCATCTCTTGACGGCCGCCTGGCCAGCCCTGCTTCGCCACGCGCACTCGATCGCGGCGACGACCTGGCGATAGACATCGTCGGCTCGGCGTTGTGTCGCGTGATCCATGCTTCGGCAACTCGCCGTCCGGCACTCCAGCGGCTTCGGCCCGTTCCGATGGAGTTCGCATCCGCCGCCGACAGTCAGGAAGACGCACTGCCCGCGGACTAACTCCGATTCGGCAACAGCGAGACCTTCCCATCCGATGATCGCCGGACGCAGGACGGTCGTCTTTCGATAGCGCAGGCAGATGAGCCGCGAGGCGAGGCCAACGTCCATCGCGCGCATCGCCTCGTCGGGAGTGAAGCGGCCGGGATATCCGCTGGCGCACATGGCGCGGCAGGGCTTGCACGATCCGCTGCCTCCGCCGCTGGGGCACTGCGTGGAGAACAGCTCGGCATCCGCGAGGTTCACGCCACCTCCCCGAGCCGCCGCGGTTCGTACTTCGCTGCGCGCACGAGGATCGAGCACGACCACCGCCGATCCACGTATGTGTTCGGCGGGACGAAGACGAATCCGGTGCCAAAGCTAACAATCCGGCCGACAAAGACGCGCCGCGGGTCGCTCCGATCCCAGAATGCAGCGTCGGCGGCGAGCATGTACGACTCGGCGTCGAGCTGCAGAAGGGGAACATTCATGGCTGGCGCGCTCCAGAGGTCACGAGATCCACGATCACCGCGTCGCGCTGCAGGTTGTGCCACCAGCCGTCCAGGCTCGGCTTCGTATCGATGTTCCACTCAGCGTCAAGGGCAAAAACGTCCCACTCGCCGCGCTTTCCGAACTCGTTGATCAGCCGCTCGCCATCAGCGCGTGTCTCGACGGCGAATCCTCCGTGGTAGGCGGGCGATGTCCCATCCGCTGGACGCGGTCCGAGTTTTTGGAGATGCTCGTTACGCGTCGCCAGTTCAGCGATGCCGCGCCTGTAACTCTCGGCGTGCCCGACCGTGAAGATCAAGCCGTCACCTCGAAGCGCAACTTGTCCTGCTCAGGCATGCGGTCTACCCGTGGCCGTGACGGCGTCGACCACGACCGGCCGCGGATCTCGGCGACGCAGCGCCAGCCGGCCGCGCGGAGCGATGTGCCGGGTTCGGTGGCCAGGATGTAGGTGACGAGCCTCCGGTAGCCGAGCGCGCGTGCCGCGCGCCAGGCGGCGCCGTAGAGCATGGAGCAGGCGTTCCGCGATCCGTCAGTCGCCAAGCGCGTGACCTCCGCGGTGAAGCCGTCCTGCAGCGCCCGCGCGACCGGCCGGCCGACGATGGCCACGCCGACGACGTCAGGGCCGAGCGCCGCGGCGACGGCGAAGAGACCGGACAGCGGTGGCGGGTGGTGCCGGTGATGCTCGAGCACGAACGCCCGCGCGTCCTGCAGCGTGATCGGGACGAGGGCGAGGGGCATCTATACCTCCGCGCCCTGCTCACGCCGAGTGCTCACATAACTGGCGGGGAAGACCCGACGAGATAGCCAAAACGCCCGCCGTTCCCGGTGCTTCGCAGAGAGTGCACCATGCGAGCACCGCCCTCTCACGGCGGTAACACGGGTTCGAATCCCGTATGCGCTACCAAATATCTCGTTTTCTTTCATTTGTTTACCGTCACTGTTCGCTGAATCACCATTCATCGCTCACGCCGGCCGCTCACAATAGCTGCCGTTTCCTGTTGCGGCTCCTCTTCGGCCCACCGCTCCATCGCCTTCGCCATCGTCTCCAGCGAAGCATCGAAGTAGTGGTCCATGATCGTCTTGAGCGAGGTGTCTCCCATCATCCGCCCGATCATCACCGGGTTGGAGATCTCCGCCAGACGCGAGGCGCCGGTGTGGCGCCAGGTGTAGAACTGCGCGCGCTTCCCCTCGAGCGGCGGCTCGTCGGGGAACTTCTCGGCGAGGATCTCGTTGGCAATCGCTACGAGCCGCGCCCATTGCTTCCGGATGTTGCGGTACGGCTCACCAGTCGCGAGATTCGGGTGCACGAATTCTGACGTCGACGTGGCCAGCCGCGCGCGGAGATATCGTACGAGCTGTGGGTGGAGCGCCCCCTGCACCTCGATCCCCTTCGCCGCGTTCTTGTGCTCGTCGAGGATGAACGTGCCGACGTCCTTCGTCGGGTGGATGAAGAGTTGCCCGCGGCGCAGCGTGTAGTTGTTTTGCGGCCGCATCAACGTCCTGTAGGCGACAAGGCAGAGCCCCCGCATGGGAACCTCGCTCGGCGGCTTCCGGTGCGTCTCCGGGTCATAGCCGGCGATCGCCTGCCGTTGCTCGGCCTCATAGCGGTCCATTGCCGGGCCAAGGAGTACTTCGGTCTGGATCCGGGTGAATGTGACCGGCCGCTTCTTCACCCGCACCACCGGCCGGCGGATCCCGGTGAGCTGATGGCCGGCGATCAGGTCGTCGGTCTTCGCGCTGTTGAGGATGGCCACCAGCGTGTTCGTGTGGCGGAGGATGGTCGCCGGGCCCGCGCCGTTCTCCTCGAGCTTCGCGCAGAACTTCCGGTAGTCGTCTTTCGTGATGAACTCTGGATCGGTGAACGCGCCGAAGAATCCCTCGATGGTGCGGATCACGTACTGCGCTCGGTCGAGTCGCTTCCCCCGCTTTCGGCAGTGGTCGCGGTACGCGCTGCAGATCGAGCCGACCGTCGCCTTGTCGATGCGCGCGACGCGCGACGCGTGTGCTGCGTCGACGCCAGCAGCGAGCGCATCCTCGATCTCGCGCTTCACCTTCTGGGCGTACGCCGCGGCCGCGAGGCGGCTGTCACGCATACCGGCCGGGCAACGGCGACGAACGCGGATGGTGACAGGCCTGTCCCATCCGATGACCTGGCCATCCCGGCCGATCGCCTTTCGCGCTTCGCCACATCCTCCACAGCGGCAGTGCGCCGGGTGAACGACCGGCGGCGAGATCTGGTAGCGCCCGCGCTTGCCGGAGACGTAGTCGGGATCGTCACGCCTGGCCATCGGACTCCTCATGTCCACGCCGCCGCGCGGCGCGCAACGCCGTCACCGGCGTCCATCCCCGATAGAGCGAGTCGATACGGATGCCGTAGCGCTTCGTGCCGGGGATTTGCTCCAACACCAATTCCTTTCGCTCGATCATACGCTCGACGGTTCGAAGACTCACATCCCGGCCGAGGACTCGCGAGAGCACGCGAGCGGCGTCCTTCTTCGGCAGATGCGTAGGGTCGCCGAGTTGGGCCATGAGCGCTATGATGATCTCCGTCGACGCCTCGTACTGCGCGCGCGCATCTCGCTGCTCACGGATCGCCGTGGCGAGCTCGCCCCGCATCGCGAGGATCTGCTGCTCGATGTCGGCGAGGGTGAGTTCCGCCACGACCTACGCCTTCTCCTCGTCGCGGGGCTGATCCGGCCACCGGTGATCGCAATCGTCGGAACAGAGCGGCACGCACGACTCACAAAGCGGCCGCGCTTTCTTCGGCAACAGCGCGGCGCCGCAGTGCTCGCAGGTGTCGCGTGCTGCGGCATCCCTCTCCATCTCCGCAATCTTCGCCGACAGTTGCGCGATGAGATCCCGTCCTTCGACGAGCTCGCGGTACGTGCCGGCCGGATCCGCGTCGGTCTGAATCGCGGCGTAGATGCGGTCCCGCTGTTCGATGGTGGCCAGGAGACGGGCGACGGTCGTTTGGTCAACGCTGAACGTCTCGCATGCCGCTGCTGCGGCGTCGCGCAGCACCTCCAACTCCTGGCGCCTCATCGGCGTCTGCGCGATCGGCAGCGGTTCTGTCGGGTTGTGCGGATAGAAGATGTGATTGATCAGGAGTCCGTCGACCGCGGCATTCGCGAGGGTCGAGAGTTCGTGGCGTAGGCGCGCGACCTCTTCTGAGTCCGGAGACGTTACCGTCTGTCTGCTGCCGTAACGGTCCCACTCGTCACCGAAGTGCAGAACGCCGGCGTTCCTCGCCGCCGTCAATTCATCGATGAACACAGTGAACGAACCGATCGCGTCGAATTTCTGGAGATCTTCGTCGCCTGACGATCTACCTTCGATCGAACACTGACCATCCCATCGCATTGAGACCCTGAGGAAGTCGCTCGGCTCCACCACGATCTCCTCGTCGCGTTTGACAACTATCTTCAACGTGTAGCGATCGGGGGTCGTCACGCCAGCAACTCCTCGAGCTTCGTGGTCTGGACCCTGAGTTGGTCGCGGAGCGTGTTGATGCTCTCGGCCAGCTCGAGAATGCGCGCGACCTTGTCGTCGGTCGAGAGCCGCGGCCGTGGTTTCACCGCCCGGCGAGCGGCAACACGGCGCGGTGGCCGCGCGGCGCGTTCTTGTCGCGGCGCGGCGGCTGCGGCCGGCGCGGCGGTGGCACCATCGCCCGCCGGCGTGTAAGCGTGATCCATCGGTCCGCGGTGGTTCGTTCGCGGCTTTGTGCAGATCGTGCACGGTCCCTGGTCTGGCATCTCGATCACTACCTTTCTGCGTTGTGGTGTCGGCGCGTCGGAGACGAGGTGGCGCTCGAAGCCCATCTGGCCGAGCCGCTCGTCGTCGGTCATCTTGCGGATGTTGCGGAAGGGGTCATGCGGTCGACGCCTGGCGAGTTGCGCGGCGCCGACGAACTGGTGGCTGGCACCTGCTGCGCCGTGCGCGTCTCGCGGCTTGCCGCAACTCTCCAGCGCGCACCGGTCGTCTGATGGTCCGAAGACGAGGCTCATCACGACTCCAGAAAGAGCGCCTTCGCCGCAGCCGCTTCACCGCGGCGCGGGTACGTGATGAGGCCGAGCGTCTTCAGGTCCGCCATCGGTTCAGAGAACCCGCCGGACCGAGGGTTCGTGTAGCCCAATGATCGGCCGAGGGCGTCCTTGTCGGCCGCGTTCGGGTAGACGTTGATCAGGGCCCCAAGGATCGCCGCCATCGGCTTGTCGAGCTTGTCGAGGATGCGGCGTTGGAGCTCGGCTGTTGAGCGCGGGCTATCGACTGCTGCTGCCGTGCCGCGGCCGGCGTCGGTGATCGCCACAGCTCCCGGCCTCGGATACGTCACGAGTCCGCCGGAGACGAGCCGCGCCAGCGGTTCGCTGAAGCCGCCGCTGCGTGGATTCGTGTAACCGCACATGAGGCCGAGTTGCGCCTTGTCCGGCTGCGCGATGCCCATCGCCTCCAGCTCGGCCAATTCATTCAGAATTTTCTGCTCTACAGCCGAGACGTGGCCGTTCCCTTCTACTGTCGTCGGCGGCGTCGCGCGTACTCTCGGCTCCATCCGTGCCGGCGGTGTCGGCCGCGGCGCCACGATCCGCAGCGCCTGCACCTCCGCCACCTCTACGCCCGCCTTCTCGACCTCCTCGGCCAGAGCGACGAGCGCCGCCAACTCCTGCCGCTCCTTCGACATCTTCTCGATGGTGCTGTCGTGTGCGGCGAGGAATCTCCGCATGGCCACGAGGTGAGGACGGAGGACGCGCGCGACAGCTCGGTCGCCTTCCTTCTTCGCCATCGCGCGGAGCTTCGCGGCGTCGAACTTTGGCTCTTTCGCCGGCGCGATGACGACCGGCGCGCCGCTCTTGAGTTGCCGGATTTCCCGGTCACGGTCCGCGAGCTCGCGCTTCGCCGTGGCCAGGTCGCGGATCTCTGTCTCGGCCTGTTGCGGTAGATCGGCCAACTTCGCCAGCGCGGACTTCACCTTCGCTGATGGCGCCGGCGCCGAGAGGGTGTGTCGTTCGCCTGGCTTCGGGTGCGTCGTCGCCACGGCGCCGGCCTTGAACCGAAACACACCGCGTTCTGAGAATGCCGGGCCGAATCCGTACCACTCGCCCGCGTCGAGATTCCGCAGTTCGAGACGATCCGCTTTGGACATGCCGAGGATGTCGCCAGCACGCAACTGGTCGTTGTCGAGACTCGTTCGGCCGATCAGAACGTTGTTGCACTCGGCCGCCGCGTCCTTGTGGAGTTTCGAGAGCCGCTGCGTGGCCAGCACTCCGCAGAAGCCGCGCTTCCTACCCTGGGCCATCAGCGAGATCACGGCGTCGGTAGATTCGGCGTCACCCGCGCCGCGCTCAGGGCAGTAGAGGTGCGCCTCGTCGATGAGGACCAGCGTCGGCTTCCACAATCCGCGCGGCAGATGGATCAGGCTTTCGAGGAACAGCTTCACGAAACTCCGGCGGTCCTGCAACTTCAACTCGTAGAGGTCGACGACCGCCGATACCTGCGTTTCGAGCAAGCGCCGCGCGAGCAGCGTCGCCGCCCGCGGGTTTGCCGGCAGATCGCCGTCGCTGCCGACGAGGACCATGTCCAACTTTTCGCGCAGCGTCGCGAACTCTCCCTCGTTGTCGAGCACGATGGTCTGCAGGTGCTCACCGGCGCGCTCCGCGAGCAGGCGCAGGAGCCAGCTCTTCCCGCCGCCGCTGTTGGCCTGGACGAGCAGCCGGGTGTCGATCAACTTCAGGAGGTCGACGTGGACTCCGGGATGCGATCCGGACGCGCTCAGCGTGATCTGCTTCATGAACCGCTCGCCTCCTGCGCCGGCGTTACCTCTGCGGCCGTCGGCTCTGCGATGCCGGGACGCATCCGAAGATCAATCCCGCGCGTTCGCTTCCACCAGTTGAAGGCCGCAGCACCGACGGTGATGATGCGGTGCAACTTCTTCTCGTGATCGTCGCCAGGGTTGAGCAGAGCCTTTGTGCCGAGGTAGCCGAGGAGCCAAAACCAATCGGCGTCGGTCTTGCCGTCGTCGTGCTCGGCGCCCCACCGCTCAACCTGGTGCGCCGCTTCGACTGTCACCGCCTGGAGGAAATCGTCCGTGAGTGGCGTGTTGATCAGTGCGTGAAGCCGCTGGTACCCCTTCGCCAGATCGATCTCCTCGATCTGCTCGTCCATCGCGACGTTGTCGCAGCACTTGCCCGGCTTCTGGTCCGTGTTGAGGAGCGACCATCCGCCGTCCCCGCCCCACTTCCGCCAGAGCATTCCGCATTCCTTGCAGCGGTGGACGGTGGCCTTCTCGACCATCTCGCGACTCTCTATCGCGACTTCGAGTTGTCGCCGTAGCCCCGCGATGTCCTCTCCTCGCGGCTGCACGGTCGGGAGAGCGGGTGACGTCGACTCTCCTACCGGCACGGTTGCGCCATCGCCGAGGAAGTGCGCCGCGATCGGTAGCGCCTCTAGAGTCGGCGAGATCTCCGCGGTCGTCTTGATGCGAAAGCCTTCGGTTCCGAACTCGCCGGCCGTCAACTCGCCCCACGCGATCTGTCGCGGCCTGCCGAGGTCCTCGCCGAGTCTTGGCCACCAGTTCGCGCGGATTGAAGCCGCGATCACGGGATCTGATGACTCGACGAAGCGAGCCATGTATTCGCGGCAGGCGATCAGTCCGGCGCGGAAGTACACCTGCGGCGCAGGATTCAGGAGGCCCGATTGATATGGGTCGTCGCTCAGCCGAAGATTTTCGCCCGCTGCCGAGCCAGCGATCGCGCCGTCCTCGATCGCCACCACCACCGTCGCTCCCTCATCGCGGCAAAAGGTGGCGATGCACTCGGAGCACGCGTGAATGCCGTCGACACTCCACTCCGCGGCGTTCTCGCACTGGACGGTGTCGTCGCCGAGCTCGCGGAGCCCTTGGCATTGTCGGCGAGTGGCTATCGTCGTCATCGTGGCCTCCTCGATCCACGCATCTGCGCCCTGACCTTCTTGGCCTGCTGCTGCGCTTCGCGTGCGGTTCGGATGAGGCTGCGGTGCTCACTGGAGAGATCACCGAACCGGTAATCACGGAGCCGTGCGTGGACGGTGTTGCGGTGAACGCCAAGGAGCGCCGATGCCGCCGTAACGTTGCCGCCAGTTCTTCGCAGCGCTGCGGTGAAATACTTCTTCTCGAACGATCCGATCGCCTGCTCTGCGGTGATACCGGCTTCGATCAGGTCGCCGATGATGAGTTGGAGTTTCTCGTCGACTGTCATCGTCCGGTCTCCTGGGTATTCGAGTTGAACGCGATGTCGCGCTCCATTGGCACGCTGACGGTCATCTCGGAAAGTCGGCGGCAGATTGGTCCAGCGAAGTCGTCGTGATAGCCGCCGCACAGCGCCGCCAGAGGGTCCTTGCTGATGACGATGAGCCAGCGGTCCGCCTCGGTCCGTCGGTAGCGGCCGTCGAGGATCTGGAAGATCCTCCGCGCCGAGTGCTCGGAGCGCTTTTCCTTTCCGAGCTCGTCGAGGATCAGCCGCGGCGTGGCAATGAGTCGCGCGATGATGGCCAGCGCCGTTTCGTCCGACTCGTCGGCGTAACTCGCGAGGATCTCGTCCATCAGGTCCGGGACGAAGACGTACGTTCCGGATGCGCCAGCGTGGATCTCGTGCGCGAGATGAGCTGCGGCGACCGACGTTTTGTAGGTGCCAGGCTCGCCCCAGATGTAGAGCCCAGACACGCCGCGACCCAGCATCTGACACATCGTCACGGCGTCGGCGGTGATGTCCGGCAAGGACGCGAAGCCGCGCGCGCCGTTGGTGTAGTCCTCCGGCAATCCTGAGGCGCGCAGGCGGAGAGCAACGACCTCGGCTTCACTCGGTATGTGTTGGCCTTGGAGTGCATCGCTGAACGCGGGACGTTGCGCCAGGTAGGTCGCTACGGCGCCATCGCAGTGCTCACACTGCATCATTCGGCCCTCCGGCAGCGCCTGGTGACACCGGATGCACCTTCCGTCGAGCGAGAACGTCGGCAGCGGTACGCTGCTTGAAGGCGGCGGTTGATTCGCGCTTTTGATCAGCGCCATCCGCGCCTGGTCCGCCTGCCGCTCCTCCTCCGGGTACGGGTCTGCCTGCGCCGGTATTTCGGTTTCCATGAGATTGCTTTCCTCGGCTGAATTTCTCTTCGCCGCGAATCCAGTTGCGCCACGCCGCGTCTGCGTCTCGGATTGGGCCGGCCCTGGTCTTGTAGCCGTTGCTTCGGAAGTGGTCGCGCCAGGCGTCGGTGGCGGCGTCGACGTCGATGGCCGGGAACTTCGCCTTAGCCCACATACGCTGCTCGTCGCTCACGGCGAAACTTTCGACGAGCTCGCGCGCGCCCGTGGGTTGTTTCTTTCCGTTCCCCTCTCCAGAAGAACCAAGAGAAGAATCTTGAGAGTTGGGAGAGTGCGCGCGATCGCGCCCGCGAGTACGCGCGCGAGGAGAACCGGCCTCTTCTGGCGCTACTTGGTCTGTGCTCGCTAGCGCCCCAAGCTCAAACCACTCCACGAATTGAGCCGCTACGAGCTCCTGCACGCGCGGCTTCGTCTGCATGTTCAGGTGGCCAGACGTGATCCATGTCTCCGGTATCTGGTTGCCGGTCACACCGGCGAGCAGCCGAAGATGATGCAGCGTCAACTTGGCACCATCGGTCAGATTCGTGAATGTTGGATGTTCGAGCGCGTCGAGGATGTCGGTGTACGCCTTGATCCACGGCGCTCGACGGTTCTTGTAGTGCTGGTACGACTCCCAGCCGATGACGCGGAGGTACCTCACTGGCAACCTCCCGCGGCGAGATTCTCGACTAGGTCCCTTACCTCACCGACAAACAGGAACCACTCGCCGGTGATGTTGTATGGGGCGAACCTTTTGTGAAGCTCCCGCTCCTCTGTCGGAGTGCCAGGAAGGAGGGCGACAACCTCAACCACTGTGGAACACTCCCGGTTGATCGTGCTCATGCGGTTGCGCATGTGGCGCGTGAATCCAATCTTCACGAATGGCATGTCGCCGTGGCGCGCGAAATAGATCGTTCCGCGCGAATTCCGCCACGTGTAGCGCTCGGTCCGATGCGTCACTCCCGTCCCTCCCCTTCCCCGACCGGCAGTCGCTCGCCGTTCTCGCCTTGGACGCCGGCGAGATCGAACAGCGACGGCATCGCCACCTCTTCATCCGCGGCGCGGGCGTACCGCACGCCATCGCGGAAGTACTCCGTCTTCAGCTCCACAGCGTGCCCTCGCCGCTTCAACTTCAGAGCGCGGACGACAACAGTGAAGAGTCCACCGAACGGATCGGAGATCTCGTCGCCTTCGTTGCTGTACCGATTGATGAGGCGGTCGACGACATCGAACTGCAGCGGGCAAATGTGATTGGTCAAGCCGCGCTGCGTCTGCTCTCCATTGAGCGTCTGCATGCGCGTGACGTCGTGCCAGACCTCCGGATGAGGACTCGCCGGCGAGAGGCACATGAACGTCCGCGGAAGCGCGCCGCGAGCGTCGAGCGACTCGGCCAGGCGCACGTGCTGCTCGTAGTCGTAAACATGGGTCAGGCTGAAGCGCTCATAAAGCCGGCCAATGACGTCGGGTCCGTACGTCGCGAGCTCGTCGGCGGTGAGGAGCCGATCGCCGCTCGAGCGCCAGAACGAATGCGCGTCGAGTTGCCAGCGGCCGAGGGTGTACTCCTCTTTCGATTTCGTGACCCGCTCGTCGGCGTAGCCCTTCGAGTTATCGGTCGGCAGCTTCCGAAAGATCAACACGTACTCCGGAGAGCCGACGCCCATCTTCGTCCCGTCCTTACACTGCTCGGTCCACGAAAGCCGGTACGTCTGGTTGTTCTCGCGGACCACGTCGGTGACGACGGTGATCATTCCGCAGTAGATGAAGCCGTGCTTGCGATAGTGGGCGATGCAGTCGGCGTGGAACGGGTCAACGCTCGGCATGCCGTAGCCGGTGACGTTGCCGAACCGGATCCGATCCTTCACATGGACGGCGAGGATCCGGCCAGGTTTGAGCGTCCGCAGCAGCTCCGGAGTGAGGAAGTCCATCTGCTCGAAGAAGGCGCGGTTGTCCGGGTTGTGGCCGAAGTCGTTGTATGAGGCGCTGTATTCGTAGTGCGTGCCGAACGGAACGGAGGTGAGGAGCATCCCGAAGCGGTTACTCTCGATCGACCGGTACTCCTCGACCGAGTCGTTGTTGACGACCTCGAAACGCTCGCCCCTCTCGACGTGCCGCGTGCAGCCGATGGTGCGCGCGAGCTCGCGCTCCAATCCGGTGCAGGACAATCCGTGCTCGCGGATGATCGCGCTCATCCGCTCGCGCAGCGCATCATCCTCGCGCCACTTCTCTCCGAGCGTGGCCAGGACCTGCCGCTCCGCCTCGGTGTGGATGATGTGGATGTCGACCTCGTGCGGCTGCCCGAAGCGCTGGATCCGGTGAATGGCCTGAACGAAGTCGTTGAACTTGTAGCCGATGCCGAGGAAGATTGCGCGGTGGCAGTGCCGCTGATAGTTGCCGCCCGACCCGCTCATCTGAGGCTTGGCCGGAAGGAATTGCTCCAGGCCTTCCGAGAAGGCGATGAGACGCGCCTCCGCGGCGTCCTGGTCGAGCGATCCATAGACGGACTTCACGCCCGGTAGAGCGTCCTCGATCGCGCGGCGCTCGGCCTCGAGGTCGTGCCAGAGAATAAAGTGATCGCGCGGCGCCGCGGCGATGATCTCCAGCATCTTCGCGATGCGCGGCGCGATCGACTCGCGCTTCTCCTCGGCCGCGTCTTTGAGCGACAGCGCGGCGTCTTTGATCATCGTCGCCTGGCCATCGCGGTCGAACTTTCCGACCGGGACCGGCGTCGGCAACTCGTGGTAGTGCACGCGGATCGGCGGGAGTGCGTAGCCTTCATCGGAGTAGCCGAGGTCCGATGGCGACTGCACGAAGATCGCCCACGAATGCAGCCAGACGAAGAACTCCGCCTCCATATGCGGGTAGAGGGTGAGGTTGTTCGCCTGCGTCGAGTCGCGCTGGAAGAACCGCGTCAGCGCCTGACCGGTGTCCATGATGCCGAGGAAGCCGGCGTAGTGAATCAACTCTTTGTAGCGGTTGGGCGATGGCGTGGCCGTAGCGACGTACCGATACTTCACCTGGTCGAAGAGCGTGAGGAACGTCTGGTAGGTCTTCGATCCGAAGCTGCGCAGCACGCTCGCCTCGTCGAGTGAGACGGCAACGAAGAGGTTCGGGTCGAGCTTGCCGTCGCGCACGGACTCGTAGTTGGTGAGGTAGATGGTCTCCTCGTCCTCGATCTCCTCGGCCGAGCGGATGAACTTCACGCGGATGGCGAACTCGCCGCGGAACAGCGTCTCCGCGTCGCGCTTGAACTCCTGGCGCACGCCGAGCGGGAGGACGATGAGGCGCAGCCCGCCCTCGTGCGCGCCGATGAGCCGCATGATCTCCAGTTGCGTGGCCGTCTTGTGCAGGCCGAACGCGGCGAAGATCGCGCGCCGGCCGCCCTTCACGGCCCAACGGATGATGTCGCGGGTGAAGAGCTTGAGTTGAGGATTGATCGCGTTGTGATCGACGTCGAAGCCGCGAGCCTGGGAAAACTTGAACTTCCCTTCAAGGAACGCCCGGTAGTCATCGCCCTGGTGGGTCAGCGCCGTCATGCGGAGACCTCCACGTAAGTTCCGTATCGCAGCGCATCCTCAAAGAACGGACCGGGAACCCATCGAGGAGCGGTCACTCGCTGACGATCGGTGAACTCGGCGAAGTAGCGGCCGTCGCGAAGCTGGACAAATTGGAACTCCCGATCGACGAGCGCCGCGGCTGGCGTCCTGGAGTCGGCGCGCTCGGCCGCGGTCATCTCTCGGAGCTTGCGGAAGGGGCCGGACTTGTGCTCGATGCGGCGGAGGACGTCGGTACCGGAATGTACATTCGTATATACCGGCTCTTGCGCAGCCGCGGGCGCAAGCGTCGGAACATCAAAGAGCGAGAGGTTCATGGGCACGCCTTCCTCGCCGTCGCCGTGTCGCTGGCGACGTACTTGCGCCAGGGGATGAACGTGTGCGCGTGCCAGAATCCCCACGGGCGCACGGCGCGACCGACGATGACGAGGGTCCAGCAAGGATGCTCAGGCGTCGGGCCTGTCAGCCGGTGAATGTGGTGCGCCGGAAAAGTTCTAATCCACGGCGCGCGAAAAACTCGAATGAGATCGAGCGGCCAACACCCCCGACATCTACAGCCGTTATCGGCTGCTGGCGACCACGGCCCGCCGCCAACGCTCACGAGTTTTCGTGGTGTCGTTTCGGTATAACCGCCCCACAGACCGATCGAGATGAACCGCTTCGGGTGATCGTGCAGATCGAGTGACCAGTCGTCACCGACGAACTTGTGCAGGTAGATCGAAAAGACCGACCCGACGCGCAGCAGCGTCCAACGGAACAAGTACGTCGGGCAACGGCCATCGCCGTTGATCTCCTCGCGGCGGAAGATGCGATTGAGGAGGCGTTTCAAGTGCGCACCTCCGGCAGTTCCTTCACGCCGACCGTCTGCACCGCGGCCGGCATCCAGACGTGTCCGCAGCCGCCGTCCTCCGGCTTGCAGAGATGCTTCCGATGGCGCCGCGACGTAGCCCACTTCCCCGTCTCGTCATCGACGTCGACGTGCTGCAGGTGACACTTCGGGCAGTGGAGGACCATGGGGATGGGCGCGGCTCCGCCTCCGCCGTCGGCGAGCGCGATGCCGTGCATATCGATCACCTCGATGCCTGAGACATCGAGGCCGTCACCGCGAACGGCTGCCATGGCGGTCTCCTGGAACGCGTGCTGGTAGCCTGCGGCGTCGAGCTTGCCGCGGATCTCGCGGTACGTGGCCGTGGAGACTTCCAGCACCGCGTAGGTATGTGTCGCCCGGCGGCTCAAGCGGCGACCTCCTCAGAATCGAGATTTGCCCGGACGATCGCCGCGGCGACGTCCGGGCACACGCTGTTGCCGACGCGCGCCACCTGCTGCGACTTGGTGCCGGTCAGCTTGTAGCTGTCGGGGAATCCCTGGGCGCGCGCCAACTCTCGCGGCTGGAGCATTCGCATCGCGATGTCGTAGAGAACGAAGGTCTCGCCGTCGATCTGGACGCTGACGAACTCGCGGTCGTCGGTGATGACGTTGTGGCGGCGCAGGAAGGCGGCGACGAGCGCGATCCGGTCCTTCGTCGTGAGCGTGTGCATCGGCTCGTCGGCGCCGCTCCACTGGCCACCCTCGCCGTAGAACTTCTCCATGTGGACTGCGGCTACGCCGAGATGGCCGCCGCCCCTGCCGCCGCCGGCGGTCACTGTGTGGAGTGGATCGTCGATCGGCGCGCCGTGCTCGGATGTCCCGTTGAACTTCGTGATGTGGGTGGCGACGACGCCTTGGTGATCCATGCCGCCGGCGGTGACGGTCGGCAGCGGTGCCTCCGCCGGCGAGCCGATGGACTTCCCGTTGTGCGTGATGACGTGCGCTGTAACGACGCCGAGGCCGTGCGCTGCGCCAGCCGGCCGCGTCGCACCACCGCCGCCAGTGATTGTCGGCACCGGCTCGTCGATGGCGGAGCCCACACTCCCGGTGTTGAACTTGGTGATGTGCGCGACGCCGAGCGACATGGTTTCCCTGGCGCACACGGTCGGCAGCACTTCCTTGAGGTCGCGCGCCGTCATGCCGGTGTTGTTGCGGACCAGGAAGGCGGCGACGTCGTCCTCGTGACCGAGCTTCGCCGTGATGAGCGCGTTGTGGTCGTAGGTGGTGACGGTGCTGAGCGGTTCATCGAGCGTCGTACCGGGCCGCTGACCTTGATCGCTGTAGTACTTTGAGATGAAGCCGGTCGCGGCCTCCTCGGGGATCAGCGTTGTTTCTACGAGGCCATGCTTCTGGCCCTGCGCAACGACTGTCCCAAGCGGTTCATGGAGATCGAGCACGCGCGGCGCCTGCCCCTCGCGCTCGCCGTAACTCGTCTGAATGAGCGTCGGCGCGATGACGGCGTGACCGCCATTCGTGGTGATGGTCCGGAGCGGCTCCTCCACGCTGCCAATGCCGCGCAGATGACCATCGGACTGCATGTCTGTCCGGATGAGCGTGGGAGCGACCATAGCCATGTCGTTGGAGCCGGTCACGGTCGGCAGCGTTTCGTCAACCGGATGAGCACCGCGGCCGCGGCGCTTCCTGCCGTTCTTTCCCTGCTCGCCGTGAGCGGTCCGCGCGAGCACCGGTGCGATGAGCGCCTTCTCACCGCGATGAGCGGCGGTGACCGTGCGCATCGGCTTCTCGATCGACTCGGCCGGACTCCCGTGCGTGATGTTGAGGAGCTGCGGAGCGACGAGCGCGCGGTCTCCGCCCTTCGGCGTCGCGGTGATGGTGTTGAGCGGCTCATCCGCGGGCTCGGTTCGCCCGCCGTGCGAGAGGTTCAGCAGTTGGGGTGAGACGAGGGCCTTTGAATCCTTGGTGATGACGGTCCGCATCGGTCGGTCTGCCGGCGCGGTCGGTGCGCCGCCCTCGGCATCGAAGCCGTGGCCGTTCGCCGTCGTGAGGATCGGAGCGACGACGCAGCGGTTGTTCTCCGGCATCACCGTACCGAGTGGTTTGTCTACGCTTGTCGGTGTCCCTGACTGCGCGGGCCCGCCGGCGCCGACCAGATGCGGCGCGACCAGGAAGTGCCGGTTGCCCGTCGTGATCGTGCCGAGCGGTTCGTCGACGTCGTGCGGAGCGTTGTTGGTGTTGTTGCTCATCAGCGTCGGCGTCACTACCGCGAAACGGTTCTCGACGGTCTGGGTCGGGAGCGGGTCCGCGACGTCGTGAGTGCGCGGCGTCTCCTCGGGGCGCCTGGCGCTGTGGTACGGCACGAGGAACGGCCGCGGGTTGTCGAGGACGTAACGGCGAATGCCCTCGGCGATCCGGCGCTGCGTCGCGATGGCGAGTGGCCGCTTGACGCCGAACGTGCGCGCCTCGTCTCCTTCAAGGAAGATCGAGACGCCCAGGTCTTTCCAGTCGATGCACTCCGCCGCGGTGCGATACGGCTTGCGCGTCTTCGGGCCGTGCGTCGGCGCCGGCCAGCAAATCGGCTCGCCGTCCCGCCGGCCGACGACGTACAAGCGCTTCCGCGATGTCGGCGCGCCGTAGTCGCAGGCGCGGAGCGAGCGCCATTCGATGTCGTAGCCGAGACCGCGCTGGCACGCCTTCACCACGGCGCGATAGCGGGCGAGCGGCATGCGCGGATAGTCAGACGTGGCGAACGCGGTGCACGCATCGCACGAGCGGCGGCGCCGCTTCGGATGCTTCGTGCACGGCACCGGAGGTTCACCGACGAGTGCTGAGCGCATGTCGGCATAGGCCGCGTGCCCCGCGCGCAAGCCGGTGGTCAGGCAGGCGACGAACGCGTGGAAGGTCTCTCCGGCGCGCCGCTTGATCGGACGTCCGTCTCGATTGAGGGGGCCCCAAGATAGGAACTCCTCGACGTTTTCCAGGGAGACGATGCGCGGCGATACCTCCGCGGCCCAACGAACGATTGCCCACGCGAGCCCGCGAATCTTCTTGGACTTCGGCACATCGCCCTTGGCCTTGGAGAAGTGCGTGCAATCGGGAGAGCCGTGCAGCACGCCGACGAGTCGACCGCGGCACGCGCCGTGCGGGTCGACGTGGAAGACATCCTCGAGCCAATGCTCCGCTTCGGGATGGTTGAGCGTGTGCATCGCGATGGCGTGCGCGTCGTGATTGACGGCGACCGCTGGCGGCTGACCGACGGCGCGCTGGTAACCCTCGCTGTAGCCACCGCCGCCGGCGAAGAGATCGACCCCGATCTCACCTGGCCGAAGTCGTGAGCGATGAACGCCGAGGATGCGAAGCTGCGCCCTGCGGTGTTCTCGCCTCGTTGCGCGCGCGCGGCGCCGCGGCTCCTGTGGCAGTGCCGTCATGCTGCGACGCCCTCCCTCTTCTCCGCCGGCTCATCCTTCACGACCGAATGAATCGGGTCCTCGGCTTTGCGTCCGCAGACTCCATTGATTCCACGGACTCCACAGTGGGGCTTGCCGTTCTGCGAGGCGATGCAGGGGCATTGGTGATAAAGGTGCGGCGTCATGGCGTGAACCTCACGGTCGCCGTTACGTCCTCATCCGCCGCCTCGATCAGTTGCTCGACGATCGCGTGAATGTCGCGGGCGTTTGCCACCAGCGCTGATTGCTCGCTTGGGCGATCGGAGGAATCGAACAGCTCCAGCAGAAGGCTGAGCGACTTCTCGCCGCGCTTGAGGTCGAACATGCTGATCTCGATGTCGGCCATTTACGCGACCTCCAGGCCGAGCGCCTCGCGGAGTTGACAGACGCAATCAGGCGGAGGGAAAGAGCCTGGGCCGTCCGACGGATGCGCGGCGTGGTACCGGCCGCGGTAATACGTCTTCACCGCCGCCACCGTCGGCCGCCGCTTGTTCATCCATTCGGCCACGAGGTGCCAGGCGATTCCCTCCTCCCGCATGGCGGCGAGATCGGGAACGAAGGCGTCACGTGCGACCGATGAGGCGCCTGTCGGCGTGAGCGGTTCGCCCGTTCCGATCTTGTGGGCGATGAGCCAACGGACGATGCGCGCGGCGTTGCGGGTCTGGCGGTGGCGGGAAGAGTTGGTCATACACCCCTCGTCACGCCCGGCTGCTTCATCCGCTCGGGATGCTCGACTTTGAAGCGCGTGAATTCCCTGATGCGGTTGTCGATACCCGCAAGGTGAAAGTCCGTGCAGCCGTCTTCTCTCGCCAACTCCATGTAGCGCATGAGCATCGGCAGGGCGAGGTAATCCCGCGCGCGGAAGAGGATCAGCGGCTCGTCGTCGGGGATAGGGACGCCGGAGAGGTTGACGATCTCGATGCGCGGCGAATCATCATCACCTGTGATTGGCCGCATAACTACGCGGATGCTGTACTTCGGGTCGATCTGAAGTGCGTTCATCGGCGCCACCTCACTTCGCCAGGACGGCGCGCACGGCCGCGTCTTTCGCTTCCAGTAGTTTGCGAAGCGCGACGGTCCGCTCAGGGTTGCGGGGAATCGTCTCGACGATCCACGCCTCCATGTCGCCGAACGGCTTTGAGACGACCTGCAGGTGCGCCGGCAGGTGTTCGTAGGCGAAGAACTGCATGATGTGCTCTGTCTCCATCTCGTCTCCTCACATGGGCCGGACCGCCGCCGCGGTGCCGGCCACGGCAGCGGGGAACAGCAGCGCGCGATCGTCATGGCGGCCGGCCGCGCGCTCCCCTTCGTGGTTTTCAGAAGTTGACGACGGTAAGCAGTTCCTTGAGACCGCTCGCATCCATCGTCTCGTCGAAGTACTTCATCTCGTCGAGCACGGCCTGGTCGGCGATCGCGGGGAGCGTCGGCGCGAAGAGCGTGATCACCGGCACACCCTCCCTGTCGGACAGGTCGACTTCGACCGGCACCGTGTACGTCGCTTCGCTGGCGCGCGCGTACTGCACCTTCACTTCGATGGCAGATGGCAGCGTCGTTTCGGAGGTGCCGCCCTTGATGGAGAGCTGGACGTTGTAGCCGTTCTGGCTGTCGCCCTCGGCGTTGAGGATCGGCTCGGACGCGAGGCGCACATCCTTCGAAACGATCAGCCGGCGGAACGACGCCATGACGAGCGCGTAGTCAACGATCGACGGCGAGAGCGTCTGGAGAGCGCGAATCAGCTCCTTGTGGCTGAGCGGCTTGCCGAGCACCGCCTTCAACGCTTCCCACTGCTGCGAGAGCACGCGGCCGTACTTGAAGAGATGGCGGCGGTCCTCGTCGTCGGGTGAGTACGTCGCGCCGGCGGAGGTGAAGGTGACGGTCTGCTGTTTGCCGGTCGGAACACCGAGGCGCTTCGCGTATTCGGCGACGAGCTCGGCGAACGACTCGACGGTCGAGACCGAGCCTTCGAGCTTCACGAAGCGCTCGATCTCGCCATACTTTTGCTCGGAGTCGTCGTAGAGGAACTGCCGGCCGTCGGCGAGTGTGATGAGCGAATCGCGGGCTTCGGCTGTCGATGTCGCCTGAACGTGGTGGATCGCTTCCGCGATGATGCCGAGGTTTTCGGGATCGATCTGTTGCATGGGCTACTTCCCTCCTTGTGCGACTGGTGTCGGTTTGGCGCCGAACATGCCCTGCGGCTGCACCATGTCCGGGTCGTCGGTGAATAGGTCGCCCTTCTTCGTGCCGTAGAGGCGCACGGGAGTGGGCTTCGGCTTCGGGAGCTTCACGTCGACGTCCGCGAAGATGTCGATCTGTCCGTCGTCCTCGGGGCTGAGGTCGATGCGGATCGACATCGAGGCTGGCTTCGAATGCCGCGAGACCGCGGCCACGGCGACCTGCAGAGCGTTCTCGATCGTCTGCTTGAGCGGCGTGGTGACTCCCTCGAAACGGGTTTGAATCATCTGCTCCAGCAGTTCGAAGGTGATCGTTTCTGCTGGCGCTGTTGTCTGCGTCATGGCGTGACTCCTTTTCCTTTTGTCGAACCGGCCGATTCGAGGAGGCGCCGCGGGTCTTCGAAGCGCGGCGGCTCCTTGAAGTTGCCGATCAACGCGCTATCGCATGGATCACCTCCTCGTGTTGTTCATGAGGTGGCACGTACCGCCGGCGCCGCGTGATGGTATGGAACCGCCACCTCGCGCCGGCGCGTGCGCAGTTTCGGAACTGATCGAGCGGGACGGTCGCAACGCACAGGTCGCACTCACCGATCCATAGATTCGGGCAGATCTCCCCGCGGTCGTGAACGTCGCCGCAGAAGCGGCAGCGGGGGTGCCAGTAGCCGCGCCGTTCTCCGATGAACGCCTCCGGTATTTCGCCGCGGACGAATTCGCGAACGGCCGCGACGAACTCGCGCAGCCAGGCGCGTGCTCGCGCAACGTGCTGGGCCGCCGTGGCGACGATACGGCGGACCAGCGAGATAGACCCACGCCGCGGGGAAGGTTCGCCAAGGTGGCGCGGGGAGTCCGTCGCCGCATTCTTGATGTCGATGGTGGTCATGCTGCGATCCCCGACCGCCACGCCTTGAAGTCCGGCATCTTGCGGACGCGCGACTGCTCCTCGGCGCTCATGTAGTAGCGGAACGTCTTTGCCTCACCCTCGCCAACATCGATGCAATTGATCTCGAATTTGTAGTAGCCGCGGGCTTCACGAAGACGCTCGCCCATGGCCGTTCCCGTCCGCTGTCCGAGCGCGTCGGCGATATCACCAAGGGTCGGCCACGGCATCGGGTCGGTGGCGAGATAGAAGGCAATGCGACGGGCAAGACCGATGCGTTCAGACATTCCCTCCTCTGGCGGCATCTGATCGGGCAGCCCCTTCCAGAAACTCGGAAGGTCGCACTTCGGATAGAGCATCAGGAAGCGGAGCGCCTTCATGACCTGCAGCGGCGTCAGCTCGAAGTTGAATGCGATGCGCCGAACCAAGTCACCACCACGGAAGTTGCAGGCCAGCGACTCGATGGGAATACCCGTGCCGTGTACGCACGGGCGGCCGAAAGCGATGCCGACCGTGCGCACCACGCCGCACTTCTTCATGTCCTCGGAGATGCGGTGGAGGCGGGTGCGATGGTCAGCCACGCTTCACCCCAGCTTGCTCAAGGACAAAGCGAACCACCTCGGCGACGTCCACGCCGGCGGCGAACTGCAGCGCCTCATCCTTCGTCCACTCGACGAGCGGATTGAACTCGGCGCCGCTGGTTCGTCCGCCACCGAAGCAGCGGAATCGTGAGCCAATCAGTTCGACGATGGCCCGCTCCGCATCGGTGGAGATATAGGCGATTCGAATCGTGCGAGTTGTGCTCACAACAGCACCGCCCCTCGCGCGACATGCGTCTCCCACCACGGCCGCGTCGCCTTGGTGATGTACTGGAGGAAGCGAAGTTGACCGGACTGATAGAGCGGCGCGTGGGCCTCGAACGTGGCGCGCGAGTAGGTCTCCCACGCATCCTGATCGGTCGAGACTGAGTGGAGCCTGTCGGCGTCAGCGCTATAGCCTGCGGCGCGCAGGGCGTCGACCGTGCGCACCAGGCTATCGCCGCGCACGTTCATCACCTCGGCCCACACATGCTCGCAGCGGTCGGCCCGAATTGCATCGCGCATCTCGCGGGCGAAATGCTCATAGTCGCCTTGCGGCAACGACGGGCAGATCATCCCGAAGGTTCGGTAGCCGTTGTCCTGAAGCCAGCGCAGCGACTCCAGCCGCTTCGAGACGAGCGCCGTTCCAACCTCGAAGCTCTTGGCCAGCGAGTCGTCGAGCGTCCCCGTGGAGACGCCGAAGATCAAGCGTCCGCGGTGCTGGCTGAGCGCCTGGGCGATCGACGGCAGCAGATTCGACTTCGACAGAATCCGGATGTGCCAGTGGGTCAGCTCGAGGATCAACTTGCACACCTCGATCGTCTCGTCGCGCAGGATGATGTTGCCGGCGACGTCGACCAGCGGCGACATGTAGAGCACGCGCTGGTCGGCCGGGTCGAGGTACTTCGGCTTGCCACTGTTGCCGTGGGTGAGTTGCCGACGCAGCGCCTCGATCGCGCCTTCGCGGCGGATCACGACGTCCTCGTGCGGCTGGTCGACGCCCTGCATGTGCGGCGACTTCCGCATCAGGTCCTCGACGTAGCAGAACTTGCAAGAGAACGTGCACGCGGAGCCAGCGGTGAACGTCGGTCCGTCGCAGAGGAGCTTGTGACGGAAGCCGCTCTTCATGTTCAGGACGGACTTTGCCGGCACGACGTAGACCCGCTTGCCGTTCATCGATTGGTTGGTGAGAGTCGCGGCCATCTACGCGACCTCCTTCGCGGCCGAGCACCGCTGACACTTCGCCGGCGCGAACGGACATTCACCGCCGCGGTGCGCCGCAGCATCAGCCGCGTCCCACAGCGCGAGGTGTGTCGCGCAGTTGCGCAAGTAGGTTCGGGCGAAGCGGTACGTCTCACGCTGCGTGGTCGCGCCTTCGGCGACGCAGCAGCGGCGGATTGGGGTGGCGGTCGGCATCTACGCGACCTCCTGCAGGAGCAGCGTCTTGAACGGAAGCCCCGCGGCATCTTCGATGGCCATGCGCCGCGTCCACTTCTTCGTCGCGCCGTCCCACTTGAATCCGGCGTCCTTCGCCTTGTCCTTCTCCTCGAATGGAACAATGGCCTGGAAGATCGCCTTGGGGCGCATCGCGCGGTCGAACATCGCCGGGAGATCGTTCATCCGGTCGAAAAGGGCGGCGATGAGTTGGCAGTCGTTGATCGCCCGATGCGCCGACGAGACGCCGATCCCGTGCTCGAGCGCCAGGTGAATCAGGCTCCCGGCCTCGCGCGTCGCGTTCGGCCAGGCGAAATCGAACGCGGTGCAAAGCCATGGCGGCGCGAGCCATTCGCCGCGGAACCATTGGCGGTCGAGCTCCGCGTGGTGCGCGACAATCACCTGGGCGTGCGAGCGCATCAGGGCGAGCGTTGCCTTCAGGTCGAGATCGAGCGCGGTCATCTCGCGGAGCGCGGCATCCGGGATGCGGTTGATCTTCTCCGCCTCGTTGGTCTCACCGGGAAGGAGTGCGGAGAACGACGCCAGCGGCGTCCGGCACGAAACCGAGTAGAGGATCGCGCCGATCTCAATGACGCGACCCGCGGCCGGATCAAGGGCGGTCGTCTCGGTGTCGACGATGAGGCAGCGGTTGATCATTTACGACTCCGCGCCCGCGCCTCTCTCGTCGTCGGTGGCGGCCGGCAGTCCGCGTTTGCGGCCAGATGTCGAGCGCCTGGTCTTCTTCGGCTCGTCGCCTCCTTCGCTCGCGAACTGCGAGATCTCGCGGCGAGCGTCGAAGAGTTTCTGTAGTTCCTCGATCGACTTCGATTCCTTCAGCGTATCGATGTGCGTGTCGAGGACCCCGAGGATGGTGTCGGCGGCTTCGGCGGTGATGGACTTGCTCATCTGGCTGCTTTCCTTTCGTTCCTACGCGGCGCGTTGGGCCGTGACGCGGGCGATCTCTCGCGCGAGCTGCGCGACCTTCATCTTTTGCGGTTCGGGAATGCCGAGGCCTTCGGCGAGGCAGATCAGTTCCGGCTTGTTCTGATGCACGTTGAAGACGACCTCGTTCTCGACGTGATCGGTGGCGGCGGCGATGACGCGCGCGAACTGATCGGGGTCAATGAGGCGCTTCAGGTCGGATGGCGAGACGTTCAGGAGGTACTCTGGCCCTTCGATGCCTTCGGCCCGCAGCGCCTCGATGGTCTTCTTGACGTCGAGGAATCGCTTCTCCGTCTTCTCGAAGATCGCGACCGGCAGGCCGCCGACCATGATGAAACCCTCAGCGTTGGCGTGACCCTTCAGCGCGTCGCGCCGCTCCTCCTGGACCGCGGCGGTGTAGATGAGGAGTGCCGCCATGTCCTCGATCGCATCGGCATACTTCGTGGTCTTCTGCGCGATCGGGCACGCGCCTTCGAGGAAGGGGCAGGTGCGGCAGTGTTCGCCGGGGGTGGCGGGGAAGTCGGTCAGCGATTCCACGAAACGCAGGCGCTTAGTGAGCACCTCGGCGAACTCGGCGATCTGATCCCGGAAGATGGTCAGCGTTCGCGTGACGCCCCACCGCACGAATTTGAATCGAATCTCCACGGCCATGGCGTCGGGATAGAGGTAGGTGCCGACGCCCCAGGCGTACTGCATTGCCTGCTTCCACCAGCGCAACTCTGGCTTCTCAATGTCCGACTGCGACGGTGCGTGGTAGTCGGTTTTCCAGTCATCGACGATGGCCATGTGTGAGGCGTGGTCAATGAGGATCTCGTCGAGCTGCATGCGGAGGAAGAGGAGGTGCCGCGGATGGTCCGCCGTGTCGCCGCACCACAAGCACCGCTCGTCACCGGGCAGCCGGCAGTTCGCGCAGGTGTTGCCGTCGGCGCATGCGCAGGCGGTGAAGCGATGCGCGAACATCGGGGAGTCGTACTCGAAGTCCGGATGCCACGGCAGAAGATGGAGATTCTCGTCGAGCGCGATGCCACCCTCGCGCATCAGGGACCGCTCGATGTCGATGCGTTCGTTCCCAACAAACTGCCGCGCCAGCATCGATATCTCCTCGTAGTGGCGGAGCGAGTGGCCGGTGATACTGAACGCTTCATCGACCAAGGAGCCGACGATTTCGATGTCGGAATGGCGCTGGCGCGTGATGCAGTGATTGCGGTACAGCTCCGCGAACTTGTGGAACGTTCGGCCGAATCCGAAGTTCTGCGCCTCCGGTCGCCGTTCGGCCCATTCCTGAATGAGGAGGAAGCGAGCCTTGCACTCATCGAGGTGACCGTGCATCGAGTGGGAATGAACGAACCGGTGGCTCATGCTGACGCCCCATTATTTTTCTTCGGTTGCGCGTCCCAACGCGCCCGCAACTCCGCGAGCAGGGAGGTGCGCGTCGTGAACTTCTCGCGCAGCGCGGTCTCGTCACGCTTCGGGATCTTGAGGGACTCGAAAGCCTGGTCGATTCTGGCGTCGAGCTCCCGGCGAGCGTCCGCGACGAGATCGGCCTGCTTGGGGAACTGCGCCCTCTTCGCCGTCACCGTACCGACGTTCCACTTCAGCGCCTCGGCCGCGGCTGTGAACTCATCCTCGAGATTCGGGTCGAATTGTTCCGGCTCCTGTCGCTCGCCGGCCGGAACCAACTCGTCCGGCATATCCTGCTCGGCCTCGATGATGTCCATCGGCGCGGCGACTTGACGCGATTCTGGCACCGGTTCACCTGCCGCAGCGAGACGACGATTGAGCCGAGTGCGCAGCGCTTCGACGGAGAGGTTCTCCGGGTAGAGGTGGATGATGTAGTGGGTGTTGAGCTTCCCCTCGAACTCCACCTTCTCGGCAACGCGCGACAGAACGAAGGGGATGTTGTGGATCTGCGGCGCGCCAAAGAGAGCCGCCGTCATCGTCTCGACCAGAGTCAGCGCGTCACGCATGTTGGCCGTGCCGTAGATCGAGCCTGTGTCGATCTGGAAGTAGCCCATGGGCGTAACGTCGGGGAGCATGAACCGCAGACGGGTGGTGAACTCCTTGCGGTTGAAGTCCGGGCATCCGCCGTTCGCGCACGGCAACCACGCCACCCACTCTCCGTTGATCTTGCGCTGCGCCTTGTCGCCATCGCCGTGGCAGAAGAGCTTCCCGGCCTTCCAGACCTCGTAATCGGTCGATAGGACATCGTCGCGCCTGGGAGAGATGAAGACGACGTTGTCGACGATCTGCGGGTTGGCGCCGTACCGCTCGGCGAACCGCTCGCGGATCTCTTCGGCGATCTTGGGGGGGATGGAGTCCTCGACGTCGAGGACGAAGTGGTCCGTCTCGCGCGGGTGATCCTTTTTGCCGGCCTCGGCGACGACGATGCCGAGTCGCAGCTTTGCGACACGCGGCATTGAGTTCTGATCCGAGAATCCGGCGATCGAGGTGAAGCGTGGACGGCTGGCTCCGACAGGAACCGCCGGTGAGTTTGCGGACATCTACTTGTTCTCCCTCTCGTATTCGGCGATCACCTCGCCGATGCGCTCGACCTTCTGTTGCGCCGATCGCGTCGTCTGCCGGATCACGTTCTTGATGTGCGCGATGACGCCCTTGAGTGCCGCGATCTGCCGCCGCTGCTGATCCACGATTTCGCGTGTGATCTCAGCGCCTGCCGCGGCCAGGGCGGGACTCTTCGCCGCGAGCTCGACGATGCGGCCGACGACTGGGCGTTCGCTCATCGTGCGGTCCTCTCGTGCAATTCACGACCGGACCTCAGATCGTGAAAGATCTCGTCGTCGTTGACGCTGATGCGGATGAACTCCTGGCCGCTCCAGACGTCGACTTCGAAGCATCCGGGCCAGTCGCTGGACATCCCGATGTAGATGAACTCCCGGCCCTCGAATGGATCGAGCAATGGTCGACCGCGCCAGTTGTAGATCGTCTTCCGGAGACCGAACACGACACCAGCGGGGACGCGTAGACGGTCGCCGAGCATGTGGACGGCGGTCATTAGATTGAGACCTCCAGATCCCCGGCCTCGATCAGTGCGCGTTTGCCGGCGTAGAGCTCGATGTACCGCACGGCCGAATCAATCTCGCGTGCCGCCTTGCGGATTTTCTCGGTGACGCTTTCGAGCATTGCTTCGCGGTTACGCTTCGTGCCCTTACGGATCGCGAATTTCTTGTAGCAGCCGTGCTGCGATGAGAGATTCACGACATCAGCGTCGGCGTAGTAGACGAGTTCGTGTTCCTTGATGACGTCCAGCTCGTCGAGGTTCGCGATGAAGATCAGGGTCCCCGCCAGGGTGGCCTCGGCCGGAGTGAACGAGAGTCCATGCGTTGGGTCGGTCCAGTAGGTATCCCGCAGCCGAATGTCGCCACCGCGATCGACCTTCGCCAGGAGTCGGCCGTCGAAGCACCAGTCGATATCGCCCCCAGCTTTGCGTCTGTTTTCCTCGCTCCATTGGAACGCGAAGTAGTCGCCCTCGCGGATGACGTGCTCCGCAGGAGAGCCGAGGTGGAGAACCGTGATAGTGCCGGCGCTCATCGCCCTGCCTTTCCTTCCTTCTCGCCGCGGATCTGCTCGAGCTTCTGGCGGACGGCGGCGCGCTTACGCATCGGGAGCGTTCGCTGTTGCGCCGGCTGGATGTCGTGCACCTGCTGAGGCGGATCGATTGGCGGACGTGACGTCGCGGGTTCACCGCGGAGCGGTTGCTTCGGCTCGCGGCCGAAGATGACGGAGAGTTCGCGAAGGACGCGGTTCATCGCGTCGTCTCCTCGTGCGCTTCCATCGCGCGCTCAATCCGCGTCGCGTGTTCGTCGAGAGCGGTGATCAGCCGCTGCGCGGTGTCGTAGAACGACGACGCAGCGCTGGCGATCCGCTCCGCCGAGGAGTGAATCGAATGTGCGGCTCGCTCTACAGACTCGGCTCCGATGAGAATGGTGTGGTCGCCCATCAGCGCCGCTCCTTCCCGCAGAACTTCGCCGCGTACTCGGCCGCCAGTTCCTCGGCGATCGCGCGCGCGTCGATGTCGTACTTCTTCGCGAAGCGCTTCCATCCGATGGCGCCCTGCTCGTCATGGAGATCACTGCACAGCCCGATGCCGTGGCCGACGTCAGACGCCTTGCGGGACATCGTTCGCTTGCCGCCCGTAGGCGTGTGGGCGAAGACGATGAGCGGTCGCCGCGAGTAGTCGGTGCCGATGACGGGCGAGCAGCGCGCGTGCTTCGCGCGTGACCGCAGCCGCACCTGGCAGCCGCGCTTGCGAACGAACTCGCGGAACTTCGCGTCGGGTTGCGAGACGTCCTTCGCCATGGCGAGGCGGTCGTAGTTGACGCGGTGAACCTTCGCGAGGCGCACGCCGCGGCGCGGCTTTGGCTGCGGATGGATCACGCCATGACCTCCCGGCGCCACGCCCGCCTGAATCGACGCCGCGACCTTCCGCATCTCCTCGCCCATCCTCTCCATGACGGAGTGACGTTCAGAGGCGAGGGACGAAGGCGTATGCGCCGGTCCACCGATCCCGATGGCGCAGTGCTTCAGGTGACGATCCGTTCCGCAGTCACTCGCGCAACGGCGGTAGTCCTCATCCGCGTTGGCGCGATGGACTTCGTAGGTGGGGCAGCAGGATGAGAAGGAGGAGGTGACGGGGATGTCGGCCGGCGCATCCCCGTCGTGAGAGAGAGAGGTAGCTTCAGCACTGGGTCCGAGGTTTGAGCAGTTGGAAGCCGGCAACAGCGCCACGGTGGGATCGTTCGCCCGTCTGAACTGCGGGCCTCCGAGGCCGGGCACTGAACTGGTGTACGATGTCGTCATGTAGTTGACCTTCTCAACAGCGTCCCGCCCCTTCGGTGCACATCACCGATTCGCAGCAACGGGACACAACGGGTTCTACTCACTTCACTTCCGCGCCGCCCGCGTCTCTTTCACGCTGGCGGCGCAACTGCTTTCGGGACCGACTTCGCATCAGCGAACCGCGCGAACGCGATTCGCTCAGGCGAGAGCGGGTATTCAGGCGGCGGCCTCACGGAGAAGCCGGTAGCACTTCACGTGACGCAACTTGTCCGACCCGTCCACGTGCCGCCCCTTGGTCACCTTCACGTTCTTCGACTGGTTGAAGATCGGATCACCGCACACGGTGCAGCGGTCGATGACGTCGGGACGCGGGAGGAAATGCGCCTCATCCTTCCACGGCGGGAAGTCGGCGCGGCCGTACTTCACGATGCCGCGCTTGAACAACCGCTTGGCCAGGACGAGCTGATGCGCCTTGAGGTGGTTCAGCCAGCCACCGCGGATGATCCGGGAGGTTCCGCCGAATGGGGTCATGCAGCCCTCCGACGATTTGCGACATGGGCCGGCACGCTCTGCCGCAGCGCCCGGCCACGCTCAGCGGGGAACAGCGACGCATGGACCCGCGGCAGCAGTCCAAGGTCTCCCCTTCGGGTTGTACGGATGGACTGCTTCCATCTCGGCAGAGCGACCGAATCACGGCTTTCGCGTTGATCCCCTCTGCCCGCCCACGTGGGAATCTCACGAGGGTGTAGCGCCTGGGTTTCGTCGGAAGACGTGACTCCGTTGCTCGGCGGGACGACGGTGGTCTGGACGACGCGCTTCACGCGACACCTCCGGCCAACTTCCGAAGCTCGATGAACCGCGACGCGCGCTTCGGCCCGATGCGCTCGCGCGTCACCCTCGCCTCTTCCGCGTCCGTGATCGCGCGGAGCGCGAGGAGTTGCGCGGCACCTACGCCGAGGTACTCCTCGATCTCGCGCGCGATCACTGCGGCGTCAGACGGAGAGAGGTGGCCGTCTTCGAGCCGCGCGGACACGGCAGAGAGGTAGTCCGAGAATTCCTTGGTCGCGCGGGCGACGTCGACGACCTTGACACCGGTGGTCGGCACGACCCGCACCGGCGGGATGAACCCCAACTCGGTGTTGATCCAGCGGACCATGGCGTAGGGGTCGGCGGCGGAGTCGAGGAGAGCGACGCGCGTCATCTCGACCACACGCTGCGCCGGCGACGGCGTACCGGAGCCGCCCTCTGTCTCGGCCGCGTTGCACCAGCGGTCGACGAGTTCGGGAGAGCGGTCGATCGCCAGGGCGGCGCGCTTGCGGCAGCCGTCCAGGGCGCGACGCGTCGCCTCATGAGGCAGCGTCACGGCTCACGCTCCATACATCCGGCGTTGTGGTAGCCGCGCCCGCCGCATGACCCGCAGGCGTCGCTGTGTTCCACCCCGCACCCACCGCAGCAGCCTGTCGCCGGGTTGACCGTGCAATCGGCGTCCGTGGTGTGTGGGAGAGGAATTACGGAAGAGACTGGAGGGCGTACTTCCGCAAGTGCACCGGCGGGCGCAACCTTGAGAGACAAAGCCGCGGGTGTATGCACCGCGCCCCACTCGCCGTTGGACCGCAAGATGCTGACCGGCAAGCGCAAATCGAACACGTCGAGGATCGTGCCGGCGATCATTTGGGCGTCGGAGAGCAACTCGTACCGACGGACGAACGGCGGGGCAGGGAGTCCGCGAGACGGGGTGCGCAGGCAGACGACGATCGACTGGTCGTTCACGCGGTCCGCCTTTTCGTGCCGAATTGTGTGCACGATTTCCGTGTACCTTGGCCACGAGCGATTACCGTGACCGGACGGCCCAGGAGGAGGCACGCCTCACAGCCTCGGGGGTGCTGGAATGTGTCGAAGTGCAGCCGGACCTCCGCGTGTGGGTGCGTCGCGCGCAACTGCTCGACGTGCGCCAGGCAGAGATCCACCGACGAGGGAAGCTCGGGGACGGTTACCTGCCAGCGGGCGACCGAGAAGATGCGCTTCATCTCAGGCCACCTTCTCCACGGGCCAGAAGTCATCGACGGTGTAGCGCTTCCGGCCGAGCTTGGACATGGCCATGGCTATTAGGGAGGCGCGACGAACTGTCGGCTCGCACTTACCGTGGCGCACGAGGAGCAGGTACCGATACGAAAGGCCTGTCGCCAGCGCGAGCCGCGTCGGGCTGATCTCGCGTTCTTTGATCTCCGATTCCAGTGGTGTTTCCACGATGCGTACTAAGTTACGTCCGTACGATCGTTCTGTCAAGTATTTTTCTACGTTTCATGTGAAACATTCGCCCGTTGGGTGCGACCCGACGAGTCTCGGGCGGTAAGATGTTTCCTGTGGGGGCGAATCGATCGGAGGTCTACCCGCACGGCGGAAAGGTCCGGGAGCGGCGCCTCTCGATGAGGCTGACGCAGGCGGAAGTCGCGCGCCGTGCTCACCTTAGCGAGAAGCGATACCAAGACATCGAGCGCGGCCTCAACACCTCGATTCGGTCGCTCCGGCAAGTTGCGCGGGCGCTGGAATGCGAAATCGAAGAATTGACCGGTAGGGAATCGATCCGCCAGATCACACCCTACGAGAGCAACCCCCGCTATCGCCTCATGATCGACATGCTCGAAACCGTAGACGACTCAGAGCGCGACGAGATCCTCGACCATGCCATCTGGTCGGCCGAGAGGGCGCGGCCACGCCTGCCGTCATCGAACCTCGTGCTCTTCCCGACGCGCGCCGGCGAGGATGGAGACTTTCCTCCACCGCCGATCGACCGATGGATCGAGAAGGACACCGACGTCCCGCGCCCGCTGCACGCCTGGGTCACGCCGATCGACGCCAGCGTCGCCGCCGGCGTCCCGATCGCTCCCGACGACTGGCTCATCCCGACGACGCAGCTCCTCAATTCGCTGCGGGAACTGCGCGACGACCGCGTGAAGGTGGTGAAGATCTTCGGGCACTCGATGCACCCGACGTTGCGGAACGGATGGAAAGTCCTACTTGATCCGAGTCGCTCGCTGTTCCAACCTGGGAAGATCGTGATGGTGTACATCCGCGACGAGGGGACGACGATCGGCCTTCTGGCGACCAGCGGCGAGGAGTTCAAGATCGTGAAGCGCAACCCTGACTACGGCGGCCCGCCGGAGATCCCGCTCCTGGCCGGAGAATGGTACCCGGTCGGGACGGTGACCACGATCGTCGAGGCGCCGGTGGAGGTCGAATGAAGGCATCGCTTTGGGCTCTCGGTTTCGCTGTGCTGTTCCCGCTGCAAGTTATTGCAGGGTGGAGGCTTGATGGCGATTCCAAGTACACTCCGCCGACGCCTGTGGCGAAGGAGTTGGCCGTCAACACCAGAACATTCCACGTGACTCGCGATGCCGCGTGGTCGGCGCTCGTTTCGTATCTGGCGGTTCACTCCTTCGGCATCGATCAGGTTTCGAAGGATTCTGGCCTGCTGACCTTGAAATTCTCCGCGCAGACGCCGGCCGATTACATCGACTGCGGTCTCATCAAGACGTGGGTTTCGAACATGAGGGGGCGCAGGGATTATGGGTTTGCGGGTGCTTCCGCGTCGGAGCGGTACGAATTTCTAGAAAGTGGCAAGCTCTACTCGAACGAGCGGTTCGTGACGCTCAGCGCGGGTGCGAACGTCTTCGTGACGAGCGCCGGCGACACGTCGTCAGTGCGCGTGAACGTGCGCTATGTGGCCCACAAGCGCATCATCAGGCACGTACCTCTCGATATGGACCCTCCTCTTTTGATCGAATCGGACATCACCTTTAACAGCGGCGAGGTTGGCTCGGACTCGAATGGGTCAGGAACTCAGTGCCTTTCGACGTACCGATTTGAGCGCGAGCTTCTCGACGGAGTGGAAAAGGAGATCGCGAACCAAGCGCCGCAGAAATGATCCGCCGCCATCTCATCGTCGCCAACATCCTGCTCGCGCTGATCGTGTTGGTGATGGTGTGGAACAGGGTGCGCCCGGCGCCGGCGAGGTTCACGCAGTGGCAGTACGTCATCGTGAGCGTGGAGGACGAAAAACTCATCGCGGAGATGAACGAGATGGGCGCCCAGGGGTGGGAACTGGTCTTCGAGCGCCGCGCGATCGCTGCGGATTCGCCGTCCGGGTCGAGGGAACCTTCGTACGAGATGATCTTCAGGAGGCCAATCCAGAAGGGTCTCTTCGATTGATCCGCCGCTACCTCCGCCGGATCGAGCTGCAGATCGGAAACGTGTTCGGTCGGCCGAGCGGCCTCCCTCCCATGGTGCAGTACGTGGGCATCGAGCTCGACTCCGAAGAGGAGCCGGACCTGGACTTCCTTGCGCGCAACGCGCTCGAGCCGGCCGCGGGGCTGACCGACGCGCAGCTCCGCGCCAGCGGCGTCGACGGATGGGAGTACATGGCCATGGGCGACACGCGCTGGAATTGAACGCGGAATAATCGCGACACCTTTTCGTGCGGAGTTCCTGTACACTTTCTCGCGCTGAGCCCGTCGGACGGTCCGCCGGTCTCCCCTACAGCGCATGCAGCGCACGCCAGTCTGCGGCACCGCGGAACCGGAAGTCGATCCGGCCGCGCTTGCTGTCGCTGAAGAGTTCCTGTCCTTGAGGGACGTGCCCCACCGTCCGGAGTTCCGACCATCTCACCTCGCCCAGGACCTCGGAGGAACGAAGCGCACCTGGCAGCGCCGGATGAAGAGCGGCGAGATCACCGCAGTCCGCGACGGCCGGGACTTCGTGACGTTCTGGCCTTGGCTGGTGCGCTACTACGCGGCGCGGCAGACCGCCGTCGAGATGAACTAGCCGCTCGCCGAAGAAAAGCGCGCGACGTTCGCGGCGTCTTGCGAGGTCGAGCGACGCTGGCGCCGTCATGCGTCACGCGCAGTGCGCAAGTATCTGCGCGCACATGCATGTAGCCGACCAATCGCCAGAAAATAAGGCGAAGCAAGCCCCAAGAGCCCGCAAATCAAAGAGAACGCCGCGCTTCTCGATCTACTCGGGCTATCACCTACATCTCGCCCGTAAGGCGCTCGAAACTCTCGACAGTGCGCCGGGGACTCTCCGTTCCGAACGCTGGGCAATCTCGCGGCTGCTGCGCCGCCTGAATCAAACGCTCGAAGTCGTTGATAGGAAAGAACGTGCAAACCGAATCGCCTAGATATCTTCCGCCGAACCCTTTACATGTAGCGCGATTCCGTCATCATGACGACAGAATCCACACACTGCCCGCCGGTAGATCCAGCCCCCACGAGTATCCGCCAGACGGTGAGGCTGTGCCCGACAACGTCTACGACATCGCGGTGCGCCTGCGGGAGCGCCGGCGCCGGCAAGTCGATGCGGCGACCGAGCTCTACGCCGATCTGCGAGCGGAATCGGACACCCATCTGCGGCTGAACTCGGCTCTCCTTCGTGAGAAACTGCGCGAGATCAGGGAGGACTGGGATAGCAACTGGGTCCGTCCCTTCGACGGCTCATCCGAGTTGGCGACCTGGCTACTCGACTACCACAAGGTTCTCGCCTACGTCGAGCGTAACTGCCCGATGTGTCAATCAGATGGGCATGGCTCTGACGGTCTGACCGGATGCGTCCTTGACGTGGTCCTCGTGGCCTGCGATCGGAATGCCCAGCGCCTCGACGGCGGAACCGCGGATGGCCTGAACAAGCAGCTCGGCAGCGCCACGGCGCGCCGCCGGCTCGCGGCCATCGTGCCCGGCGCCGACAAGCGCGCGCGCCAACGCCTGGCGGCGATCAACACCTCGCTCCTCGAGGTGCGGGAGCGGCTGAGGTCAGTCCCACACCGTTCCACCTACAACGACGGTCGCGACATGATCTGGTACCGGTGCAACCTGAAGGGCCCGTCGGATCGGCGCTACCTCCTCAGGGAGTGGTGATCGCGAGGGCCTAAGATGAAGCTCGCCTTCAATGAGATCCACGCCGACGAGTACTCGGAAGCAGCAGAAGCCCGGGACCTCGGCGCGCTGATCATCGAACAGGTCGGCGAGCACGCTCACCTAGGCGACGCGCGGATCGGCTACATCTTCCGCGACGACGAGATCCGGCGGCACGGCAAGGTGACGTGGGCCGAGGCCATCCTCGTCGAGCGCATCCTGCAGGCGGACAAGCGATGGGGCCGGTTCGTGAAGTGGGCCATCCTCCGCGTGCTCCCGCAGTTCGGCGAAGAGTTGCCGGACTTCCTCATCCTCATCGACCGGAACATCTGGTCAGGGCTCGACCTCGAGCAGAAGATGGCGCTCGTCGACCACGAAATCTCGCACTGCTCCGTGGCGAGAGAGGATGACGGCGAGACGCCGAAGATGCACAAGGACGGCTCACCGGTGTGGGCGATCCTCGGCCACGATGTCGAGGAGTTCACGGGAGTGGTCGAAAGGCGGGGCCTCTGGAACGAGGACCTCCGCGCGATGGCCCGCGCAATCATCGACCGGCTCTCGAGCGAGGCCACGGACGAAGAGGCGGTCGCGTAGATCATGCTCCCCTACCTGCAGTCCTACAACGACCCGAAGATTCAGAAGGCATACGAGCGGTCACTCGCCGGCGAATCGCTGCGCCACATCGCAAAGGCGCTGCGCATCTCACTGAGAACGCTCGCCCGCCGGTCGAAAGAGGACGGATGGATCGAGGAGCGCAAGGCGCGCACACTGGCAACGGAGTCGCCGAATGTGGCAACGGCGGCAACGGCAGTGCAAACAGGCGTTGCCACCGCAGACGAAAGTCCTGTCGAATCAGAGACTCGCGTGGTGGGCATGGAGCGCATGCTGCGCAGCCAGCAGCGAATCGCCGGCATGCTGCGCAGCGCCTACCAGCGTGACCTCGAAAGCACGCTCTCGGCGGCCGAGACGGCCGGCAAGCCGCCGACGCGGGCGCAGATCGCACAACTTGTGATCCTCGGCAACAACGTGCTGGCCATGGAGCGCAAGGCGTGGTGCGTGCCGGACAAGATCGAGACCAAGGACACGACGCCGACGCCGGCGGACCGCGCGCGTTCGCTCACCGATGAACAACTCGAACGAGAGCTCGCGGACGCTCAAAGAGCGGAAGTTGCTGCTGCTTCGCGAGAAACTCCGGCGCCGAGCGTCAACTAGCCTTCACGAATTCGTAGCCCAGGCCTGGCACGTCGTAGAGCCGGCGACGCCCTTCGCCGACAACTGGCATATCGGCGCGATCTGCGAGCATCTCGAGGCGGTGCACCGCGGTGAGATCCGGCGACTCCTGATCAACATCCCGCCGCGGTTTCTGAAGTCGACGACCGTGTCGGTGATGTACCCCGCGTGGACGTGGATTCATCGGCCGGCGCACAAGTTCCTCTGCGGCTCGTATGCGTTGAAGTTGTCTATTCGCGACAACCTCAAGATGCGGCGGCTGGTGCAGTCGCCGTGGTACCGAGAGCGGTGGGGCCGAGGGTTCAACCTCGTCGATGGTAGCGACTGGGGCGATCCAGACGGCTTCGAGATGACGTCGGATCAGAACCAGAAGATCCGCTTCGAGAATGACCGCAGCGGCTACCGCATAGCCTTCGGCTTCGAAGGCGGAGTGATGGGTGAAGGCGGTGACGACGTCATCGTCGATGACCCGCATGACCGCGACAGCGCGCACTCGGACGCCGAACGCGAGTCGTCGATCACGACGTTCAAGGAGGCGATCACCACCCGGCTCAACGATCCGGCGAAGTCCGCGATCATCGTGGTGATGCAGCGGCTTCACGAGCACGACCTATCTGGCCAGGTGCTTGCGCAGGGCGGGTACGAACACCTGCTGATGCCCATGCACTTCGATCCAAAACGGTCGAAGCGCACGGTAGTTGGCTGGAGCGATCCGCGGACCGAGACTGGCGAACTGCTTCACCCAGCGCGATTCACCGAAGAGGTCGTGGCGGAGTGGGAAGCGAACCTCGGCTCCTATGCGGCAGCAGGGCAGCTCGAGCAGATGCCGGCGCCAGCAGAAGGCGGGATTCTCAAGCGCGCGAGTTGGCGCTTCTACAACGACGACGTCGAGCCGCGGCTGCCGGAGAAGTTCGACTTCGAGCTGCAGTCGTGGGACATGGCCTTCAAGGGCCTGAAGACATCGAACTTCGTTGCCGGCCAGGCATGGGGCAAGTTGGAAGCCAATTGCTTCATGAAGCCCGACGAGGTCTACGCGCAGTTGGATTTCCCTGGAACGTGCGAAGCCTTCGTCACCTTCTCCGACCGACACCCATACGCGACGAAGCTCGTCGAGGACAAGGCCAACGGACCGGCGGTCATCAGCACGCTCAAGGGCAAGATCCCGGGGATCATCGGCGTCAACCCCGACGGCGGCGCGGAAGCCGTGGCGCACTCGGTAGCACCCTACGTGGAAGCCGGCAACGTCTGGCTGCCGAACCCATGGCACGCCCGATCCGACAAGGACGGTCGCGTGCCGGCCGGCAGCGCGGTGCGCGAGGACAGGCGTTGGGTGCTGCGCTTCATCGAGAACGCGGCGAAGTTCCCGAACGGATCAATCCCGGCTGGGTCGCACGGGGACGATGTCGTGGCAGCAACGCAAGGGATTCATCACCTGATGCACAAGAAGCGAAAGGCCTGGGTGCATTGAAGATTCCAGCGGCGCTCCGGCGCTTTTTCTGCAGCCACGCCGTCGTAACCCTCAGCACGATCGGGCCTGCGCTCGTCACGAGCGGGAAGGTCGTCATTCCGGGCGTCGAGATCACATGCGCGCGCTGCGGTGAGTTCTGGCACGCCGAGCTCGACGCAAGTGCCGCCGTCAACGCAGGACTGGAGACGAGATGAAGATGGGCAATGCGCACGTCACCGTCTCGGTTCCGCGCTGGCGCATCGGCGCCGCGCATGCATTGCTCTTTGCGGCGTGCATCTTCGGGGCCGGTGAGTCGCAGGCCGTCTGGTCGAACATCGGCGCGTTCCTCGCGCGCGGCGCGAAGATCGAGTTCATCACGCAATGATCTTCCCCGGCGGCGTGAGCCGCGCATCGGCCGAGCGCAGCGCGTTGCGCCGTCCGAACATGCCGTCCTTCGCTCGCTCGGCGCCGGCGCCGATAACGTGGGGGCAGCTCGAGGAGGTCCTCAGCGGCTCGGCGGGGCAGTATTCGGGCCTGATCTCGAATGCCCGCGCGTATCGCGAGAGCCCGTGGATTCAGCCGACGATCCACGCTTTCGCCGCGGCGCTGGCGGCCAGGCCGTTCCGAATGTTTCGGCAGCCGGGCGAAGAAAAGGAGCGGGTCCAGCAGCACTGGCTCATCGATCTGATGTCGCGGCCGAATCCGGCGGCGAAGCTCAGCGAGTACCGGCTGAAGTACGAGACCTTCGCTCTCTACGACTTCGACGGCGAGGTGTTCTGGTACCTGCTGCGCCACGGCAAGCCGAAACCGGGCGCGGTGAACCGTGGAGATATCGAGTCGATCACGATCTTCCGCAAAAACGAGGTGCGGCCTGTCATGCGGCAGGCGACAGCGGAGTTCCTCGGTTGGGAGATCTCGATCGACGGGAAGCCGTACTTCGCCGACCGCGATGATGTGGTGCACTTCCCGCAGTTTGACCCGCTGAGCAATCGACCGCCCTTCAACCCGTTCACAAGAACCGTGCTCGAGCCGGCGCGCGGTCGTTCGTCGCTCGACTCGAAGCGCCTGGCCATCTCGGCCGACATCGCCGCCGCGCGCTACAACTTCGAGTTCTTCAACCGCGGGATCGCGCCGAACATCGCCTTCGTCACGAAGGACGAACTCAACGAGCCCGAAAAGGACCAGTTCGAAGACCGGCTACGCGCGCGACTCGTCGGCAAGAGCGGTGCTCCTCTCGTGCTAGGCGGCGACTGGACGATCCAGGACCTCAAGGCCAACCAGAAGGACGCCGAGTTCTCACAGGGCCGCGAGATGGCGCGCGCCGAGATCATCGCCGGCCGCACGCCGCCGCTTTTTGTGGGCAAGGACGACGCGAGCTACGCGAACGCGCAGTCGCAGGTCCTCGCGTGGTGGGAGATCATCGCGATCCCCGCCATCATGTTCTTCTGCGCCACGCTCGACACGTACCTCCTGGGCGCGGAGGCGGACGTCTGGACCGATCTCGCCACCGACGATGTCGAGGCGCTACAGGAAGCGAAGCGCGCACGCATCACCTCGGCCAAAGAGATGGCCACCGCGCGCGTCCCGTGGGATGTGGCGGCGAGGACCACGGGCGTGGAGATGGAGTCGTTCGAAGGATCAGACGTCGCCTTCGGGGCGGCAATGGATGTGCCGGTCACGGACATCATCAGCGCTCCGTCGGAAGTCGCTCCGGCTCTCGGTGCAGCACCGACAGCCGCGCCGTCGCCCGACCAGGCGGCACCAGTCGCAGCCGATGCCGCAACCGGCGTGCTGCTCAACGGCGCGCAGGTCACCGCGGTTACCGCCATTGTGGTGGCCGTCGCCGCCGGCGAGATCCCGCGCGATTCCGGCATCGGTCAATTGAAGGTGCTCTTCAACCTCAGCGACGCGCAGGCCGAACAGATCATGGGCTCGGCCGGCAAGTCAGATGTCCCGACGACACCGAACCCGAACCCAGCGGCCGCCGCACCGCCGGAGCCGACGCAGTCGACGACGACGCCCGCTCCGCAGCCGCGGTACATCCGCGTTGTCGCGGCGATCGCTGACTCGGTGCGGATGGCTGGGCCGTTCGATTACGCTTCGACGCAGGTCAACCTCGAAGGCGACGCGGCGAAGAAACTCGTGGCCATGGCCGCGGCGGTTCCCGACGACGCAATCGCCGAGAAGGGGCGCGAGACTGATCCGCACGTCACGGTCTTCTACGGACTCGATCCGAGCGTGACGGCCGAGCAAGTCGCCGAGGCGCTGGCGAATTCGGACTCCGTGCTCGAGATGGTGGACCGCGGTGGCGCCTCGATGACGCTCGGAAAGACGAGCGTGTTCACAGCCGAGGACGTGAAGGCGCTCCGCGGCAAGGCGGTCGATTACGACGTCGTGGTCCTCGACATCGACTCGCCGGATCTGGTGCTGCTCAACGGCGTGATCGGCAACGGCAACCTCGGGGCCAAGAGCACGGACGCCGCCTACGTCCCGCACGCAACGCTGGCCTACGTGAAAGCCGGCCGTGGGGCGGAGTTCGCCGGCGACGACGGGCTGGCTGGCGTGGTGGTGAAGTTCGACGAGATCCAGTTCAGCGACACCGACGGCAACCTGACGCCGATCAGTCTCGCGGCCGCGGTGAAGACGCGGCGCATCTCGCGCATTCGCGTCGTGAGCGAGATGCCGGCCGTCGCCACGCGCGCGGCCGACGAGGCAGCGCTGCAGGCGATTCTCCAGATCATCCGCGGCGACGACAAGGAGTTGCAGGGCCTCGTGCGGCGCTTCCACATCCGAATGCTCAAGGAGGGCGCGAAGCAGGCGCTCGCGTTGGTCAAGCCGAAGGCGGCGATCACGAGCATCGTGCCCATCGACAACCCGTACGTAGTGGAGTTCCTCAAGACCCGGGCAAACCTGATCACCAGCGTCAACAAGACGACGGCCGAGCAGATCCTCCAGGCGGTCAAGTCCGGCATCGACGCCGGCACGACACCCGAGATCATCGCCAACGACATCCGCGACGTGTACAACCTGCGCGGCACGCAGGCGAAACTCATCGCGCGCCAGGAAAACGGGACCGCGCTCAACGGCGGGCGGTTTATCCAGTTCCAGGAAGAGGGCGTCGACGGGCTCGAGTGGCTATCCAGCCGCGACGACAACGTCCGCGAGTCGCACGCGCCGAACACTGGCGTCGACGGGGAGATCGTGACGCTGGGCGACGCGTTCTCCAACGGCTGCCGGTACCCGCAGGACCCGCAAGGCGAGAAGAAGGAAGTCATGGGATGCCGCTGTGTGAGTCTGCCCGCGCAGGTCGGCGGCAACCGCAGCTCGATCCTACCGACCGAGAAGCAGCGCGCGAACTACTGGCGCGCGTCAGTCGTCGTCACCTCGCGCTCGACGGAGAAGCAGTTCAAGGGCGCGTTGCAGAAATACTTCAACGATCAGCGCGGGCGTGTGCTCGCAAAGGTGGCGGAGTTGTTGGCGGCGTAGCTACTCCGGCAGATCAGCAACTCAGGCTGCGTGACGTCGAAGGTTTTGCACGCCGCGCCCGGCCAGATCTTTTAGAAGCGCTGCGGTTTGGATGCGGTCCGCATCATTCAGCAACGCGCGCGGAACGGAAACATCAACCATTCCCAATCGACCGTCGATTCTGCACTGAAACGTCAGCCGGATCGACTCCGACACTCCGAGGATGACCGGCAGGCCGTCACCATCGCGAACGAGTTCGCCTTCGTTGTCGATCTCGTATGTCCAATCCGGTCGCGCTGAGACGTAGATCACGTCCGCGACGTCAACGTCGGCGAGCAGAGACGCGGCCAGATCGCAATCCGGGTCGCCTAGATACCTGAAGTCCGAATCGGCTCGTTTCATCGGCTGCATTCTACAGGAGAGCCCACATGCCTGAGATCCTTCCGCACCCCAAGCGCGGCACGATGGAGATCGGATCCGAGAGGATCATGCCCATCTTCGGGCAAATCCGCGCGGCCGAAGGCGCAAGCAACGACAACCCCGTCGTGACCATCATCGGCACCGACGGCAGCGAGGACCGGCACGGCTCGGTCATCAACCCGCGCGGCTGGCAAACGGCCGCCTATCTTCGTAACCCCGTGGCACTTTGGTCCCACGGTGTCGTGGAAGAGTACCCGGCGCTCGGCCAGACGGTCTCACTCCGTTCCACCGGCGGAGCGTGGGAGTTCGACATCCGTTTCGCGCTCGGCCCGTGGAAGAACATGCGCGACAACCTCGCGCAGTTCCTGTGGGAGTGGTTTCGCGACTTCGGCGGGCCGCTCGCCGCCTCCGTCGCCTTCCTGCCGAAGAAGTGGCGGGATCGCCAGGCCACCGAGATGCCGACGTACTTCTCCGAGAACGTCGAGTACGAGGATCAGGAGTTGACTGAGATCAGCTTCGTCAACGTGCCGTCGAATCGCAACGCCATCGCGAAGGCGATCGAGCGTGCGCGTTCAGCCGGCACCTTCACGGACGGCATGGCCAAGATGCTCGGCTTCCGCATCTCGCCGATCGTCATCGAGCACGGCGCGACCCCGCTGCCGCCGGTGGTCATCATCGAGGGTGAATACTCCCAGCATGAAGGTCAGGAGATCCGCGAGCGCGTGCTCGCAGCGTTGGCGGCCCATCGGAACGGTGAGCCACTCATCCTGTCCGACAAGGTGAAGATCTACGCCGATCTGCGTTCCGCGTTCGGCGTCCAGCCGGTGGCTGCCGCTGGCGAACGCATGCCGCTCGCCCGTCTCCGCCTGATCGTCACCAACACGCGCGAGGCGATGCGCTACTGCTACCCCATCGACTCGTGCTGCCCGCCGAATTGCGTCGACTACTGCGACCTCTGCGGCGCCATGCCCGACTGCTGCAACTGCGACGAGGTCCTCACCGGCGACGCAGCGACGGCCGAGCAGCAGACCATCGCTGCCGAAATCGACGCGCTCTCCACCGAGCTGACCATCGCCCTCGCCGGCTGGGACTCGGCCGAGCACGACGCGCTGCGGAACTGGTGTTCGATCCGCGTCATGGACATCATGTGGGGCATCGATCGCCTACTGCGCTACCAGGACTACTGGTATCCCGACAATCAGCCGGCCGACACCGCAGCCGTCGCGGCCGACCAGGTGCGGAAGTTCATCGCCGACGTCGAGGCCGACGAGGCGATCAAGACGATGCTCACCGAGCGCGCGATCGCGCAGTCCACACGCATCGGCGCCGAGCTCTCGGCAAAGAACCAGGCGCGCATCCGCGCCATCCACACGTCGCTCACGCAGGCGCTTGACACCTGCACGGTGATGCTCGGCATCGCCGACACCGGCGACGCAACGCCGGCGGAAGACGGCACGTCCGATACCGCCCGCCACTTCATTCGCGTGAAATCTGGCTCCCCCTCTGACCGCAGAGAAGAGGGTGCGGGTCAACTCATTCGCGTCTCTGCATCGGACGCTCCGGACGCTGGCGCCGGAGGGCGGTCCACCCCGCAGGACCAGCAGGACCTCTACGGCGGCGACGTTCTTCGCGTGACCCGCTCGTAGACCACCCCCCACCACAGCAGCACGCAGTACCAGCGACCCGCCGCGAGGTGGGCGCTTTTGTTTTGGAGAGAAAGCCATGCCCGCAGCCGAAATGAAGTTCGACGACGTCGTCCTGGGCGTCGCCAAGGAGCTGACGACCAAGGAGCGCATCGCCGAGTTGCTCGGTTCGCCCGAGGGCCGCTCGTTCCTCGCAGGCCTCATCAACACCGCCGTCGATGACGTCAAGGCCAAGCTCGGTTCCGAGATCGCCGAGGAGCGCAAGCTCCGCACCGGCGCCGAGGAAGCCGCGGCCGATCTGATGAAGCGCTTCGAGAAGTTCGAGCGCCAGATGACGTACGACCGCGAGTTCGGTTTCCATCGCGGCCTCGACGGCAGCATCCAGCCGAGCGTCTCGCGCGACGGCGCCGACAAGCTGATCACGCTCGTCCGGGCCCTCCGCGACAAGGACATCGAGAAGATCCGCGCGGTCTCGACCGGCACGAACTCCGAGGGCGGCTACCTCGTTCCGACCGAAGTCGCGAGCGAGGTGCTGCGCCTCATCCCCACCACCGGTCTCTATCCGCAGATCGCGCGGCCGTGGCCGATGGGCGCGCAGAAGGTCAACATCGGCGCGGTCCTCTCGCAGATGCAGGCCTACTGGCCGAACGAGAACTCGCCCATCACCGAGAGCTTCCCGACGTTCAGCAAGACCTCCATCGAGGCCAAGCTGCTCGCCGCGCTCATCCCCGTTCCACTCACCCTCATCGAGGACTCGAACCCCGACGTCGGCCAGCTCATCGCTGATCTGATCCGCGAGTGCATCTCGCTCGAGATCGATCGCGTCGGCATCGCCGGCAAGACGGCCGCCCACGGCGGCACCGACGTCTTCGACGGCCTGCTCTACGCCGACTCGGTCGTCGCGAAGGTGCTCCCGGCCGGGCAGACCCACGTCTCCGACATCACCGGCGACGACCTACTCGATCTGCAGACCGCCGTCCCCGACGGCGCGCGCGACGGCTGCTCCTACCTGCTGTCGCCGACTCTCTTCGACGCCATCCGCAAGACGAAGAGCTCGACCGGCGAGTACGTCAAGGCGCACTTCATCACCGACCCGACGGGCAACCAGCCGGGCACGATCTGGGGCCGGCCGTACTTCCTCACCGAGCGGTTGCCGGCGTACTCGACGTCCGTCCAGGCGTCGAAGCGCACCGTGTCGTACGGCAACTTCAAGAAGTGGGCGATCTACGGCACCCGCCGCGAGCTCGCCATCGCCACCTCCGACGTCGCCGGCGACGCGTTCAAGAACGTCCAGCTCATCATCCGCGGCATCACCCGCGTCGGTCTGACCTCCTTCGGTCCCGCCCTCGCGGAGCTCGAGACCGCGGCGGCGTAGGCCTCCCCGTCTCGACCATTCGCCTGACGTTCACTCTCTCGTGAGATGGCGCATGGCTACGTGCCGGCGCCATCTCGCCTCGCCTTCCACCCTCATCGGCAACGGAGGACTCGATGCCGTACGACAAGAATCACACCTTCTACCCCGATCCGATCACGCTGCCGGATGCGCAGATCGCGTTCCAGTACATGACCGCGACCGAAACGCACACGGCGTTCGATTTCGAGAGCGCGCGCGAGCTGATCGCGACGCTCAAGGTCAGCGAGTTGCTCAAGACCGCGCTCAGCGGCTCGAACAACGACCTCGTCTTCATGGCCCGCGTGGCCGGCTCGACGCCGACCGTGCGCATCGCGTACGTCGATCCGTCGGCGAACAACGCTGCGCTCGGCATCGTCGTCTCGGGCCAGGACATCACCGTCAACCTGGCCACCGGCGTGGCCGGCGCGATCACCACGACCGCTGCGCAGATCAAGGCCGCGATCGAGGCCAACGCCGAGGCGAACGCTCTGGTGGCCGTGGCCCTCGCGCCGTCCAACGACGGCACCGGCGTCGTCACCGCGCTGTCGCAGGCGACCCTCGCGGCCGTGGCCGGCACCAACCCCACTCTCGACGTCAAACTCCAGTGCTCGACCGACGGCGGGGTGAACTACTTCGACGTCGCGTCCTTCGCGCAGAAGACGACCGTCGGAGTGGAGGGCAAGCTGTTCACGGGCGTCACGATGAAGGGCCGCTGGGTCCTCACCATCACCGGCACCGCGGAGTTCGCGGTGGCCATCGACGCCGTCTACCGTCCGAACGCGTAACGTGAGACGCCGCCCATGCCCGCATTCGAGTTGAACGCCACGGTTCACTACGGCTACCTGCGAGCGCCCGGGGTCTACGACGATCTGTCGGAGGCCGACATGCGCGCGCTCGGCAAGTACGGGCGGCGAATCGACATCCCATCTGAGGCGCCGGAGGTCACACCTTCGGCGCCTCCGTCGGTCACGGAGGAAGTGCCACCACAGACCGTACAGGTACCGAGCGACGCGACCCTCGACGCCCCGCCGCCGGCTGACGCGTCGCCCATCTCCACGGAAGTTCCACCTGCTGCCAGCGCAACGCGACCGGATGAGGCGTCGCCGCGCCCGCCGGATGCGGGCCCATTCCACTGTCCTGCCGACGGCTGCAAGTTCAGCGTCGGACGAAAGCACTTCCCCACCGCGGCCGCGCGCGACGCGCACCGCACGCAGAAGAACCATTAGGCGGCGACCAATGTTTCGACGAATCCCCGCAGAACGCGACCGCATGATCCGCCCGGGCGACAGGCAAATTCGCGCGCGCGACGTCGACGGCGATATCCAGCGCGTCGACGACCAGGTGTCAGCGCCGGAAGGCTGCCCGGACCTGAGCGACAGCGCCGCAGAACCGAAGAAGAAGCGTCGCCCGAAGAGTAACGGAGAGAGGTGAGCCATGGGCTTCAAGCCGAACGAGAATCGCGCCAACTATCAGGAGCCCATCCGCATCGCCGGGGCGCAGGTAGGTCCGCGCCTCATCGGCGCGAGCGAGACGCTGCCGTGGTTCAGCACCGAAGAGCCACGAGAGTTGATCTCCGTCCTCTCCGTCTTCGAGTACCTGACCACCAACCTCGCCGGCACCAACAACGACCTGACCTTCTTCGCGCGGCTATCGGGTGATCAGAACATCACGATCACCTTCGTCGACCCCGGCGGCGCGACATCATCGCTTTCGGTGGAAGTGGTCGACACGGACATCACCGTCACGCTCGCGCGCGCGGCATCGGCCATCATCAGTAAAGCAAGCGAGGTGAAGGCGGCAATCGAGGCCAGCCCGGAGGCCTCGGCGCTCGTCTCTGTGATCCTGGCCGCCGGCAACGACGGCACCGGAGTGGTGACGGCCATGACGTCGACGCCGCTCGCCGGTCCCGCGGGAACCCTGCCAACCCTTGATGTCGAGTTCGAAGCCAGCATCGATGGCGTGGAGCCGTACAGCATTGGCGCCACCTTTACCCAGAACACGGCGGTGGGCATCGAGGCCGGGTACTTCGACAGACTCGGCATCTCGGGACGCTACAAGTTGACTCTCGGCGGAACCAATCCCGAATTTGCGATCGGCATCGTGACGGTGTTCAAGCCATGAAGAAACTGATCATCATCGCGCTACTCCTCTGCCCGTCCCTCGCCGCGCAGACAGCCAGCAACAAGCCGTATGGCATCGTTGCCATGTCGAGTACTCCAGGAGCGTGCCGCATTGGTCAGCCCGTGGTGATGTACAACCACGCGCTCTACATCTGCGACGGGACCAACTACCAGGCGCTGAGCGGTGGCGGCGGATCGGGCGATGTCGTCGGGCAGGCGTCATCGGTTAACAATGAGGTCGTTCTCTGGTCCGGCACCGACGGCAAACACATCAAGCGGGCGACAGGCAGCGGCATCGCGAAACTCGCGTCGGGCGTGCTTTCGGCCGGCGCCGCGTCGACGGACCTGACGGACGCGGCCTCGCTCGTTACCACCACGACGATCACGAACTTCACGCTCTCTCCGAGCTTCAAGATCATCACCGTTCAGCCGGTGACCGATCTCGTGACCGCGACGTTCCGCCGCCTATCGGCTGCGCAGACCTCGCACTTCCTCGACCTACAGGACGAGGCGAACGGTGTTCTCACCTTCTTCGACAAGACGGGGAAGTTCAACGGCGACGTGATCGGCAACGTCACGGGCAACGTGTCTGGCTCCTCTGGATCGACGACCGGCAACGCGGCGACGTCTTCCGCCGCCGATCACACCCCTACGGCATGCGGCGCCAATACCTTCGCGCAGTCCCAGTCGACCGCATGGGCGTTTACGTGCGCTGGGGTGTCACTCACCGCTGCGGTCTCCGGCATCCTGCCGGGCGCGAACGGCGGTACGGCGAACGGCTTCATGGCCTTCAGTGGGCCGGCGTCATCGCTCAAGACGTTCACGCTCCCGAACGCGAACGCCACGATCCTCACCGACAACGCGGCCGTGACGGTTGCGCAGGGCGGGACGGGTCTGGCCACGCTCACGACGAACAACGTTATCCTCGGCAACGGTACCTCCGCGCCGTCATTCGTGGCGCCTGGTACGTCCGGAAACGTCCTGACCAGCAACGGGACGACGTGGACATCAGCTACGCCAGCGGCGGCTGGCGATTTCTCCTCCAACACTTCCACGTCAGTCGATAGCGAAGTCGTGCTGTTCTCGGGCACGGCTGGCAAGACCGGCAAACGCGCCACCGGTACAGGCGTCGCGTCGCTCACATCCGGTGTTCTATCGGCCATCACAAACGTGCCGATTGGAGAGGGCACAGGTACTGGCCTCGTCATCACCGACGCGAGCGCTGCAGGTCTTGAAGTTGGCCCAGCGGGTAGCACCAGCCCGGTGCTCCGCGTCGTTGACAACGTGGCGTCTCAGGCCACGGGGCTGGAGATCAAAGGCAACGCGTCCGGCTCCGGAGTCACGCTCACGGCGCTAGGAGGAACCAACGAATCAATCTCCCTCGTGCCGAAGGGTACCGGCTCGGTAATTGTGCCGATCAACGGTTCAAACGCAGCTCCGTCGCTTATGTTGGGTTCCGGCTCTACGAATGGGTTATGGGTTCGCTCTGGAACAATCGACCTAGTGGCCAGCTCTAACGACGTTCTTGAATTTCACGGCACCCTGGGACTACTCCTAACAACGCATGCTCCCGTTGTCGGCTGGACCGGCAACGGAACAGTCGGTCAGGTTGCTAGGACTGGACTGTCTGAAGTCGCGGCCGGAGTTGTGGGCGTCGGCACCGGCGCGGGTGCAAGCACCGCCGGAACGTTACAGTCGGCCGAGTATGACCAAGTGACCGTCTCCAACGGCGCACAACGGAAGCTCGTCGTCAACTCTGAACTGATCACGCTTTCGACCTCAGGCACGACGACGGACAGCTCCGCGAATCTGCTGCCGGCGGACAGCGTCATCGATTCGGTGACCTGCCGCATCACCACAACCATCACCACGGCTACGAATTGGTCGGTCGGTGACGGAACGATCGCAGCTCGTTTCGCCGCCGCGAATTCGACGCTCACCAGCGGCACAACTAGCGTCGGATTGGCGCACGTCGACCAGACCGGAACATCAGGGCCGAGACAGACGAGCGCAGCGAAGTTGCGCATCACCACCACCGGCACTCCAGGGGCCGGCGTGATCAGATGCTCGGTCTTCGCAACAACGTTCGTCGCACCTACGAGCTAATTCATGCGCTACGCATTCGCAGTCATCGCCATCCTCGTCGCTCCATTCGCTTTCGGAGCGAGCGGAATCTCTCTTCCGGCAACGTGCACTCCGATCGCTTTGTATAGCCCGCCGGAGTTCTTCTACCGCACATCAGATAAGACGTTCTGGTACTGCCCGACAGCAGATAACTGGGTCAAGTTGTTGGTGGAGATTCCGGCAGCCGGGGCCGCGCCGACCGACTTCTACACCACGGTTCGGGTGAGCGGATCGAACGCGACCACAACAGGCCAGGCGCTCGTCAACATCACCGGCCTGTCGATCCCGTTGGCTGCGAATACCACCTACGAATTTGAGGCCACGCTTTCGGTTCAGTCCTCGTCGTCGGCAGGGACGGAGTACGGAGTGCAGTTCTCCGCGGCCGGCGCGACAGTCGAATCGCAGTGCACTGGTACATTGCTCGCCACGTCCGCGCAGACCGTCCGTGTCTCGGCACTCAACACGGCGACGGCCGCGTTCCTAACCTCTGGCGCTACCGGCGGCATCCTCATCAAGGGCGTCATCGCCGTCGGCGCGAATGCCGGGAACCTCACGATCCAACATCTGAAGGTGACGTCAGGGACGTCTACCGTATTCATCAACTCCTACCTCAAAGCACGGATCATCTGAACCGGAGGCTGTCGATGAAACGCTCTCTCTTTGTTGCCCTGCTGTTCCTCTTCGCCGTCACGTCGGCTCGGCCCGACGGCACCGTTACGACGCCAGCGAACATCGCGCCCGCCTCCTGGAAGATCGCGTCGCTCAACATGAGCAACGGCGCAGGAAACGACGTCGCGGGCGCATCGATCACCGTCTACTACTTCGATGCCGGGGGCGTGAACATCGTCCAGACGTCGATTATCTTGCTGACTGGCGCTGAACTCACTTCCTTCTTGACGACGATCGAATCTCCGGTCGGTGGTGAGACCGGAACAGCGGCGAAGAAGTTCCGGCAGCGGGTGACGTCATGGCTGGTCGCGAACGGGAAGATCACGAACGTCACGCCGGAGTAGCGCGTGACGGGCTGGCAATCGATGTGCGAGTCGTCGCTGTGTCGGCCGTGATCGCGGCGGATACGACGAAATAGACGAGCGCGAGACCTACAAGAAGGGCGATGCCGATCCAGAGGTATCCGACGCCTTGCGGTTTCTTCACGGCCTACCCTCCAGTATCAGCGATACGCGGCACGCGGCGAACTGGTCGCACTCGGTCATCGCCCGTTCATCACGCTTCAGGATGATGCGCGACTCACCGACGAGAAGTTCATTCTCACGACGGTCCGCGATCAACTCGATCACGCCCGCGCGCGGGATCACGAAGCGGTCGCCGTCGTAGGTGATCTCTTGGCCGGGCTGGCCGAAGATGCGGTACGAGACGATCCGAATGCCGCAGCGACAGGATGTCGCCTCGGCGCAGAGATCGGCCGCAGCGACTCCTGGCGTCAGGAAGGCCGCGGCCGCGACGACACAGAGACGAAGGCGGTTGGCGATTGTCATACCGTACAATGTACGGCACATGTACGGGCGCGTCAATGTTCTTGCGGCGGCCTAGCGCCTAACCGTACAATGTACGGCGCATGTCACCGAAAAATGACAGGACCGAAGTGCGTCTGGAACCCGAAGAAAAGGCTGCATTTAACGAGGCGGCGTCCCTGGCCGGCCTATCGTTGTCCACATGGCTTCGATTGCGGCTGCGGCCGATTGCAGCGCAGGAACTCAAGCAAGCCGGTCGTCAGGTTCCGTTCCTTAAGCGCCGAAAATCGTAGCGGGGCGCGCCTTGTAGCATCTAACGGTTGCCAGCCGGTCGTCCAGAATTTGCCTTCGCCCCGGATTCCTCCAGGAGCGCACGCCTATGGATCTCATCACCACGGCCGAAGTCGCCACGATCCTCGGCGCCGGCGCCAGCGACGCGTTCCTTGTCAACCTGGTCAACGGGGCGAACGCCGAGGCGCGAGGCGTCGGCAGAACGTTCGAGCGCAAAGAGCGCGCCGAATTTGTCCGCGGCTACGGCATCGACTTCCTGTTCCTCCGCGAGCCGCCGATCATCAGCGTCAGCGAGGTGATCGTCTACTCCGCGCCCAGCGACACGGGCGGCACGGTGATCGACGTCGCGGAGTTCATCTGGAACGAGGTTCCCGAGGACGACGATCCGAAACTGACGTGGACCGCGGGCCGCTTCCTCGAGCAGCAGCGCGCCGCGCGCGTGACCTACGTCGGCGGCTTCTACCCCGCCGCAGATACCGACTCGGCGCACGTTCCGCGCGTGCCGGAAGACCTGCGCGGAAAGATGATCAACCTCGTCATCAGCCGATTCCGGCTCGGTCCCGACGCGACGCTCGGCGCCTCGTCGTTCTCGCAGGGCGATCTCACCATCAACAGGACTGACGATCCAGCGCTGGCGGAGTTCAAACAGGCGCTCCGCCGCTACCGCAAATAGGAGACGACCATGGCCGCCTCGCTCACCAAGCATTCGAAGAAGCTCATGCTCGATGCGCTGCTCGCGCTCGGCACGGCGACCGCCTACCTGATGAAGAACACCTACGTCTTCTCCGTCGCGCACAAGTTCGTCTCCGACTTGGGCAGCGAGGTCAAGGCGAGCGTAGTGCTCACCGGCGTGACGGCCGACCAGCCGAATGAAGGCACCCTTGACTGCGACGACATCACCTGGCCGTCGATAACTGGCGGCTTCGCCGGTTTCTGGATCGGCATCGACGAAGGCATCGAGAACATCTCGCCGCTGGTTTACTTCAACCCCGACACCCCAGCGGGATCGCTGATCTCCGCGGCTTCGGTCGTCGAGGCCATCGACAGTGGCGCCGATCGCGTTTTCACACTCTAAGAGGAGAGACATATGGATCCGGTCAAAAACTTCGCCGAATCGACCCTCGCTTCGGGCATCTCCTCGGTCGCCACCTCGCTGACCGTGGCCACCGGCGACGGCGCGCGCTTCTCGTTCCCGAAGAACGCGACGATCTGGAACTCGACCGACTACGCGCGCGCGAGCCTGGACCCGGACCGAGAGATCGTGCGCGTCACGAACATCGCCGGCGACGTGCTCACGATCACGAGGGCTCAGGAAAGCACGACGGCCGCCGACCACAATACCGGCGGCAAGACGTACCGGATCATCCAGGGCGTGTCCGAGAAGGATCTACTCGACCTTCGCCCGCTGACGGGTCACACCACTGCCCCGTTCGACAAGACGAGCGACACGACGCTCGCGGATGTGCCAGGTCTGTCCATCGACCTCGACGCCGGAGAGTCCTACACGCTCTATGGGCGGATCTACGTGTTCGCCGGATCGGGCGGTCTCAAGATCGGACTCGCCGGAACCGCAACGCTGACTGACGCCACCTTCAATTGCAAGATCAACTCCGTCGTCAACCTAGTGACGGTGGCGCACGACATCACGAGCGCCTTTCCTGCCACACCGCTGGTGGGGTACGACGAACTTCTCGGGAGCCCTGTGCTGTGGGAGGTTTGCATCGACGGGATGTTGATCGTCGATGCCGCTGGCGGCGGCACGTTCGTCATCCAATTTGCGCAGAACACAAGCAACGCAACGGTATCCGAGGTGAAGGACTTCTCCCACATCTCGGCGCAGAAACAGTAAGCCATGCTCCTCGGCGAATCGACCTTCCAAGCCACGGCGCTCGGCGACGTGTCGCCGGTCTTTGGTGGTCTGCTCAATGTGCAGGCCTTTGGGGCTCCATCGTGGTTTGTCCGCGGCGACGTCGTCGGTCTGCTCGATGCAGACGCCTTCGGCGCGAACGAGACGACGCTTTTCGCTTCGCTGATCGGCCTGGTGAACGCTGCCCGATTCGGCGCCCCCATGAACGTGCGGAGTTTCCTCGACAGGCCGACATCTATCCTGCGGCCGAAGCGGGTATCGCTCGAGCGTGGCGCGCCGGCGACCTCAACTTCCGGCGAAGTCACCAGCGAATGGTTCTCTTACGCCACCGGCGTTCCGGCGGCGGTGCAGCCGCGCTCCGGTAACTCACGCCAACGTGAATATGGCCGGGACGTCCAGGCGAACTTCACCATGTTCATCAACACCGACCTCGCCACCGCGATCCGTGTTGGTGATCGCATCGTGGACGACGACGTCCGGTACACCATCACCTTCCTGGCGCCGCGGGGCCAGCACGTCGAGGCGGACCTCGCGCGCGTCATCGTCCCGTGACCGAGGATGTGAAGTGGTACGGCGAGGAGTTCGAGCGCGAGCTCGACAAGATCATCAAGGCGAAGTTGCTCAAGATCATCTATCGGCTCGAGCGGATCATCCAAGGCCTGTTCCGCACCCCGAAGTCGGGCCGCGTCTACAAGCGCGGCGGTCGCACGCACAAGGCAGCCGGACCAGAGGAGCCGCCGGCCATCGACACCGCGGCGCTTTCCAAGAGCATCACGCACGCCGATCCGATGAAGCAGGGCGATGTCTGGTCAATCGACTTCGGAGTATCGCAAGAAGGCGGACGGGCCCAAATCGCGGAGCACCTCGAGTACGGCACGTCGAAGATGGCCGAGCATCCGTTCTTCAGGCCGGCGCTCGCGCAGCTCCAACAGGAAGTCGACCAGGATCTCGCCGGGGAGGGCTGATGCTCGCAGTTCGTCAAGGTCTGCGGGCGAAGGCCATCGCCGACGCGACGCTCGTGTCCCTCCTCGGCGGCGATCACTTCTACCACCGCCGGCCGCAGAGGCCTATCGTCGAGATGATCGCCAGCGGCACCAGGGCGCTCGTCACCTACAACCGGGTGAGCGCGCCGCGCGATCCGGAGATTCCGCGCACCGATGAAGACTACGACCTTCACGTCTGGTCCAAGAGCGGCGACACGAACGACCAGATCGGAGAGCGGCTCATCGCGCTCTTCGACAAGCAGCCGCTTCCCATGACCGGCCGCCGGCTCGGCGAGATCCACGCCTTCACGGCGGGCGACTTCTACGAGGAAGACACCGAGATTCACCACCAGGTCATCAGCGTCCGGGTGATCAGCTACCCGGCGTAGTTCCAAGCCTTTCAACTTCAGCGACAAAGAGGAGAGAGCACCATGGATACCGCACTTCTGACGAGCGGACCGGCACGGGTGTATGTCGATATCAGCGGCACGCCGACGGAAGTCGGTCACATCAAGGGAGGCGTGCACATCAGACGCGACCTCCGCACGCTCGAACTGATGGCCGACGAGCTTGGCGACGAGCCGGCCAACGAGATCGTGAAGGGCAGCGTCGTCGAGGTCAGCTTCAGCCTCGCCGAGTACTCTCTCGTCAACATCCGTCGCGCCTTCGTCGACTCAAAGGATCTACAGGACGACACGACCTCCACGAAGCAGTCCGTGGAGATCCGGGCCAAGGTCGGCCTCTCGCTCCTGGGCGTCTCGCGAAAGTGGACCATCAAGCCGATCGATCCCGCGACCGGCGATGTCACCACCGACGCCAACAAGATCATCACTGTCTGGAAGGGAACGCCGTCGGCCGGCTCGGTCGAGCTGGTGTTCTCGCCGGACGAGCAGCGCCTGATCCCCGTCACGCTCAAGTGCTACGCGGATACCGCCGCCAACAAGTACCGCAAGGTGACGATCGGCGACACGACGATTGTCGACGCCAACGAGTCGGGATTCACGTTCTAACCTGATTCGCGCGGCCGGCGCGGAAGAATAGACCAGCGAGCGCGACCCCCTCCTGCCGCTGCACGTCTTGGTCGGGTGAGTGGCGCTGGCCGCGCGGAATTCAACGTCCAAGGGGAATTCATCCATGGCAGACGAAGTGAAACCGAACGCCAACGTTGTCGACGTCGACGCGTTTGACCCCGTCCCGAAGCGGAAGATCAAGATCGGCGGCGAGTTGTATCCGCTCTTCAGCATGCTCGACGTCCCGTATCCGACGCTCGAGGCGGTGAAGAATCTCAAGAGCCACGTCGAGGCGTTCACGACCGACGCCGACTACATCGCATTCATGCGCGGCATCGTCTTGGACTTCATCCCGTCGATTCCCCACGAAAAGCTCGAGCGCCTCGGGCTGCGCAAGTTGGGCAACGTCGTCGGCTCGATCGCCTCCACGCTGGCCGAGGACCTCGAACCTGACCCTTTGGTGGAGAGCCCGACGGCCCCGTCGAACTAGCGTTCTTCTTCGGCCGTCTGGCTCGCTTCTACGCTTTCTCGCATACGGAGATGATGCGCATGACCCTGCGCCAGCTGCGCGCGTACCACAAGCAGATCCCTCGCCTCGAGGCCGCCGAGTCGCTCACGCGCATCCGCGATGCCGGCGCCCCGTACATGAAGGGCGACGAGGCGAAGGCGATGCAGGACGAACTGCTCCGCGTTGCCGAAGGTCGACCGGAACGCATCATCCATGGGCCCGAAGGGCTCGCTGATTTCCTGAATCGCAGGTAGGAGACTCCAGACCAATGGGCATTCGCGCCACACTCGCCGAAGCGTTCATCCGCATCAAGGCGGATGACTCCGACTTCAAGCGCGGCATGTCCAAGTTGCGCTCGGACACTCGGCAGAACGCGCGACAGATCGCCGACGAATTCACCAAGGCCGCGAAGATCCAGATGCCGCAAGGTGCCGGCGGCGCGGTCGTGCAGATCGCGAAGTACCGGGAGCTCGCGCAACTCCTGCGCTCGACGAATCAGACCGCAGCCGAGGTGAACGAGAAGATCGCCAGCGGCGCGCGCGTATCAGCGCGAGACGTCGATAAGTTGATCGTGGCCGAGCAGCGGCTGCGCGCGCAATTGGAATCGACCTTCGGATCGGTGCAGGCGGCTACCGGCGGCGCGGCGACTGCCTATCAGCGCGTGGCGCAGTCGTTGGCCAACGCCACAGCCGAAGCGCGGCGGCAGAAGATCGCGATCGACGACTCGAAGGGCGCCACCTCTCAGGCCGGCATCCAGTACCTCGGGCTCAACAATGCGCTGACGCAGATGGCCGGCAAGTACGGCACCGTGGTGGCCAAGGCCGGCGTCGCGTCGCTCGTCATCGGTGAGCTGATCAACGTCTCGAAGGACATCGTGAAGATCTTCACGGGCCCGACCGAGCAGGCGATGATCGCTCAGTTCTTCGACACGATCATCATCGGCGCCAAGGCGAGCGTGCGGGCCCTCTCGGATCTCTCCGTCCGGCCGTTCGTTGGGGCGTCGCCAAGCCTGGCAGGCGCGCACTTCGGTCCTCTGCCGACCAACAACCCGCGCGACAGGCGCAGCCGAATCGTCATCCCTTCCATCGAAGACCCGGAGGCTGTGAACGAGACGATCAAGCAGATCATGGCGCTCTCGACGCAGGCCGACATTCAGCGTGCGCAGATGGCCGGGAACAGGAAAGAGGTCGAGAACCTCACCCGCGGGCTCGACTCGCTGGCCACCGAAGAGCTGAAGGTCAGTTTCGCGCTCAAGGACCAACTCGCCGCGCGTCTTGCCGAGAACCGAGCACTCGCGGAATCCGCGCAGGCTATGGGCTTCAGGCACCAACTCCTCGACCTTGAGTTGCAGTTCGCAACCGCGGCGGGGCGACCGGTCGCAGATCTCACGGACCAGATCGATTTCCTGACGAAAGCGGAGTTGATGGCCGGCGGAGCGTCGGAGTCGATGGCGTCCAGGATCGTCGCGGCCGCGCAACGGCTGCGCAATTTGCTACCGGTCCAGCACTTCAACATGCGCGAGATGACCGCTCTACTCGAACCGCAATCCGAATGGAGCGAATACCTTCGGCGAGTTGAGGCTGAGGAATCGTTTCGCAAGGCCATCCCGAAAGGCCGGCTGCTCGTCGACGCGGAGGCGCTGGTCCCAAAGGAGGGCGTCTTTCAGAAGGCTCTCCGCCAGCAACTAATCGAATACAGCGACCACGTGCGCAACATGGAGAACCTCACGAAATCCATGGCCGCGAACATGGAGTCAGCGCTCACCGACGGCTTCTTTTCGCTCTTCACCGGCAACATCAAGGGCGTAGAGGACGCCTTCCGGTCGTTCCTCAACTCGATCGTCCGGGACATCGCGAACATGATGGCCAAGGAGATCGTCAAGCGGTTTCTCGCCTATATCCTTCAGAGGTACAGCGGCTACTTCTCGGGCCTCCAGACGAGCAGCCTCGCCGGCTCGGCCAGCCTTGCCCCTGCTGCGCCGTCCACTTCTGTTGGGTCATCGTCATCGCACTTCGGCGTCGGAGGTCTCAGCTACATCCCGTCACCGAGCGCGCCGACCTCCATTCCTGGCGGCGGTGCCGGAGGCCGCCCGCCGCTGGTCATCCACCTCTCAACCATCATCGCGCCGGATGAAACTTTCGTTCCGGTCATGGCGGCAAAGATGGCGCCGCTGATCAAGACTTCCGATCGCGAGGTCGCGGCGATGATGGTCGGCAACTTCAGATCGAACGGCATCGTACGCAGCGTCTTCCGGTCCGACGACTAACCCATGCCAACCTTCCCGCGCGTCGGCACCGAGCTCTCCTCGATCGCCAGCGTAGTCCCATCACCCGGAAACACCGGCGTGTGGGAGCGACCGGGGCTCATTGTGCGCATGGGCGACGGCTACACCGAGCGGCGCTCGGACGGCGACGTCGACCGGCTCCGTGACATCTTCGTCGACTTCGTCGTCAACGACGCGGACCGGGCGGTGATCCAGACCTTCCTTCGCGCGCGCAGCTACTACGTCGAGCCGTTCACTCTCGTGCACTCGAAGTACGGATCGATCACCGTCAACTACGCGGAGATGACGATGCCGGAGGGGCTACCGATCAACGGGCCATCGGGCTCGAATTGGTGGTCGTTCACGTTGCACTTCGAGGGCCATTTCTAGAAATGCTCGATCTGCCCGGTTTCGTCGCCGAGAAGAACAAGGCGTACGGCAAGAAGTTCGTCCTGCTGGTCGAGATCGAACACGCGCCGGACCAGTTCACACGCGTCGGCCGCTTCGCCGACACGCCGTCGCTCACCTTCCAGGGCTTCACATGGACCGGCTACGGCATCGGCAACCCGCAGCGACCGCAGAATTCCAGTGGGCAGATACCGACATTCGATCTCCCGGTGATCAACGCTGGGCGGACCATCAGCTCACTTTTCGAGAACAACATCATTGAGGGCCGGCCGGGGCGACTGCTGACCGTACATCGCGATCTGCTGTCGGACCCGGCGAACGCTTTCGAGGAGCCGTTCACGGTGGTCACCGCCGATGCTGGTGACGACGGCATGGCGTCAATCACCTGCGCCGGGGTGAAATTCAACTGGCTGCGGAAGAAGATCCCGGCCGAGCTGGTGACGAGAGTCCGCTATCCCGGGGTCCTGGGATCGCGCGCGCGGTACGCCTGATGACTCCACTGACCGAAGATCACCTCGCCACGCTCCGGTCGTGGGTCGGCCGCAGCTACGCCGAGATGCGCTGCTGGGATGTCGTGCTCGAGGCCTTCCGGCTCCGCTGCGTGGAACTGCCGTACGGCTACGCCGAAGCGCTCGAGCGGCGGTTGTTCCGCACCGTCTCCGATCCGGAGCCATGGGACGTCGTTCCGATCTGCAACCACGAGCTGGCCATCGTGAATCACGTCGCCCTTTACATCGGGGAGAACCTCATCATCCAGTCCTGCGAAGAGTCCGGCGTGGTCATCACGCCGCTCGATCGAGAGCCGTTCTGGAGTCGCATCGCCCGGCGCCGCGGCAGCGGTGAGCGCGGCTACCTCCGCCTTCGCGCATGAATCTCATCCCACCATTCCTCCAGCGCCGCACCTCCGCGGCCGATCCGGAGGTGTTGCTGCGCGAGTTGCAGGAGCGCGACGGCGCGGTCGCCGGAATCGGCACAGAGGAAGGCTGGCGCGACGCGCCGCCGCCGAAGCCTGGCGTTGTCGTGCTCTGCCTACCTGGCCTCCCGGATGACGACGGCCGTATCGAGTGGAATGAGCATGAGGCGCAGTACGTCCGGGGTCGCAACCTCGCCGGCTACCTCGAGGGCCTCGGCCTGGCCACCGAGGCGGTCGGCCACGTCATCATCGACGGCGCGGTCATTCGGCCGACAGACTCATTCACGGTCGAGTTGCCGCAGTCGCGGCTCGGACGGATGTGGCGGCGGCTCACCCGGCGGCCGCCACCGACCGAGCAGCTCCTGGCTTTCGAGGCCTTCATCCCGCGCGAAGGGGCGGTGATCCACGTCGTCCCCGACGTCCTGGGGAAGAACTCCTCGCTCATTCTCGGGATTGTCGGGGCGGTCATCGGCGCCGCCATCGGCTTCGCGGGCGGGAGCTACTGGGGGGCGATCAAAGGGGCGGCTTACGGTTGGTCGCTCGGCTCGGCCATTGGCGCGATCATCACGCCGCGTCCGCACATCGTCAAGGACAAAGACGGGCCTTCGTCGCAGATGTTCGGCGGCATCACCAACGATGACCGCGCGGGCGTGCCGGTGGAGATCCTGCTCGGCGAGCGCCTCGTGGCCGGCGGGCGCATCAGCGCTTTCCGCCGGCGGGCGGAGACGATCTTCTCCGAAGCGCGACCTGGCCACGGCGAGGATCCAGTCTATGTCCCCGCCGCGCCGCAGAACGCGAGCGACAAGGCGCACATCCTCATCCGGATCGCCGGCCACGAGACAGAGGGGCCGGTCGGCCACTCGAACCCCAACGCCTCGGCCAACTACACCGACAACCTGCCCGACATCCGCATCAACGGGCAGCACTACTCGAATTTCCCTGGCGTCACCGTCGAGTGGCGGACCGGCGCGGCGGGCCAGAGCGTCATCCCTGGCTTCGACGTCCTGGCCAACAGCTACGATGTCTCGGTCGACGTCACGGCGCTTGGCGCCGGCACGCCCCACACCTACACCACGGTGAGCAGCCAGGTCGACGCGTTCGAGGTGCTCCTCGTGCTGGCGGGGCTGTCGCACACCACCTCGAAGGGCCTGTCGAGCAACAAGACGCGCTACAAGATCGAGTACAAGCGCAACGGCACCGGCGACCCCTACACGAACATCGACCCCACCCTCGGTTACAGCGAGATCGAGGCCGCCACTCAGACGGCGAAGTACATCACCCGGCGCGTGGAGAGCCTGGTGCGCGCGAAGTACGACATCCGCGTGACGTGGATCTCGGCGGACCACACCAACGTCGCGAACGACCAGTGGCATGTCGCGATATCCACGATCACCGAGGAGACGCAGGAAGCCCTCAACTACGAAGGGGACTCTCTTGTGGCCGTCATGGGTCTGGCCAGCGAGCAGTTCAACGGCCCGCTCCAGTCCATCGTCGTCACGGCCATGTGGCGCGGCGCGAAGCCGCAGAAGTGGACTTCCGGCGGCGGATTCGCGGCGGCAAGTTGGGGCGTCGGCTCCGCGACCCCGGCGGGCCGTAACCGCGGCTGGCTCACGCTGTGGCTGCTGCGCAACAAGCGGCTTGGGCTCGGCAACGACATCGCCGACGCGGATATCAACCTCAGCGCGTGGAAGGCCTTCGCCGACAAGTGCGACGTCATCGAGACGGTCACGCCGACGGTCGGATCGCCGTTCACCGAGCCGCGGCATCAACTCGACGCCTACATCAACCAGCAGCAGGCGGCGGTAGATCTTGTGCAGCAGCTCCTCGGCAGCGCTCGTGCCGCGCTCATCTTCTCCGGCAACAAGGTGAGCGTCGGCTACGACGACACGGCCACGGCTGCGCAGCGCTTCGGGATGGGCAATATCAAGGAGCGGTCGCTCCGCCTACAGTACCGCTCCGAACGCAATGAGATCAACACCTACGACGTCATCTTCGAGGATCGCGCGGCGGACTTCGACACCGACACGGTGACGGTGTGCATCAAGAGCGATGGCACCTTCTGCACGGAGGCCGAGCTCCAGGCCGCCGGCGAGACGGTCAAGCGCCGGCAACTGCAAGTGATCGGCACCACGCGGCGCACGGAGGCCGTGCGCGCCGGACGCCTCGCGCTGCGGCAGTCCTACACCATCCGCACGCTGGCCAGCTTCGGCGCGTCGACGGACTCGATGTTCTGCGAGGCCTTCGACGTCATTGAGGTCTCGCACGACCTCACGCAGTGGGGATACTCCGGGCACGTGCGCGCGGGCTCCGCCGCCTGGGTTGTCGTAGTTGATCGCAACGTCCCTTTCGGCGGCTCCTACTCCGTCATGGTCCGCTTCGCCGCTGGCGATGCCGGTGCAGATTACTTTGAGGAGCGCGCCGTCGCATCCATCACGGCATCCGGGAACTACTGGTCAATCAATCTCTCCTCCCCCTTCTCGAGGACGCCGCAAGAGGGCGACCTCTGGTTCTACGGCCCGACGACGACGAAGCTCAAGCCGTTCCGCATCATGGAGATCTCGCGGGACGCGGACTGTCAGCGCGAGATCTCGGCGGTCGAGTTCAACTCCTCGATCTACGATCTGGCGCACCCGATCGAGATCCCGACGTACTCGATCCTCCCGAACTTCGCGGCGCCGCCGGCGCCGATCACCGCCGCGGTCTCTTTCGTCGAGACGAAAACCTCGTCGACCAACGGCGCCGTCGTCAAACAGGTGATCGTCCAGGCCACGCCGCCTGTCTCGAACGATCCGAAGTACGGATTCCCCAAGGGTATGCGGGTGGAGTACGGCTTCACCGCGGCCGGGCCATGGGTCGCGCTGCAGTCGGTCGACGGCTTCGAGTTCCGATGGGCCGATGCTCCGCACGGCGTCGACCTCTTCTTTCGTCTCACGCCGTACTCGACACTGGGGCGGTACAACTACGACGGCGCGTACATCATCACCACGCCGGTCAACGTCTCGGACGTGTGGTCGCGCCCTATTTTTCCGGTGGCCCCTACATCTGTCGTGTTCGCGGAGCACGCGACGCCAACCAAGCGCCGCGCCGTCTCATCAGTGACGGACCCACAAATTGACAAGAAGAAGGTTTTCCACGTCGTCGTAAACTTCTCCTATCTCGATTTATTGAACCCGTCCTCCACTCATGTTGGCTTTCGCGTCGTCGTCTACAAATCAGGCGGCAGCCCCAGCGATCCGCACTGGGAGGGTGAGGTCACTGACGGATCGAACGGGACGCACACTATCGGGGTGCCTGACTTCGAGATCGACGACGCGGCCGACTATGTCGCGGCAGTGCAGGCCATGTACGTTGATGGCGCTGCGAGTTCATTCACGACATCAACCGGCCTCTCGCTCGATCCAAAGGTGCTTGAGCCGTACCTGCAGTCCGGGGACGACCGCCAGGTAGCGCCGTTCTCCGAAGACTTCACGAGGAGCGCGGTTCCCGCCGGCTTCACGGCCTCGCCGAACGACACGCTCAATCCCTTCAGCTACGGCTGGCTCACCGTCCAGCCGACCAACGCCGGCAACACGCTCGTGCAGTGGGCGGTGCGCACGTGGGGCAACGCGTACCTCGACAAGCTCACGAGCTTTGGGCCCGGCTTCGTGGGCTTCCGGCTGCAGCTAAACTCCGTGGCCACGCTCGTGGCGAACGCGGTGATGTTGGTGAGCATCGATCCAAATGGATCGGGCGTCTTCACCAACATTCAGGTTCCGATCATCCGCGACACGAAGTGGCACATCTATCGAGTCGATAACCCGACCTTCACGTTCAGCTTCCTGGGATCGAACGCCCCGGTGGTGCGGATCGACCTCTCGAACGCCTTCTCGACACCGACCATCTGGACGCTCGACTCGATTGCACTTCTCAGTGACGGCGTATCGTGGATGGACGACGGATGGGTCTACCGCGCGGGCAAGGCGCGGGACCAGTTCGGCCGGGATCCGTTCGGGTTGGGGTATTTCCTCTCGTCCTCGTTGCAGCTCGCCGACGCGAGCGGCAACGTGACGATCGTCGACAAGAACGGGATCAAGTATCTCCACGCCGACGGCGTCGTCGACACGCCGTTCAAGAGCATCATCGAGACGGTTCTGCGCAATGTGACCTCCGGGCAGTTCATTTCGTGGACCGCGCTCAGTCCGGTGCTGCGCTCGACGCCCTTCGCGAACAAGATCCGCTCTTTCGTTCAGCGCGCCCGCCACGACATCGACTCGTACACCTTCGCGCCGCTCCGCTACTACGTGGGCGTCGGCGAGATCTGCGACTTCGGATTTCGCGTGCACGTCTACCGGATCGAGGGCGGGACGGCGCAGTTGCTCTTTGATCAGGCGCCGGCCGGCGATGGGTGGTCGGCGACGACCACGAAGCACAGCCTCATGACGCTCCACACTCCGCCCTCGCCGGTGGCGGACTCGCGAGACGCGTGGTACGACCCGCTGGCCACGACGCTGGGCACCCTCGTTTACGAGGACATCATGTGGATCGGCGTCGACGCGCCGCTGGTCAAGAAGAGCGACGGCACGTTCTGGTACATGGACCTGCTCTTCCAGGTCTACTGTGCGACCGGGAAGATCAACGTCAATCCGCCGCAGTTTCCAGGCGATGCGCCGGACCTTACCATCGCGTCAGTACGCATGCGCGTGTTCACCGATGGGACGCGCCAGCGCATGCCGATCACGCGCGGCATCTCGGACTCGTCGTCGAGCGCCAAGTGGTACAAGATAGTGTGGTTCGGCTTCGAGCCGGAAGTCGTCGGCCTGACGCCGACGCGCGTGGTGCTCGACGCGTTCGAGGCGCACTACATCATCTCACCCGGCTCATCGGGTGGTCACGCCATCTCGCAGGACGTCGATCTGACAATCGGGGAGGTCTTCTAATGCCGACCGGGTTCTTGAGCATCCACGCGTTCACGCGCAACACCGGCCGCTTCGTGGGCCAGTACAGCGAGTTCGCGGAGGGCACGGCGGTGGCCGCCCTCGACATGAGCCACGGCCCGCTCAGCGCCATTCAGATGCGCGCCATACGGTCGCAGGTGGAGAGCTTCGCGAATGCCGCGCAGGACTTCATCGACGATACCCTGTTCGCCGAGCTCGACTCGACCGTGCAGGCAGACCTAATCCACATCCAGCAGGAGGCAACCAAAGCCTTAGACGAGATCGACGCCCTGGCGCACCCGGACTCGCTGTGGGCCGCGCTCGACGCGTCCACCAAGCGTGATGTCACGCAATCGCTGCCGATCGTCGACTCCGGAGCGGTCGAAGCCATCCAAGCGCGACTCGCCCTGCTGTTGTGGCCAGCCGAGACCACGCCGGCGCCGGAGGGCGGGCTCTTCCCGCTCGGCTCCGGCGCGCTCGGCGACGTCGCGTAGCCCCAACGCGCTGGCGTGAAATACGTCTTCGTCTTCCTCCTCGGCGCGTGGGTCGCGCTGGTCCTGACCGACGGGACGGCGAGGTAGGACGGGGCGCTGTCTGAAGCCCGCAGAGAGTGAGGGCAGCGAGAGAGGAGGCAAGCCTTGACGCTGACCTTAGTTCAACCAACACCAACCGAGAGAGCGGAGGTGTACTACGTGGCGGACGAGAGAGAGCAGGGACAGTTCACCGATCGCCCAGATCGGTCCAACCTGGATGACACGCATTCGGCGTCTTCCGATCGACGCAGCGGCATCGTAGACCGGCGAATCGACGCCGCCGGTATGCCGGAGCGACCAAGCGACGCGGCGATTGTGGTCAGCCAGAAGACGATCAGCCTAACATTCGTGCTCCTGCTGTTCGGCTTCCAGATCGGCGCCACCGTCGCTTCGCATTTCGCCCTCTCGCATTCCTTTGACGACTTCAAAACGGAGATTCGCGGTCGGCTGGATAAGGCCTCCACCGAGGCCTCCGACGCGAACGTCGCTTCGAAGGTGACCGCGAAGGAATTCGAGAAGGAGCAGCGCCGCAA
>Ga0247693_1000019_pt1 | contig 71449 bp, 58 predicted proteins | sample CNK34_metaG_FD_182712 | JGI IMG/M metagenome (GOLD analysis project Ga0247693, IMG submission 182712) | Soil microbial communities from Purdue University Martell Research Forest, Indiana, United States - CNK34 | ecosystem: Environmental > Terrestrial > Soil > Temperate forest > Bulk soil... | reverse complement strand
ACGGCAAATTTGTAAACGCGAATCGTCTGCCTGGCCAATTCGCGGAAGCGGGACACCGACGGCTGGTGGCCGAATACTTTCGGCAAATCCATGGAGGCGAGATTATTCACCTTTAGATACTCAGACTACTTCTCCGACCAGGGCGGTTTGACGCCGGTCATGCGGGCGTAGGCGATGAGTTGGCCCATGTGCTCGTTGTCGTGTACGAGGATGCGTAGGTACATGCCGTCGACAGTGGAGTCACGGCCGTTGACGCGAACTTTGCGCTGAAGGTCCGCGGGCTTGAGGGCCAGATGCGCCTGCTTCACGGCGTCGAACGAACGCTTCAGCCACTTGATGACTTCGGCTTTGGAGGTCACCGAAGTGTCGATTCCTTCTTTCATGTCGTCAGGATATTTCGGGCCGGTAACGCTTAGCAGATAAAAACCCGCGGTAGCGATGTGCATGTAAACTTCGCTGGTGGAACGAACGCCGGGCGCGGGGCGCCAGGTGAACTTGTCTTCGGGCGTCGCTTCGGCCAGTGCGATCAATTGACGCTCGGCGTGTCGCAGCTCGCCATCGTAGCCTTGCCACAAACCTTCATACGGGTCATCCGCCTTAGCTTGCGCTTGCGTTGAACGAGCGCCCGCCAGGCCGACCAGTCCCACCGCAATCATTACCGCAAAGAGTCTCTTCATTTCCGCCCCCTTCCGTCGAGCCATCCCGGCAATCCTATCGTAAAGACGCGCGCGACGGCTTCTTGGTGGTTCTTATCGAGCCTTACCCGATTGAATTTGCAATTATTCCAACGGCAACGATTTGGGTCGCGCTGGTGTCTAAGACTGCAAGCTACCGAACCTCTTACGTTCTAACCCGTGGCGGGTAGGAATCTGCCGGTCTGAAGGAGTGCCCATGCCCCGAAAGTCGATGGTTCTACTATGCGTTGCAATTTTGGCGAGCGCAGGCTGCGCGCACAAGTCTGCGCGCTACATGCGGGATATGGCCGTAGACGACGCGGAAACAAATGAGTACTCGCAGACGACGGCGTATTCCGCGGTTCAAAGCAAAATAGCACCCGCTTATGCGCGGATACGCGCCGCCATGCTGGAGGCACCAGTCTTTGCCGCTTCGCGTTACGTGGCAGTTCATCACAAGCTGGAAATCGTCGAACCGGGCACGGGATTGGCGAAATCGATCGAAGCGGTTGTCGCGTACTGTGGAACCATTCAGTGCGAGCTGCTTACGTCCAGTGTTACCAACGAAACCGCCGTATTGTCCCCAGCGGGAAATATCTCCGCGCGCGTGGCCCCGCAAGACTTGACTAAATTTCTCGATTTCGTCGGCAAACAGGGAAAGATTTCGCAGCACTCCACGGAATCGGAAGACAAAACCGCCGCGGTCGTTGACGTCGAAGCCAAGATAAAAAATCAAACCGACTTCCGCGACAGCCTGCGCAAAATGCTGGCGAAGCCCGGGGTGGGCGTCGCGGACCTTCTGCAGATTCAGGAAAAGCTTGCCGAAGCGCAAGCTGAGCTGGACAGCGAAGCCACGCAGCGCAAAATCCTCGCCAACGAAACCGAGAAAGTTTTCGTTGAAATTGCCTTCCGCTCCGAGCAGCGCACCATCAGTCGCAGCGCCTTCGCGCCCATCGGTGACGCCCTCCGCGAATCCGGCTCCGTGCTCGCGGAAAGCCTCGCCGCGCTCATCACCGCCATCGCCGCCATTGTCCCCTGGCTTATCTTTATCGTTCCGGGTGGTTGGCTCCTGGTGCGATTCGTGCGAAAGTTACGCAGCAAGAGAGCAGAACGCAAGGCAAGTTCCCCGACCAATTCCCGCGGTCAATGACACGCGGCGGAGGTTTTGCATGCGGCACGCAAGCTTTTTCGCGGTAGCTCTTCTTTGTGCTTCTGGGGCCTGGGCACAGGCCGGCGGCACGCCACCCGAACACGAAGCGGTATTTTACCCGAGCGGAAAATTGCAAATCGAGGCGTACGTCTACCGACCCGAAGGCCCCGGGCCGTTTCCCGTCGTGATTTATAACCATGGGTCGCGGGCGGGGCGCGAGCGAACGGAAATGCCGTTTACCTACGTCGGCAAAATGCTGGCGGCAAGCGGCTATCTGGTGTTGGTGCCGGAGAGGCGCGGTTATGGAAAATCCGAAGGAGTTCCTTTCAGCGAAGAGATTGGAGAAGATCGCGGGCCGCGTTACGTGGCTCGCCTGCATCAGGAAGCTGACGACGCAATCGCCGCCGCGGAATTCGCGAAGACGTTGCAAGGCGCGGATTCTTCGCGGATCGTCGTGATGGGATGGTCGTTTGGAGGGATTGTGAGTGTCTTTGCCGCAAGCCGCAGCGCACTATTCCGTGCCGTCGTGGATCAAGCCGGTGGCTCATTGAGCTGGGACGGCAGCCCTCAGTTGCAGACAGCGTTGAAAGAGGCGGCGGGGAAAGTCAGCGTTCCTCTGCTCGGAATGGTTGCGGAGAACGACCGGACAACCGAATCCGTGAAATCCGTGGTTAGCCAGGCAAAGAAGCATGGCGCCGCCGCACGGCTCATTGTTTACCCCGCATTCAAGCCGCGCGAAAATCCCGGGGGTATTGCGCCTGGCCACATGATTTTCACCGCGCAGGGCGTTGGCCTTTGGGAATCCGATGTGAAGGATTTCCTGAAACGCGAAATGGCGGTGTCGCCGGCGTCGCAGTAAAGCTGTTCCGAAATACACGGCTGCAGGTTTTTTTGGCGGAGATGGCGTTCTCCAATACCGCAAGGAGCCGCGACAAACGAAAACAGCCCCACCCTAGCACAACCCGCAAGGATGGCTACCGGCGCGGCGAACTTTCCAAAACTTCCGGCTAAATGACGCCGGGTATGTGCTCCCGCTCGCTCGCAAGGGCCCGTCTAAGCGCGTGTTGCCTGTGTGCCCATACCCTTACGCACGGGAATTCGAAGGAGAGAAGAGATGAAAACACTGGCTCATTGGGCCGTTTGTGCATGTTTGCTGGCTGGAGCAAGCGGTCGCCTTTCCGCGCAGGAATCCGCCGCTCCCGCAGGCCAGCCCGAAGATAAAACCGCAACCAGTTACGACATGAAAGCGCAGGCGGCGCTCGACCTGCAGCAGATGCAACAGAAATTCACTTCACTCGCGCAGGCGATTCCTCAGGAGAAATACAATTGGCGGCCTGATCCCCAATCGCGCTCGATCGCGGAAATGTTTCTACATACAGCGGGGGCAGGATTTGGTTTTCCCAAGATGTTGGATGTCGTTGCGCCCGCCGGCTTTGACGGCAAAGGATTTGATAAAACTACAACCGACAAAACAAAAATTATCGAGTGGCTGAACAAGTCGTTCGCGCATTCGATTGCCGCAGCGAATGGCATCACCAACGCCGACTACGCCAAGCTCGTGCCCAAGCTCGGCCCTGGCGCAAATCAAGGCGACGTGATCTATCTGCTGGTCGTGCACCAGCACGAACAGCTCGGCATCGCCATCGCTTACGCGCGCTCCGTCGGTGTCGTTCCTCCCTGGACCGCCGACGCCTTGAAGAAAAGCAAAGGCAACTGAAGACAGCCTTCAATCAAAAATACTTCTCAAAATGTCAGAAATTTCTTGCAGGGTTTGAAGCTCGTGCGCCACAAACCACCCAGTCAGCCGGACGCCGTCCCTGATTTTTTCGTAGCGCACGCGGGTCTCAGAGAATTGACTGAAGATTTCCTGCAAAATCTCTGCCCCGTGTACCTTGCTACGCTGTTCATGTTCATTTACCGGGGATGCCTTGTCACAGTACCTTTCTGATTGCTTCAATTTTGCTTCGATAGCGGCCCTGATGTCCGTCTCGGCCACCGGTGTTGCCGCGCTAGTGTCAAGAGTTGCTAGGACTTCGGCGATTGCCCTTGGCTCGAGCAAGTAGTTTTCGTACATACGCCGAGCCAACCACTTTATTGGATTCTTGCTGAGTTTTTCGAGGGCTGTCCGTTCCTGAGCATTCCTACATTCCAAGTCGAGCATGAACCGGATCGCCGGTGGCACGAGACGCACACCCACCAAGCCCTATCCACAGATCTGAGGAAAACTTCTCAAAAAAAGTTTTGACAGGGACTTGACGAAATCCGGAATTCCGGTATACTGACCTTCGGTTCGAGGGCTTGCCAAAGTCCTTGTGCCAATCAGGGGATTCACGGTCGGATCTGTAGGGCAATCGCAAGATCCTAGAGTGAGGTACCTACGAGCAACACGGGCTAGAACTTGTTGAGCTTCGCGCGGAATCGCTAAGAAATAGCGATTGTGCCCGGCGCTCGACGCCGGGTTTTTTATTTTCTGGGGACCTTTTGAAAAAAAAGGGAACCAGAAAAGCTGAGCTGGAAGGCAACGATCGCACCGCGGTCAGTAAGTCCCACCAGACAAGTCCTGAAACTTTCAGGGCATTCCGATGGACTCGGAACGAAACGTTCTTTGACAACAGAAAGGCTGGCAAATCCACGCCGACAATCGTGACCTGATTACGGTCAGGCATGACGCCATGGTGTGGGTTATTACAAGTTCTGCTCGAGTTGAGCAGTGCTGTGGAATTACAAGGCGAACTAACCAACAAGCCGGGTAATCGCTGTTCGGAGCGAAGTGCTGAAAGGCATGGAGCGAAGAGGAGCGGGGACTTGGTTCTTTCAGTTGGCGCATAGTCGAAAGCCGACTTCTGGGTTACCCATCCGGAAGGGGGATGTATGGAGATGCGCTGGCTGTAACGTCGATATGCCGGATCTAAGCAATCCGGCGCAACACAAGACGGGTTGAGTAAGTTTTATGATTAAGCTACTAAGAGCGTACGGTGGATGCCTTGGCGCTAGAAGGCGATGAAGGACGTGGCAAGCTGCGAAAAGCCTCGGGGAGCCGCAAGCAGGCTTTGATCCGGGGATGTCCGAATGGAGAAATCCAACGGGATGAACTCCCGTTACAGCAGGCTGAATACATAGGCCTGTATGAGCTAACGCAGGGAAGTGAACCATCTCAGTACCTGCAGGAAAATAAATCACAGAGATTCCGAAAGTAGCGGCGAGCGAAATCGGAACAGCCCAAACCCAAGTGCTTGCATTTGGGGGTTGTAGGACCGCATAAGTAGAGTTACCAAACTGGTTGCTACGCGAACCCGAAGGAAAGCGGGACCGTAGAGTGTGAAAGTCACGTAGCGGAAAGCAAACCAGACTCGAAGCGGTATCCTGAGTACCACGAGACACGTGTAATCTCGTGGGAAACTGGGGAGACCACTCTCCAAGGCTAAATACTCTCTAGCGACCGATAGTGAACCAGTACCGTGAGGGAAAGGCGAAAAGCACCCCTGCGAGGGGAGTGAAATAGAACCTGAAACCGTATGCTTACAAGCAGTCGGAGGGCCATGCGTAGACTTCGGTCTATGAAAGCCTGACGGCGTGCCTCTTGCTTAATGAGCCGGCTAGTTAATGTCACGTGCAAGGTTAAGCGCAAGCGAGCCGTAGCGAAAGCGAGTCCGAATAGGGCGACAAGTACGTGGTATTAGACGCGAAGCGGGATGATCTACCCTTGGCCAGGTTGAAGGTCGCTTAACCGCGACTGGAGGACCGAACAGGTGTGAGTTGAAAATCGCTCTGATGAGCTGAGGGTAGGGGTGAAAGGCTAATCAAATTCCGTGATAGCTCGTTCTCCCCGAAATGTCTTTAGGGACAGCCTTGCATGAATTCCCACGGTGGTAGAGCTCTGAATGGACTAGGGACCAACTCAGGTTACCGAATCCAATCAAACTACGAATGCCGTGGAGAACTGTGCGGGAGTGAGACTACGAGGGATAAGCTTCGTGGTCAAAAGGGAAACAGCCCAGATCGCCAGCTAAGGTCCCTAACTATGTGCTAAGTGGTAAAGGAAGTGTATTCGCTCGGACAGCCAGGAGGTTGGCTTAGAAGCAGCCATCCTTTAAAGAAAGCGTAACAGCTCACTGGTCAAGCGGATATGCACCAACAATCCAACGGGGCTCAAGCACATGACCGAAGCTGCGAAATGGTTATTTCTTCGGAAATAATCTTTGGTAGGGGAGCATTGCGTGGAGTCAAAAGGTAGACCGAGAGGACTACTGAACACTACACAAGAGACCCTGCCGGCATAAGTAGCGATAAACACGATGAGAACTCGTGTCGCCGAAAGTCTAAGGTTTCCTGAGGAAGGTTAATCCGCTCAGGGTTAGGCGGGTCCTAAGGTGAGGCCGAAAGGCGTAGCTGATGGACAGCAGGTTAATATTCCTGCCCCGCCTGGCAACGTTTGACGATGGGGTGACGCAGAAGGATAAAGAGATCCACCCGATGGATGTGGTGGATGACGAGCGAAAGCCGGTTCCCGTAGGCAAATCCGCGGGGGCATTCAACGGTGAGGCTCGGCACGTGGCCGTATGGCCGACAAGTCTCTGATTTCACGCTGCCAGGAAAAACCTCTAAGGAGTTAGCCAGGTGCCCGTACCACAAACCGACACAGGTAGACGAGGTGAATATCCACAGGCGCTCGAGAGAACGCTTGCTCAGGAACTAGGCACATTAGCCCCGTAACTTCGGGAGAAGGGGCGCCATCGCAAGATGGCCGCAGTGAATCGCGCTCTGCAACTGTTTAACAAAAACACAGCTCTCTGCTAAGTCGAATACGACGTATAGGGGGTGACACCTGCCCGGTGCCGGAAGGTTAAAGCAAGGGCTCAGCCCGCAAGGGCGAAGGCTCGAACTGAAGCCCCGGTGAACGGCGGCCGTAACTATAACGGTCCTAAGGTAGCGAAATTCCTTGTCGGGTAAGTTCCGACCTGCACGAATGGTGGAATGATAGAGCGACTGTCTTGGCAAGCGGCTCGGCGAATTTGTGGTTCCGGTGAAGACGCCGGATGCCCGCATCTAGACGGAAAGACCCCGTGCACCTTAACTGCACTCTGGTCATGAGTAACGGTCCGATCTGCGTAGCATAGGTAGGAGTCTGTGAACCCCGGGTCTCGGCTTGGGGGGAGACATCAGTGAAATACTACCCTGATTGAACTGTCGCTCTAACCTACCACCCGTGACGGGTGGGGAGACACGGCCAGACGGGTAGTTTGACTGGGGCGGTCGCCTCCTAAACTGTAACGGAGGCGCTCAAAGATCGGCTCAAGCGGATTGGAAACCCGCTGTGGAGTGCAAGAGCATAAGCCGGTTTGACTGTGAGACCTACAAGTCGAGCAGGAACGAAAGTTGGATCTAGTGATCCGGTGGTCCCGCGTGGAAGGGCCATCGCTCAACGGATAAAAGGTACGCCGGGGATAACAGGCTGATCTAAGCCAAGAGTTCACATCGACGCTTAGGTTTGGCACCTCGATGTCGGCTCATCGCATCCTGGGGCTGTAGAAGGTCCCAAGGGTTAGGCTGTTCGCCTATTAAAGCGGTACGTGAGCTGGGTTCAGAACGTCGCGAGACAGTTCGGTCCCTATCTGGTGTGGGCGCAGGAAACTTGAGAGGAGTTGTCCCTAGTACGAGAGGACCGGGATGAACAGACCCCTTGTGTACGAGCTGTCCCGCCAGGGGCACCGCTCGGTAGCGAAGTCTGGTAGAGATAATTGCTGAATGCATCTAAGCAAGAAGCTCGCCTCAAGATAAGGTTTCCCAAGGCATCAATGCCTAAGAAGAGCAGTCGAAGACTACGACTTTGATAGGCTGGAGGTGGAAGCACAGCAATGTGTGGAGCTGACCAGTACTAATCGCTCGTTCGGCTTAATCATAAAACTTTCTCAAACCGTCTTTGAGAGAGTAGTTAAAACAAGCAACGCCTTGTTTTTTCTCAGTATTGTTCGGCTCCGTCCCCAAGTTTTGTTCTTACAAACCTTGGAGACAAAAAGCTCGAACTTGTATGCCAGCCAAATTCTGTTGTTCGTGGCGCCGCATTTTTTCCGGCGGCGCTGTCAAATTTCAGCCTATTGTTCATTGAACTCTAGGCACCAAGTTTCCGGTGATCATACCGCGAGGGTCACACCCGTTCCCATCCCGAACACGGAAGTTAAGCCTCGCCGGGCCGATGGTACTGCACGGGTAACTGTGTGGGAGCGTAGGTCGTCGCCGGGATTAAATTGAAAAGGCCGGTCTGAGAAATCAGACCGGCCTTTTGCTTTCTGTTTCTGTTTTTTTGTGAAAATTCAGTTCTGCGCGGCTGGCAGCGACAATTGAGCGGGCTGCGCAATCTGGAAAATGACGCTGACGCCGCGCTCCGCGTTCAGTTGCGTTGTTCGCAGCAGGTCAACCGCGTTCAAATCGCACGATTCGCGCGTGCCGCTCGGCAAAATATAGTCGAGCCGGTCGCCGTCGAGCCAGTAGCCGGAAACCGCCCAAATCGTCTCATTGCGCAAGGCGATTAGCGTCAGCGACGACGTTGGTGGACGTGGCGATGGGTTTTGCGTGACTTGAGGCGCTTCCTTTTGCGCGATCGGTTGTTGCACGCTGGTTTCAACAATTCTGGCAACCTCCGTTTGCGACGCCTGTTTGAAGCCGGGGTCAACGGAGACAACGTTGCGTGCGTCGGTAACCACAAACGCTGGTGCTTGTACCCCGCGGGGTTGATACGAGTACGATGACGGGCGGTTTTCCGCCACGGGCGGCCGCCAATCGCGCGAATTATAAGTTGCACCAGGACGCGGAATGGTGACGTCTTCCATCAAGCGCATGGTCAGCCTTTCTTCGCCCTTCAGCGTGGGCCGCGGACCGCGCGCGGGCAACATCAGCACTTTCCACGGCCACAGGGGAGGAATCAACCATTCGACAACATCACGAGTCGCGTGCCCTTTTCCCCTGATGTCTCCCTCTTTATTTACTTTGAAGCCCTGCGCAGCAATCACTTTCGTGTCGACGGCTATGTCCGAGTTTGGCGTGCCGATTCGATCAAACACAATCTTCAGGAAACCCTTACCGACGAAATGGCCCGGCTCCTTGTCCGCTTCCAGATGACCGCTCATATAGGCACCGCGCGGAAACGCATTGCGACCGAACTCTTGCACCGAGCTGAGGTGGCAAAGCACGGGATCGCCAATTTGCGCGGTAGCGGAAGAAAAATTGGGCTCGCTCATGGTGCAGCGCAGAAGCGTGCCTGCGGGGACGAGAATGTCCTGCGCATAAGCGCTGGCCGACACAAGCAACAACAGCAAAAGCACTACGGGAAGTAAAAAAGAGCGGCGCATACGGAACCTCCTGGGCCAAAATCCAGACAGTCGACGAGGGCCAGGATGATGAAGGTGGACTGTCCAAATTTCGGTCGAAACCTTAGTTGCTACACTGCCGACAGGGTTGTCAGCCGGGGCGACGCTACGCCGATGCGAAGTGGAGCGCAAGTGGAAAAGAGTTCCGACAATAGCGCCAAAACACCGTTGCGTAAGGGCACCAAAAAAGGGCCATATACTAACCCCCTATGCAGAAAATAGTCTTTCCCTTCGCTCTTCTTTTTGCGTGCTTGAGTGGACCCGTTCCGGGACAAACCACTCCGGCAGCGCCCGCCGCCGAACTACGCGTCGGCGGCGCGGTCTCGACACCGCTCACTCTTACAGCTGCGGATCTAAAGAGCATGCCGCCGAAGAGCCTTGCTGTTGTTAACCCGCATTCGCAGAAGAAGAGTCCTATGAATGCGTGCCACTCGAAGAAATTCTGCGCAAGGCCGGCGTTTCCAGCGGCGAACATCTTCGCGGCGTAGCCATGGCCACTTACGTTGTGGAGGAAGCCACGGACGGCTATCGCGTCGTATTTTCTCTGGCTGAGCTCGACTCCGGAATTCTCGATAGCGACGTCATCGTCGCAGATACGATGGACGGCGTTCCGCTCTCTGAAAAACAAGGCCCGTTCAAGATTGTCGCTCCACATGAAAAGCGTCCCGCGCGATGGGTTCGATCGCTCAAATCGATCGCCGTTGTTCGTGCACAGTAGTCTGCAATCCCCCTTTCCTCTGTCGCTGATTCCTGGTCTGCTGATTCCTGATCCGCTTGACGCTTGCCGTTGCCCGCGATAGCCTCTCGCCTGCACGATTCCTCTCTGACATTTCTTGGAGGTTTTATGGCTATAGTCGCCCTTCCCGCGCTTTGGCTTCCCATTTTGCTAGCCGCGGTGATCGTCTTCGCCGCCAGCTCGATCATCCACATGGTCTTGCCGTACCACAAAACCAGCTATCGCCAGCTCCCCGACGAAGACAAACTTCGCACTGCGCTTCGCGCCGCGGGTCTCGCTCCGGGTCTGTACCATTTTCCATTCTGTAAACCAAGTGAGATGAATTCACCGGAAGGCAAGGCCAAATTCACGGAAGGGCCCGTAGGCCACATGATCGTTATTCCAAACGGCCCTGTGGTTCTGCCGAAATATCTTGGTATGTGGTTCGCTTACTGCCTGGTGGTGGGATCCTCGGTCGCGTATCTCGCCACACACACCGTGGCGCTCGGCGCACCCTATCGTCACGTGTTCGGCGTGACGGGTGTCGCTGCGTTCCTTGCTTACGGAGTTGGTACGCTTGCCAACGGAATTTGGAAAAGCTATCCGTGGAAAATGGTACTGCTGGAAACGTTCGACGGCTTGATCTACTCTGCGCTCACCGCCGGCACGTTCGGCTGGCTCTGGCCCCGATAAATCAATTGGCGAAGTTTCGCTTCGCTAATTCTTGCTTTGCAGCATTTCGCAATTCGCCACGCATTGCGCGGCGGACATTTCGATCTCGGCGTTCTTGTGCGGTACATGGCCGTTTGCTTCGGGCACCACGATCAACGATTGCGGTCCGTCGCTCACGTCAAACTTGCATTCAAATGCCATCGATTGAACGCCCCGCTGCTGGCATGCCGACTTGATGAGCGCTTCCTCCAAAAGTTCCGGTCTCGCGTGCAATTGGTTTGCGGTAGCCGAAGGTAGCATCGCCACCAGCATCGGTACCGGAGCCTTGATTCGAATGCTCACAAGCTCGCCGTCATGGTCTGCCGCGAATCCTCCATATACCTTCAAGAAGTCGCTCAGCTTGTATTTTTCCCGCACCTGCTGCGTCCACGCAAATTCCGGCTGAATGCAATTCTGGACGCAATCCCACCGGTAATATTGAATGTGCACGTCGTTTGGCGAAACGAAATGGCGCGGAACTGCCGCCTTCGCTGACAGTATCGCCGCGATTCCGGCCCCGATCCTGCGCTCAGCCTCGGTATTGCCCTGATCCAAAACCGCGCCAACTCCCGCGAACGCCACTTGGCTGGAACCGCCTCTCCGGTCGTCCAGAACTACCAGCGTCATCGGCTCCAGGGGCATCTCGCAAACATACGTTATATTCACTACGTGCTCCTGCACGCAGTATCGTCGCAGCTGGCCGGAGTTTAGCGGATTCTGCACCACCGCGTTCCAGTCAGCTTCAGGCGCCATGAAAATCGTTACCGGTTGTTGCGCCCGGATGTCCACGTGATTGTTCGCGCCGGGCGAACTCGGGCGATACGTCCGCGCGGTGTGATAGTTCGCCGGATCCAGGCGAACGTTTTCTTCGTTCGCGGGCAGCCAGTTAAATACGCGGTCTTGCGCCGCGATCGTTCCGCAGCACGTTGCGGCCAGCAATAATGACAATGGGACCGAAATGTTGGTGGTTCGCATAGTGATTCAATTTTTGGCAATTTGAACGATCCCGGCAAGAGTACCCGGCAGCTTCTGTCTCTTCCGAGTATCCTGCCCATCGGTACAGCCCTGAATTGGCTCGTTCGCCCCGCCCCGAGGGCCGGCCGTAAGACCCGAAATTTCTGGCTAAGTACTATTGACCCGCTCCCCGGGACGGGTTTACCGTTAGTTTTACCCCTCCCGGTACACCTCTTTTGCAGCGAGGTACTCATGGTAACCAACACAATCGCCGGTCCGATCAAGCACGATGTCGAAGATCGCTGGGCAAAAATGCGCACCCACAAGCGCATTATTTCGCAGGTCCGTTTTCAGGTGGAATGGGAAGAAGGCCCCGAGCGCCAGCGTGCGAACGGCGTCACTGTGGACGTCTCTCACTCTGGCTGCATGGCCATCGTTGGCGCTGCGCTTCCACTCCATCAGCGCGTAAGGCTCATTCATCCCAAGACCGGCCGCGCCGCTGAAGCGCAAGTCGTCTGGCGCGACCACGAAGCTTGGGACGTCGGGCTCGCTTTCGACAAGCCTGACGCCACGTTCTGGAACCTTTAGCCGTACACCATTTCTCGGGCCCACGCTCTTTGAGGTGGGCCTGTTTTCGTTAGGACCCGCCGGTCCACCTGCACCTTTTTTGTCCTTCGAGCCAGTTTCCCCGTCTCCCTCCGTTCGGTAGCCTTTCTTCATCCCAGACCCTGCTCCGGTACCCGGCCCGGGCACCAAAATTATCGCGAGGTACGTCCATGACCGATTTTGGCGATTGGTTCCAAAGCAATTGGTATCAACTGGGAAGTTTTTTCATCCAGATAGGCTTTCTGTTTGCAGCAGTCTGGTTCGCCAACAGAATTCTGAAAACGCTCCGCGCTTCACAGGAACAAGTCGGCGCACTGCTCAAGCTTTCTGTTTCTGGCGCATCTGTCGAGCGTCAAGTGGAAGCGCCTATTCCATCGCGCGTCACCGAAGCGAGCCCCTATTGGCTCCCGCCCACTCCGTCACAACCGGTCAGAACGTTTGCCGCCGAGGAAGAGAACCCAATGCACCTCGTCTCTTCCGGCCCCGGTTTCGTCGGTTGGCTCAAGACTCCCATGCGCATCACCAATGGACAGTCTTCTTTTCATCGCGTCCTCCGCTGGCTGCAATCTCCAGCTCACAGCTGACGCCAGAGAGTAGGTTGTCCGGTACTGTAAGAAAGACTAATGCGTGGTCTTCGTTTCTGGTGGAGCGCCGATCTTTTGTTTCTCCTCCACAGAAAACAGCACGTAGTTCGAGTACGTTAACCGACGGTGAATCCGCTTCCCTCGAAATTCCGTATAAAAATCGGTTGTCGCTGGCAGCCAGAACTCCGTGTGCTGTTTCGGAAATGGCACTGCTCCGTATTCAATCTCCTGATGTTCAGCAATGAGCCGGATCTCCGGAATCGCTCGCAGCAAATCTGTTTCTACGCGGACGACTTGCAGCAAATCCCGCGATATCCAAGCCCTTCCTTTTAAGGGCACCGGATACAACATGCCATTGATCCGATAGGTTCGCGACCGTCCCATCTTGTTTTCTTTCTGCTGGAAATGAACCTGCCACGCGGGGATCCCGCGCCAAGAGCCCAGTCCTTCGCACCTCATGTCGAAATCGTCTTGATGCACGGGATGAAAAATCAAAATCATCGACGGCAAGCCCTTCGTCGCGATTCCATCGGGGAAGACGTCCAGCGCCATCGTCCCATTGCGATATTCATCCACGTTCAATATGCCTGGTCGAATCTCGTTCATAGATACCAGATAGTTGAACGACAAATTGTCGTCCTTCACCGGCATTCCCTGATCGTTCACCAGCTGATTTTGCATGTGTTCCGTTGCCGTGAATCGATCGAGTCCGTGCGCGAACTTGACGACGTTTTTCGCCGTTTTTCCCAGAATCTCGTCCAGTTTGCAAGCTTCGCCGCTTTCCACCGGTGGGATCGAGGCGTCCACGTCCGGCGGCATCCATTTCACTGGTGGAGGCAAGGTTGGGGCCGGCGTGAGGTTTTCAGCACTCAATCTCGCCTCACCGTTTGCCACCGGTGCCCGTTCAGATTCTGATGTTGCCAGCGCGTCCGCCAGCTTTTGCGCCGAAACTCCAACCGGCCCGGCCGGCTTCGTCTCCAAAAATTGTTGCAACACTTGTGCCGCCCGTTCGCGCTTTCCCTGTCCGATCAGCGCCTTTGCCAGCAACACTTGCGACGCCGCGGCCTGCGCCTTCCCGGTTGCAATCGCCTTTTCCGCCTCCTGCGCCGATTGTTCGTAGTCGCGGTACTGCAAATCCGCTCGGCTCAGCAGTTCATGTGCGCGCCACGAGGAAGGATCGGCCGCCGCAGCCTTTTCCAGCAACTCCTTCGCTGCCTTCAGATCTCCCTGCGCGATTCGTACTTCGCCCAGCGCGACAAGCGAAAAAACATGCATCGGAAAAGCGTTCACCGCCTTTTCCCAGTAACCGGTTGCGCCAATCTTGTCTCCGGCTTGCGATGCCAATACGCCAAGCAGGTAGTTCACGTCCGGATTGTTTGGTGCAATCTTCTGCGCGTTCAGCAAGTGTTTTTTCGCTTCACCCGCCTGATTCGCGCGAAGCTCTTCAAGCCCCTTATTCAACTCTTTTTGCGCTCTCGGCTCGAGGAGAGGAGGCTTGTTTTCCACCGGTTTTGACGAAGGATCTCCCACTGGACGCAGCAAAAAGGAAATATTTTGCTCGTAGTTTCTTTGCATTATTTCGATGTTTTCTTCTTCCGTGATGTATCCAGGGGCTGTCGCTTCCACGATGTATATGCCTAGTGGAACGCCGTATCGAAAATTTCCAGTTCCAGTGCTTCCTGTCGTCAGGAGCTGTCTGTACTGCGAATATACGTTTATGATTGCCGGTGTTTCCAGTACCCGCCCTCCCGGGCCGTGCACGTAGACGACAATTGACCCCACCTGAGCATCGAACTGCCGAATTGGAACCGGATCGACTCCCTGCGGCGGAGGCTGCCCCGGTATCTGTCCGTTCACCTTGGCGGGCTGAGTCATCAAGGTCACGAACAGAAGAGCGCAGAAGCAACGCGCCACATTCTGGCCGATCTGCGCCATTGTTTTCCTCATTACGTTCGACCTGAGCGAGGGACCCCGCAGCGCATCATTCTGTCGCTTCGTAATAAAAAACGCAATAATGCCCGCACTCGCTTTCAGCGGTGTAAGATGTCGCGCGGTCAATGCCGTTCGACGGAGAGTATTGTGAAAATTCTTCCCTGCTCCATCTGTTTCTTGATCTTCTCCACTATCGCTAACGCTCAGACCCCTCCCTCCTGCGAATCTTTAGCCACACTTTCGCTTCCGCAGGCAAAAGTCGTCACTGTGGAAACCGTCCCCGCCGGCGCTTTCAAATCTCCCGTCGAAGCTCCTCCGTGGATGCAGAACGTCGCCCAGCTCTATAAGTCCCTTCCCGCTTTTTGCCGCGTTGCCGTCCGCGCAAATCCTTCTTCCGATAGCGACATCCTCATCGAAGTCTGGCTCCCGGCCGAAAACTGGAACGGAAAATTTCAGGCCCACGGCAACGGTGGCTTCGCCGGCGAACTCGACTATCCCGGTCTCGCCAGATCTGTCCTCGCAGGCTATGCCACCTCCAGCACCGACACCGGCCACGCCGGCACTGCGGTCGACGCATCCTGGGCCCTCGGCCATCCCGAAAAGGTCACGGACTTCGGCTACCGCGCCATCCACGTCATGACCGAAATCGCCAAGCAACTCGTACTCGCTCGCTTCGGCAACGCGCCACGTTATTCTTATTTCCTCGGCTGTTCGAACGGCGGCCGTCAGGCCCTCATGGAAGCCCAGCGCTATCCCGCCGATTACAACGGCATCCTTGCCGGCGCCCCCGCCAACTTTTGGACCCATCTTCTTTCTAACGGCATTTGGAATCTGCAAGCGCTTACGAATAACGCAGCCAGTTACATCCCCGCCAGCAAACTCCCTGCGCTCGCGCACGCCGTCAACGCGGCATGCGATGCGCAAGATGGCGTCGCCGACGGAATCCTGAACGATCCTCGCAAATGTAAATTCCGCCCCGAGACGATGCTTTGCAAAAATCTAGAAGCTGCCGATTGCCTAACCGCGCCGCAAATCACCGCGCTGAAAAAGCTCTACGAAGGTGGGCTAGACGCAGAAGGCAAGAAGGTGTTTCCAGGATTTCTTCCGGGAGCCGAAGAAGGCCCGGGCGGCTGGTTCACCTGGATCACCGGCCCGCAACCGGGGAAAAGCCTTATCAACGCTTTCACTTACGGTTTTTTTGCCGACATTCTCTATCAAAAGCCCGACTGGAATTTGAAAACTGCCGATCTTTCTCAGGCGGTAAAACTCGCTGACGAAAAAACCTCCGCCACCCTCAACGCCACTGACGCAAACCTTGCGCCCTTCCGCGAGCGTGGCGGCAAATTAATCGTCTATCACGGCTGGAACGATCCGGCCATCTCCGCGCTCAACACCATCGATTATTTCGGTGCCGTCCGCGATAAACTCGGCGCCGCTGAAACCGAATCTTTCCTCCGTCTCTACATGCTTCCCGGCGTGCAACACTGCAACGGAGGCCCCGGACCCGATCTCACGTCCGCTCTTGACGCGCCGGTTCCCCGCGACGCTCAGCACAACGTCGTCACCGCGCTCGAAACCTGGGTTGAAAAGGGAACCGCCCCTTCGAGCCTCATCGCCACTAAATACATTTCGGACGATCCCACAAAAGGCGCAAAACTTTCACGCCCTATCTGCGCCTATCCGCAATCGGCCGAGTACAAAGGTTCTGGTGATCCCAGCAACGCAGCGAACTTCTCCTGCGCCGCCGCGAAAACGTCTCACTGAACCGTCGCCTACAGCAGTACCGAAAGAGTCGCTGTTCGGCTCGAGTTGTTGTACGACGCCGTAATGACCGTGGCTGTCGTAATCAAGACGATGGACGTGTCTACTCTGAAGCTTGCGGTCGTCGCTCCGGAGGGTACCGTCACGCTTGCCGGGACGCTGGCTGCGGAGTTGCTCCGCGTCAGCGCGACTATGGCGCCGCCGGCCGGGGCTGCTGCGCTTAGGGCCACCGTGCCGGTAGAAGATTGCAGCCCGCCGACAACACTTGACGGATTCAGCGTCAGCGAAGCTACGGTTGCCAGCAGCACCGGCTTCACCGTGAGCGTAGCCGCTCTGGTCGTTCCTCCGTAAGCGGCTGTGATCGTGACAGTCGTGGACGTTATCACCGCACTTGTGTTCACCGTAAAGCTCGCCGTCGTCGCGCCCGCTGCAACGGTTACGCTCGCAGGCACACGCGCTGCGCCCGTGTTGTTGCTCGACAGTGATACAACCGCACCTCCAGACGGCGCAGCCCCACGCAAGGTCACCGTCCCGGTCGACGACTGTGTTCCACCGGTGACCGCAGTCGGATTGAGCGAAAGCGAAGCCAGCGTCGCGGGTGGCGGCGCAGCCGGATTCACCGTGAGTATTGCCGTTCTTGTAGTTCCGCCATATGCCGCGGTTATTGTCACTGCCGTCGCCGCACTCACCGCGCTAGTGCTTACCGTGAAACTAGCTGTCGTCGCGCCCGCCGCAACAGTTACGCTCGCGGGCAGCTGCGCCGCCGCGGTGTTGTTGCTCGACAGCGATACAACCGCGCCACCAGACGGCGCAGCCCCGCTCAATGTCACCGTTCCCGTCGAAGATTGCGTTCCACCCGTTACGCTGGTCGGATTTAGCGTCAACGAAGACAGCGTCACAGGCGGCGTCCCCGGATTCACGGTAAGCGTAGCGGTTCGCGTTGCGCCAGCATAAGCCGCGGAGATAGTCACCGCGGTGGCAGTAGTTACCGTGCTCGTGCTAACTGTGAAGCTTGCGCTCGTAGCACCTGCTGCTACGGTCACGCTGGCAGGCGCTCGTGCCGCGGTCGTGTTGTTGCTCGAAAGCGATACAACCGCGCCTCCAGTCGGCGCTGGGCCGCTCAACGTTGCGGTGCCGGTTGAAGACGCCCCGCCCGTTACGCTCACCGGGTTCAGTGCTACGGCGGACAAGGTTGCTGCTGCCGAACCGGAAGGAGCCCGGTCAAATTTCCATACCGCCGGATTTGGATCGCTCATCGGCACCACGACAAATTTTGTTGGCGATATCACGTAGGCAATCGCGCTCCCGCCGGACGGACTGGTTAGATTCACCGTTCCTCTTCCATTTGTTGGTGAGGAACTCACCGCATACGTAGCCGCGAACGAGGCGCCGGATTGTGAACCGCTCGCAGCTCCGATGTCCACGTGCCCTGCGAGACTCCCTGTCGGGCTGGCGCCATTGGCAGAGAATTCGCCGGAAAATACGTTGACGGTGAATGCTGTGGGGTCTGTCGCCACGCCTGCATAAGGGCCCGCGACGGAACTATTTGTCAGCGCACCGGCTGTTTGTGGCTCGCCAAAGCCCAGCAAAACGGTCGGGTCCGTGCTGAAAAGAAAGGCTTCATTGGTGTCAACAAGATATCCGACGACTCCATCTCCATTGAGCGTCATGGTTGTCCGCCCATTGCTCTCGACACTATAGGTTCCTGGTGTGGCGGTGACCGAACGCGGCGCGCCGCAGAAATTTTCATCGAAGGTCAAACTAAAACTACCGGCGCCGTTGCCTGTTAGCACGCCCGCAACGGCTTTCGGCACGGTCCCCGTTACATTGCCGCATGCGGCGAGCCCGGACATGTAGAGCACCATGTTGCTGTTCAAGGATGCATTCGTGAAGCCACCCGTCGGCGGTCTCTGTCGTTGGACGATTCCGTTGAGAAGCGGCGTCACGCGCGTAACGGTATCGGTCACCATCGCAAACAGTTTTCCGTTGTTCACGATGTAGAAGGCGAAGTTGAGGTTTACCGCTCCTCCGGTGAAGGTAAACGACAGATGCATCGTTCCGCGTCCCGTCGCCGCATTCGATACCGTATACGTCGCAGAGCTGAAGGTCAGCGCCGATACCGTGCCGTACGCATTTACGTCTCCCGCCACGTTCGTCAACGTTCCGTTGCCGCTGGATGTGAATCGCCCCACGATCGCCGCGCGATTGTTTGTATTGTCCTGTCCCGCGATTCCGAATGCGTACTCGCCGGTAATCTGTGCTGTGCTGAAAGCCGCCGGGCTGGACTTCTCGATGCTGCCCGAGCCGATCGTTCCCGAACCGCCCGCGGCATCCGTCTCAATGAATTTCGCGCTTCCATCCGCCAGCGTCGCAATCGCAAACTTCTTTGTTGAACCGCCAATGTTTAGTGTCATCAAGCCGCGATGATCCGCGCCGATGGAATACGTGCCCGTGAACCCTTGCGCCGCCACGCCTCCGCCTACTGCGTTTGTGTCCACCTCGCCGTTCGTTATGTTCCCCGCTCCATCTGCGGTAAACCTTCCGACCCCTGCATATCCGTTCGAGACGCCATTTGCCCCGGTGATTCCGTCGAACGTGAACGCATAATTCCCGCTGAGCTCCGCGTTGCTGCCCTGCGCCTTCACGCCTGGCGCAATCATCAGAACGAGACACACGAATACCAACACACATACCTTCTTCATTTTTTCCTCGTTTGCTGGCTGGGGACCCAGCTTGCTATGAAAATCGCGCGCCGATCCAGAAGAGGGCTCGTACGACGGCGTCTTGTTCTGCCGTCGTGCCGGGCGCACTGCCGAGCGGGAGGCGGGCGGCGCAAGCGTTGCCGAACAGGGCACACCTCTCGCGCGGCGGTCTCGGCAGTGTGATCGGCGGTTACGTCATCACACCGCTGGCCGGCGTCAGTTTTTCTTCAACACACCCGAAACTTCCGACGACGCTCACTTCGCCACAAGTTATGCCCCAGCGGCCATTCGGAAACCAATCAGGTGAAATCCGTAAAACAGCCATCGGAATACACTTGAATCGTGTCATCTACGATTAACAAATCACTGGACTTAGGAAGAGGGTGTTATCTGCGTCCCGCGCATGCCGCAATTCCCAATTGAACCAGCGCACCCGCGAGCTTACTATCTTCTCTTCTATCGCTGCTTGGAGGTGTCCGCGCATGTCCTACTTCACCAGACGCGAACTTCTGAAATCCGGACTCGCCGCCGGCGTTTTCGCCGCCACTGGAAAACTTCCTCTGCTTGCGGCGACACAAACCGCCACAGACTGGGTCACTCTCGGCAAGTCCAATGTGAAAGTCACTCGCCTCGCGTTTGGCACCGGCAGCTTCAGCGGCAAGGTTCAGCGGGAGCTTGGCCAGGACGGATTTACCCGCCTCGTCCGCTATGCCTACGACCGCGGCATCCGCTTTTTTGAAACCGCCGAGTCCTACGGAGAAATGCATCGCATGTTGGGCGTCGCCCTAAAAGGCATTCCGCGCGACACCTACCGCATCATGTCCAAGGTCACCACCTTCCACGACGGCAATCCCGCCGAAAAATTCGACGAGCTACGCAAGCTCGCGGGCACCGACTATTTCGACATCATGCTCCTGCACTGGCAACACACTGCCACTTGGCCTTCCGACTCTGCCCGTTGGCAGGAAGGCATTGTCGAAGCGCAGTCGAAAAAAATCATCCTCGGACGAGGCGCTTCCGTTCACGGCCTTCCCGCCCTGCGCCAGATGCCCGCCAGCGAATTTCTTCAAGTCGCCATGATTCGCATGAATCACAAAGGGAAAAGCATGGACGCCGAGGACTACAACACCGGCGGCCCCGGCGATGTTCCCCAGGTCGTTTCCCAGGTCCAGCAGGTTCGCCAGCACGGTATGGGCGTCATCAGCATGAAGCTGTGCGGCGAAGGCACGTTCGATCGCGAAGACCGCAAAGCCGCCATGCGTTTTGCCTTCCGCAACGCCGGCGTCGACTGTGTCACCGTCGGCTACAAAAACACCGCCGAAATCGACGAAGCCATCGAAAATCTCAACCTCGCCTTGGCGTAGGTTACCCAATCGAAGTCATTTCGAACGGAATCGGCCAACGCTTTTGTATTTTTCGATTCGCTCCTGCGAATCGATTGGCTTGTGCAGAGAGAAATCTCGCTTCTCCTGGCTTTAACCCTCTGCGCGACGAACTTTTCTTCGTTTTGCACTTGGCACCCTCACCGCATCTTCTCCGCCGCCTGGATGTAGCGGTGGCACTGCTGCAAATGCGACAAGTCGTGCCCCGCCAGCATTCGCAGCATCAATCCAAACGTCTCCGGCCCGCGCTCGTTGTGCATCCCGGTCCGCTTCATGTCTTCCGGAGTCGCCCGCCGCCACACCGCCAGATTGTATTCGCGCATCCTGCGGAACATTTCCGCATGCGCCGCCGGCTCTCGTTCATTGTGCCGCTGACCCGTCACCCACAGATTCTGGTCCATCCCCAGAATCGTCGGATTCTCTTCGCACAAAATCAGCCGCAGCCGGTAGCCGTACACCCATTCGCAGTCCGCCAAGTGCCCGAGCACCTCATTCGGCGTCCATTTCCCCTCAAAAGGACGTGCGCGCAGCATTGCCGCCGGATAGTTGCGCACAATTTCATCCATCTTGTCCGCCGACTCCGCCATCACGTCCAGCGGCTCCCGCTCTCCCACCAGCGCAAACAACCGGTTCCGGTAAGCCTGTGGATCTGTAATATGAACTCCCGCCTGTGATGTCGCCATCGGTCCCTCCCTTTTTTCGTCAGCTGAATCAGCGCGATGGCCGATGACGGCCAGCAAGTTCCAAGGGTACGCACATTCCCTCAAGCGGTGTAAGCGGGATTTTTCGCGTACGCTCGTGTAGGAGCACGATACAATCGTGCCCTCGCCCCTTCGTTTTTAAGCGCGCGTGTCGAGTTTTACTTTTGTTAGTGCCTGCGTATCTGATTAGAATACCTAAAATATATATAGTACTACAGTAAAATGAACTATTGTGCTCTGACGGGTGTAACTCGGATTCCATTTGAAACTTTCGACGCCACTTTTCCCCGAGTGAGCGTTCCAAAAAACTCGTCCGTTCCCTCCGACATCGATCAACCAATCAACTCGTTTCGTTTCAATAGCTTCCGCACTCTTTGCGCACTCTTTTGCACTTCTCGGCAACTCCTTTCCTTTCAATCGTTTGCGCACCCTTTGGGCAAAACACCGGGGTGCGGAACAGTTTGTACTTTTTCGTTCCGTTAACGTCCGTCTTTTCTTTCACGGGATCGCCCGTTTTCCTTCTCTCCACGGTCGCGCTACCATCTCTTCAGCGCCTGCTGCCGCTTCCCAACGCATCGGAGCCTCATCCCATGACCAACCCTTCCTCCGGCAAAGTTGTCCTCGTAACGGGCGCCACCGACGGTCTCGGCAAAGCCGCCGCCATCCTTTTCGCCGAGCGCGGCTACCGCGTCTACGCCGCCGGCCGCTCCCCGGAAAAGCGCGCTCAGCTCGATCAGCTTGCAAGATCCAAAAACCTATCGCTCCATTCTGTCCTACTCGATGTCTGTTCGGACGATTCCGTTTCTACCGCCATACAACACGTCCTCTCCGAAGCCGGCGCCATCGACGTCCTCGTCAACAACGCGGGTCTTGGCTACATGGCCGTCGTCGAAGAATTGAAAATGGAAGATTTTCGCAATCAGTTTGAAACCAACGTCTTCGGCGTGCTGCGCGTCACGCAAGCCGCTCTTCCGCGCATGCGTGAACGTCGCAGCGGCCGCATTCTCATGATCAGCAGCGTCGCCGGTCTCGTCTCGCCGCCGACGTATGGCGCGTACAGCAGCAGCAAACACGCGCTCGAAGGCCTCAGCAATTCACTGCGCCTCGAACTCTATCCCTTCGGCATCGAAGTCGTCCTCATCGAACCCGGCTACATCGCGACAAATTTTCAGCAAACCGCCACCGCACTCGCCAAGCCTTACGTGGACACTTCCAAATGCAGTCCCTATGCAAAAGTCTATTCCGGCGCCTGGAGCGGCGCGAACAAAGGCCGCAGCGATTCCAAGACCACGCCGGAAGACTGCGCCCGCGTCATGCTTCAAGCGATCGAAGCACGATCGCCTAAACCGCGTTACGGAGTCACTCCCCTCGCGCGCCTCGTGAAGTTCGGCAAGCGTTTTCTCAGCGACAAACAGATGGACGCCATCCTCCGCAGCAAATACGGAATCACCCGTGATCTTTAGTTGGCAAAGCGAATTATCTGAACGGCAGGAAACTGTGAAAAATGTCTTGGAAAGCAGAAAAGCAAAGTGACCGAATCTTCCGGTGATCCATTCAGCTCCCTAAATAGCGATGGCGCGGAATCTCCGCCACTGCCGCCAGCGCCCATGCCGCAATTTGCATGGCCCAAATTGTGGATTGGCTATCTCCTCGCCGTCGCCACCTTGATCGGAGAAATGGTGGCCGTCTCGCGTAATCCCGACCTCTTGAAAAACGGCCAATTCATCGTCCCGCCGCTCGAAATATTCCTGCCCGCATTCGTAACCCGTGTCTACTGGTTCGTCTGCGTGTTTCAATACCACAAAATTCTTGCCGCAGTCCCGAACTACACTCACCCGATTTCCCCCGGTAAAGCGGTCGGCTTTCACTTTATTCCGGGCTACAACGTCTACTGGATCTTCCGCTGGCCAATTGCGATCGCGGAGTTTGTGAACAACCGCCTGGGTGCCCAGCTCATGCGGGGCTGGGTTCTCGGCGTCGCCATGTTCAGCTCCATTCTCTGCCAGACATTTCTGGATGCGGCTTTCGGCGCCGCGCTGCTATTTCTGGCGACAGGCTATCTCGCTGCATTTTTGAAGCGCGCTCTGGCCGTGAACCTAATGCCACGGGCCACGCAGGAAGGCAGCTAAAAAAAACGGCCCGGAAGAATCCGGGCCGTTGGAAAAATTGAATCGAAATTGAATTACGGTTTCGGAGTGGCGTCCACCGGTTTGGCGTCGGCCGCTGCGGTCGGCTTCACGGGTTCCGCACCAAACCGAATCAGGTATGGCATGAACGGCGTAACTTCAAACGGCATCTTTTCGCGTTCCGCCACGGTGCCTACCGGTTTGCTCTTGATGAGCTCCAGCTTGTCGTTCCACGGATCCATCTTGACGCGGCCGCCGATGGGAAGCGCCGCAATCTTCTGCGGATTCTGCTTCGGATCGACCGGCGATGTCGCCTGCAAATCCGGCATCGTCGGGACGCGATTTCCGAGGTGCGCGCTGATCAGGTTCGGAACTTCTTTCTGGCGGTTCTGCAGCGCTTGCAGGAAAAGTCCCGCGTTGCCGAGCTGCGTCTTGTACGGAGAATTGTTCAGGATCTGAACCGCTTTCGTATTCGCTGCGTTTTCTTCGTCTGGCGTGCGCGCAAATCCGAAGTGGCGGAACGTGTCCTTGTCTTCGACCAGCAGTTCGTTGAAGAACGCGAACTGCGAACCGATGCGATGGCCGAGAACAACGTGGCTCAATTCATGAGCCAGCATCGTCGCCAGGCTCGCTTCGTCGGGAAGCACGTCCACGAGGCCGCGGCTGAGCACGATGGTATGGCCGATGGTGAACGACTCGAGCGTCGAAGTCGTCAAGACGCGGCAGCGAACATCCGGCTCGAGGTCAATGTTGTTCGTGACTTCCAGGTTGTTCACAACCGTTTCCAGAACTTTGTCGACTTCGCCCTTCGGCGCGATCAGGCCGATGCGCTGCAAACGGTCAACAACGTTGTCTTCCGCCTGACGATCCCAGGAGCGCTGCGCCTGAATCGGGCTCAGGTCGTTCGCCGTCGTCGTCTGGTCGTTAACGTTGCTTTCGACGAGAATCTTGCTGAGTTCCTGTTCCTGCGACGAATGGCCGAGGTTGTAGCCCCAGAGGCGCGTCTGCGCTTTGAAGTCGAGCTTCTTGCTCAGCGCGTAGTGAAGATCTTTTTCTTCGCTGTAGATAAACGTCGGCAGCCACACTCCCGGCTGCACGTTGGTGCGCCAGCTGTCGAAGTTGAAATACCAGCTCGAGTGTCCGCCGCCGTTGTAGGAGCCGTTGAAGCGAACGACGTTGAAACCCTGATCTTCGACCCAGATGCGGCCGGCGAAACGTCCCTTGCCGCTCTTGGGCAGCGGTGTAACGTCAAATACGAGGCAGCGCACTTCGCCGAGGAATTCGCGTTGCACGTAATCGAACTTGTAGTGCTGTTTGTCGAATCCGTTCGTGTCGATGAAGATCATCTGCAAGAAGCCGTCCGGCAGATACTGCATCGCGAAGGTGAAGAAGTTTCCGATCGAGCTGAAGATCTTCTTTCCCTTGCCTTCCGTGTCGGACAAGGAAACGAGCGTCACGCCCTTCGAGAAATCGGCGCGCCCGAGGAAGTACTTGTCGCCGCCCGGGATATAACCGAGATCCTTGTCGGGCTTGAGATTCTGAATATACGTCTCAACGAGCGGAGAGTAATTCTTCATCGTGCCGTAGAGCCGGTTCTCGTTGGTGACGACGCGATCAATCGCTTCGTCCATCGTACGAGGCCCCTGGTCGGTGGGCTTCGGAGTAGCGGGACCGGCAAACGCGGCCGCGCTGCTTGCGAGTAAAACAAATCCTGCGAAAGCTGCCTTACGCATCTTCATCTCTCCCTCAGTAAGCCAAACGGAATTCAATCCGCACGCGCGCCGGAAAATCTACCGGCTGGCCAGCGCGTAGGGCCGGTTTAAAGTGAATTTGTTGTGCAGCGCGCGAGGCATTTTCGTCCAAGCCATGGCCCAAGCCGCTGATTACGTGATTGACTACGACTTTTCCGTTCGCGAGGAAAACTACATCGAGAACGACATCGCCTTCCAATTTCATAGTACGGCCCTCGGAGGTGTATTCCGGTTTTGGTTTATCGAGAATCGTAACCGGAGTATCCGCAGGTCCCGCGTCGGCAGCTTTCTTCTTTGGCGCTTCTGCCGCCACCGTCTGGTCGCCAAAACCAGTGGATTGAATGTTGCCTTTTTTACCGCCGCCTTGCGGAGGAACGGCTGTGCTGTTGCCAAAGCCGGTGCTTGCGACGGTCCCACGAATCCCTTTGTCGCCGCCAGTACCGTTGCCGTAACCAGGCCCGCCCGGCAAACTGGGCAAACCTTGCCGGACAACAATGTTGCCTTTGTTCGGATCGCCTTTGCCTTTTAGTCCGCTCGGATCACCAAAACCGCCCGTTTGCACTTGCTCGACGGGAGCCTTGACCGTTGCCGGCGTCGCGTTGCCATTGCTCAAATTGCCGACTTTCACGTCTTCTTTCGGCCGCTTCGGTTCAGTTGTCTTGACTTCGACCTTGGGGGCGTCAAACACCTGAGTCATGACCGGAGCTTTCACTTCGACCGGCTGCGCCTTGGGCTGAATGACGGTCTTCGGCTGCATGAAAATGTGCACTTGCTTGGGGTTTAGTTTCGGCGGTTCCACGACAGGATCGGGAACCGGCGGAGCCTTAACCTTCACGATTTTCGGCGCAGGGGGAGGAGGCGCGACCGGAATTAGGATCACCGGGGTCGCAATTTCCGTGATGCGGTAATTCAAAGCCGTTGCCATCTTCTCCGGATAGAAGAGCGGAATCATCAAAACAAAAATAAAGGCGGCAATCTGGATGCCGGCGCTCAGGCCGATACGATTCCAGTTGCGCTTCGGTTCCGGGAGCATGGCCAGACGTGCGCTGATGGGCTTGGTGCCAATAGCCTGCTTCCAAGCCTCGCGGTTTTGCGGGACTTTGCGGTCAGTGTTGAAACCGACGCCGAGCCGCGTCGTTTTCGGTGGTGGATCTGCGATCATTGTTGTCATCCGCTTGCCGCCTCGAATCACTTAATCGTCATCGAAATTGGAAACTTTGAAGCCAACAGCAGATGTTCCCAAGATCGCCGGAATGCGGGACCCCGCATCCACAGAACGAGCGTACTGATTAGGCGGAAGCTGTTCGAATAGGACTTTCGTACTAGCGTCGCGAATTCGCTACTGCCCATGCGAACATGGCGCGGAATACCCCTTTCCGTAAACCCATGGAGGTGCGCTGAAGTTGCGGACTGGGAGACAATTATTGTGACTCCCGCCGCGCGAACGGTCAATGAAAAGGATACTGTTAATCCGTCACACGGGGCCTGAGTTTTGCGCATCGAATTTCCATAGCGGGCTTATGCTTTAGGATGCAGGCGGGGAAGAAATCGGTGCCTGGCCCTCCGATGGATGAAAAAGCGAAACGCCGCGAAAACGGCGCGGAACAGGTGACGGCAGACACGCCCTTGCGTGGGTGCGAAGAGCTGGTTTTGCGGCTGCACGAACAGGCGCGGGCAGTGCGATGGGGCCTGGAGGTTGAAGCTTTTTCGAATGCGCTGGAGCGGGCCGTTCGAAAGCGGATGAATCCATCGGGATTAACGAGCGCGCAGCGGGAAGAATTTCTCAGCACATTACATCTGGAAGATTTGGCACTGGCGCAAGCGTGCGCGGCGGGGCTCGAAACAGCATGGGATTTTTTTGTAGAGACATACCGGCCGTATTTGCGTTCGGCGGCGGCGGCGATTTTGCGGGCGAGCGCGGCTTCCGCGGAAGCACGCGAACTGGGAGACTCTCTTTTTGCGGAGCTTTACGGCCTGGCGGACGGAAAAACGGGCGAGCGGTCCCTGTTCCGATATTTCCACGGGCGAAGTTCGATGAGGACGTGGCTGCGAGCGGTGCTGGCGCAGCGGCACATTGATGCGGTGCGCGTGGCGAGGCGGTTCGAATCGCTCGATGAGCCGGATGGCGACGGCAAGGTGCGCGAGCCGGCGGACAAAATGGTGCTGCCCGCCGGAGATCCGCACCGGGATAGATATATATCGTTATTTCAGGCGGCGCTCGGCACAGCGCTCGACAGGATTGAATTGCGCGATCGCGAGCGGCTGCGGCTTTACTACGTGGAAGAGAGAACGCTTGCGGAAATCGGAAAGAAACTGGGCGAGCACGAATCGAGCGTGTCGCGAAACCTGGAGCGAATCCGGCGGGAAATGAAAGCGAACGTGGAGGAATGCCTGAAGAAAGCGGCGCCCGGGCCGCGGCTCAGCGAGGAGCAAATTTCACTGTGTTTTGAATATGCGGCAGAAGATGTGCCGATCGATCTTGGGAAATTGCTGAAATCGCGCGAGACGGGAACGCTGCAAAAAGGAAAGCAAGAAGCATGAAATGCGTTTGCAAGAAATCGGCATTCGACCGTTCTAATCATGGAACGGACGATTTAGTCTGCGTTCCGCGGAGGCACAGGTTCTTGGGAATACCGCGGACGCACGCTGAAGCGTACGCTACAAAGGCAAGTTATGGCGCTTGACGACCGCGAACGGAACTTTGAAAAGGCATTGGCGCGAGAACTGCGCGCCGACGCATTGAACGGATTGCATTGTCCGGATGCGGAGACGCTGGCGGCATATCACGAACGGATGCTTTCTCCGGAGGAGATGGTTGCGCAGAAGCCGCATATCGCAGGTTGCGCGAGATGCCAGGAGGTTTTGGCGACGCTGGAGTTGACGGAGTCGGTTCCGATTTCTGAACGAGATTCGGAAGAGGCTGTTGCGCCCGCGTCACCGCAGCGCATGGCGATGGACTCCGCTCGAACAGTCTCGCGCGCGAAGCGGGGATCCGTAGCGCCGATCTCGAAGCGAAAGGCATATTTGCGATGGGTTGCGCCTGCGGGTGCAATTGCGGCGGGATTGCTAGTCTGGGTCGCGGTTGAGAGCAATCGTGCGCGGACGATGTCGCAGAGCAAATCTGTGGAAATAGCGGAAAATCGCGACGCGCGCAAAACGGACCGGGGCTTGCCACAACCCGAGCGAAGAGAAGCATTGCCGGGGCCGTCAGGCGCGGATAAACCGACTGCAAAATTACAAGACAACGAGAAGCAAGAATTGGATGCGCTGGCTCATGGCGAGCAGGGGAAGGCCGTAACGCGAGCAAGGACAGGCAACGGAGCCGGCAATCGGCGCGGACCGAGCCTGACGCAGAATCAGATACAAAATTCGATTCAGAACAACGGGCAGAACACCGCGCAAAGCGACGCTTCGAGAGAATTTGACAGCAGGGCCGACAACAACAACGCCGACAAAAAAGTGAGCGAACTTCCGCTGGCGGGGCGAAGTGTAGTTGGCGCCATGAGGGCAGAGAACGCACCGCCACCGAGTGAACCCTCGATGAAGGCCAAAGCATTGCGGGCAGCAAAGGCCCCGGCGCCTCCTGCGGCTCCGAAGCAGAGTTACGGAGAGGGTGCCGGGGCTGCCGCGGGAACACTGGCAAAATCAGCTGACGCGGATGCGGCCGCACACAAAGACGAGGCGGCTAGGTCGATGACGGAAACAGTTGAGGTGACTTCAGCGGCTCCGAGCGTGACCGCGGAACAAAAGGAAATGGACGATCGGAATTCTGCTGCCTTGAGTTTGAAGGCGATGCAGGGAGTCAGTGGCGGCCCAGGTGGAAATTTGAGCTATGCAAACGTGGCCGGCATGCAGATTGTGGCGACGCCGGACCCGAAGGTTTTCTGGTTGATCGGTTCAAACGGAACAGTGCTTAAAACAGAGGATGGCGACAAGTCGCAGCGGTTGCAGAAGACCGGCGAGGGAATGAAGGTGCTGGCGGGTTCGGCAGTGAATAAGAAGGTGTGCTGGTTGATTGCGGAGAAGGGAATTGTGCTGCGAACGGCGGATGGCGGCAAACACTGGTTGACGATCCGTGCGCCGGGCGATGCGAATTTTACGGTGATTAAGGCAGTGAGCGCGACGGAGGCGACCATTACGGATGTGAGCGGGAAGGTGAGTTATTCGACGGTCGATGGCGGTGAGACGTGGAGTGCGGTGGCGCGGCCTTAGTGTATGTGCAGGGAACCAAGAGTTTTCTTAACGCAGGAAGCGCGGAGAAGAATAAGAGAGACGCTCAAGTTTACGCAGACTGAGATTGGCGAATTCGATTGCGTGGTGGATTACACCGTAAGAGCGACGCCGGGTGGTCCTTTGGCTTCGCTCAGGGCGAACCGCAGCTCAAATGAGATACGTCCCCGGCCTGGTTGAAATCGAAAATGCCGCCCGAAAAGGACGGCTCTACAACAGCGAAGAGGGTGTGCAAGATTTCTTGAGGGAATCGTTCTAACCACAGCGAGTAAATCTTTGTCGAGGAGAGGGTCATGGAGATTGCGTTGAATCGAATTGCGAAGGGCCGCAGGTTAGCGATAGTGACCGGAGCTTTGGCTTTGGCGGCGACGGCAGTCGTGATTCCGCTATGCCGTTATGGCGGCGCGCAGGCCGCGCAGGAAAAAGAAGGTGGGCGGGCGGCGGGTCAGGATCAGGCGACAAGCTTGAGCGACCAGACGGATTTGGCGATCACGGTGTACAACTCGAATATCGCGCTGGTGCGGGATGTGCGGAATTTGTCGCTGCCGGTCGGCTTGTTCCGCTTGAAATTCATGGACATTGCGGCGACGGTGAATCCGGCGACGGTGCATTTTCGATCGTTGAATGAGCCGGAAAAGCTGGGCGTGATTGAACAGAATTACGAATACGATTTGCTGGAGCCGGCGAAGCTGCTGCACAAGTACGTTGGAAAAGAAGTGACGCTGGTGCGGTCGTATCAGGAAAACGGGACGACAAAGCGGGAAGAGGTCAAGGCGACGCTGCTTGCGGACAACAACGGGCCGGTGTGGAAGATTGGAAACGAAATCGTGACGGGAATGTACGCAGAGAGCTTGCGGTTTCCCGAAGTGCCGGCGAATTTGTACGATCGGCCGACGCTACTAATGTCGCTGGAAAATGAAGGCGGAAGGAAGCAGCAGGTGGAGACGTCGTACCTTGCGACGAATCTGGCGTGGAATTCGGACTATGTGTTGACGATTGGTCGCGACGACAAAGCGGCGGACCTGGATGGCTGGGTGACGCTGACGAACAATAGCGGGACGGCGTTCCACAATGCGCGGTTGCAATTGGTGGCAGGCGATTTGAACCGGATACAGAATGCGCCGGCGGCTGCGGGGATGATGGCGGATGCTATGGTGACGAGGGCGAAAAAGGCGGAGCAGTTTGCGCAGGAGAATTTCAGCGAATATCACCTGTACTCACTTGGGCGGAAGACTTCCGTCGAGGATAAAGAGACGAAGCAGATAAGTTTGCTGCAGGGCAGCGACGTGCCGGTGCAGAAGATTTTTGTGGTGAACGGACAGAATTGGTATTACCACAATCAGCAGAATCCCGGTTCGCCGCTGAAAGACAACGTGATGGTGTTTTACAAATTCAAGAATGAACAGAAGGCCGGTCTTGGAATGCCGATGCCGGCGGGAAACGTGCGCGTCTACCAGAAAGATTCGAAAGGCAACGTGCTGTTCGTCGGCGAAGACCGCATCGACCACACGCCGAAGGACGAGTTGGTGACGATCCACATCGGCAATGCGTTCGATGTGGTGAGCGAGCGGAAGCAGACGGACTATAAGCGGGTCGATACGCATACGTGGGAGATGGAGTTTGAAATTACGCTGCGCAATCACAAGGACACGCCGGTGACGGTGGAAGTGAATGAACCGATCGGCGGGGACTGGGAGATGGTGAATTCGAGCTACAAGTACACGAAGACGGCGGCCTGGGCTGCGCAGTTCCAGGTGCCGGTGGGCGCGAATGGAACGAGTGTATTGAAGTATCGGATTCGCGCGAAGTGGTAGCGCTTGGTTAGGATCGAGTAAGAGTGAGAAGGGCACCCGGGTCGGGTGCCCTCATTTCATTTGTGCGCGATACGGCAGGCTTCAGAAAGCCGGCCCTACAACCGCTCTTGGGACAAACCCCGCTGTACAAACTAACGGCATCGTTTGGTTGAAATTGAAGATGCCGCCCTAACTACGACCGCATCAAGATTCGAGGATGGCGTCGGCTTCGATTTCGACTAGCATTTCGGGCGAGATGAGACGGCTGATCTGGACCATGCTGGTGGCGGGGCGAATGTTGCCGAAAAATTCGCCGTGGGCGCGGCCAATCTTTTCCCACTCGGCGATATTGAGAACGTAGATGCGAGTGCGAACGACGTCTTTTAGCGAGGCGCCAGCACGCGTGAGGGCGGCTTCAATGTTGCGAATGGTTTGCACGGTTTGCGCGTAGGCGTCGCCGACGCCGACGATGCGGCCGTCGGGACCGGTTGCGGTGGTGCCGGAGACGCTGATTAAACCGCCGACTTTGACGGCGCGGGAATAGCCCACGATAGGCTCCCACTGCGCTCCGCTTGAGATGTTTTCCCGTGCCATTTATGACTCCTCCGCTGTGCTTCGCTGACCGGCTGCGATGCCGCGCCATGCTAAAATGAAGAGAAATTATCGCACAGGAGCGCTTGCGGTGTGGAAGCGCGGTGCGATTTGAAAAGACGAGAAAACACTTCATGCGCTGCAACAGCATATTGGATGCGATTGGAAAAACGCCGCTGGTGCGGCTGAACCGCATCAATCAGGGATTGAAGCCGCAGATGTACGTGAAGGCGGACTACACGAATCCGGGCGGAAGCGTGAAGGACCGCATCGGCGTGTACATGATCGACGAAGCCGAGCGCAAGGGATTGCTGAAGCCGGGTGGCACGATTATCGAAGGGACGAGCGGAAATACCGGAATGGGGCTGGCGCTGGTGGCGGCGGTGCGCGGCTACAAAATGGTTTTTACGATTACGGACAAGCAATCGAAGGAAAAAGTGGATTTGCTGAAGGCGCTGGGCGCGGAAGTGATTGTGTGTCCCACGGCGGTCGAGCCGGACGATCCGCGTAGTTATTATTCGGTGGCGAAAAAGCTGGCGAGGGAAATACCTAATTCGTTCTATCCGAATCAGTACGACAACCCGATGAATCCGGAAGCGCATTACAAGACGACGGGGCCGGAGATTTGGGAGGATTCGGGTGGGAAGATTACGCATTTTGTGTGCGGTATGGGAACGGGCGGGACGATCAGCGGCGTCGGGAAATACCTGAAAGAGAAAAACCCGAAGGTGAAGATTATCGGCGTGGACCCGGAAGGGTCCCTGTACTACGACTTTCACAAGTCTTCGCAAGTGGTGAAAGCGAAGACTTACGTCGTCGAAGGGATCGGCGAGGATTTTTTCCCGACGACGATGAACATGAAGATTCTGGACGATGTCATTCAGGTCAATGACGAAGAATGCTTTGTGGTGGCGCGGCGGCTCGTGAAGCTGGAAGGAATTTTTACGGGCGGGAGCGGCGGCGGGTGCATGTCGAGCGCATTGCGGCTGGCGAAAGATTTGGGGCCGGAGGATTTTGTGGTGGCGTTCATGCCGGATACGGGCATGCGCTATCTGAGCAAGGTGTACAACGACGAATGGATGCGCGAGCGCGGATATGTGGAGTCGGTGGTGCCGATTACGGCGGGAGAGATTGTTAATGCAAAAAACAGCTCGGGCAAAGTACGCGAGCTGGTGATTGCGCGGCCGTACCAAACGGTTTTTCATGCTTTGAAGACGATGCAGGAGCAGGACATTTCACAGATTCCGGTGTTCGAAGAAAATCTGCCGATCGGCACGATGTATGAGGACCAGATTCTGACGCTGGCGTTGCAGGGAAAAGATTTGCGGAAGCTGGTGGTGCGTGAAGTGATGAGCAAGCCGATTCCGAAGATTCCGAAGACGGCGCCGGTCGAGCGTGTGACATATATTCTGAGCCACGAAAATCCGGCGGTCTTCGTGGAAATGGGCGAAGCGAAATTTGAGATCTTGACGAAATACGATTTGATGAGCACGGTCGCGTCGTTGATGGAACAGAAGCGATAAAAATATTCCCCGCGAAAAAATAGGCCGGAAAAGAGAGCGCTGTGAAGATTCTGGATTTTAACGAGCGGTTGAAAGATTCGATTCTTATTGCGGATGGCGCGATGGGGTCGCTGCTGCATGAGACGGTGGGGACGCAACGGTGCTTCGACGAGTTGAACACGACGGAGCCGGAGGCGGTGTTCCGCGTGCACCAGGCGTATATCGAAGCCGGTGCGCAGATTATTGAGACGAATACGTTTGGCGCGAACCGGTTTAAGTTGTCCGCGCTGGGTCTGGGCGATGAAGTGCAGCGACTGAACTCGCGCGGCGTGAAAATTGCGCGAGAGGCGAGAGAGTCCGCCGCCCGGGAAGTATTGATTGCGGGATCGATTGGGCCGCTGGGATTGGGCGTGCAGGCGCGGCATCCGGAGCCGGCGCAGATTCTGGAGATTTTTCGCGAGCAGGCACAGGCACTCGAAGAACGCGGCGTGGATCTGTTTATTTTGGAGACGTTCACCTACATCGAAGAAATTGTGCTGGCAATTGATGCGATCCGGTCGTTTTCAGGAATGCCGATTGTGGCTTCACTGACTTATGCGGAAGATGGGCGCGCATATGGCGATTTGAGCCCGGCGGATGCTGCGGCACAGTTGAAAAATAAGAACGTGCAGGTGGTCGGCGCGAACTGCACGCTTGGTCCGCAGGCTCTGCTGCCGATTTTGCGCGAGCTTACGGCGGTGGATGATTTGCGCGTCAGCGGAATGCCAAACGCAGGCTTTCCGAAACGCGAAGGCGACCGGATCGTCTATCCGAAGTCGTCACCGGAATATTTTGCACTTTTTGCGCGTGAGGCGGCGGAAGCGGGCGTGCGGATTTTGGGCGGCTGCTGTGGCACGACGCCAGCGCACGTGCGCGCGATGGCGGAGGCAGTGAAATCGCTGAAGCCGGCAAAGCATCACGCTTCGGGAGCGGCGGTAAAGGCGATCGCGAAACCGGTGCCGATCGCGCAGCGCGAGCCGGAGAGCAAACTCTGGAAAAACATTCAAGCGGGGAAATTCTCGGTCAGCGTGGAAATCGATCCGCCAAAGGGCATTGCGCTGGACCGGATTTACGAGCAAGTGGACAAAATCATGGCGTCTGGAAAAGTGGACGCGATCGATATTAATTCTGGCGCGATGGCGCGCGTAGGAATGGATGCGCTGGTGGTGGCCGGGGCGCTGGAAGCACGCGGCGTCGAGACGGTGCCGCACCTGACTACGCGCGACGAAAATATTATTGGGTTGCAGGCGGGACTGCTGGGCGCGTGGACGGTGGGCGGCGTTCGAAACGTGCTGGCGATTACGGGCGATCCGCCGTCGGTTGGAGACTATCCGGAAACGAGCGGCGTGTACGAGGTGGATTCGGTCGGCTTGGTGAAAGTGCTTAGTCGATTGAATCAAGGGACGGACTGGTCGGGCAAGACGCTGGGTGGCGCGACGAATTTTACGATCGGCGTCGCGGTGAATCCCGTGGCGGACGATCTGGACATCGAGATTGAGCGCTTCCTTGCGAAGATCGAAGCCGGCGCACATTTTGCGATGACGCAGCCGATATTCGATCCCGAGCACTGGCACGAATTTGTGAAGAAAATGGGCGGGAAGCCGGCGATTCCGATTCTGGTGGGAATCTGGCCGTTAACGAGTTACAAGCAGGCGTTGAGGCTAAACAACGAAGTGCCGGGAATTATTATTCCGGAATCACTTTTGAAATCGCTGGAAGCGGCGGGAACAGCGGCGCGCGACCGGGGTTTTCAAGTTGCGCGAGAGATGCTGGCGTGGGCGCGAACGGAATTGGCAGGCGCGTATCTGATTCCCCCGTTCAAGCGGTACGAAGAAATTCTCGACGTGCTGTAGTTTCCAGTTTCATTTAAAAACCGATGCCATCGTATTCGCTCAATGCGGTTTGCGGTGAACTTCCACGGCAAAATATTTGTTTTGACGGCCTGTAACAAGCAAATTGTCGTATGATGGCGCGCCACGGCGCGAGTCCCACCCGCGCTGATTCGGGTTCGCCTCCAACGCGAAGGAGCGCTGTTGACCACGTCCTCCCTGCCATCGATTGCTCCAGCGCAGCGAATCGGTAGCCCGGTAATCCACCTTCCCAAAGAACGTCGACTAACGATGTGGGCTCTCGTCTGCCTGGCGTTCTTCACGACCTGTGGTGGAGCGTACGGACTGGAGCCATTGGTTGGGGCAGTTGGTCCCGGCTGGGCGGTAGTGCTCATCGTTGTCACGCCGTTCGTTTGGAGCTTGCCGATGGCGCTGATGGTGGCGGAACTGGCGACACTTATCCCGGAAGAAGGCGGGTATTACGTCTGGGTCAGAGAAACGCTCGGACCGTTCTGGGCGGTGCAAGAAGCGTGGTGGACGATCGGATACAGCATCGCGCTGCTCGCGATATTTCCGGTGCTGTTCGTCAGCTATTTGACGTTCTTCATACCGAGGCTTGGGTCGAGCGCGGGAGCACAATTTAGCGGAATGATGGTGATTCGTTGGTTCGTTACAGTGGTTTTTATTCTTTGCGCAATGACTGTGAACCTGAAGGGCGCCAGAGAGGTTGGCCGTTCGGCCAAGTTCAGTGCCCTATTCGTGCTGGGCGCGTTCGCCACGATGATCCTGCTGTGGCTCAAGCGCGGGCCCGGGCCGGGAGCTGCGATCGACATCGTCGTCCGCGATTTGGCGGTTAGCCATAAAGGCGCGCTGCTGCTCGGGCTATCGATTATCGTTTACAACTATTCTGGCTGGGACAATGTATCTACCTACGCCGCGGAAGTAGACGAACCGAAGCGCAACTATCCGCGTGCGATCGCAGTGGCTCTGGTCACCGCGCTACTCAGTTACCTGTTGCCCGCAATCGCCGGGCTCGCAATCACGACGAAGCCAGAGATTTGGACCACCGAAGCAGGATGGCCGGCGATTGCGCAAATCATCAGTGGCCGCTGGCTGGGGAGCTTGATCGCAGCCGGCGGACTGGTTTCGATGTGGGGCCTTTTCAACGCGCAACTGCTGTACGTTTCACGCTTGCCGTTTGTGATGGCATGGGATGGATGGCTGCCCGCGCGATTTCGCAACGCCGATTCGGAAACCGCCGTTCCAAAACTGGCAATCGTGTGTCTGTGCGGAATTACGGCTTTGTTCAGCGCGCTTTCCTACGGCGGGCTGGCCGTTATCCAATGCATCCTCTATGCGGCAGCGCTTACTTTGGAATTCCTGGTGCTGATCAAGTTGCGCCTGAGGCATCGGGAAAATAGTGGGAGCTTCCAAATTCCCGGAGGGTGGATCGGAATGGCGTACGTCTGTGTGGCACCCTGCATGTTCGCGGCGGTCGTGCTTTATGCGACGCTGCGCGATTGGCGGTCTTTCATCGGGCAACTGCTTGTCGTAGCGGGAATTATGGCGAGCGGTTTGCTGCTTTATGTCCTGCGATGCAATAAGAGCCATTCGCCAACTTGAAATATCGGATCTTCGGACATCCAAGCTTCCTGCTGCGTGGACTCCGTGGAGCGCAAACGGGAATTAGCTTGGGAGTGGCCGCCTACAACCTAAAACAATGCAAAACATTCTCGGGGCACGCAGGCTGACTTCAGCACTGCAAACCGTTTAAAGCAGCCGGATAGCGGAAAAACCGCACAAAACAAAAAAGAAGCGATGCCCGGAACTAAGAGCATCGCTTTTGTATTAACTTGAGCGTCCGTTTCGTAACAGTCTGGTTCTGGGCGCCCTTTCTAACAAGAAATGAACTGTTGTGGCTTACGCTGTTTTGCGCCGCCGTCTGATGTTGAGCAGAACCAAACCGCCCATACCAAAGAGAATCAGCGACGTTGGTTCCGGCTGGGCAGCAGCCGTGATGGAAGCAAACACGTGGGCCAAGGTGACGCTCGCCGCTGCATGCGCGACAACTCCTGGCACGTTCAACGCACCCGCCCGGGCGGCAAGCCCGGTCGCCATCACCGCTAAAACGGAAATTCCGAAAAGTACCCTGATAAGCTTCATTAACTGACTGTTTCCTCTCTAAACTGAGACCGTGGTTGTTTCGGGAGGACGCGAACTTGCGCAAGCTCCGAAGGTGGCATAACCGGCCACTCCGACTGTCTGATACCCAGACAGGGTGCACGGTGAGTGCCAATGTAAACGGAATGTAACTAGCGTATATTCAACATGTTGCAGAAATTCGATTTAGCGGAATGTGCAAACATTTTCCTATTTGTGGGGGTGAAGTACTAAAACTACGGCTTCGGCTGATCTTCGCCGATGGTTTTCGGGGCGATTACCCTTAGACGACCTAAGAGCTTCGTTGTCAATCAGGTACAACAACTATGACGCAGGCACGACGCTCGTGTGGTCATGGATGATCCGCCAGCCTTCCGGGAACCGTTGAAAGACCAAAGAGAAGACACCTCCAATGTCACCCTTTTCGCGGGTGAGATGCCAATGACCGAGGACAAGTGCAGCATCGGGGTTCAATACGCGGACGTCCAAGCCGGTAAAGTCGAGTTTCCCCATCGCTTGGCGGTCTGGATAGCTCTTGCGGTAGCGCTCGCTAACCCCAGCAAAGCCGCGCGTAATGCCTTGGCTGCCCGAGAAGGTGAGGGCATCGGCCTTCCAGTAGCCCTCCAAAAATAGGTCCACTTTTCCCTCATTCCAGGCGCTCTGCTGCTCGTCCAGGATGGCGCGCACGGCGGCCTCCGGACCCGCTGCCGGGCCCGACGACGCTCGCCACGCAGCCACAAGAGAGCCTCCTCCGAGCGCCAACGCCAGCACGAGCAAACCCCACACTTTCCGCTTCATTTTCCCCTCCTTCGACTCGCCCGGGCGACATCGGCATTTGTTCCAAAGTGATTACTCCCGAAAGGACCAAGCCCGGTAGTACCCTCGGCCCATTGCCCACCGCGTACCCGGCCAGCAAACTGGTTGCGAGGCAAAGGGCATGTTCTCCGCTATGCTACTTACAATCTCGGTCGTCGCACTTAGCCAATTTGCTGTCTACTACTGGCGAGCGCTGGTGATGGGCGTCGCTTCCCAGCCGGTCTCCGAACGCGTGTTGGAAGCCGCTCAAATTAACGGAGCAGAACTGACGGCAGAGCACTTCCGAATCTTTTCCGAGCTGCACGAGCTTACGCCGGATCTGCGGCAGGCGCCAGACGGTATTGGTCTGGTGCGACTCTACTATCACGCGATTCGTGCGCTTGGCGCAGTGGCCGGGAAATTTTCCACCTCGATTGCCGAGTGGAGTGAACGCGAAAAGGTTCTTTGCGCGCGCTACGCCGCGGTACAGATCGATAAGCGCTTGCAAGCCAACCTGGCTCTGGCCGCTTCCATTCGCTCCTGCTAGATGGCCGTTAAATTTGCGCGCTTGATTTCGGGCGCGGCGTTCCACACAATCCCTTCCGACGTACCTTTGCAGTGAGGGCTGGCTAACGATGAAGGCGGCTTTCCTTCAGCTTCGCTTGATTCATGGGTCGTTTATTCTTAGCTGGTTCCTGCTTATTTTGGTGACGGTTTACATCATTCATCCCGTGGACAAACTCACGGGCATGACCGTGCCGTTAGCCCTGGGTATAGCAGCGTTGTCCAGTATTTCAGTCGCGCAGACTTTGCGCCAGAAACTGGTTGTCGCCCCCGCAGAAGAGTTAGCCAGGCAGCCCGATAACGCGGCGCTCTTGCAGCGCTGGCGCAGCGGAAACATCGTTCAGTTTGCTTTCGCGGAAAGCGTTACGCTTTTTGGGTTGGTTCTGAGGTTGTTCGGCGCAAGCTGGCCGGTTGCGGCCCCTTTTTTTGCCGTCGGATTGTTGATGCTGCTGCTCAGCGCACCGCGCGATCCTTCAAGGCAGTTCTGACTGGGCGAACTTCGAGACAGACGGCGCGATTAGTACGCCCAGCGGAGAAGAATTCCACCCGTGGTGTAGCCTGCACCGACCGTCAGGATCAGTACGAGGTCGCCTTTTTTCAAGCGGCCCTCGGCGACTGCGTCGCGTAGTCCCAACGGAATTGTCGCGGCGGTAGTGTTTCCATAGCGGTCGATATTCACCATCACCTTCGAATCTTCCACGCCGAGGCGCTCCTGCATCGCTTTGATGATGCGGAGATTTGCCTGGTGCGGAACGACGAGCGCGACGTCGTCGCTCTTGAAGCCGTTTCGCTCCACAAGGTGCACGGCCAGGTCCGCCATGCGACGCACCGCGTACTTGAAAACCTGCGAACCTTCCTGATGCACGTAGTGCATCTTTTTTTCGACAGTTTCCACGGAGGAAGGGTTCAGCGAGCCGCCGCCCGGCATGAAGAGGAATTGTCCGCCGGAGCCGTCTACATCGTGTTCGAAATCGAGGATGCCTTCATTCTCTCCTGCCGGTTCGACCAGCGCAGCGCCTGCGCCGTCGCCGAAGAGCACGCACGTCGCGCGGTCCTGATAGTTCAAAATTGAAGTCATCGTATCGCTGCCGATGACAAGCGCTTTCTTGTGCGACCCGGCGCCGACGAATTGCGCGCCGACGGTCAACGCGTAGGCAAAGCCAGAGCACGCGGCGGACAGATCGAAGCCCCACGCTTTACTGGCGCCGATGCGGTCCTGCACCAGACAGGCGGTCGCGGGAAAAAACATGTCGGGCGTCACGCTTGCCACGACGATCAGATCAATGTCCGCAGCATCCGTTTTCGTTTGTTGCAGGACGCATTTGGCGGCTTCCGTGGCCATGTGGGACGTCGCCATGCCCTTGTCCACCACGTGCCGCTCGCGGATTCCGGTCCGCGTGCGGATCCATTCGTCGTTCGTCTCGACGTACTTTGACAAATCGTCGTTGGTCATGACCCGCGGCGGAACAAAGCCGGCTACGCCCGAGATTTTCGCCGCTATGCGGTGAGACATGTTGCTCCTTACCTGGAGAACCCGGAAACAAAGAAAGGAAATTCTAAGCGATGCCGCCGTTGCCGTACAAGTTGACTACCTGAGCGGACAGTTTAGTAGCGGAAAAGATAGCTCAGTTTGACGAAGAAAAGGCGGCCGGTCATGTTGCTCGGCGAACGCTGCAGGAGAACCTGCGCGGGAGAGGTCGTTTCATCGAGGCGAAGATTGTTGAAGCTGTTGTTGTAGCCGATGTAGAGCGCCGTGCCCGGGTGGACCAGATAAGTCAGAAGGAAGTCCGGCACGAAGTTTTTCGATGGCTGAACCGGGCCGCCATCGAAGCTGCCGAGATTACGCTGCAGGTCCAGCAACTGATTGTTCGCAAGTGTCGCGTCGTAATCCATGATCATGCGTAGTGAAAGCTCGCGCGTGAACTGATAGTTGAACTTCGTTCGAAGGAGGTAGTTGTTGAAGACCGGATGACCCGAATCGAATGTCGCGGGCGCGGAACCGTTTCGCGTGCCAAGCCTGTAGTAGATGGCGGTCTCATCAATCCGGAATCGGGCCGAAGGACGCACGGTAAATCCGAGGTTCACGCGATTCACGTTTCCCAGGAACGGTGCCAATCCGCTCGCAGGGAAAAAATTCTCGCCGGTTCCCGTCGTATAGCGCCCGGTAAAGCTCAACCATTTGTATGGCGCGGAACTGAATTGGAGAGCCGTGCTGTGTTTGCGAAACGGAATATTTTCAAATAGTTCGTACGCTTCGCCGCGGCTGACGATAAACGTCGTCTGACGCGTGAAGTCGATCTGGAAGCCCAGCGCCGTCGCCCAATCCTGCAGCACGTTGTTATGGTCCCAATCGACCAACTCGCTGACCGAAGGACCAAAGTCCACAATTTTGCTGTTCAACGGGCGCCAATAATAACCGGCGGCTGACGTTTGCTGGCGTAGGTCCACTCGGGGGACGAAGCCGAGTTCGGTGCAGAATCCCGGACTGTAATCGGAATAGACATTGGTCATCACGAAGTGACGGCCCGTGTACGAGAGGTCTGCGTAGAGAGCGTTGCCCTGCGATGAAAACGCCGCACCAGTCTGCGGAGTTGCAAACTCCTGGCAAAGCTGCTGACCCTCCACTTGCCGCGTCCAGCTGTGCACCGCCTGAAAATCGGACACCCAGTTTTTGCTGAGTTTGAAGCGCGCGTCGAGGGAGACGATTCGATTGCTAGTGTCCGCGAAGTCGCGCGTCGACGCGAATGCACCGATGTACGACTGCTTGCCGAACTCGCGTGCGACGCGAACCACTCCGTCCACGGCACGCGTGTCGTACGGCCCGCCGCTCGGTTGATCCTGCGCGGGCTGGCGGTCGTCGATCGCTAGCGCGCCCAGTGTCCATGAACCCACTTTGCCGGTCATGCGCGACCCGAACTGCGGGTTCATAATCTGACGCGAAAAGAAAAGATTCACCGGCGTCATAAAGAACCCGGCGTTCTCGATGAAGAACGGACGCTTTTCCGGGAAAAAAACCGCGAAGCGTTGGTTCACCGTCACCTGTGGGTCGTCGGATTCCACCTGGCTGAAATCCGGGTTCAACGTGACGTCGAACGTCAGCGCGTCCTTCGCAACGAATTTCGCGTCGAGCCCGGCGCGGTGCTCGAACACATCGCTGAAGCCGGGAGCCGCGCCGTTCGATGGCTGATTCAGAAAGTGATTCGACGCCAGCAGTCCATAGGGAATCAGCTGGATATTGCGCCCCGGCGAAACATGATCGAGTCCGCTGACTGGCGCGAATTGCTGGGCAAGGCCCTGCACGCGCTGCGTCACGTAAGGCCAGTAGTCGTACTCGCTCTTTCGCAAAATCGTGCGATAGAGGGCCACGCCCCACGTTTGCTCCGGCTCATGCGAAAAACGCAAGCTCTTGAACGGAATGGCGAACCAGACGACGTAGCCGTCCGGCGTCAAACGCCCTTCGGAACTCCATACCGTATCGAAGCTGAAGTCGTAGCCCTGCCCTTCGGTGTAGATGGCGTCCTGCTGAATTCCCATCGGGTTCGAAAAATAGTAGTAGGCGCGATGCTTGTCGTAAAACGTGTCCAGAAAGACTCCGACGCCATCGTCCTGGTCCAGATCCTCGCGCTTGGAGAGATGCGCGCGCACAGCGCCGGAGGCATCCTTGCATTCGAATACGACGTACAGGTTCTTCTGGTTGTACGAAAGATAAGCGGTGGTGTGCTCGCTGGCGGGATCGCCGTCGCCGGGAACATTTTGGCGGAAGTCCGTGACAGTCAGTTCGGCTTCACGCGCGTGGCCATCAATGAAGTCGGTCAGCTTCGGAGGGCGCGTGACGCGTGGAATTCTGGAAAGCGGAATCGTCTGAGCGGGCGGCGTCGGCTCGGCGCGCCTCTGCGCGGGCGCCGCGGACGCGCCGATGCAAAAAACCAAGCTCCCAAGAGCGAGAAGTCGGAACAGGGCCCCCATGTAGTATTAACGGTATAACGTGATGTAAGGATGGACGCAAGAGTCAGGTCGTACCATCCCCCTCGCTTTTAACGTGGATGATTGTTCACGATTGGACCAGCTCATGTTTCCACGTGAGGGTCGCGGTTTTTTGCAGCGTTGCCGCCACGGAACAATATCTTTGGGCGCTCAAAGCGATCGCGTGCTTGACGGCGTCATCCTGAAGAGTTCCCCCGATGCGAAACAGAATCTCCAGTTTTGTCCATACCGTCGGCGGAGTTGCCGCCCGCTCTCCGGAGCAAATCACTTCGAGCCAGTCCACCTTTTGCCGTTTTTTCTCCAGGATGATGACGATGTCGGTCGCCGTGCAAGCGCCGAGCGCCATGAGCAACAGTTCCATTGGCCCAGGCCCTTCGTTCGTTGTGCGATCGGAGTCGAGATGGATCGTATGCCCGGATGGGCTGATCGCGCGGAACTTCTGCCCGCCTGTCCACACTACTTTCGCCGTTTGCATGGCACTTTCTCCCAACAATGATGTTGCCACGGAGCGCGACTGCGTGAAGCTTATTATGAGTTGCGGCCGGAAGAAAGCGAAGCAGCTTCGATGATTGGATTCGGAAGTTGCCGCATCGCCTGCACGAAAATCTGGACGATCTTCGCGTCGAATTGCGCATTCGCGCAGCGTTCGAGTTCGGCCAGAGCATCGGATGCCGGGCGGCCCTTTTTGTAGGTTCGATCGCTCGTTATGGTGTCGTACGCATCGGCAACCGCCACGATGCGCGCGCCGAGCGGAATGTCTTCGCCGGCCAGGGCATCCGGGTAACCCGAGCCATCGAAAAATTCATGGTGGTGCAGGACCATCTGCCGAATCCGTGCTAGCGGCGTCAGCGGCTCTAGAATTTTCGCGCCGAAGACCACGTGCGATTTCATCATGTCCCACTCTTCGGGATTCAAAGGCCCGGACTTGTTCAGAATCTGTTCCGGAATGCCGACCTTGCCGATGTCATGAAGCACCGCACCCAAACGAACTTCTTCCACTTCGGCGTCGTTCATGTTCAATGCTTCCGCGATCAGTGCCGCGTAAGCCGAAACTTTTTGTGAATGCCCCTGCGTGTAGTGATCTTTTGCGTCGATTGCGAACGCGAGCGACGTCACCGTGTCCAGCACCGCTTGCGGCAGCGCTTGCGGGCCATCCGGTTTTTCCGTCGGCACCGAAGTCGGGGACGCTACTTCCGTGCTCGCCAGCGATTCGGTGAACTGCTTCAATCGTTGATAGATTTCTTCAAAGGCTTCGGGTCCCGTCGAGAATAGGCGCTTCAGCGTCACGCCCAGATACGCCTCCAGCACGTCCCGCTTCCACTTCTTCGCTTCGTTCGGGTCGAAGTGGTCGGCCGTCGAAACCGCGTTTCCGCCCTGATGCTTCGACAGGTACATGGACGCGTCCGCCACCTGGATCAGTTCTTGCGGCGACGAGCCATGCAGCGGATAGCAGGCGATACCGAAGCTGGCCGAAATATTTTTTTCGCGCAAAAGTGGATCGGCCGAAACCCAGCCACGCAGCTTAGAAGCAAGCTGCCGCGCCTGCTCCATCGAAGTTTCCGGCATCAGGATTACAAATTCATCGCCGCCGTACCGCGCGACCACGTCCGAACGGCGGCAATTCGTTTCAAGAATTTGCCCGACGCGTTGCAACACCAGGTCGCCTTCGAGGTGGCCATAGAAATCATTTACGAATTTGAACCGGTCGAGGTCCATCAGCACCAGCGCAAAGGCGCGGCCGGCGCGAGTCGAACGCTTCCATTCGGCCGACAGCGCTTCCATAAAGAAGCGGTGCGTTTTGACGCCGGTAAGCCCGTCCGTGATTGCCTGCTCTTGGGCCTTCTGGAACGTCAACGCATTGTGCAAGGCGCCGGAAATCAAGTCGGCCAGCGTGCCGAGCAAAAGTATCTCTTCATCCGTGAACTCGACTGGTTCCGACGATTCCACATACAAAACGCCATGCAGCTGTTCCGCGTAAAACACCGGCAATCCAATTGCCGCGACCGAATCGGGTAGCAACGGCTTTAGCGTCAATTCCGAATGCACCGAGGCACTGTAGGATGCCACATTGCCGGTCCGCGCCACGTGGCCGAGTAACCCCGCTCCGAGCGGAATACGCTGGCCCAGCGTGCCGCGTCGTTTTCCGGCCTCCGCTTGAATTACGATTTCGCGCGTCGAGTAATCCAGTGTCGCGATGCCGATGTGGTCGTACGTGAGGCCCACTTCCAGTTGCTCCGTAATCTTGGCGAGCATTTCATCGGGATTCAGCGTGGCGATCGCATTTCGCGAAATTGTATTCAGCAGCGAAAGATGGCGCGCCTTCGTCCGCTCTTCCTGGAACAGCCGCGCGTTTTCCATCGCAATCGAGGCTTCGCTCGCCAGCACGCGCAGCAGTTCGAGATGGCCTTCGTCGAACGTGCGTTCCTGGTCGGAGAATACAGCCATCGCGCCGATCGCGCGGTCATACGCGACCAGCGGAACGCCGCAGAAGCATCCGCGGTTGCGAAGCGGCTGAACTCCGAGTTTCTTCGCTTCTTCCATATAATTCTCGCGAATCAGCACGGGTTGCCGCGTCCGGATGATGTACTCGGTGATGTAATTTCCCGCTGGGCGTGAGCGTTTCGGCTGACGGACGCCGTCGATAATTTCAAGGTCGAAGTGCATCTCGTCCAGCGTTCCGTCAATCGAGCCGATGTAGAAATTCTCGACATCAAACAAGCGCCGCAGCTCTTCCCATATTTTGCGGAACAAGTCTTCCTTTTGCAGCGTGGAACTCAGCGCGCGGCCGATTTCGTTGAGCACGTGCAATTCTTCTGAGCGCCTCGCCGTCTGCTGAATCAGCATGCTGTTCTCTACCGCCATGCCGATTTGGTGGCCCAGCGCGAATAGCAGCCGCAATTCTGCCGGCGTAAACTTCCGGCTGTCGGGGGACCCGAGCAGCAGTACTCCGAACGCCTGCTCCTTTGCTTGCAGGCTGATCGCGATAATGCTTCGCAAATCCTGCTTCAGCGCAAGCTGCCGAAATCTGCGAATCGGTTCTTCTTTTTCCAGCGCGCTGAGCGAATTGTCGCGCAAGTCACGGAAGCCAAGCAATCCGCCCAGGCGCGCGACCAGGCCGACGAGATAATCATCCAAACCTTCCTGTTGCACGGTTCGGCAAAACTCATCGTCGAGCCCCGCGGCGACCACTGAAGTGGGCCCTTGCGGATCGCCTTGGTGCAGAAACAGCGCGCCGGCTGGCAGGCGCACGACGCCCAGCACTCGGTCCAGCGCCTGGGAAAGCATGCGGTGAATTTCGCCGCCGACAAAACTCGACGTCGCAAGATTCAGATTCGACAGCGCCAGCATGTTTCGTTCAACGCGCCGCTTTTCCTCTTCGTACAGCGCCATCACCATCATGATTGCCGCGAACGCTGCAGGAAAAGATGACGTGGGATGCAGCGCCAGGTGGCGGGCCTCAAGCGTCCGCTCGAAGAGTGCGAAGCCGATTCCCATCAATCCCCAGCCGAAGAAAACGACGGACAGAAGCCGATCGGCCAGCGTTTCCTGGCGTCGACTTTCGCGCCAGAAAATAGCTGCGGCCCCTATGTATACGGCGCCGCCCCCGATCATCACCGAGGCCGGCAGGCGATAAATGGAATTGGCAGCGGCCCAGACCGCGAGAACGCCGGCGGCGATCAGTGCAGGCACCAGCCATGGTTTGCGTTGCGCATAAAGTTGCGTGCCGAGAAAAAAGAGAATGCCGGCAACGCCAAACAGCCAGTGATCAAGTGAATTCTGGAAGGATGCTTCGCCCGGCTTTCCCGCGAACGCCGACCCGAGATAATGCAGCGCGAGCAGGCACCAGCCCGCCGTCCACAACAGCAGATACGTCTGGCGTTTTACGCTGTGGATGTACGCAAAGAACCCCGCCACAAGCGAGGTGGCGATCAGCAGCGCAATCGCAATAAGTCCGTGATCCGTCAATGAAACATTCACTTTCGCGCCCGCTAAGAAGGCGCTATTGGGCAGTCCAGCGCAAACAAAATTGCCGCGCGCAAACGATTTTCTGACCGCGGCGCACGCGAACATGCCCGTAAACACGTCTGGAGACACACCTTACCCGAACAAACTTACGTACCCGGAATTATGGGCTACCGCTTTTTACCTGTGCAACCGTACTGGGGTACTGGTGGCCAAAGAGACAGCGTCCCCGTTTGAGGTTACCGTAACGGCACAATTGGCGCGGCCACGGCGTCCCAGCGCTTAAGCCCCCGCTTTTGCGGCCCGCCGCCTATTTCGCTACACTGAATGTTTGGAATTTCACGGAGAATTGTCGCCGCTCATGGCCGAACAGCCTAACTCGACTCCAAATCAGCCGCGTGTGCGGTTTGCGCCGTCTCCCACCGGTTATTTGCACGTCGGCGGTGCTCGAACCGCACTGTTTAACTGGCTTTTTGCTCGCCGCTGTCACGGCACGATGATCCTGCGTATTGAAGACACCGACGCCGAGCGCAATAAGCCGGAACTGGTCGACGGCATTCTGGAAGGACTGAAGTGGCTCGGCGTCGATTGGGATGAAGGCCCGTTCTATCAGTCGCAGCGTACGCAGCTTTACAAGGATTCCGCCAAGAAGCTGTTAGCGGACGGCACCGCATTTTTGTGCTACTGTCCGCCGGAAAAATATGTCGGCGGTGACCACGCGGAAGAAGGAGCGGAGAGCGCAAAAGTTCGCCGGATCGTGCGCTGCTCCTGCCGCGATGGGAGACCGTCGTCCCCGGACACGAAACCGGCCGTCCGCTTCAAAGTTCCTGCTGGCGGCAAAACGAAGTTCTTCGACGCGGTTTTTGGCGAACGCGAATTCGCGAACGACGAGATTGAAGATTTCGTCCTTCTCCGTTCGGGGAAAGACGGCGAAGATTTCGGCCAGGCGATGTACCAGATGAGCGTCGTAGTCGACGACGTGGACATGCGCATCACGTGCGTCATCCGCGGCGCGGACCATATCTCAAACACGCCGAAGCAGGTCTTGCTCTATAACGCGCTCGGCGCGACGCCGCCTGTCTTCGCGCACGTTCCACTGATTCTCGGCGCGGACAAATCGCGCCTTTCGAAGCGTCACGGCGCGACCGACGTCAACATGTATCGCGCGGAAGGATTTCTGCCCGAAGCATTTCGCAATTTTCTGGCGCTCCTCGGCTGGGCGCCCGGCGGAGACGAACAGTTTCTGCGCACGAGCGAGCTGCTCCAAAAATTTTCCCTGGATGGCGTCAGTCACACCAACGCCGTCTTCGATCGTCCCAAGCTCGAATGGTTCAACACGCAATTCCTGCAAAAACTTCCCATCGAAGAATTGCTGCCGGAAGTCGAAGCCGAACTAAAGCGCAGCGGCCTCTGGAAGGAAGAATGGGCCAGCGGTGTTGGTCGCGAATGGTTTTCGAAGGCCGTAGATTTGCTCCGGCCACGTGTCCGGCTGCTGCCGGATTTCTCCACGTGGTCGCGCGCGTTCTTTGCCGACGATTTCAGCTACGAACAGGCCGCCAAGGACAAATTCTGGAAAGACCCCAAGGTCCCCGAACTGCTTTCCAAAACCGCCGACGCACTCGCCGCGCTGCCCGAATGGAATCATGACGCCTGTGATCACGCGAGCCGCGCTGTCGCCGAAGCCGGCGGCGTGAAAGCCGGATTGCTCATCAACGCGATCCGCGTCGCCATCGTAGGCCAGGCCGTCGCGCCACCGCTCTTCGATACCATGGTCGTCCTCGGTCAGGAGCGCGTCGTCCGCCGCCTGCGTGCTGCGCTCAAGGAATTCGCATGAGTAGCACAGCCACTCTTGGCTGTGCCAACTTTTCGAGCGCCTCAAAAGCAGCACAACCGGCAGCCGTGTTATGAGTCGCTACCGGTAGCGTAGGCTACTCCTGCCTGCGCCGGCGAACTAAGCATAGGCCCTGAATCTATGCGATAAATGCACTGTCGCTTCCAAGCGAGGTGCTCGATGCATTCCTCCCGTCGTTCATTCCTTAAAACCGCCGCAGCTTCCGCTTCGATCGCCGCCTTTCCTCGCGTCGGACACACTGCAGAGGGATTTTTCGCCGACGATGTTCTCCGGGAAAAACTCGCCGCCGATCCACTCCGCCCGCAATTCCATCTTCTCCCCGCAAAAAACTGGATGAACGATCCCAACGGTCCAATTTACTGGAACGGCCTCTACCACATGTTTTTCCAGTACAACCCCAACGCCGCCGTCTGGGGCGACATGCACTGGAATCACGCCGTCAGTGGAGACATGATTCACTGGCGCCACCTGCCCATCGCGCTTGCGCCGACACCCGGTTGGGCCGACGCCGACGGCTGCTTCACCGGCAGTGCCGTCAACGACAACGGCACCGCCACAATTCTCTATACCGGCGTCCAGGAAACTCCATTCGAACGAGCCACGCTCCGCGACGGCCACCACAATTTCCGCGAAACGCAGTGCCTCGCCACTTCTTCCGACCCACAATTGCGCACCTGGAAAAAATGGAAAGAGCCGGTCATTCAGCCGCCCGACGATCCCAAACTCACTGGCTTCCGCGATCCGTTTCTCTGGCAGGACGAAAACTCAAAATTGTGGTATCTCGGCGTCGCTTCCGGCCAATTCAAAGTTGGCGGCCGCGTCTTGCTCTATCGCTCAAGAGATTTGCGCAACTGGGAATATCTCCATCCGCTCGCGACCGGCCACTGGACCGAAAAAGAAAACACCAATCCCGTCGATTCCGGCGAAATGTGGGAATGTCCCGATTTTTTTCCGCTCGGCAAAAAACACGTTTTGCTTTATTCCACCGCAGGCCAGGTCGTCTGGGAAGTTGGCGACCTCGATTCGAAAGAACTCGTCTTCCATCCACAAAAACGCGGCGTTCTCGACCACGGAGCCTACTACGCCCAGAAAACGCAGCTCGATGCGCGCGGCAATCGCATCCTCTGGGGCTGGATTCCCGAAAAACGCCCCGACTCCGAACTAATCACCGCCGGCTGGGCCGGCTGCATGGCCCTCCCCCGCGAGCTCTCTCTGGCCGCAGATGGCACTCTCGAAATGAACTTCCCTCGAGAGATCAAGTCGCTCCAGCGCGCTCCGGTTTCCCTCAAGACCGGCCATCTAATCGCCCTTGATGCACCGAACGTGAGAATAGAAGGCATTAAACTAGAAAACCTGGCATTTGAACTTGCTTGGATCTCTGCCAGGCATTCATGGTCCTTCACACTGAGTGACTCCGTGGGAGAATGGCTTTCGGTTGGGTTCTCTCTCACCGAGTCTCGTGCGCGCATGAAGATGAATGATGTCGCCTTTGATATCCCATTGGCTGACCCGAAGTGGGATAGGTTTCGCATGATCGTCGATGGTTCCGTCGTGGAGACAATTTGCAATCAACGAGAAGCGCTTACTCTGCGAGTCTACCGCAAGCCGACCGGGCCTCTCACACTCAGCACGCACGTTTCAGAGAACTCGGAATTCATGTGGGGCGAGGCCTGGCAAATGAAAGCCATCTCCAAAGACCGTCTCACAACGCCATCAATTTAAGGTTTTTGATCTTTTTTCTGGTCGCCGCTGTCCGTTTTAATTTCTTTCTTGATAGTTTTGTGTAGCACGGAAACCCCAAAAACAGGATTATCGCGTGTCCCCGTAATCGTAATAGGCAACTCCGTGCCGGCGCCATTTTTCTGAAAAAACGGATCAAACGCCTTCAGAAAAAATGATTTTGCGCCCGTCACGGTCTGCGACAGTTTTGCTTTCATACGTATCTTGCCGCGCAAGTCCAGTTCCCCGCCGCGAATATTGTAAGTTCCTTCCAAATTGATCAGCGCACCTTCCACGCCAAACGTGAGGCTTCGAAACGCGATCACGCCTTTTTCCAGATGAAAGCTTCCACGCAAATCCGAGAGCGCGCTGCCGATGTCCCCGTCCTCGGGCATGCCCTGCGCGTGCCTGCTCAATGATTCCAGTTTTTCGCGGACATCCGGGCTCGACCATTTGGCATCTTCCACTCCGAAGGCCCCGTCAAGGATCATCTTGTCGAGAGCTCTCGCTTTTCCGGGTTCCACCGTGAGCGCCGCTTTCAGTTTCACTGGACCGGTTATCAGCGGCTTTTCGGACTTGATTGCCAGGCTGAGCATGTCTTCAATCCGGCTTTGTGGTGTGCTTGCATAAATTGTGATGCGATGGCCCGCGTTTGGAACGAGAACGATCTTCCCTTCGGCATATATCGGCGACTTCACAAGTTTCGCGCGCACCACTTTGAGATATGTGTCTCCATTCGTGCCGTCCACCGTCGCGTCAAATTCCGCGTGCAGTGCCACCGGTTTACCCACTTTGTCGAGCGAAAAATCCGGCGTATCGGTTTCGCCTTTCACTCCCAACTGATTAAGTGGGCCAAGAAACTGTCCGTGCGACGAGAGCGTCCCATCGATTCCAGGAAAGGGGCCAAGATCCGCGTTTTCGAAGTTGTATTCCCCTGCGACGGGAGAATTTCCCGGCTCCTCCGCATTCCACGGTCCAAATTGTCCTTGCGTCGAAATTTCGCCGACGGGTTGCGCGTTGGTGAGCGTTCCGCTAAACGCAAACGGTTTGTCGAAATCGACTTGATCCAAAATCAGGTTGTGTATCCGCCAATCGAGCGGCTCCTTTCCCGCCCGGTTCGGAGTCGCGAGTATGTCCGCGTCGTGGCAGATAATTTTCTCCACAATTGTTTTCGGCAATTTCGTTTTGCTCAACTGGTCCTGAATTTCTCGCCACGAAGTTTCTTTGCCTTTTTCGCCGCCAGGTGGAAGCGCGATTTGCAGTCTATCCACATGGACGACCGCGATGTGTTTGGTTGGCCGAAGCAGTCCGATGATCCCCGTCGAAAAAGAAAATCGCCCAACCTGAACGAGAGGCGGGATGTCCCTGCGGTTGTGGTGGCGCAGCGTAAGGCCTTCGCCCACTGCGACTACGCGGGGAAATACGACCACGCGGAAGGCTTTTAATTCCACATTGCTCTGGAAGCGTTCACTAAGTTCCTGCTCAACTTTCTTGCGAAGGCCGGCTTCCACCGCCCGGGCGCGCCAGATGAGAATTGCGAAAACAAAAATCGCCGCAACAGAAAAACACGCCGCTGCAAGCATCCATCTGCGAAATTGTCCATCAAACATGAATTGAGTTTCGCAGAGCCGCGAAAGGAATAGCTACTTCTGTTTGAAGAATTCTTCGTGGGTGGGTTTTGCGGTGGTGGCGATGGTGAAAGCAGCGTCGACGTCTTGACGGACGGGCGGGAGGCAGACGGATTCGCTGCAGGCTTGGTAGCGGAGCTTTAGGGGGATGTGTTGCGCGCCCAGTGGGGCGTCGGCGGGAACGGTGACTTTCAGATGTAGAGTGACCGTGCCGGTGTACACGTTCAATTTTTCCGATTGAGAAAACGCGAAGGATTTCAAAGTTCCGTTCGGGTATGTCACTTCGCTCGCTTTGTAGCCGACAGGCAGTTCCGCACGCAATTCCGTGGGAATCAGGTACTCGAGCGTCGTTTTACGCGCGTTGATGTGGTATCCATCGCGAATTTTCAGAACGACTGCAATTTGAAATTCCTTTCCGCGCGCGACGGGCTCGAAGGAAGTGTACGCAGTCGAACTTACGACGTCTTTTGCGTTTGGAATTTGCGCTTCAGTGGTGGGAACAAATCCAAAAAAAGCCAGGGCCAATGGAATGAGAATCTTTTTCACAGCTTCACCTCGCTGCCCATTTGCCGGGAGATGACGCGACTCATCACGCCCGTCAAATCCTCGCCGGTCTTTTCGAGCACGAATGCATTCTTTGTCTCGGACCATCCCAGTTTAAAACTTGTGGAAAGCGCGGAGATCCAGATTTCGCGCATCGGCGTGTTCGGAGAGATCACGAATTTCGCTTCTTCCGGTTCTTCAAATAACACTTCCAGTTTGCCGCTTTCGCCTTCCACGTCAAAGCCGTGCGCGTCGCCCGCGTTCAGCATGCGGCGCTTCAAATCGTCGAACGCCGCTTCGCACTTCTTTTGAAAATCGCGTTCGTCCAGCATTTCGTCTACAGGTTTCCTTCGATAAGCTTTGCGTACTCTTCGTACGCAATTGCCCCGGTCGTTCGCTTGATCTCTTTGCCATTCTTGTCGAACAAAACGGTCGTCGGAAATCCCAGCAAACCGCCAAACTTGCTGGCAATTTCGTCGTTGCCCAGCAGAATCGGATAGTTCATCGGAACTTGCTGGCCGCCGCCAATGTCATACCGTTTCTTTTCCACGAATGGCGCAACAACACTCTTTCCTTCGTCATCCATCGCGACGCCGAGGATCGTAAACCCTTTTGGCTCGTATTTTGCCTGGAGCTGGATCAACTCCGGAATTTCAATCTTGCAAGGCTCGCACCATGTCGCCCAGAAATTCACGAGCACCACTTTGCCTTTGTATTGCGCGACGGTCACATCCTTGCCGTCGAGAGTCTTGATGACGACCTGTGTTGGCCCGCCATTGGCGCTCGTTTTGTGCTTGCAGCCAACGCCGACTAGCGCGAGCACGGCAATGAACGCCAAGAGAAACAACTGTCTCCGCATGAATGATTCCGAACCTTTCCTCTGGTGTTTGCTCAATTCCAGTATACCCGCCTTTGCATATCGGTTTTACTTCCCGCCGGTCACCGCTTTTTCGAGCCACAGCACCAGCTCATTTAGCGCGCCAAGTTTTCCGGCCAGCCACGTCAGCCGGTTTACGAAAATCAACCCGCCGACAAACAGAAGCAGCGCACCGCTAAATACTTCGACGGCGTGCAAATGCTTGCGGAAGCGCTGGTAGAACTTGAGAAATTGTCCGATGCCGACGGCGGTCAGCAAAAACGGAATTGCGAGCCCGGCGGAATAAGCCGCAAGCAACAGCACGCCGCGGAAAATGGTTTCACTCGCAGCCGCCAAGGCCAGAACCGTCGCAAGAATTGGACCGATGCAAGGCGTCCATCCAAACGCGAACGCGAAGCCCAGAAGGAAACCGCTCCAAATTCCCGGCTGTTTGGATGTACTGCGCAAATGCACATCGCGATTCAGCCAGCGGGCGAGCGTCGGCCCAAAAAATCCGATTACGGAGAGCGAAAAGAAATGCACCGCGCCGAGTTTCAGGAACAGCGGATCGCGATAAAGGAGCGAAACAATTCCGAGGACCACCAGCAGCGACCCAAGAATAATTCCAATCTTGAACGTCAGCTTGATGAGCACGCCCAGCAAATGCAGGCCGAACAAAATAATCAGCGCGCCAGCGATCGGCGCGAGCGTCGTGCGGTTTTCCCGCAAGAACGAGCCGACGGCGCTGGCCGACGCGCCGAAGGAAATGAACACGGCGGAAAATCCGAGCACAAACGAAAGAGCCGACGCGAAAAGCCCACCGCGCGGCTGTTGTCCCTGCCGCAATTGCTCCATCCCCACGCCGGACAACATCGAGATGTAGCCGGGCACGAGCGGCAGCACGCATGGCGAAAGAAACGAAACCAGTCCCGCAAGAAACGCGGCCGCGAATGAAACGTCAGCATGCATGAGCGAAATGACCTCGTGTCTTATGGGATGAAGCGGCCCGGAATTTGGTCGCAAGCTGAGTACGCCTGCGGAATGCCCTTCGCGATTGTCCCATAGTTTTCCAATAATCCGGTGCAACACGAAACGCCGCGATTGGCAGACATCTGACGGATACCGCTGGCGTGGGCGCCGTATTCCAAAATTCGCACTTGCCGTAAGTCATAGCAAATAAGCCCTTTAAATGGCCAGGTTTTGGTGTCCGAGATGCTTCCCCGCTACCACGGAGAAGAATCATGGCGCGTATTTTCAACACGGGCTGGACGCCAAACAAACTCACACTGCTGCGCGTAGCCGTGGGATTCACGGCCGTAAGTTTCTTTGGACGCGGCACGTGGGCAAACCTCTTCGCCGTGGCGCTGACGGTGACGGCCATTGCGCTCGACGCGTTAGATGGCCATCTGGCGCGAAAGAAACAGATGGCGACGCCGCTTGGCGCGCAACTCGATGTGTTGGGCGATCGCATGATTGAGAACGTCTATTTCACATATTTTGCCGTCGTGGGGATGGTTTCTCTATGGCTGCCAGTTTTATTTTTTGCGCGGGGCGCGGCGACGGATTTTTTGCGCGGACTGGCACTGAAGGCGGGGCATTCCGGCTGGGGTGCGGGCGGAATGCTGCGGACATGGTGGGGACGCGCGCTGGTGGCGTCGCGCTGGAGTCGTGGTTTGTACGCAGCCATGAAATGCATCTGCTTCTGTTACCTCGGACTCGAACTCGCGCTGACGCGCGGGCCGGTGGCGCTACTCGGAACCGTTGCCGGCGATATGCACATGACGATTCGTGCGACCGCGCAGGTGCTGACGTGGGCGACGGCGGCATTTTGTGTCTTGCGCGGACTGCCGGTGCTGATTGAAGGCTGGAAATATTTTGTCCGTGCGGCGGGCGGTGCCCCACGTAAAAACAAATTGGCGAGGGAAGCGGCATGAATCGCGCGGCTTTTTTTGACGTCGATGGAACGCTTACGGAAATGCCGTCGCTGGAACGGAGATATTTTCGGGCGCTGCGGCGCGAAGGAAAAGTTTCTTTGCGAAACGGAATTGCGTGGCTCGCCGAATTTGTGCGGCTGCTGCCGAACGGCCTCACCCAAGCGCTGCAGGGAAACAAGGCGTATCTGCGCGCGGTTCGCTCGACCGGTCTCCGCGCGAATCGTGCGGGGGGCGATGCGCCTTTTTTCCCCGAAGCAGTGGAATGTGCCGCAAGGCACGCCGCGAATGGCGACCGGATTGTGCTGGTGACCGGCACGCTGGAATTTCTCGCGGAGGGAATCGCGGATCGCCTTCGCGGCGAGCTGGCAAAGAGAAATCTGACCGCGGAGATCCACGTATGCGCGACGCGGATCGAAGAAAAAGATGGGCGCTGGACTGGCTGCGTGCTCGGACGGCCGGTGTTTGGAGAAGCGAAGGCGGTAGCGGTTTGGTGGTACGCGGAGAAATGGAAATTGAATTTGGCGGAATGCAGCGCGTACGGGGACAGTGCGCAGGACCAGTGGATGCTGGCGAGCGTCGGAAAACCGTTCGCGGTGAATCCGGATTCCGGTTTACGGCAAGCGGCACGGCGGCAAGCCTGGACGATTGCGAAATGGGCGAGAGAGGTTCGCCCGAAAACGAAATTGGCAAAGATGGTTCCGGAAAGAGCGCGATGAAGAAGCAAGAAGGTTTCGATTCCAATGAAGCGATTCTGACCTGGCCGCAAGGTGAAACCAGAGAATTCGCGCTGCAAAATCTTGGCGGAGCCGTTCAGCGTGAATTGGCATACGCGTGGAAGGCTTGCGGCACGTTTGAATGGATCGCGCTCGGCTACATGGCACTGTCGAGTGGACTGATTGCAATCTTCGCGCGAAATCTGGCGCATCCGCTGCGACTCGTCGTAACGCAGGCGTTCGTTTCGTTTTTGATTCTGGCGCTCTCTCGAATCGCTGCGGCGAGCGAGCAGCGTGCGATTGTGAGCGGCGAAACATTTTCGACCCGCTTCTGGCATTTTTGGCGGCACTGGTATCCGCACTTGTTCTTTCTTTTCTGTTTCGAGGAATTGGGAAAGCTCGTACACCTTGTGAAGCCGGGCTGGCAGGACGCGAAACTGATTGCGTTCGATTACTGGCTGACGGGCGTGCATCCGGCGCTGTGGCTCGAACAGTTTTCCACGCCCGCGCGGAACGATTTCTTTCAGTTCGCTTATCTTACGTACTTTACGTATCTGCTGATCGTCGGCGGCGTTTTGTACTACCGCCGCGACTGGGAAGCGTATTGGGCGACGATGACGTACTCGGCCGCGGGATACGTGGTCGGGTATTGCATCGCGATGTTTTTTCCGATTGAGAGCCCGTGGTTTGCGATGGCGGGAATGTGGCACGGGAATTTGCAGGGCGGGCCGTTCACGGCGACGATCGATTTTATCGAACACTTTGGGCGTGTGCGTGGCGCGGCATTCCCTTCGGAGCATGTAGCTGGTTCGGTGGCGGCGTTGTGGGGCGCGTGGAAGCACCGGCGGTGGCTGTTCTGGACTTTGCTGCCGCTGGCACTGTGCATGTGCGTTGCGACGGTCTGGGGCCGGTACCACTACGTGGCGGATGTGCTCGCCGGCATCGCGAGCGGGACGCTCGGCTACCGGATGGGGAGTTGGGCGCTGAAGCAGAGGCAAAAGAAGGTCCACCCCGGCATTTTTGGCAAAGAGTGCGGAAGCTATTGAATTTAAAGGAGATGGTTTGCGCTCTGGTACAAGAAAGCGAAAGAACAGTGCGTAAGTGGTTGAAAACAAAAGGACTGCTCTTTTGCCATGTTGCGATTCGCCGCAAAGATCGTGGAAGAGACCGAAAAGAAGCTGCTTGAGGGACTTTCCTGGTGAGACACACGAAGGAGCCGACTTTCTCCCCTCCATGATTCTTACAACGTAATATTACATAATTGACAACAGAAAAGCAATCTAAATCCAAGACTTGGCCACAATTTGTAACGACCGAAGAGGCGTGGCGGGCCGGGCTATCCCCAATAAGGGTGCGCCTGCTACCTGTACTCGTACTATTTACGGTACCAGTACAAGAGGCATGCAGACGGTGCCCGACGGGGCAGGTAGGATGGCGCCCTGAACTCATATGGAACAACAGCCGCGGACCGCGGCAGCAGGTTGCCGGACCGCGCGAAAATTCATAACGATAGAAGGAAGGCCGCCATTGACGACCCCCATCGCTGAACCAATGCAGGAGCAGGACGATTCATTTCGTCTACTCGTGGAGAACAGCAACGACATCCTAACCATCCGAGAAGCGGATGGACGAGTGCGCTATACAAATCCAACGTTTTATCGAATTCTGGGCTACAAACAGGAAGAGATCGTAGGCTCGACGTGTTTTGAATTAATCCATCCGGAAGACCGCGACGTGGTGCTGGGCGCATTGGATGAACTCGTGAAAACGCCCGGCGCACGCGATTCGGTGCAGTGCCGCGCGCGCCACGCCGAAGGCTTCTGGATGACGTTTGAAATAGTGGCCTCGAATTTGTTGGACCATCCCGAAGTGCGGGGGGTAGTGATCAACGGCCGCCACATCGTAGATAGAGAAAAGCGGGAGGCGCGCAAAGACCAGTTAATCACTGAACTAAAACAGACGCTGCTGGGCTTGAACACGCTGTCCGGGATATTGCGGATTTGCGCTTCGTGCAAAAAGATTCAAGAAGAAAGTGGGGCTTGGCAGCAAATCGAAGTGTATGTCCGCGATCACGCGCAGGTGGAGTTTTCCCACGGGATTTGCCCGGAATGCACGAATTACTGGTATCCGGAGCATGCGCCGGAAAAGCCGGAGTAGAGTCTCGCCTAAGTTCGCCGCAATGAGTTTTGCCGGTGCACCGCCATGCCGTCCGTTGACTTGAGCAGGTGTGTGGCCTAGTATCCACGCGAAATAAGACAGCGCGTGAGGATGGGCCGCATGAGCGATTGGGTGTATTTGCAGGCGAATCCGGCGGAAGAGTTGATGCGGCTGCACGAGTTTTCAATCGTGAAAGTGCAGACGACGGGAAACGTGACGTTCGGGATTACGGTGAAAGAGTTTGCGGTGCCGCCGCCCGGTCAGCGAGTGCGGTTCTACGCTGAGGCGGACAAGGCGGTGAATCAGAAGGCGGCGCCCTTTGTGCCGTGCGGCTGGGGCGAATCGCTCTTTTCGGCGCTGGGGGATTGCGTGCGGCTGATCCGGCAGTTTCCCTATGATAGCGAGGAGCGCGCGGCGAAATGATCCTCAAATTCACAAAGCGCGAACTGGAGCCGGGGCTGGCGGTGCTGACGATTCAGGGAAACATTCACTGCGGGCCGGAATGCGCGCGTCTGGAGCGGGAAGTCGAGTCCATGATTACGGCGCATGAGACGCGGGTGATTTTCGATATGAGCGGCGTGACGCACGCGGATAGCGCGGCGATTGGGTCGATGGTGCGATGTCTGGCGAAATTAAAAGAATCCGGCGGGGGACTGCGGATTGCCGCGGCGCAGTCGATGATCGATTACAGTTTAAAATTGACAAAAGTCGACAAGATTATCGGGATGTTTGCGACAGTGGAGCAGGCGCAAGCGGGATTCGCGAGCGCGTCTGACAAAGAGCCGATCTGAAGATCGGCCACTGTAACTGCTTTCAGCGATCGACCTTCGCCAAGAACTCGAGCAAGGCGACTTTGTATTTGGCCGGAGCGAGCAGAGCGGATTGTTCGTGGCACGAGATGTCGAATTGAAGGAGAGTTTTCGGCGACGCGGCGGCCTCGTAGACTTGCCGGCCCAAGTCCGGAGGAATGACCGGATCGGTAGTGCATTGGACGATCAGCAAGGGCACATTGATTTTTGCCATTTTGCCCTTTGTATCGAACTGCGACCCTGCCAATAGACTTAGTCCGGGCAAAAACCAGTAGGCGCGCCGTGCCATGGCGGCGATTGAGGGGAATGGCGCCTCGAGGATTACGCCGCCGACATTTGTTTGTGAGGCGAGATCGGCGGCTACAGCTGTCCCGAGCGATTGGCCATAGGCGATGATGGATTTAGGGTCGACGCCGCGTTTTTCCGCGAGGTAACGCAGCGCAGAGCGGGCATCACGATAGAAATGCTTCTCATTTGGCTGGCCTTCACTCTTGCCATAACCGCGATATTCCACGGCGAGGACGTTTACCGGAAGTTCGTGAAGAAACCGGTCGACATACACGCGGTCTGAAATGTTGCCCGCGTTGCCATGAAACGCAAGGAAGGTGAACTTGGCGCCGTCAGCGGGAATCCACCATGCGTGAAATTTTGCGCCGTCGTCCGCGGAAATCCAAACGTCCTCGACACGAAGTCCTGAAGGATGCCAATCGCCTGCAAGGCGCGAGGGGAGGTTCGGGAAAAAGATGAGATGCGATTCGAAGATTCGCAAGAACAGCAGGATGGAGAGATAGGTGACGCCGAGAATGGTCAAGAGGCGACGGAGACTGAAGCCCGATGAGCGTTCAGTCATATGACGGTTTTCCGATGGAGGGAAGGGCACTTTCGATCGCATCGCTTATAGCGGCGAGTTCGGGCTCCGAAGAATTAGCACCGATGAGTTGGAGTCCGAGCGGAAGGCCGGAGGGCGAGAGGCCGCAAGGGACGGAGATTGCAGGGATGCCTGCGAGATTGGCGGGGCGGTTGAGGCGCAGCAAGAGTGCGCGCGTAGCGTGGTCTTTGCCGTTGATAGTGGTGGATTCTTCGCCGATGAGCGGAGCGGAGATGGGAGTGGTGGGGACAGCGAGAGCGTCGACTTTCGTTTCGCTCAGAACCGAATGAAATTGTGTGATGAACTTTTCGCGCGACTCCATTGCCTCGAGATAAGTTGTTGCGGCGACGCGGGCGCCGATTTCGAGACGCGCGCGAACGTCTTCGCCGTAGTCGGCGGAATTTTTCGGAAACCAGCCGACTTTTTGATGATAGCGGGTGGCTTCGGCCCAGGCGATGTTGTTGCCGGCGGTTTCGGTTTCGTTCAAAAGAGGAATCGACACCTCTTTGATTGCGAACCCACGTTTCCGGAGGATTTTTAGAGTTGATTCGAAAGAAGCTTGCACTTCAGGGGAAATCGCGTCGAAGAAGAACTCTTTCGGAATGCCGAGCGTGAATTTCTTCTTGCCGCGCGAATCGAGAGATTTGGAAAGCGGCTGCTCTCCTTTGCGTGGCTCGGAAATCGCGTCGAACAGAAGGGCCGCGTCTTCCGCCGAACGCGCCATCGGACCGGCGCAATCGAGCGTCGGCGACAGGGGAATGATTCCCTCGACGGAGACACGATGAAGCGACGGTTTGAAACCGACAATGCCGCAGAGCGAAGCAGGAATACGAATTGAGCCGCCTGTGTCCGTGCCTACCGCTGCTACACAAAGACCAGCCGCGACGGCTGCAGCTGCGCCGCCACTGGATCCGCCCGGCACGCGCGCCGTGTCCCACGGATTGCGCGTGGCCCCGAAATGCGGATTGTTCGTGGTGACGCCGTAGGCGAACTCGTGGAGATTGGTTTTGCCGAGAATGATTGCGCCGGCGGCCTTGAGCCTCGTGACCGCGTGCGCGTCATGATCTGGAATGAATTCCTTTAGAAACTTTGAGCCGGCTGTGGTGCGAATTCCGCTGGTATGGATATTGTCTTTCAGCGCGATGGGAATTCCATGAAGCGGACCGCGATCGCGGCGTGATTTCTTGTTGCGCGGGTTGCAGAGCTCAATTTCCACTTGGCGGGCTTGCGCGAGCGCGAGGTCGGGTGTGACGGTCAAGTAGGCGTTAAGCGTGGAATTCAGCCGATCGGTACGATCGAGAAAATGTTTTGTGAGCTCGACCGGAGAGAGCTTGCGAGCGCGAAAGAGACCGCCGATTTCAGCAATAGAGAGATACGCGAGACCGTGTTTTGCCATGAAGGAGGAATTTAACACAGAGAGCACAGAGGACACAGAGAGCACGTAGAGGGGTGAAGGACGCGGCGGGAGGCAATTTCGCTGAATCGCAAACGAAGTACAAGATTTCCGGATCTAGAAGATTTTTTCCTGACGGCGCAAATTTCCGAATGTGCCGAGGTTGGCGACGATGAATGCGACGCGGAACTGATTTTCTGTGCGGACCGGGCCGAGGTTGATGCGCCGGTATTCCAGAGCGATGCCGCAGCAACCACCGTTGTAGTTGATTTGCGCGATTTGGTTTTGCAGGACGCCATTTGTCACGTCGTAGCTGATGCCGGCGGTGGCGTTGAAACCTTTGCGATTCAGGCTGCCGTAGCCGAAAAGAGCGCGTACTTGATTGGAAAGCGGCTGTAGAGCGGGATCGGCCTGAAAACGGAAATGCGCAACCGTGGCGAAAAATTCGGAGTATGGCTTCACTTTGATGAGTGAACCAATCGCGGTAATTTTTTGGAGTTGCGGATCGTACTCCAGGATTTGTTCGGCGTCGTATTTTTCGCCGGGCGTGACTTTGATGTCGCTGACGATCGGCGACCAATTTCTGGCTCCCAGGGCAAACGCGAACGGCGTAACGGAGTTGAGCGCTTGCAGGACGTTTCTTTGCCCGTCAACGATGGCGCCACCGAACGTTGGGTCAAAATAATGTTTTTGAACCAGCCGCCAGGAAACGAGCTCGTTCGGCTGGTCGTCGCCGCTCTTCAGGAACAGCCGTTGCGTGATGCCGTATTCGATTTCGCTGGTGTTGCTAAGGGTGGCGTCCGAATCGAAGCGAATGAAGCGTTGGAAATCGTTGACACCTGTTACGTAGCGAAAGGCAATGTCAGGTTCGATGGTGTGCTTGTAGCGATGGCGCGGTTTGTCTTTTTTGAGCGATGCGCGATCGAAGAAGCGTTCCAGCGTTGGCGGCCGGATTTCCAGCGTAAATTCTCCATCGTTGCGCATGACCGGCTGCTCGCTCAGGTTGCCGGCGGCGTCGAGTGACGCGCCGTAACGGGTTGTGCGCACCGCGCCGGTCGCGGTGACGCCAAGCCATGCGCCGAAGTGCAGCGGAATCGTGACGCGCGGGGCGAATTCCGTACGCTGGACAATCGTTGACGTGGTCAAGTTGGCGTCCTCGCGCTTGGAGCCGCCGATGTAGGAATCGAAACTCAGATAGACCGGCAGATTGCGCCACGGCGCTTGTTCGACGGAGCCCAACCTTGCTTCAGGGAGGTTTCTTAGCGAGACACTCGTCTCCGGATTAATTGTCAGAAAATTCTTGTCGTTGAGCGCGGCAAAATTCACGCTGAAGCCCTTGAAATTATTCGTGAGAAATATCGAGCTGCGAACTTCGGAGTTAATCGCGTCACCGTATGCGTCGGCGAAGGCGAGGCGGAAGGTGAGCGAGGAGAGTTGGTTGAAGTCCGTGACGAAGTGCCAGTTGTTTGGGAGGAGCGATTGAATTTCCAGCCGCTGCTGATGGCCGCCCTGGGGCTGCAAGATGCCGTTCGAGTCACGAAGACCGCGGTCAATCACGCCGTAGTAGTTGTAATTGAACGTCGTGTTTTCGTCGGGCGTCGCGCGAATCTCAGCGCGTTCGGCGGAACCGCGCTTGCTCAGGTACTGAGCGCCCACCGTTGAATCGAACCAGGAGGAGGGCGCCCAGTAAAACGCGTCGCCGAGAATCACGCCCTTACGGTTACTGTTGCCGATGTCCGGGACCAAGAAACCGGATTCGCGAACGCGAGGCCCGGCGGGAGCGGTTGCGTAGGGCACCCAGATGAGCGGAACGCGGAAGAGGCGGAAATTCGCGTTTACCAGCGCAACGTCTTTGTCCATTCGAATGCGGGCACGGCGGGCAAAGAATTGCCATTTCGGATGTTCGGGGTCGCAAACGGTGATCCAGGCCTGTCGGACGATGTAAACGTCACCAGGAAGTTTGTCTACGTCGCGTGCTTCGAAGTGCAGCGGGTTGTCCGTCACGAGGACAAGTGGATTGGGCCGACGCGAGATTTTGACGTCGCCGCGAACGTCGTGGAATTTGCCGGTCGCCGTGCTCAGGTTGTATTGGGCCTCTGCGGCCTCGATGTGCTGATTGTCGTAGTCGAACGCGACATGGCCGGTGGCGGCAGCTTCGTGCGTGCGGTAGTTGTATTCGACGTGGTCGGCGCGGAGTGAGATTTCGCCATATTGGATGAGGACGTTTTGGTCGGCGATAAAGAGGTCGCCTTGCTTCTTCTGTGCACCGTCGGCGGAAATTTCCACGATTTCGCCCTTGCCGGACGGCAGCCGGATAAGCTGACCGTTTGCCGGCCGGGGAGATGCCAGAGGGCAGAAGAGGCAAAGTGCAAGCAAAAAGGCCGGCGAGACGCGGTGACGACGATAGAGTGTGGGGACTATACGAAACATTCGGTCGATGGAGTAGTTGGATAGCCTAGCACGCGGGTGGGGTTGTGTGTAGCGCGTGGCACGGGCGCGGCGCCAGCGGGATGGATTGTCGAGAGGGCCTCAAATATGAGACGCTTCCCACCGTTTCGCGTCTAACGGCGTAGCACGGGGTGGTCCCTGCGGCGAAGTATGTTCCCTCCGCCAAAAGGCGCTTCTGGATTCTTTGAATTGCAATTTGAAGGAGAACGCAATGATCGCGAGCAAGTTCGCTGGGCGGGGAGTGTGGGTGTGGGCAATGGGATTGGGCATGGCGCTGGGGTTGCTGGCGTCTTCGAGCCTCGCCGCGCCGCAGGAAAAGAAAGAAGAGAAGAAGGAAGAAAAGAAAGACGAGAAAAAGGACGAGAAGAAGCCGCCGCTGCCGCTGAAGAGCGACCGCAAAATCGAGTTCACCACTGATGAAGGCACCTGGCTATCGCTCGACGTTTCGCCTGATGGCAAAACCATCGTCTTTGAGCTGCTCGGCGACCTCTACACGCTGCCGGTAGAGGGCGGCCAGGCGAAACTCATCTCCGGCGGAATGGCGTTTGACAGCCAGCCCAAGTTTTCGCCGGACGGCAAGTGGATTGCGTTCCTCTCCGACCGGGAAGGCAGCGACAACATTTGGATCATTCATCCCGATGGCACGGGAGCGAAACAGGTTTCGAAAGACCCGGGCAGCGATTTCGTCACGCCGTCGTGGGCGCAGGATGGAAAGTACATTTTCGTTTCGAAAGCGCCGTCGGGGATCGGTGCGTACGAACTTTGGATGTACCACGTGGACGGCGGCAGCGGGATTCAGATTACAAAGTCGCGGCCTTCACCGGCCGTTCAGCGGAAAGATCGGCCGAATGATGTCGGCGTCGTCGCATCAGCAGATGGGAAGTACCTCTACTACGCCGAGCGGCACGGACCGTTTTCCTACAACACGATGCTGCCGTTGTGGGAAATCAAACGTAAGGACCGGAAGACGGGCGACGAAGACACGATTATTCAGCAGTCGCTCAGTGCGTTCCGGCCCGTGCTTTCACCGGACGGGAAAAGCATGCTTTACGTTTCACGTTTTGAAACCGAATCCGGGTTGCGCATGCGCAACCTCGAGACCGGTGAAGACAAGTGGGTACGTTACCCGATCACACGCGACGATCAGGAGTCACGGTTCACGCGCGACGTTTTTCCCGGATATGCGTTTCTTCCCGGCGGGCAGGAAATTGTTTACAACCAGGACGGCAAAATTCGCCGCCTGAATGTGATGACCGGCGCGGAGTCCATCATTCCTTTTACCGCGCAGGTTTCCCAGGAACTTGGACCAAAGCTTGATTTTCCGCAGAAGGTGGACCAAGGTCCGGTTAAAGCTCGGCTGATCCAGGACACGACAGAATCGCCCGACGGCAAGAAGCTTGCCTTCTCGGCGATGACGCATCTGTTCACGATCGAACTTCCCAACGGGAAGCCGATGCAGATGACCACCGGCAACGCACATGCGTATCAACCAGCGTGGTCGCCGGATGGACAGTGGATCACGTACGTCAGTTGGACCTCCGATGGAGGGCAACTTTGGAAAATTCCCGCGGCAGGCGGCACGCCGCAGCAACTTTCGAAGTCGCTGGGCGTTTACAGCAATCCCGCGTGGTCGCAGGACGGAAGCCGCATCGTGTTGCTGCGCGGCAACGCTTATGACCGCGACAACAGCACGTTCGACGGCGGCCAGACCGGCAACGCGGATTTGATCTGGATTCCGTCAAATGGCGGCGATGCCAATCTGATTTTGCCGGCGCGCGGAGCCGGTGGACCGCATTTCACTCACGAGAAAGACCGCATCTATTTGTACACGCCCGCCGGTCTTGTTTCCTTGCGATATGACGGAACGGATCGGCGCACGCATTTACAAGTAAAAGGGCAGGGCATCTTCTTTGCGGAAGAGCCGGTGCCTGCCGACGACATCGTGCCCAGCCCGGACGGCCAGTGGGCGCTCGCGCATATTTCGAATCAACTCTACGTGGTCGCTATGCCTCCAGTCGGCGGTGAAGCACCAACGATCAGCACCAGTGGGCCGTCGGTTCCGCTCAAGAAACTGACGGACATTGGCGCTGACTATTTCGGATGGGCTGACGACGGCAAAACCATTACGTGGGCCGTGGGCGCTAGTTACTTCCGGCAGCCGTTGAGCTCGATCTCGTTTGAACCCCCGAAGGACGAGAACAAGGAAGGCGACAAGAAAGACGCAGACAAGAAAGACGCCGATAAGGCCGATAAGAAAGACGACAAGAAGGAAGAGAAGAAGCCGCAAAAGTTCAAGGAGCAGGAAAAGGACGTTACGGAAATTGCGGTCGACCTGGAAGTTCCGCGTAAGACGCCGAAAGGTACAGTCGTGCTGCGGGGCGCGACCATTGTGACGATGAAGGGCGACGAGGTGCTAAAGAACTCCGACATCGTCATCGAAGACAACCGAATCAAGAGTGTGGGACTCAAGGCGACGGTTCCGGCGGGCGCCAAAGTGATCGACGTTCACGGCAAAACAATCACGCCGGGATTCATCGATACACACGCGCACTGGTTCGAAATTCGCCGCGGCATCCTGGACACCCAGAACTGGGCCTTCATGGCGAACCTGGCATACGGCGTGACGGCCGGTCTCGACGTGCAGACGGGTTCAAACGACATGTTCGCGTATCAGGACCTGGTCGACACGGGCGACATTATCGGTCTCCGCGCGTTTTCCACGGGACCGGGCGTCTTCTCGGACAACAACTTCCAGTCGATGGAAGAAGTGAAAGGCGTTCTGACGAAATACCAGAAATACTACGGCACGCACAACATCAAGAGTTACATCGTCGGGAATCGCAAGCAGCGCCAGTTCATGGTGCAAGCGGCCAAGGAACTGGAAATGATGCCGACGACCGAAGGAGGTCTGGATTTGAAGCTGGATATGACGCATGTCATCGACGGCTTTCACGGCAACGAACACACACTGCCGATTACGCCGCTCTACAAAGACGTTCTCGGACTCTTCGCCAAGTCCGGAATCGCGGAAACGCCGACACTCATCGTAAATTACGGCGGACCGTTCGGTGAAGATTATTGGTACGAGTTCAGCGAAGTGCATGATAACGCGAAGCTGAATCACTTTACGCCGCATCGAGTGATGGATGAAAAAACGAAGCGGCGCCCGGCGTGGTTCCGCAAAGACGAATACGCGTTTCCGCGGCTCGCGGCGCAGGTTGCCAAGTTGTCGCGGGAAGGCGGGCTCGTCGGCGTGGGCAGCCACGGCCAGCTGCAAGGGCTCGGCTATCACTGGGAGTTGTGGATGCTCGCGAGCGGTGGCATGACGCCGATGGAAGTTCTGCGTTGCGCGACGCTTAACGGCTCGAAAATTGTCGGTCGTCCAAATGAACTGGGTACAATCGAACCTGGCAAGCTTGCGGACCTCGTCATCTTCGACAAGAATCCGTTGGATGACATCCACAACACGAACACAATTCACTGGGTGATGAAGAACGGGGAACTGTTCGAAGGCGATACGCTGGATCAGGTGTGGCCGGAACAGAAAAAGCTGGGGCCGCTGTGGTTCTGGAACAGCTACGACGTGCCGAAGGCGGGCGACCCGTTGAGTTACGGCAAAACGGCGCAACCCTAGCCTGAATTTTAAGCGAAAGCGAAGAGCGGAGCCCGTTTAGGCTTCGCTCTTTTGTTTTGCGAGGGCTTTAGCCTGCGCTTCGCGGTACCACTCGATGGTCCGGCGCAAGCCTTCTTCGAAGTTTACGAGCGGTTCGTAGTTCAGAATTTCGCGGGCTTGCGTGATGTCCGCCTGCGAGTCGCGGATATCGCCGTCACGCGATGGCTCGTACTTTGTCTCCAGCTTGTTTCCCGTCAAATTGGCGAGCAGCGCCAAGGTCTGATTCAGTGTGATGCGCGTGCCGGTACCGACGTTGAATACTTTGCCGGAAGCGTTCGGGGCTTCACAGGCGAGCAGGTTTGCCGCCACGGCATTTTCAACAAACGTGAAGTCGCGAGATTGTTCGCCGTCGCCGAATACCAGCGGTTGCGTTTTTTCCAGAAACGCCGTACAAAACTTTGCGAGCACGCCGGAGTAGGGCGAATCCGGATCCTGACGCGGCCCAAAAATGTTGAAGTAGCGGAGAGAAACATTTTCCAGGCCAAATACGCGGCCGAACGTTTGCGAATAAAGTTCGCCCGCGTATTTCGCCACTCCGTACGGTGATATCGGTTCGGGCTGCATGGTTTCCACCTTGGGAAGTGTCGGCGTCTCACCGTACGCCGAAGACGAAGCCGCAAAGACCAGGCGCTTTACTTTCGCGTCGCGCGCCGCCACAAGCACGTTAAGTGTTCCCTCCACATTGATTTTGTTGGTGTCTATCGGATCCTTCACGGAACGCGGCACGGAGGTGCGCGCCGCAAGGTGAATAACGTAGTCGGCGGATTGCATTGCTTTGCGAACGGCCTCAAGGTCGGTGATGCTGCCTTTGATGAAGGAAATCTTGCTGCGGACTTCGGCGAGATTGTCCTCCTTGCCTGACGATAGGTCGTCGAGGACTATTACGGTTTCACCGCGGCGCACCAATTCGTCCACCGTGTTCGACCCGATAAATCCGGCTCCGCCAGTTACCACGTAGCGCATTTGCGAAAACTCCTGTCTTTCAGCCTAGTCTACGGCAGACCCTCTTATCCGAATGAGGGCCCTTCTGTTCTACGATGAGTCTCTCTGCCGCGAGTTTTGATACTCTGTTGTTTCGGAGCAGAATCGCGCATCGAGACTCGCGGCGCGTAAACTAAAATTGTACGACGAAATATGAACTGTCAACCCTATACAAGCCGCCGGCGTTCCGAACACCGCATGAGTGGCAGAGCCTCGTTGTACGTAGCCATCGCAGCGGCGGTTCTATTCGCGGGTGCTGCCTTTTTGTGGCTGCATTTTCGCGGTGGAAGTGAACAGCCGGTCGTGTCGTTCACGCCGATTGCCCATGCAACGGAACCCGGCAAAGAATCTCCAGCAGAACATTCTGGCACAGCAGCGGCCGAACCTTCCGCCAGAAAGCCCGCGCCGGCGCCAGCTTTCGCTCCGCAGCCGGGCGAAGACCTTCAATTTGCCGCGAGCCTCGCGAAAGTAGGCAATGTCGCCAGCTTGCGATTGCAAGTCGTCGACAAAAAGGAATCAAACGGCAAACCAGAATGGCATTTCCAGGCCACGGCTAAAACACAAAACGCGATGCGCCTGATCTTTGAACTCGATGACCGCTTCGATTCTTTCAGCGAAGGCAATTCGTTCACTTGCGTTCAATATGAAATGCGTCTGAGCGAACGCGGGCAAAAAGTGCAGTCTATCCAGCACCTCACGACCACAGGCAAAGCACCGCCGCCACCGGGTACTTCGGCGGCCGTTGTGCTGCCGGGCACGCGCGACCCATTGGGCATGATGCAGTATTTGCGCTCGGTGAACTGGGACGCGACGCGCGAAGTGAAGAGCCCGGTGTTCGATGGCCGCAAGCTTTACGACGTCCGGGCGAAATTGATTGGCACGTCGGAAGTCGCAGTGCCGGCGGGCCATTATACGGCGGCAACGATCGATGTCCGGGTTTTCGATAACGGGGCGGAAATGAAGGACGCACACTTCACGCTTTACCTGGCGCACGACGCCGCGCGCACTCCCGTACTCCTTCAGGCGGTGCTGCCGTTTGCCGAAGCGCGCGTGGAATTGCAGCCTAAGGGCGGCGAATAAAGCGCGCCGGGATTCACTTATAAACTAGCAGAGCACGATGCGGTCGCGATTGCGCACGACGCGCCGCGTGGCGTTGCGGCTATCCACCACGAGTTTCGAACTGTCCACGATCAAGTTGTAGTCGTATACGGAGTGATCCGTCGCGATAATCACTCCGTCGTACGCACCAAGCGTCTGCGGCGAGAGCGGTACGGACTTCATGCCTTCGTAGTTGTAGTGGCGCATGCGGTGCAACTGCGCAAAGTACGGATCGTTGTACTCCACGTGCGCGCCGCGCCCTTGCAGAAGCTGCATGATTTTCAGTGTCGGCGATTCGCGCAGGTCGTCAACGTCTTTCTTATATGCGACGCCCAGCACAAGCAGCTTCGAGCCATTCAAACTTTTCTTCTGCTTGTTGAGCGCCGTGGCCACCGCTTCGACCACGTGGTAGGGCATCGAAGTGTTTATTTCGCCCGCCAGCTCGATGAATCGTGTCGCAAAGTCGTATTCGCGCGCCTTCCACGAAAGATAGAACGGGTCAACTGGAATGCAATGCCCGCCGAGCCCAGGTCCGGGGTAAAACGGCATGAAACCGAACGGCTTGGTGGCGGCTGCGTCAATCACTTCCCAGATGTCGATCCCCATGCGCAAGCTGAGCAGCTTCAATTCGTTCACCAGCGCGATATTCACGCAGCGGAAAATATTTTCGAGCAGTTTGGCCATTTCCGCCGCTCGGGTGGAACTGACCGGAACTACGCGCGAGACGACCTGCGCGTAAAGCGCTTGCGCCGCGCGCCCGCTCGGAGGGTTCACGCCGCCGACGACTTTCGGAATTTGCGCCAGGCCATACTGCTTGTTGCCGGGGTCCTCCCGCTCCGGTGAAAACGCCAAAAAGAAATCGCAGGGGATATTGTCACTCGCTGCACCGGCCGCGATCGGGCAACGCATTCCGTTGGACTCCAGGATCGGCAACACAAGCTCTTCCGTTGTTCCCGGGTACGTTGTGGATTCCAGCACGACCAAGTGGCCTTTTTGCAGATTCGGCAAAATTGACTCTGCTGTTTGTTTCACGTAACTCAGGTCCGGTTCCCGGCGTTCATCGAGCGGTGTCGGCACGCAAACCAGAATCGCGTCGACCTCCTTCAACTTCGCGAAGTCCGTGGTGGCCGAAAAATGCCGCGAAATGACGTACTGCTGGATCTTTGCCTGCGGAATGTGCTCGATATACGAGCGGCCTGCATTAAGCTGGCTGACTTTGGCGGGATCAGTATCAAAGCCAGTGACCTTGTGTCCCGCTTCCGCAAAACGCAGCGCCAGCGGCAGACCCACGTATCCGCAACCGATGATGCCGACTTTTAGCTGCGCCCCTTTGAAAAACTCCGGCCTTCGATCCATTGGCATATTGGCAGACTCTCTCCTTCGATGGGACCGCTCTACAGTCGCAGAACATTAGTTAGGCTGAAATTAAAATATAACAGGTCGTGCGCAGCACTCCAAAAGCTTGGCAGGGGCTGCCGGATGAGCCAGAATCTATGCGTTAAAGTTGGCACGAACCTTTGCCCCGGAAGGGAACTGCACTTCGGATGCACATCGTCGTTGTCTTGATCGGTCTGTGCGCTGGAATTCTCGTCGGGCTACTGGGTATTGGCGGCGGGGTGGTTCTGGTTCCTGCTCTGGTTCACCTTTTGCACATGGATCAACATCTCGCGCAGGGCACGTCTCTTTTCGTGTTGCTTCCGCCGATTGGTCTCGGCGCGTTGCTGGAATACCGGAAGAAGGGCGTGGTAGATTTTCATGCCGGAATCTATTGCGCCGTCGGGATGTTGCTAGGCGGCTACCTCGGTGGCCGCATCGCTGTGCCGATGTCGTCGCGCCTGCTAACGCAATTTTTTGGCGGATTTCTGATGCTGTCCGCGCTTTTACTTTGGGGCAAGGCCTCGAAGCAATCGCCGCCGCAGCCCACCGCTTCCTCGCAAGGTGGCGCGTGAAATGAAAAAGTCGATCGGATTTCTTTTTGCAGGCGTCGCGGGCGGTATCGCGTCGGGACTGTTCGGTATCGGCGGTGGAATCGTTTTGATTCCGATTTTTGGTTTGCTTCTCGCGTTTGAGCAACACAAGGCACAGGGCACCAGCCTTGTCGCGTTGATTCCGCCGACCGGCCTTCTCGCCGTGCTCGCTTACGCGAAGGCCGGTTACGTCCACTGGCTAACTGGCGTCCTTCTGATTCCAGGGCTTTTCCTCGGCGGCATTCTC
>Ga0247693_1000018_pt1 | contig 76410 bp, 69 predicted proteins | sample CNK34_metaG_FD_182712 | JGI IMG/M metagenome (GOLD analysis project Ga0247693, IMG submission 182712) | Soil microbial communities from Purdue University Martell Research Forest, Indiana, United States - CNK34 | ecosystem: Environmental > Terrestrial > Soil > Temperate forest > Bulk soil... | reverse complement strand
TCGTTCCCAAATGCCCCCACAGTGCTAATCTTCTCCACAGCCGGTCTCCTTTCTCTTGTGCTTCAAGCACGTCGATCATTGGGAGCGTAACGCATCCCGCTGGAGACCGGCCTTCTCATCCCATCTGATAAACGCTGTCGGTTCAAACGGTCGATGCAACACCATCCAAAGCGTTGATTCGACATGCTTCCCCAGGAGAAGTGATCTGTTTGGCTGTGCTCGGCCAAAACCTAGCCGGCGTAGTGTTCCGGCCGATCTGACTCTAGCGAACGATTTGGCCTTTGTTCTCAATGAAAATCGGGTTCGACTTGAGTGTTGCATCGACCCATTGAGACCACCCGACAAATCAGGAGCCAACAGTTGTCCGAATTCTCGAATGATATGCTCTTGATGATGGATGGCCCGGCTTACAATTCGGACGAAATCCAAAGGGCAATCGAGCACGCGGATTACGAGTTCGTGTTGCAAAATGCGATGCCGCACGCGCTCGCTGGAAATACGGACGCCCAATTCTTCACTCGCACCGACGAACAAGCGGTCGCCTAGCTCGTCCTCGACAATTACAAGGTCCACGATGTCGTAAAACCTCCTGCAATCGGGACCCCAGGCACAAAAATACTGCCTGGTGTAAAATGCCCGCATTATGGGTCAAACCAGGTATGTGCTGAGTTTTGCCCTTTTCTCGCTTGCTTTGCCCGAGATTTTGGCGGGGCAGAATGGCAACCCGCCCGCGCCGGCCCCTTCGCAAGCGCAGGCCACCTTGACCTATGCGCCTGCGGCCCAGCCAAGCGCGGCGATTCCGGCGCCAATTGTCGAAGCGCAAAAATTACTGCGCAGCGGCAAAGTGACCGAATCCGAAGCCGCCTATAACGCAATCCTAAAAGAGGATCCAAAGTCCGCGTTCGCGTACGTGGGACTGACGCGAGTCTACCTGCAGGAAAGGCGTGTGGCCGATGCCGATGCTGCCGCCGCCAAAGCGCGCGAACTGGCTCCGGAACTCGATTCCGCCAAAGTCGCTCTGGCCGAAGTTCGTTTCCGAGAAGGGCGCATACCGGAGGCACAGGATTTGGTCACGCCTCTGGTAAAAGCCAACACGGCGGAAGCACGCGCCTATTTTTGCCTGGGTAAGATTTACTGGGCCTCTTCTTACTACCAGCACGGAAAATTGTCGTTAGACCTGGCACACCAAAAAGATGCTGACGATCCGGAAATTCTATTCCGTTGGCTCACCACCTTGCCGGCAAAGGAAAAAGTCGTCGTCCTGAAGGGTAATTCTGAAGCGGAGGGCAAAAACGATTCGGAAGAGGGCGAAGGTCAGGACACCAACGCGGAACCGGAAGGTGGCAATCGCAAAGGATGCCGCCTGGTTAGCACCGCGACGGAATCACACCAGGAAATGGAACGCTTGCTCTATGGCGCGCAGCGCATCCGCGGTTATGGCTTGAAAGTCGATATTAACGGGACAAAAGGAAGACTTCTCCTCGATAGCGGCGCTTCGGGAATCCTGATCAACCGCAAAATGGCGCAAAAGGCTGGCGTTGAGACGATGGTAAAGACCGACATCCATGGGATTGGGGATAAGGGACCTGTAGGCGGATACCTTGGGACTTCGAATTCGATCAAGATCGGCAACCTGGAATTTCAGGGATGTTTGATCGCGGTCGAAGACAGGAACTCCGTGGCTGAGGAGGACGGCATCATCGGGCCGGACGTGTTTAACAAATTTCTTGTCGATATTGATTTTCCCAATTACAGGCTGAATTTGACGCCGCTTCCCCCGATGCCCCCACCTTCCGATTCGGAGAAAGCGCTGGTGGCCAAATACCCAAATCTCGCAAGATTCCGCGACCGAATCATTCCCAAAGAGTTTCAGGAATTCACGCCGGTCTATCGCTTCGGACACATGCTGCTGATTCCGACGCGCATTAACGAGCTTCCTTCGAAGCTGTTCTTGATCGACACCGGAGCGTTTTCAGACACAATTTCTCCGGCAGCCGCGCGCGAAGCCACCAAGGTGCGTTCTGATACGGATATGAGGGTTAAAGGGATCAGCGGAAACGTGAACAATGTGTTCAGCGCAGACGAGCTCACGCTGACCTTCTCGCATTTTAAGCAGCCCGCAAAAGACATCGTTGCCTTCGATACAACTTCGATCAGCAACGGTGCGGGCGTGGAGATTTCCGGCCTTCTCGGATTCGCCATGCTCTATCAGATGGATTTGAAGATCGACTACCGCGACGGCCTGGTGGATTTCGGCTATAACCCGAATCGTTTCCATTAATTGCTATTAACCGTGTGACGCGCCTTACAGAGAATTGGAACCTCTCTCATTATCAATGCCTGCAAGTCACGCTAGCATCTCTTCATTTCTTTCGGGCACTGCTCCGCAGTTCTTAAAGTTACAGCGTGGTAAGCGTGTTCTAGGGAACGTAAAAGCGGGGCACACGGGCAGTGACCGCGCAAAGCAAATCGGAAGTTACAGTGCCGATTCCGCGGGCCGCGCGGTTTGCGAGCAAGACGTCTTTGCCAGCAGTTCCATAAATGGTGACTTCATCGCCGATGGCCACGCCGGGCACGTCGGTGACATCGACCATCGTCACGTCCATGGAGACAATTCCCACGATTGGCGCGATCGTTCTCCTCACAAGCACGTTTCCTTTGTTACCGAGCGAGCGGTGAATGCCGTCGCCATAGCCGGCGGCGAGCAAAGCAATCCTGGAAGGCCGCGACGTGAGGAATTGCGAGTCATATCCCACGCCCTGCCCAGCTGGGACATTGCGCAGGCTGATGATTCGCGTGCGCAGACTCATCACCGGCTTCAACGGCAATTTGCGCTCAGATTCTTCGCGCAGTTCCACTGGATCGTAGCCTGGGTGGTAGCCGTACAAGATCGCGCCAGGCCGGACCATGTCCGCCCACGTTTCCGGACGTGAAGCGATGGCGGCGCTGTTTGCGAGATGCACGATGCCGGGATCGATACCGAGCTTTTCCAGACGTTCCAGCGCCGAATAAAACCGCTCTTCCTGCTCTTGCGTCTGGCGCCCGGCAATCGAATCCAGAAATACGCCGGACGAAGCAAAATGAGTGAAAAGGCCGCCCAATTTCAGGTTTTTGCATTTCGAAAGCTGCGCGGCGAAACGCTCGGTGTCATCGAGTGCGATGCCCAGGCGGTTCATGCCGGTGTCCACTTTCAGGTGAAAGATTGCCGGCTTCCTTTTTGCGCGGCCTGCCGCGGCGCGATTTAGTTCGTCCAACTGCTCGATGCGGTGGACGACGGGCGTCAAATTGTGTTTGAGGAGATGCGGCTCTTCGCCTGCGACGAAGCTGGTAAGAATCAGCACGGGTCCTTTTACGCCAGCCATCCGCACGGCGATTCCCTCTTCGGTGCAGGTGACGCCGAACCAATCGGCGCCGAATTTTTCGAGCGCTTTGGCGACTTGCGGTCCACCGTGTCCATAGCCATTGCCCTTGACAATGCACAGCACTTTTCGGGGCGTCGCGCGCTTTTCGCCCGGCGGATTCACGTAGGCACGAATCGCGTTCAGGTTGTATTTCAGCGCGCCGAGAGAGACTTCCGCCCAGACCGGCCTGCGTTCGAAGTCAATTTTGTTGTTGCTTTTGGTCGCCATGCGAATCCCAGAGCATTCAATTTTACGCCATCCACACACGCCGAACGTTTGCGCCAAAACCGTGGCGCGTGAAAGACAACAGGTGGATATGCACGCAAGTCTCCGCTGGGAGGGCTTCCGCGAAGTAATGCTTGATTAAGGATAAACCGATTTGCTGCTATCAGTTACAGCCATTTTGGGTGGCTGTACCGAGGAGGAAACCTGTCGGTCTGGCGTGGCCGAACTGCCGCGCTGTGGCTTTCCTTACATGTCGTCCGGGGCGAATTGGGAGAAAGCGTCGGGCGCGGCTTCTTCGAAGCGCGTGAGCCTGCTGCGGAAGACGAATTTCACTTTGTCGGTGGGGCCGTTGCGCTGTTTGGCGATGACGATTTCTGCCTGATCGCGCTCTTCCGGCGAGAGATCCATTTTCCCCCAGTTCGGGCGGTAGATGAACATGACGACGTCGGCGTCCTGTTCGATGGCGCCCGATTCTCGCAAGTCGGAGAGTTGCGGGCCGCGCTCTTCGCGTTCGGGCGCGCGCGTCAACTGGCTTAGGACGAGGACGGGAATCTGCAATTCTTTTGCGAGACCTTTCAGGCCGCGCGAGATGCTGGCGACTTCTTCCTGGCGGCTGTTGAAGCGGCCGCGCCCGGTAATCAACTGCAGGTAATCCACGACGAGCAGCGACAATCCCTTGTCGCGCTTGAGGCGCCGAGCTTTTGCGCCGATTTCCATCACGCTAGTCGAGCCGGCGTCGTCAATCCAGAGCGGCGCGGAGGAGATGGTACCGAGCGCTTCGGTCATGCGGCGCCAATCCTCGCGATTCAGATGGCCGGAGCGGAATTTGTGCGCGTCGACCTGCGCGACCGACGCGACGAGGCGCTGGAGTAGCGACTCTTTCGACATTTCGAGGCTGAAGACGGCCACCGGCCTGCCGCCGCGAATCGCGATATTTTCGGCGAGGTTCAACGCGAGGGCTGTTTTTCCTTGCGAGGGCCTCGCCGCGAGAATCAGCAATTCCGAGTTTTGCAGGCCGCTTAAGAGCTTGTCGAGTTCGGTGTAGCCGGTAGCGGTTCCGGTGATGCTTTTGCCTTCGCGAAAAATCCTTTCGAGGCGTTCGAAATTGTCGCGAACGATGTCTTTGATTGGAATTAATCCGGCCTTCACACGGTCTTCGGCCAGCGCAAAAATGGAAGACTCGGCATTATCGAGAATCATGTCCGCGCCATCTTCGCCTTCTAGGGCGCGCTGCTGAATGTTGTGCGTGGCGTGGATCAGGTTGCGCAGCAGAGCTTTTTCTTTGACGATGCGCGCGTAATGCTCGACATTCGAAACGCGGGGCATGCCATCGGCCAGGGCGGAAAGGTATGGCGCGCCGCCGGACGCCTCGAGTTCGCCGCGGCGGTGCAATTCTTCCGTCAGCGTTATCAGGTCAATGGCCTGCTGGCTTTCGCCGAGGGCGATCATCTGAACGTAAACGCGGCGGTGCTGGTCGAGAAAAAAATCTTCGGGCCGCACATTTTCAATTGCGGTGTTCAGCGCGTGGTTATCGAGCAAAATGGCGCCAAGAATCGAGCGCTCTGCGTCGAGATTGCTGGGAAGGGGGCGTTCGAGTGTCGTGTCGGTAGCCATTGGCAGCGTTGGTCTATTCGCCTTTTATTCGCTTTATAGCACGCTGCCCCTGCCAAAGCAATACTTTGATTCGCTTGCTGGAAGGCGTACTCGTTTTCGAAATTGGATTTCTCGTATTGTGCGAGTTTGCGCGTGCGGCGTCAACGGGAGTGGCTGTGCATGGTTTCGGAAATCGTTGCAAAACTTTTTCGCGCTCGATTGTGATCGCAGAAGCGCGTAAAATCCCGTGGTTCGCCCGTTTCAGATGAGGTTCCAATGCGCTTGACGAAGAAATATTTTTTCAATCAACGCAGACTGCTTGCCGGATTGCTGCTCTTCGCTTGCGTCCTGGCGTCAGCTCCCGGAATCAGCGCACAGGCCGCGCCAGCCGCAGCCACTGCACAAGAAAAACCGGCTTCGTATACAACCGCTCGCGAGCATGCCCGCGCCATCGCGAAGGAATGGGTCGCTCGCGGCATTCCCGGTTTCAACGTCGCCGTAGCCATCGACGGCAAAATCATCTACTCCGAAGCTTTCGGTTACGCCGATCTCGAGCAAAGGGTTCCCGCGTGGCAAATTACAAAATTTCGTATTGGCAGCGTCTCCAAACCGCTCACTTCCGCCGCTCTGATGAAACTCGTGGAGCAGGGCAAGATCGATCTGGATGCTCCGATTCAAAAATACGTTCCGACGTTTCCCGACAAAGGCGCGCTGATTAGTGCGCGCATGTTGGCCGGACATCTCGGAGGAATCCGCCATTACAAGGATGGCGAGCCCGACAGTCAAAAACATTATGACTCCGTCGTGGATGGCCTTGAGCGATTCAAAGACGATCCGCTGGTCGCTCCGCCGGGGACGAAATTTAGTTATTCGAGCTTTGGTTATAACTTGCTGAGCGCCGCGATCGAGGCTGCCGCCGGCCAACGCTTTCTCGATTTCGAACAAGAACAAGTCTTCACGCCGCTTGGCCTGCTCAACACAACTGCCGATCAGCCGGCCGACATCATTCCGCAGAGGGCACGTTGGTATTCCGGCGCGAAAGGGAAACCAACGCAAAACGCCATGTTTGTGGATAACAGCTACAAATGGGCCGGTGGCGGATTCATTTCCACTTCCGAAGATCTCGTGCGCTTCGGTTCCGCTTTGTTGCAACCCGGCTACCTGAAGACAGAATCGCTCAAGCTACTTTTTACGCCTCAAAAGACTAAAGACGGCAAAGAGACGAACTACGGACTGGGTTGGTTCATCGGCAAATCAAAGTCTGGCAAACGCACATTCGAGCACAGCGGCGGCTCCGTTGGCGGCAGTTCCGAACTGATTCTCTATCCGGATTCGCATCTGGTCGTCGCTTTCATCTGTAACTTCTCCGGAAGCGATGATGGTTGGAAAGGCGAAGAAGTCCAATCCCTCGCGGAAGCGTTTGAAACAAATAGGGCGCAGCAAGCTGCGCCCCAGTAATTCGAATGGCTGAGAACTTTCTTGCGGTTACGCTTCTTTTTCGACGATGGCGCGGATATGGGCGACGACGTCGCGGAAGACTTTGATCGTTACGTCGTGCTCGCCAATCGACTTGATCGGCTCGGCGAGTTGCACTTGACGCTTGTCAATTTTGAAGCCCTGCGCCGCGAGGCCCTCGGAGATGTCTCCGGTCGTCACGGATCCGAACATCTGATCGTTTTCGCCGGTCTTGCGCTTGAAGTTGAGCGAAACGCCGGTCAGCAACTCCGCCTGCTTCTTTGCGGCTTCGAGTTCGGTGGCCGTCTTTTTCGCGAGCGAAGTGCGAATGCGTTCGAGCGCATTCATGTTTCCCGCTGTCGCTTCAATCGCGAGGTTCCGCGGCAACAAATAGTTGCGCGCGTAGCCCGGCTTGACGGTCACCACGTCACCGCGGTGACCCAACTTATCGATATCTTCCTGAAGAATGATTTGCATCCTCGTATCCCTTCGTCCTGAATTCGTTTAGCTCTTCTGAGCTTCAACTGCTCTCGGCGCCGTCGAGCCCGCTGCGCTACCCGCAAACGGTAGCAAAGCGATGTTGCGCGCCCGCTTGATGGCCACGCCGAGCCAGCGCTGGTGCCGCGCGCAAACGCCGGTCATGCGGCGCGGCAGAATTTTCCCGCGCTCCTGCACAAACTGCGAAAGAATGTCCGCGCGCTTGTAGTCGATGAGATCCATTTTTTCCACGCAGAACTTGCAAACTTTCTTTTTGCGGAAATATTGGCGCTTGCCGCGGCGAGGTCCGCCGGGACCGCCCCCTGGTCCGCCCTCTCGGCGCGGACCGCCTTCGCGTCCACCTTCCCGACGCGGGCCGCTATGACCACCCCCCGGTCCGCCATGACTGCCGCCATGTCCGCCACCGCTTGGCGCGCCGCTCGGTGCACCGCTTGGGGCGCCTTCCGCTCGCGGCGCTGCCGCCGACGCTTCCTGCCCTTGCTTCTGTTCATCTGCCATTTCGTTCATCCTTTCAACAATTTCCCGAATATCGTTGTTGTCTCAGTCTCGACCGCTTAACTCGCTGCCGCCTGCTGCTCAGGGGCCGGTGCTGCCGGCGCCGCGGGCGTTGCCGCCGGACGACGCGGGCGGCGTGCCGCGCGCTTCTCGCGCTTATCGGTCAGCTTCTTCTGGCGCTTCAAATCTTCGTCGAGGCGGATCGTCATGTACTTGATGACGGAGTCCTGCACGCGCAACCGGCGTTCGAGCTCGGTGATCAGTTCACCGTGGTTCGTGCGAATCTGATGGTAGTAGTACATTCCTTCGCGGTGCTTGGCGACTTTGTACGCCAGCTTCCGCGTGCCCCAATGTTCGGCCTTTTCGATCTTTCCGCCCTTTTCCGTGCAGGCGTGTTCGATCGAGGTCACGACCTTCTTAATCTCATCTTCCGGCGTCGCCGGACGCGCGATAAAAATCAAATCGTACAGACGCTCTTCCATGATTGCCTCGTTTCTCTTCCTAATCCGGCTCCGCTTTCGCGGCAGCCGCAAACTCTTAATTGCCGGCGTCTTCTTCGTTGGCGCTTTCCGCCCGCCGGTTAAACTTGTTCATCGCCGCGTCGATCCCGTTCGTCAACAACGTCTCCACGGCATCGCCAGCCTGCGCTACTTCTTCCGCCGCAACTTCCAGCTCTGCCTTTTTCATCGGCCGCAGGACGTATTCTTTCCTGCTCTCCAGCGGATGATCCGGCCCGCAACCGAGCCGCAACCTTGCAAATTTCTGCGTCCCAATCGAACCGATGACCGACTTCGCTCCGTTGTGGCTGCCGGCGCTTCCATCCGGAGCAAGCCGAATGATGCTCCACGGCAACTGCACTTCATCCCACATCACCAGCAAATCGTCCGGCGTCAGTTCATACTTCGCGAGCAGCTCTCGAACCGACACGCCGCTCAGATTCATGTACGTCTGCGGCTTGGCGAGCAGCACTTCCTGCCCCGCCAGCCTGCCTCGGCCGACCAGCGCCTTACCTTCCGGCCGTTCAACGCGAATCCCGCCGCGGTTCGCCAACTCGTCCACCGCGAGAAATCCCAAGTTATGCGGCGTCCACTGATGTTCCGGGTCTGGATTGCCAAGCCCAACAATGAGCCACATAACTTTTTTCACCTCAGGGTTTGCAAGTACAAACCCTGAAACCCGTTCACCTCAGGGTTTGCAAGTACAAACCCTGAAACCCGTTCACCTCAGGGTTTGCAAGTACAAACCCTGAAACCCGGATTCGCGCAGGGCGGTTACTTCTTCTTCTCCGGCTTCTCGGCTTCGGCCCCTTCTTCGCCTTCCACTTCTTTCTTGCCCTTCTTGATGACTTCCGGTTCGGCAGGTGTTGCCGCTTCTGCCGCGACCGCATCCACTGGCTTCTCTTCTTCGACGCGCAGCGCAACGACGTGTGCAATCACGCGCTCGGATTCGGTCACGAGTTTCATCTTCGTAGTATCGAACTGAAGATCGCTGGCACGAAGCGCCTGTCCCAGCATCAGGTTCGTCACATCGAGACGGAACTCCGTTGGAATTTCCGCCGGCAAGCATTCGATTTCCACTTCACGAGTGACGGTCTCGAACACACCGCCCTGCACCTTGACGCCTTGCGCCTCGCCAAAGGTGTGTACTGGCACCTTCACGCGCATGCGGACGTCCATCGCGACACGCAGCAGATCCACGTGAAGCAGATTTCCGCTGACGGGATCGACTTGCCAATCCTTCACGATCGCAGGCTGCTCTCTTCCGCCGAGCGCCACCTGAAACAATGTGTTGTGGCCCGACGCCGAGCGCAGAATCTGTCCAACTTGCTTCGCGCTCACCGCGAGCGAAAGCGCTTCGCCTTTTGCGCCGTACAAAATCGCCGGCACCTTGCCGGTCACGCGCAATCGCCGCGCTTCATTCTTCCCGCGCGATTCTCGCGGTGCTGCTTCCACTACAATCTTGTCTGCCATTGCCTTCGTCCCTTCCCTTTATTCCAAAACCAAACTTTTCCCCGAACTTCAGATGAACAATTCGCTGATCGACGTCTCTTCGTGAATCGAGCGAATTCCCCGCGCCAGCAAATCCGCCACGCTTAAAATCTTGATCTTGCCCATAGCGACGGCTGCTTCCGACAGCGGTACCGAATCCGTCGCTATAACTTCCTTGATCCTCGACTTCGTAATACGGTCGACGGCCGGCCCGGAAAGCACCGGATGCGTGCACGCGGCGTAAACGTCCACCGCGCCTTCTTTGAGCAGCGCTTCCGCCGTTTTCACCAGCGTCCCTGCTGTATCAATGATGTCGTCCACGATCAGCGCCGTGCGGCCTCGCACGTCTCCGATCAGGTGCATCACTTCGCTCACGTCCACGTCCACGCGGCGCTTGTCCACAATCGCCAGCGGCGCGTCCAACTTCTTGGCAAAAAAACGCGCGCGCTCCACACCGCCCGCATCCGGCGAAACCACCGTCACGTTCGGCAAATTCTTGTGCCGAAAGTAATCCACCAGCACCGGCGACGCATACAAATGATCCACAGGCACGTCGAAGTAGCCCTGAATCTGCGGCGCATGCAAATCGAGCGTCAAAGCCCTGCTTGCTCCCGCCGTTTCCAGCAAATCCGCCACAAGCTTCGCTGAGATCGGGACGCGCGGCTTGTCTTTGCGGTCCTGTCTCGCATAGCAGTAGTACGGCAACACCGCCGTAATCCGCCACGCCGACGCGCGCTTGAACGCGTCAATCATCAACAGCAATTCGAGCAGGTGGTTGTCCACCGGAGCGTGGCACGGCTGCACAACAAAAACGTCTGCGCCGCGCACATTCTCCAAAATCTGAAAATAAATCTCTCCGTCGCTGAACCGGCCCAGCACGGACTTGCCCAGTGGCACGTCCAAGTGATGGCAGATCGATTCCGCCAGAATCGGATTCGCGGTCCCCGAAAAAATCTTGAATCGCTCGTCGTTCACGGATGTGCTCTCGTCGCGATTAGCGAAATTTCTGGTGTCTCGACTCGGCGCTCTCTGCCAAAAGCACTCCGCCGAAACGCACACTGGCCCAAGAAAATGAAAAGCTACGACTAATCAATCACAAGTTTTTTCGGCTAGTCGCTGCGGTTAGACCCGGCTCGCTCCGCGAACGGAACGGCCCTGCGTCAGACGGACATACTTCGCGCGAGAGAGTGTCTCGCAAACGAACGTCTGGTCGTGAGTAAACCCGACAACGGCTCGGCGCGCCTTAGCTGGGCTCGGGAAAACTCCAATCACCGCCGAACCGCTACCCGCCAGCAAGGCTTCTGTTGCCCCTCTTCGAAGCAAATCCCGCTTGATAGAATCAAGCCGCGGATGATGCTGGAAAACGGCGCCTTCGAAATCGTTCAAAAGGCCGGTTCCCTGCTCGCTCCAGGACAAGGCACAGAACTTCCAAAGTTTATGGTTTTCCGCCGTTTTTGTCAATTCCGGCGCATTCAGCCAGCGATAGGCGTCCGGCGTTGGCACATGAATATCCGAGGGGGAAACAATCAAAACGGCTGTCGTTTTGATGTCCGGCAGCGGGTAAATCTCGTCGCCGCGCCCGATCCCGAGCGCTCGGCCGCCTTGCAAAAAGAACGGGACGTCTGCTCCCAGCGAAGCGCCGATCTCCATCAAGCGTTCTGCCGGCAGCTTTTTCCCGCTCAACCGCAGATACCCGATCAGCGCGGCCGCTGCGTCGCTTGATCCGCCGCCCAATCCACGCCCCGCCGGGATTCTTTTTTTCAGTTCGATCTCGACACCACCATCGTCTTTTGCTTCCGCTTGGAGCGCCTGGACGGCGCGATAGACAAGATTGTTTTCCGCAGGCTCGCCTGAGAGTGCAGCGTTCCCTTCCACGCGCAACGAGATTTCGGGTTTTCTGGCGCGCTTCAATTTCAAATCGTCATGGAGTGAAACAGTTTGAAAAATCGTGCGAAGCTCATGGTAACCATCCGCACGTTTTCCCAATATTTCCAGCCGCAGATTTATTTTTGCAAAGGCGGGGATTTTAACTTCGCGCATCAGGCTTACTTCGGCTGCGCGGCGTTTGGCACCGTTTTCTGCGCCACACGATGCCTCGACTGGTTGAATTTCTTTTCTACTTCCGCAATCTTTTCGGTTTCCACGTCGGCGGGCAGGACGCGGTGCCATTCTTCCAGCGACTTTTCCCACTGTGCCGCCGCCAAATCCGTCCGGCCCGTTTTCGCGTAAACATCACCCAGGTGCGAGTGAATTGTCGGGTCGTGCCTTTCGCGCTCGACCGCTTTGCGCAAAGTCGCCTCCGCTTCGCCGTACTTCCCCTGCTTGTAATAGATCCAGCCCAGGCTGTCCAGATACGCGCCATTGTAAGCGTCATCCGACAGCGCTTTCTTCACCATCGCCTCCGCTTCGTCCAGCCGAATTCCCAAATCGCCGAGCATATAGCCGTAGTAATTCAGCGCGGCCGCATTCTGCGGATCAACGGCCAAAACTTTCTTGAATTCCAGTTCTGCGCGGTCATAGAACTTTTGCCGTTCGTAAATCGCGCCCAACAAAAACCAGGTCATCTCATTCTCGCGCGGCAGGCCCGGCAACGCTTCGGCGGTCCGCGCCGATTGCTCGGCTTCCTTGTACCGCCGGCCACGTTCATACACCTGCGCGATATTCAAATACACTTCGCGATCCGCGTCCGTTCCCTTCAATTGCGGCTTCAGCAGCGCAAGCGCTTCGTCTGTTTTTCCCGCTTCTCCCAAGAGCAACGCATAACTGCTCTTGATCGCACTCTCCGTCGAATATTTCGCAAGCGCTTCCTTGCCGGTTTGCAGGGCACGCGGCAAATCTTTCGCCGTGCGGAATGTCTCCATCAGCAACAACCGCGCGCGCCGGTCTTCGTCTTCGCCCAGCCGCCCGAGTTCCTCGTAGGTATAAACCGCCGCTTGAAAATTTTCCGTCGTGCGGTACAGCTGGCCAAGCTGTTGGTAAAGGACCGCCAGAGTCCGTCGCCGAGTCGGCAGCACTTCAGACTGGTTCTTCACACCCGTCACGGCTTCGCTCAGCACGCGAATCGCGTCTTCATTCCGTCCCTGCGCTTGATAAAGCATCGCTTCGTTGTACATCACGTCCAGGCTGCCCGGCGCGAATTGCCGCGCTTTCGTCAGCGTCTCTTCTGCTTTGTCCAGTTGATGAAGCTCGCGGTAAATCTGCGCAATCCGCAAATAGACGTCCGAATCGTCCGGCATCAGATCCGCCAGCCGTTGATAGACTTTCAGCGCTTCCGGGTATTTCTCTCGGGACAAGAGCGTCTGCCCTAGCCCGCGCTGGTGGCTCAACTCGCTCGGATCGATCTCGGTCGCTTTGCGGTAAGCAGTCTCCGCTTTCGCCAAATCTTTCGTTTGGGTGTATGCGTCACCCAGTAAATCGAGCAGCGTCGGCGAAGAAGTTTTGCCGGTGACGCTCTCGAGCAAAGCCACCGCGTCGGCGGACTTTCCCTGGTCGAGCAACAGCTGCGTCAGTTGTTCCACGCCAGCTTCGTTGTCCGGGTCGCTTCTTAAAATTCCGCGCAGGACGCGTTCGGCTTGATCGTGCTTGTTCTGCAGCCGGTACAGTCGTGCCAGCCAAAGCGCTGACTCCGTGTCGGCTGGGTCCAGCTTCACAACTTCCTTAAACTGCTCGACGGCCCGGGTTACAGCTTCCGATTGCCCGTTTCCATTCGATTCGCCGAGGCTGCGCAAATAAATATGCCCAAGCAGCCGCCTTGTCTGCACGTCGTTTGGATCGCGCTTCAATAATCCTTGCGCCTCGGCTTCGGCTTCATGCACTCGCTGCGCCTTCCAATACATTTCCGCCAGCCGTTCGCCAATCACCGGCGACTTTGGGTCCAACGCATAGGCCTTCTTGTAATATTCGATGGCCTGGGTCGCGTATTCGCTGCGGCTCGTCTGCTCGTACTGCTGCTCCGCGATGTGCCCCATCGTGTAGTTGAAGTACGCATCGGCGCGTGACGTCGTGGTCGCGCGGACTTCGTCGCTGCCCTGCGCTGCCTTGTCCGGTGGTGCCTGCTGCGTCTGACCCGCCGACGCAAACGCCGTTTGCGCCGCCGCGTTGCCGGTAAAGATCGCCATCCACCCGGCGGCTGCCAGGCCCACGCTTGCCGCGAAAACCGTTCTCTTCTGTTTGAGTGCCATATCGTCCTTGAACTAAAAATTATCCCACGCACCCCAAACCCGGTCAAAACCCAAAAGACTGCTCGTTTCCGCCAGTTCTTACCCGCCTCTTTTCTGATGCATCTCCGACCGCAATCGTTTGGCTCTCTTTTGAGCATTTCCCTTGTCCGCGGAAAACGTTTCCCCCTGACGTGCGGTCTTGACAGGCACAATTTGTATATGTAGAACATCTAGGCATGCCAACATTCGCTCCAAAAGGGGAGCAAAAATACGATTTCCTTAAAGGCACGCTCGATCTGCTTATTCTCAAAATTGTCAACCACGGACCGGTCCATGGCTACGCGGTTTCGCAGCGCCTCCAGCAAATCTCCAAGGATTTCTTCCTGATTCCCCAGGGTTCACTGTATCCCGCGCTTCATCGGCTCGAAAATCGCGGCTGGATCGAAGCGGAGTGGAAGCTTTCCGAAACCGGCCGCGAAGCCAAGTTCTACTCGCTCACCAGAAAAGGCCAAAAACAATTGGAAGCTGAGATCGCGCACTGGGAGCGCTTTTCCGGCGCAGTGGCGCTAATCCTCCGCACAACGGAGTGAAAATCCGCCATGCACTTTTTTCGCAAACGCAATGCTGACCCCGACATCGAATCCGAACTTCGCTTCCATGTCGACCAACAAATCGCAGCCCACGTCGCCGCCGGTTTGCCACCCGAAGAGGCCCGCCGTCGTGCGCTTCTCGAATTCGGTGGCCTTCAACAAACCAAGGAATCCGTCCGCGACATCGTCGTTTTCCCCTTTTTGGACTCTCTGCTTCGAGACGTTCGATTCGCTCTCCGGAAAGCAAGAAAGGATCTTTACTTCTTCTTCGTCACCCTCTTTACGCTTGCTCTCGGCATCGGCGCAGCCACCACCTGTTTTACGCTTTACTACGACTCATTCTTTGCCGCCTTTCCCTACAAAAACTTTGATCGGATGGTTGAACTGCGCATCGAAAGCATCTCCAACGTTGGCGGATGGAAGGGCCGCAATTTTTTCTCGCCGGTAGAACTGGACGCGTTTCGTGAACAATCGGCTGCCTTGGACGACATTGCCGCGTCAGAAAGCCATTCCGTCTTGTTCGACAACGGGAAAATCGCCCGCGTCATCCAAGCCGCGACAGTGACCCCAAACTTTTTCGCCTTTTATGGAGTCCCAGCTCAAGTTGGCCGCGTCTTCGATTCGCGTGACACCACCTCCAACGCCTCGGACGCGTTCGTCATCAGCCACCGGCTCTGGCAAACCGAATTTGGCGGCAGTCGGGAAATCCTTGGGACTAGCTTTGCCATCGATGGCACTCAGCGAACGCTTCTCGGCATCATGCCGCCGCGCTTCAGTCCAAACGGAGCAGACATCTGGATCCCAGCCCATCTCGGTTCTACGGGCGGCAGTCTTACGGGACGCCTGAAGCCGCGCGTCACACTACAAGTGGCTTCGGCGGATTTGGACGTAATCGCCCATCGAGTGCAAAAGCTTGGTCCGAGCGATACTTATCCCGACAAATTTGCCGTTCGAGTCGAATCGTCTCGCGACGCCGCTGTCGGTAATTACAAGAAAATTCTCTACGCGCTGCTTGGCGCGTCGTTTCTGCTCCTTCTTACTGCATGCTGCAACGTGGCGAGTCTATTTTTGGCTCGCACCACCGTCCGTGAATCGGAAATCGCCACTCGCGCCGCGCTCGGTGCCACGAAAGCTCACCTCCTTCGCCAGCTCTTCGTCGAAACTCTCCTGCTGGCTTCCGCCGCGTGCTTCGTCGGCTGCGCGCTCACTTGTGTTGGGCTGCGACTCATTTCTGTTCTCATTCCGGGCGCAGCCGCGCCGGGCGAGGCACCGCTTCGCGTGAGCCTGCCCGCGCTGCTTGCCGCGATCCTTTTGAGCCTGTTCTCTGCTCTCGTCGTCGGTCTTTCCCCAGCGCTATACAGTTTCGACTCGGGCCTGCGTTCGCGCCTCTCCAGCAGCAGAAAAGGCGCACACGATAGTTCCCGGTTCGCAACCTTGCGGTCAGGCCTTGTCGTCGCTGAAGTCGCTCTTTGCTTCCTGCTTTTGATCGGCTCCACCGTGCTCTTCGCCAGCTTTCGGTCGCTCACTAAGACCGATTTCGGGTTTGACCCGAAGACCATTCTCTACGTGCGACCCTACTTGCCTCGTGCGCAATATGAATCCCGCGAAAAACAGAACGCATTTACGCAGGACCTACTGCAGCGCATCTCTTTAGTCCCTGGCGTCTCCTCCGTCGCCGAGTCCATGTTGATTCCCCCGCTCAACTGGGATTGGAGTGACACCATAATTCCAGGGAGGCCTCACACCGAGCGATGGACGACGAAGTACGTCATTTGCAGTGATGGATTTTTTCAGACATTTGATCTTCACCCGATTTTGGGACGAGCTTTTTCCGCTGCCGACGTGCAAGCCGAACGCCGCGTTGCCGTCGTAAATGACATTTTTGCCAAAGTCCATTTCCCGGCCCAAAACCCTATAGGTCAGAGCTTCAAGTTGCAGGTTCTCGACCGTTCATTCCTGGATGTCCCTCACGACGTCTATTTCGAGATCGTGGGCGTCGTGACTGGAATCAAATCTCGCGACGAGCGAGACCTCTCTTGGGAATCCGCGCCCCAGGCATTCATCCCCTACAGCATTCAAGGCTTCAGCCACCGCATCTTTTTCGCCAGAACGACCCGCGATCCACATCAGGTTCTCCCTGATGTACAGCGGGAAGTCCGCCGCATCGCACCCGGCCTCGGAGAGTGGTCCTCGGGAACCGTCGACGAGGTGCTGAGCGATCGTTACCGCCAACCCCGCTTTGAACTCTTCACGCTGTCTGCATTCTCAATCGTCGCTCTGGCTCTAGCCGCAATCGGCATATTTAGCGTTATGGCTTACACGGTTTCATTGCGAACTCAGGAGATTGGCGTTCGTATCGCGTTGGGTGCCCCACGTTCGGGAATTCTGCGAACCACTCTTTGGTGGGGAACGACGCGGGTACTCGGCGGCCTCGTTCTGGGCGGCCTTTTAGCGCTGGCCGTTTCAAAGCTCCCACAAAGTCGCCTGATCGAATTCCCGCCCGGCGACCCGTCCACTCTCCTCGGCGTGGCGACTTTTCTCTTCTCTGTTGGTCTTGCAGCCTCTTACCTGCCCGCGCGCCGCGCCACACGGGTAGACCCGGTCGTCGCTCTTCGCTATGAATAATTTCTTCAAATTTCAGCAAACTTTTTGTGGCCTCCCCTCGTCTCTACTTCTGACAGCTTTCTATTGCTTTCCCATAGAGTCTATGTAATCTTCCTATTGGTTGCCAATAGGAATGCCAGGAAGGAGCGGCGTCATGGGCGAAAAGAAGGATGTCCTGCAGGGCACGCTTGCCCTCATGGTTCTAAAAACTCTTGAAGCTCTCGGCCCTCTACACGGCTACGGCATCGCCCGTCGCATCGAGCAAACGAGCGGTGACCTCCTCTCACTGAATTACGGCACCCTCTACCCGGCGCTCCTCAAGCTCGAACAGGAAGGCTTCATCTCCTCCGAATGGGGCTTTTCCGACAACAATCGCAAAGCCAAATACTACAAACTCACTCGCGCAGGCCATCGCCAGCTCGAACGCGAAACCCGCGAATGGAACGAGACCGCCGCCATCCTCCAGAGATTCCTCGCGCCAAGCGAGGAACGCTAATGTCCACGCCGCCAGCATTTCTTCGCGCAGCGTTTCTCCGCTTCGCAAGTCTTTTCCGCAAATACAAACTCGACCGTGAACTCTCCGCCGAACTCGAATCCCACCTCCAACTCCACATCGAGGACAACCTCCGCGCCGGCATGTCGTCCTCGGAAGCCCGCCGCCACGCCCTCCTAAGGCTCGGCGGCCTTCAACAGACAACGGAAGACTATCGCGATCAGCGGGGCGCCCGCTTTGTCGAATCCATTTGGCGCGACACAATTTTTGGCCTCCGCCAGCTCCTGAAAAACCCCGGCTTCACTTTCGTAGCGATTTTCACGCTCGCGCTTGGTATCGGAGCGAACAGCGCAATTTTCAGCTTTGTCTCCGGAACTCTGCTGCGGCCCCTTCCCTACCGAGATCCGGATCGCCTCATCCAACTCTGGTCTTCCGAACCGCAACGTGGTTGGTGGAAAAATATTGTATCGGTCGGTGATTTCACTGAGTGGAAAAACCGCAATCACTCCTTTGAAGACTTGGCCGGCTACATTGACGCGTCCTCCAACTTGTCCGTCGGCCAGCAGGCAATTGTTCTTCCCGGTCTTTCTGTCACTTCAAACTTTTTCACCGTGCTCGGGGCCGTTCCACAAATGGGCCAGCCCTTCCGTCCAGGCGACGATCTGCCGGGTGCTCCGCATGTTGCTCTCATCAGCCGGTCTCTCTGGGTACAGCGATTCGGATCCGACCCCCAGATTGTCGGCAAGTCCATTCGCCTCAATTCCGAAAACTACACAATCCTCGGCGTCGCGTCCTCTTCCTCTGCTTTGCAAACCGAGGGAGGTCCTCTCGCTCAGTTTTGGATTCCCTACGCCTATGATCCGGCCACGGCTGACCACGACATGCACGCCCTCTACGTGATCGGCCGCTTACGCCAGGGCGTATCTCTCGCCCAAGCCCAGCAGGAAATGAAATTGATTGCTTCGCAGCTCGAAAAACAATATCCAAAATTTGATTTAGGCTGGACCGTCAAAGCGGAAGGCCTTCGTGAGTCCCTCACTGGCGATGTTCGCCCAGTACTGATCATTCTCATGGGCGCAGTCGCTTGCGTGCTTCTCATCGCTTGCGTAAATGTTGCCAACTTGCAGCTCTCGCGTGGAGGCACACGCCAGCGCGAGATCGCGTTACGCTCCGCCCTCGGTGCGAATCGTTCGCGTCTCATCCGACAGCTTCTTGTCGAATGTTCGTTGCTCGCCTTCTCCGCAGCTGTCATCGGTTTGCTGCTCGCAGGTTGGATCGTCAACGTTCTCCTCAAGTCTTACTTTGCCGACGATCCCAGTTTTGAGGCGGTGCATCTTGACTCGCGTGTCTTGCTCTTCACCGTGCTGGTCTCCGTCGTCACAGTTTTTCTTTCCGGCCTGGTTCCCGCGTTCATGACCTCTGGCATCCATCTGGAGTCTTCACTCCGGGAAAGCAGTCGCAGTTCCGGCACTTCAAGCAAGACGCATCGCTTGCGCGGCATTCTTGTCACTGCGGAGTGCGGTCTCGCTATGCTCCTCCTTGTCGGCGCCGGACTCCTGATCCGCACATTCGTCGCATTGAACAGCGTCAACCCCGGCCTCGACCCGCACAATGTTCTTACCTTTGAACTTTCGCTTTCGAATTTCCATTACAAGGATCAACCCGCTCGTCTCGCCTTCTATGATCGGTTTCTCGAAAGACTCTCTGCGCTCCCGGGCGTGGAAGCCGCGGGCCTCGTAACGCGGCCTCCCTTCCTCGGATACAACGGCTGGGGCTTTGTCACATCGGAAAATCCAGAGCCTCCTCTGGATTCGCAACCCGACGCCAGCTATCAAGTAATCTCTCCGGACTATTTCAAAGTGATGCGTATTCCTCTTATACAAGGGCGATTTTTTCTTCCCTCGGATCGCAATGGTTCTGCGCCCGTCGCTATCGTCAATCAGACTCTCGCGCGGACCTATTGGCCTGGCCAGAATCCCATTGGCAAACAATTGAGCATGGATCCAAAAGTCTATCCTTGGGTAACCGTGGTCGGCTTGGTCGGCGACGTCCATCGCCAGGGACTCGACTCCGACTTCGCGCCCGAACTATTCTTTCCCTACCGACAATTACCTTGGATGAACAACCCACACTCCTTTGCAATTCGCACTTCCGGAAATCCACTGCTCTTGACGAACTCCGTCCGCCAGGCGGTCTCCGAGCTTGATCAGGACGCCGCCATCGACAGCCCTCTCACCATGGAACAAGTCATCCGCTTGAGATCGCTCACGAATCGCAGCTTCAACATGGTTCTTCTTGGCTCTCTAGCGGGAATCGCCCTCGTTCTAGCTGTCGTTGGGATTTTTGGAGTCATCTCCTATTCCGTCAGTCAGCGCACACCGGAAATCGGCCTTCGCATGGCCCTCGGCGCAAGTTCCCCGGATGTTTTGAAACTGATTCTCTCGCAAGGCCTTCGCATCGCTGGCGTTGGCGTATTGGCCGGCGTCCTCGCTTCCCTCATTTTCGCTCACGCCATGACCTCTCTCCTCTTCCGCGTCAGCGCCATCGATCCCGCCACTTTTGCCGCAGTTGGCCTGCTGCTGATGACCGTCATGCTCCTCGCCACCTATCTCCCCGCCCGCCGCGCAACCCGCGTCGACCCCGTCGTCGCCCTTCGCTATGAATAATTTCCTCAAATTTCATCAAACTTTTTCTCCCCTCCCCTCGTCTCTTACCTGTGGGATGGCAACACGGTTCCTGTGGCGTCCGCACAGGAGTACTGGTATCGTGCTGTGGACATCCCACAGGAGTGACAAATTATGATGCCTTCTGAACCGAAACTCGACCTTCTCCAGGGCACGCTTGACCTCATGGTTCTCCAAACCCTGGCTACCCTCGGCCCGCAACACGGCTACGGCATCGCTCGCCGCATCGAGCAGGTTAGCGGCGATGCCATTCTCCTGAATCAAGGCACGATTTACGCCTCGCTCGTCCGCCTTCAACAGCGAGGCTGGATCGCCGCCGAATGGGGAACGTCGGATAACAATCGCAAAGCCAAGTTCTACTCCATCACCAAGAGCGGCCGTAAACAGCTTTCGACTGACATGTCGTATTGGCAGCGACTCACCGGCGTCATCGGCCGAGTTCTCGCGATGCAAGACGAAGGAGAGAACTGATGACGTTCTCCTTCCGCGAATCCTTGCTCCGCCTTCACGCCTTCGCACGCAAAAAGCCGCTCGACCGCGATCTCGCCGAAGAACTGGCATCTCATCTTCAATTCGCGATCGAAGAAAATATTCAAAACGGAATGTCGCCGCAAGAAGCCGAGCGCCAGGCCCGCATCAGCTTTGGCGGTCCTCAACAATCAAAGGAAACACATCGCGAATCCCGCGGTCTTCCCTACCTCGACACGCTTCTCCGTGACATACGCTACACGCTGCGCACGCTTTGGCGCGACCGCGCTTTCGCCGCCATCGCCATCCTCATTCTTGGCCTCGGCATTGGCGCAAACATCGCCGTCTTCAGCATTGTCAACACGCTCTTGCTCCGCCCGCTGCCCTTCGCCAATTCCAACCAACTTGCCTGGCTAGATTCCAATCGCGGTGTCGGCGGCCTCTCCGCCATCACGTACACCATCGACGTCTACGACGAGTACGCGAAGCAAAACCGCTCCTTCGAGCAAGTCACGGCCTACATGCCCTTCTTCGGCAGCGGCGATTACTCGCTCACCGGCCGCGGCGAGCCCCTTGCTCTCACCGGCATCATGGTCGATTGGAATTTCTTCCAAACGCTTGGAATCAAACCAGAATACGGCCGCGCCTTTCTTCCCGGCGAAACCGCCAAAGGCGCGTACCACGTCATCATTCTCGACAACGCTTTCTGGCGCCAGCACTTCAACTCCGATCTCTCGATTCTCAATCAATCCGTTACTCTGAATCACGAGTCGTATACTGTCGTCGGAATTATGCCGCCCTCTTTCGATTTTGGCGCCGCCTTCGCTCCGGGCCAGCGCATGGAATTTTTTGTCCCCTATTTCTGGGATGACATCCGCCAGTGGGGAAACACTGTTTTCATCATTGGCCGTCTCAAACCAGGGGCCACCGTCCAAAGCGCGCAGAGCGAAGCCGATCTCTTGATGCCGCAAATGCGCGCGGCTCACAAGGACTGGTACAATGACTACCCCACGCGTGTCTCCAGCTTGAGCGCCCACGTCCGCGGCAAACTTCGCAGTTCCCTCATCGTTCTTTGGTCCGCCGTCGGACTTATTCTTCTCATCGTCTGCGTCAATCTCGCCAACCTTCTCTTCGCGCGCTCGGCTGCGCGCTCGAAAGAATTCGCCACGCGCACAGCACTCGGCGCGGGTCGTTCCCGCATCATCGCCCAACTGCTCACCGAGAGCGCAGTTCTTTCCACCGCCGGGGCGTTGCTTGGAATGGTTTTCGCTTATGGCATTGTTAGCTTCGTGGCTCGCCAAGCCACTCTGGCGCTTCCACTCCTCAGCTCCATGAAAATCGACGGCGCAACACTTCTTTGGGCGATTGCCATCACGGCTTTCGCCGCGCTGCTGTTCGGACTCGCTCCCGGAATCCTGATTGCTTCCGCGAATTTGCGCACGGGCCTGGCTAGCTCCAGCCGCGGTGCGACAGATGGCAAACACTTTCACGGACTTCGTTCGCTCCTGGTCATCAGCGAAGTCGCGCTCGCGTGCGTCCTCCTCGTCGGCGCCGGCCTCCTTCTTCGCAGCTTTCTCCGCGTCCTCGATGTAGACCTTGGTTTTCAACCCAGCCAGGCCGCGGCTCTCAAGATCAGCTACGACGACAACGGTGACCGCGCGCATCGCGTTCCGATTCTTCAGGAAATTTTGCGGCGCGTTCAGCGAATCCCCGGTGTCGAGGCCGCGGGAATTTCCGACATGCTTCCTCTCGGCCGCAATCGCAGTTGGGGATTTCAGGCCGTTGGCAGAGCTTATTCGCCAGATGATTTCACCGGCGCGTACGTTCGCATCGTCACGCCGGGCTACATCCCCGCGATGGGCATGCACTTGCGCGAAGGCCGCGATTTCTCGTGGACCGACGATCGCCCGGATACACAACAATCCGTCATCATTAACGAAGCCGCGGCAAAATTGCACTGGCCAGGCCAGGATCCTCTCGGCAAAGAGGTCGAAGGTTTCACGGAACGAGGCAAAACAGCCACCGTCATCGGCGTGATTTCCGATGTGCGCCAGAACAGTCTCGAAGACGCCTCCACGCCAGAAATGTTTCTTTCCTACGCGCAATCTGGCCCGGAAGGCTCCGAACTCATCGTCCGCACAAAGCTCCCTCCCGAAGTCCTCGGCCCCACCCTCGCTCGCACCATGCGCGAATACTCGCCCGATCAACCGGTCGGCGAATTTCGCCCTCTGCAACGCATTGTGGATTCTTCGACTTCGCCGCGCCGTTTTTTTGTTCTGCTCGTTGGATCGTTCGCCACCCTCGGTCTGATCCTCGCCGCCCTCGGCATCTATGGCGTCATCTCTTATATGGTCACGCGCCAGCGCCAGGAAATCGGCATTCGTATGGCTCTCGGTGCCAGCCGCGGCAACGTTGTTTTCGGTGTTGTCAACCGCACGCTGCGTCTCGCCTTCATCGGTATCGCTATCGGCGCCGTCGTTTCGTTCGTCGCCGGAAAATGGATCTCTTCCCTGCTTTTTCAAACAGAGCCCGGCGATCCCATGACATTTGTCGTCATGCTCGTCGTATTCGCGAGTGTCGCCCTGCTTGCCGGCTATCTTCCCGCGCAACGCGCTTCCCGCGTCGATCCGCTCGTCGCCCTGCGCTACGAGTGAGCCAATTAAGGAAACTAATCGATGGACATCGCTATTCCTCAAAATGAACACGCAAAATTAATGCGCAGAATTGTGATCGCCGTCGTCCTGTTGCTCGGCGTCGCGGTCGCGGCATATGCGCTGACTCGTCTCCGTCCTGCCGCCCCGAGCGTTGATGGCGCTTCTCTTTTCTCAGATACCGTCAAGCGCGGAGATCTCCTGCGCGCCGTTCACGGCGTCGGTACTCTTGTTCCGGAAGATATCCAATGGATTCCCGCCCTCAACACCGCCCGGGTCAGCAAAATCATTCTTCATCCCGGCGCAACCGTTAAGGCCGATTCCATCGTTCTTGAACTTAGCAATCCCGAGCTCGAGCGCGACACGCTCGACGCCGAATATCAGCTCAAGGCTGCTGAAGCCCAGTTCCAAAGCGTCAAAGCGCAAGTGGGCAGCGATATCCTTAACCAAAGAGCCGCAGCCGCTGCCGTGCGCAGCGAATACGAGCAGTCCAAAATCCAGCACGCCGTGGATGAAAAAATGCTCGAGCAGAGGCTCGGCGCCGAAGTCACGGCTCAGCTTTCAAAGGTAAAAGAAGACCAGCTCGCCATTCGTGCGCAACTCGAAGAAGCGCGTTCGAAAAACGCGGAAGACACCGCAGCCGCGAAAATCGCCGCCGAAAAATCCCACGTTGATCAGCAGCGTGCCTTGTACAACCTTCGCCGCAGCCAGCTCCAAGCGCTGCATGTCCGCGCCGGCATTAACGGCGTCTTGCAGCTCGTTCCAGTGGAGGTCGGGCAGAGCGTCGCGCCTGGAACAAATCTCGCGCGCGTCGCCGATCCGAAAAAGCTCAAGGCGCAAATCAAGATCGCTGAAACGCAAGCCAACGAACTTTCTCCCGGCATGAAGTCCACCATCGACACGCGTAACGGCATTGTTGCCGGTCGCGTTTCACGGATCGATCCGTCCGTTCAGAACGGCACAGTCACAGTTGATATTTCGATCGACGAAGCGCTTCCCAATGGCGCGCGCCCGGACTTGAGCGTCGACGGAACCATCGAGATCGAAAATCTCAAGAACATTCTCTACGTGGGCCGGCCCGCATTCGGTCAGCCGCAAACCACGGTCGGGCTGTTCAAGATGAACGAAGACGGTACGGAAGCGGTTCGCACTTCCGTAAAGCTCGGAAGATTTTCCGTTAGTTCTGTCGAAGTTTTGCAGGGCCTGAAGGAAGGCGATCGCGTGATTCTGTCCGACACGTCCGCTTTGAGCAGTTACGAACGGATTCGCTTGAAATAAATCTCGCAATACTTCTTACGAGGAAACTCATGGACCGTCAAAAAACTCAGCTCGTCAAAATGGAATGCGTCACGAAAATCTTCCGCACCGAAGATGTCGAAACGCACGCGCTGTCGAACATCGATCTCACGATCGACCGCGGCGACTACGTTTCCATCGCTGGTCCGTCCGGTTGCGGTAAGTCAACTCTACTTTCGTTGCTGGGCCTTCTCGATTCACCATCCAGTGGAAAATATTTCATGAACGGCAAGGACGTTTCGCAAATCACGCCCGCCGAACGCACGCGCATCCGCAACCGAGAAATCGGTTTTGTCTTTCAAGCGTTCAATTTGATCGGCGATCTCACGGTCTATGAAAACGTCGAACTCCCGCTCACATATCGCAACATGGGCGCGGCCGAGAGGAAAGAAAAAACTGAACATGCGCTGGAACGCGTCGGCATGTCGCACCGCAAGAAACATTTCCCCGCGCAACTCAGCGGCGGTCAGCAACAACGCGTCGCCGTTGCCCGCGCTCTCGGCGGAGACCCGCTGATTCTGATGGCGGACGAGCCGACCGGAAATCTCGACTCGCAAAATAGCGAAGCTGTCATGCAGCTTCTCGCCGACCTTCACCAGAACGGCGCCACCATCTGCCTCGTTACGCACGATCCGCGTTACTCGCGTTTCGCCGACCGTACCATTCATCTCTTCGACGGCAAAATCGTCGCCGAACCGGTGAGCGCTCTCGCTCCCGTCTGATTCCTGCTCGTCGCGCCGGAATTAGGGTGTGCCCGAAGGCGCGCCGGCAACCGTCCAGGAAAACGCCAGGAACGACGATGCAGTCAAATCAATCGCCGGTTCCACCGTTGAGAACGACTGTACGTTGTCCTGGTAAACCGCTCTGTTTCCGTTGAACTGTGCAAATACGTCCGCGCCGTTTGTTGGGCACGCCCGCATTCCGGTCAGCGAGCCCCTGGCGGAAATTGAGTTGGGTCCTTCCACTGCCGCGCCCTTCAGCACCGGTGTAGTGCCGTCGAGGGAGCCAACGATGTTCGCGACCTGGTGTTGCATGCAATGTGGAAACGTCGTGCCGTCTCCGACGATCAGTGATGTTCCCCACGCATTTGTTCCGAGCACGTTCGCGAGCCATCGCGATGCAAACGCTGCGTACGCATTGCTCGCCGTCAAGTTGTCGTATTCGGCTGCCATTACGACGAGGCCGCCGCCGTGCGACGTCGTGTCGTACGTCGCCCAGGGAAAACCAAAGCCGAAGGGATCTGTGCCCGCCTGCGCCACGGCTTTGTCCAGTTGTTTCTTTAAATCCGAAAGCAGCGCGGCTTGCGTCACCGCAAGCCCAGGCGGATTTCCGGCAAGACTAAATGCGCGGTAAAGCTCGAAATGCGCTAACCCGGTTACGTCGTAAAGATTTAACGTATCCGCCGCGTCATTCGGGCCAATGATGTAGGCATGCGCCCAGTTCGCTGCCGCTGTCAGATAGAAATTGGGGTCCGTGTGCGGAAGTCCGGCCGGCAGCGAGCCTGAGTGCAACGCGAAGTAAAGCTCCGTCGCTCCCCACTCGAGATCATCGCGCCACTCCGACTCCGGATAAAAGCTGAATGGAATTACCGTCAGCAAATTTCCGCTGGGAGTTGTATTGGCGAGATCAAAAATGTGCTCGGCGGAAAGCAGACATTGGTTTGCGTAAGCGACATCCGTGGATTTGAATACCACGAAACATTCTGCAAGCGCCGCCGCCATGCGCCCCGCAAGATTGGGGCTGATCTTGGCGTTTGCGCCTCCCGCTGTATTGATGAATACCGGCCGATGGCAGATGTAGCGATACTGCGCCGTGCAGTTCTGAAAGCCGTCGTCCGCTTGGGGCAGTCTCCAAATGTCATGGTCGCTGACGGTTTGAGCGTTTCCGTCTCCAATTCCCACCTGGTAATAAAATGTTTTGCTGTTGTCGTCCCACATTTTCTGCAGCCAGTCCGTGCCAAAGCGAGCTTCCGCGAGAAAATTGGACGTGCCCGAGCCCGCACCCATCTGATTCGGAAAATCGCGCACGCCTGCCAGCATCATTCCGACCGTGTAACTCTCCGTTTGCACAAACTTCAGATAGTCCCCTGCGTCCCACCAGCCTCCGGAGGCGTCAATCCTCGCCCCGGTCGGCGTCAAATCGCCGGAGAATCTTCCGTTTTTGTTTACGTTTGGAGTCAGGTAGACGTCCGCGGCTTGATCGTTGACGTGCCCCGCGGCCGTTCGAAGGGCTGTTGCGATAAAGTCGGCGCCATCCCTTTCGTTTTGATAGTAGTACAAACTGTTTGCCAGCGGCGTGGCATAAACGTTGGCCGCCGAATCGATCTGAAAACTGGGAGAATTCGCCGCGATCGGTCCGGTCACTCTTATCGTGTAAGTACCCGTACTCGACACGCCGTCGAAATCAAGCGCGTAAACGTTGGGAAAAGTTCCCCACGAACCGAGATTCGCGCCGATCGCCGCGGAAAACACGCTGGTTCCGCCGGAATTCACGACGCTGAATGTTGCGCCAGTCTCCGCGCCGGAGGACATCAGGTACGCGCGCTTTGTCGCGCCTAGCGGATACCCTACTTGATTCACGCGGACGAAAGCGCTTTGCGCTCTTGCCGGCGCGGCCGTTCCCAGAAAAGCCAGCACCCAGCAGAACGGGAGCGCCATCAAAAACAAGCCCCTGAATGGAAAGCGGCGGCAACGAACTGCGACTTTGCGTTCACTCATGAACTCCTCCTCGGAATAGGATTGCGGTCTTGTCCGGCGCTTTGGGTCGTGGCTGAGAGGTAGGACCACGCATTAAACCGGTTCAATGCTGGCCTTTTTGCGCCTCTGTAAAGGGTTTGTCAACAATTTTCTTTGCGACCTGGCTCTTCCGGAGCCGTTGGCCCTGCTTAGCATTTTTTCCACTTGACATACTTCCGTATTTCCGCGATTATCGAAATATGCGACGCCGCCCGGATCCGCTTTTGGTTACGCGTTCCGCTGACCGCTTTTCCGCCCTTGGCGCGGAACCCCGCCTGCAGATCATGCGCGCGCTTCTTGCTGCTCATCCCGGCGGGATGATTGCGGGCGAAGTTCAGGACGAACTGGACATTCCCGCGTCCACGCTTTCACATCACCTGGAAAAACTGAAACAAGTTGGACTTGTGAACGTGAAGCGCGAGGGGACTTTTCTTTGGTATTCCGCGAGTACGGACGCGCTACGCGAAGTGCTCGGATTTTTGTACGAGGAGTGCTGTACGCGGAGCAGTGCCGTGGCGCCGGAAGAAATTGTCCAGATTTCAAGGTGAGGAAATTATGAGCAAGGAAAATCTCCAGGAAGTCGTGAAACAAAAATATGGCAATGCCGCGAAGCAGGTTGCCGCGGGCGGCGTCGCAACGTGTGGCGGTGGCGGCGAATTGAGTTGTTGCGATCCCATTACGAGAGATTTGTACGACGGCGAACAAATTTCCGCACTGCCAAAAGAAGCGGTTGCAGCGTCGCTCGGCTGCGGCAATCCAACCGCCCTCGCGAAGTTGCAGCCCGGCGAAACGGTTCTCGATCTCGGGTCCGGTGGCGGCATTGACGTTTTGCTTTCCGCCAAACGCGTGGGCCCAACTGGAAAAGCTTATGGGCTCGATGTGACTGACGAAATGCTTTCACTCGCTCGCGCAAATCAGAAAAAAGCCGGCGTTGAAAACGTGGAATTTCTGAAAGGCACAATCGAAGACATTCCACTGCCGGACAATTCCGTTAATGTGATTATCTCCAACTGCGTCATCAATCTTTCCGGCGACAAGGATCGCGTGCTTCGTGAAACGTTTCGCGTTTTGAAGCCGAACGGACGGCTCGCAATTTCCGATGTCGTCGTGCGCGGCGAAGTTCCCGCCGACATTCGCAAGAGCGTCGAACTCTGGGTCGGCTGTGTCGCGGGCGCACTCGAGGAATTTGAATATCGTGACAAGCTTTTCAGCGCCGGCTTTCGAAACATCGACGTCGAGCCGACTCGCGTTTACAAAGTTGAAGAAGCACGCGATTTCCTTTCATCAGCCGGGCTCGACGTCGACAAAGTCGCACCGCTCATCGACGGAAAATTCATGAGCGCGTTCGTGCGAGCAACAAAGCCCGCGCCGCACGCGAATGTCGTCGGCCCCTCCTGCCGCGCGTGAGGGCCGGAAAAATGAAGACACCGTACAACGTCCTTTTCCTCTGCACCGGAAATTCCGCACGCTCGATTCTGGCCGAAGCCATTCTCAACCAGAAAGGAAAACCGAATTTCACTGCTTACAGCGCGGGAAGCCATCCGGCGGGTCGTGTAAATCCCGGGGCACTACAACTACTGGAAACAGCAAAACTTCCAACTGCGGGTTTACGTAGCAAAAGCTGGGACGAATTCGCAAAACCGGCTGCTCCGAAAATGGATTTTGTTTTCACCGTGTGCGACAACGCGGCAAACGAAGTTTGTCCCGTCTGGCCTGGCCAGCCGGTGACAGCACACTGGGGCATTCCCGATCCGGCGGCAGCGGCAGGCACGCCGGAGCAAATCGAGCGCGCATTTCGTGACGCTTTTGTAACTCTGGAGCGCCGCATCGACTTGTTTCTCAGCCTCCCGTTGTCGAGTCTCGACGAGCTCGCGTTGAAACAATCGGTCGATCAAATCGGCGAACAATGAAACACTTGGCCTGCGGCACACGGAATTTCTCGGCACGTTGTTTGTTCTTGCTGCCGTAGTCGGCTCCGGTCAGATCTTTTCTCTCCTCATTTCAGTTTGCAATATGCGGTGGCGATTCGCCCTGCGAGGCGTGCATTGGAAATCAGCAGATCCACGTTCGTTCTAAGCGTTTTTCCTTGGCTCAACTGCGCCACCTCTCGCAGCAGGAACGGGGTGGCCTGTTTTCCGCTGATTCCCTGCTTTTTCGCCGCAGCCAGCGCGGCTTCGATAAATTCTTCCTGTTCTTCCCCGGACAGCGCGCTCTCCGCCGGCGGCGGGTTCACAAAAAGGATTCCTCCCATTTGCGCTCCCTGCATCCCCCATTGCACGCTCATCATTATTGCTGCGTCCTCGGGCGTCCTGACGCTGTGCAATAGCGCCAGCCCGCTCTCGCGGCAATAAAACGCCGGAAATTCGCGGGTGGCAAAACCCACGACCGGTACGCCCAATGTCTCCAGCACTTCGAGCGTGCGCGGCAAATCTAGAATTGCTTTCGCTCCCGCACAGATTACCGCAACCTGCGTTCGCCCAAGTTCCGTCAAATCCGCCGAAACATCCATGCTGCTATCGCCGTCGCGATGCACTCCTCCGATTCCGCCGGTCGCAAATGTCCGGATGCCTGCCATTGCCGCGATCACCATGGTTCCGGCGACGGTCGTTGCTCCCATTCGCTTGCCCGCTGACACCGCCGCCAAATCCGCGCGGCTGACCTTTACAACCTCTTCCGCTGCCCCCAGCCGCTCAATTCCCGCGCCGTCCAATCCAACAATGATCCGGCCTTCCAGAATTCCTATCGTTGCAGGAACAGCGCCCGATCCCCGAACGGCCGCCTCCATCGCATGGGCGGTATCCACGTTTTGCGGCCGTGGCAGGCCATGCGCAATCACCGTGGACTCCAGCGCAACAATTGGCTTCCCTGCTGCCAGCGCGTCTCTCACCTCTTCTCGTATTTCCAGAACGTTCACCACTCAGAATTCCTCCGGCTTGATAATGATAGACTACGCGGCCCATGGTTTTTCGTGATGCTATCGTCGTTCTCGGCGACATCAATATAGATGTTCTCGGCGCCGTGGAGCGATGGCCCCAACCCGGCGACGATTGCCTTGCGCCGCACCTGGAGCTGCATGTGGGCGGCGTCGCCGCCAACTGCGCAATCGCACTTTCTCGTTGGGGGCTGCGGCCGCGGCTCGTCGGTTGTGTCGGTCAGGACGAATTTGGCAAATTCCTTCGCCGCTCTCTTCGCGCACATGGACTCGAAGTGCACTGGGTGCAAGACACGACGGCCGCCATGACCGGCCTCGTTTACATCAACGTGACACCGGATGGCCAGCGCACTTTCTTTGGCAGCCGCGGCGCCAACATGACCGTCCGCAAGCCGCAGCGTCCGCACGCGTTGTTTCATCGTGCCACGGCTCTCCATCTTGCCGGCTACAATTTTCTCACGCCCGTGATCGAAGCTACGGCGCGCTACCTCCACAAATCGCTTCGCGATCGCGGCGCCCTCGTTTCGCTCGACGTGGGCCCGGAGCCAAGCAGGCAGATTCCGCGAAAGATTTTGCGCGTCGCGCGCCAGGTCGATATTCTTTTTGCGAACGCGGCAGAATCGTTCGCTCTCACGAAAGAGCGTGATCCGCGAAGGGCGTTGCGCAGTCTGCAAAACGCGGGCGCAAAAGACGTCATTTTGAAGCTCGGCAAGGACGGTTGTTTGATCTTTGACGAAGGCGTGGTTAAGAAAGTTCCTGCTTTCTCTGTGAATGCCGTCGATTCTACCGGGGCCGGCGATGCCTTCGTCGCTGCATTTTTGCAGGCGCGCCTCCGCGAATGGCCTCATGCAGAAGCCGCCCTCGTTGCCAATGCCGCAGGGGCAGCCGCGACAAAGCTGATGGGCGCCGGAGAAAATACTCCTCGCCTCCGCGACGTCGTTCGTGTCTTGCGGTATCCGTTGGCGAGTCCGGAGTGGAACGCCGTCCGTAGCGACGTCCTTAAAAAGATGCGATCGCTGCAGCCGCACGAACGCAAGAAATAAATCTTCTCAGTGGAGAAAGTGGCGCATTCCGGTAAAGACCATCGCTAAGCCGAGGCGGTCGCATGTAGCGATGACGTCGTTGTCGCGGACAGAGCCGCCCGGCTGGATAAATGCTTTGGCGCCGGCTTTGGCGGCTTCTTCGACTCCGTCGGGAAACGGAAAAAATGCGTCGGAGGCGACGACGCTTCCTTCAAGCGAGGATTGCGCCTTCATCACAGCGATTTTGACGGAGTCGACGCGGCTCATCTGGCCCGCGCCGACGCCGAGCGTCGCGCCGTCTTTGGCGAAAACGATGGCGTTGGATTTCACGTGCTTGGAAACTTTCCAGGCGAATTTCATAGTGGACATTTCTTCGGCGGTCGGTTGGCGTTTGGTGACGATTTTAAGCTTGTCGTCTTCGAGTTCACCGAGGTCCGGCTGCTGAATGAGCATGCCGCCCTGAATGCGTTTCAGTTGCAGCTCGCGTTCCGGTTCAAGGCCGCGTGCGGGCAATTCCAGCAAGCGGAGATTTTTCTTTGCGGCCAGAATTTCTTTGGCTTTCGAGTCAAAGCCGGGTGCAGCGATGCACTCAACGAAAAGTTTGGCGACTTCTTCGGCGGTGGCTGCGTCGACAGGGCGATTGAAGGCAAGTACTCCGCCGAAGGCGGAAACGGGATCGCAAGCGAGCGCTTTGAGGTAGGCGTCGCACAATGTGGATTGTTCCGCAGTGCCACAGGGATTGTTGTGCTTGATGATGACGGCCGCAGGATTCTTGAATTCAGCGGCGAGGCTGCGCGCGGCTTCGAGGTCGACGAGATTGTTGTAGGACAGTTCTTTGCCCTGAAGCTGTTTGGCTGCGGCGAGCCCGTCCGGCGTTTTCCCCGCAGGAACGTAGAGCGCGGCGGACTGGTGCGGATTTTCTCCGTAGCGCAATTCCTGCCGGAGACGCAGCGCGAGATGCACGCGTTCGGGAAGAATTGGCTTTGCGGCGAACTCCACTTGATGGCCGCTGGCGGCGAGCCGTTCGAGTTCCATGGTGATAAGCCCGTCGTAGCGGGAAGTCGTCCCAAAAACTTTGCGAGCGAGTTCGAGGCGCGTGACGAGCGAAGTTTCACCGTTCTTTTCGAGTTCGGAGGCGACGCGGTCGTAGTCTGCGGGATCGCAAACAACGGTGACGCTTTCGAGATTTTTTGCGGCGGAACGGAGCATGGTAGGACCGCCGATGTCTATATTCTCGATGAGTTCTTCGGCAGTGAGTCCGTCTTTTGCCGCGGTGGCCTCAAAGGGGTAGAGATTGACGACGACGAGATCGATCGGCGCGATACCGTGTTCGGCGGCTTCCGCTCGATCTTCGGCGAGATTGCGGCGGTAGAGGAGTCCGCCGTGAATCTTTGGATGGAGCGTTTTGACGCGGCCGCCGAGCATTTCCGGCCAACCAGTAAGTTCGGAAACGTCTTTGACGGGAACGCCGGATTCGCGAAAGAGTTTGGCGGTGCCCCCGGTAGAAACAATTTCGATTTTGAGAGTGGCGAGACGTTTGGCGAAATCGAGAACGCCGGATTTGTCAAAAACGCTTATGAGTGCGCGTTGCACTGCGGCCATGCGGATCCTCCAAGAAATGAGAACGAACAGTGTAGCTGGAGATGAAAAAAGTGGCGAGTGGCGAACGGAATTGACGAAACGCGGCGTGCGGTTGCAGATTGGGAATAATGTGGGTACACCCGGGTGTTTTTGCAAAGAGTGCGCAAATGATTGAGAAGATTGAAGATCAGTTGTCGAGGGCGGCAAAGAGCGATGGAAAGAACAAAGAGCGGAAGCTTTTGGGCAATCAGGGTACACCCACCCCCCAGTGCAATTTGTATGAGTATCAAACGAAAGAAGTTGTTGGAGAAGCAGTCTGCATGATGTGAAGCCGCGATCGTGAAAGATTTATACACCTGGGCAGCAGCTGACCGGCCTCAATTGAAGAAAGTCGAAGGTTTTCGACGGAATTTTAAAACTGAGAGTTGCGAGCAAAACCGTTTTCTGCAGCGCCGCATCCTAACCACTGCCAGCCCCTTCAAAAAACATTAGGGGGCAAAATGATACTTATCACTGGAGCAACCGGAAACGTCGGAACGGAAGTCATCAAGAAACTGTCCGAAAGCAAACAACCCATTCGAGCATTCGTTCGCAGTCGCACGCGAGCGAGCCATATCGCGCAACCGGGAGTAGAGCTCGTGGAAGGTGATTTCGCGAAGCCGAAGACATTTGCGCGCGCGCTGGACGGAGTGGAATCAGTTTTCCTGCTGACGGCTTCGGCGGCGGAAGCGGAGCAACAGCAGTGCGATTTTGTGGATGCCGCGCAGAAGAGCAAAGTGAAACACATCGTGAAACTCTCGCAGCTTGGCGCTAGCTCGAACGCGCCTGGGAGGTTTCAGCGATACCACGGAGCGGTGGAACACTACATCACTAAATCGAAGATCCCGAGTACATTTCTGCGGCCAAATCTGTTCATGCAGGGGCTGTTGAATTTCCGACCGACGATTGCATCGCAGGGTGTGTTCTTCGCGCCGGTCTCGCACGCGCGGATCAGCGTCGTTGATGTTCGTGACATTGGCGCCGTGGCAGCCAAAACGCTCACGGAGCCGAAGCACGAAGGAAAAGTGTATGTCCTCACTGGTCCCGAGACCTTGACTCATGCGGAGATGGCGGAACAGCTCTCGCAGGCAGTGGGCAAGCCAATCAAGCATGTTGAGGTTTCTCCTGAAGTGATGAAGGAAGCTTTGCTGAAGAGCGGCGTGCCAGCCTGGCAGGCGGAAGGGGTTGTGGAAGACTACGAGGGCTACCGAAAGGGCGACGGGGAACAGGTCACCTCTGCGATCCAGGACATCACAGGCTATGAAGCGACTTACTTCGCGCAGTTCGCGCTGGATAACGCCGCGAGATTTTCTGGCAAAGCGGCGGGAAAGACATAACGGATAGGACGCAATCTGGCAAACAGTTCAAGCGGCACTGAGACACGGACAACAACAGCCAGAAAGGTGTCGACTCTCACGCGGCGGGCGCCAGGTCGTTGCTGCCTCAACAGTGCAGCAGGCAGGAGGCGCCTGCCACCGACTCCCGGCACCAAATGCCTGAAGACAACGATACTCGCTGCTTGTCACGAGTTCGTAGGCGTATACGTGGTGCGCGGGAATTTGACCACACAATTCAAAAATCAGAACTACGGAATGGCGGATCGGCAAAGGGATGCGTCTCCGTAGATTTGGATTCTTTACATACTGCGGCTACGCAATCATGGATTAGATAGCGGCGGCGCTGCTCTGAAAAGAAAATAAGTCGCGTGTTCTCAACTGTTGCGACGCATTGTTGACATTTAGTGAATTGGAAACTTGCATGCATCCATCTTTCCAGCCTGTGAGCGGGGTGTGCGCGGAGTCGGTGGGTAGCTGATTCCGGAACGGTCACCTATGGACTGCTACAAAATCTGGAAGTCAGTTTTTTGTGTTGGCTAACGCTTCGCAGGGAATTTCCAGAGTGTGAATTCGGTCAAGTCGGTCAAAGGGCCCGAGAAGTGGTGCAAGCCGCGCAGGAGGGTTGTGTCCGGAGACGGATGCAGCGCAGGGCAATGCGGAAATCCAGGAAAAAGAAAATTTACGGAATGGGGAAAAACACAATGAAAGTCAAGCTAACAAGCGTGTGGCTCGGATTGGGACTTGCCGCGATCGCATCGCTGGCACCAGTTAGTTTCGCGCAATATGCGCGAACCGATCTGGCGTCAAATCGACCGGGAACGACGCCTTCAACCGACGAGCAGCACTTGATCAATTCCTGGGGGCTGACGGCACTGCCGACGAGTCCTTTCTGGCTAGGCGACAACGGTTCGGGGTTTTCAACGCTGTATACCGGCGCGGGGCAGCAGCCCCCCCTGTTCGTGAGCGTGCCGCCCGCACCCAGCAGCGGCGCAAACGCCGTGGGCACACCAACGGGTACGGTCGGAAACATCAGCCCGAATGCGACAGATTTTGTGGTCACGGAAAATGGAAAGTCCGCGAAGTCACTTTTCATTTTTTCGACGCTGGACGGGACAATCAGCGCATGGAATCCGGGAGTGGATGGAGTGATTCCGGATCCAGCCACAAAGACGGCCAAGAGCCATACGACGATCATGGCCGACCGCTCAGGATTTGGAGCGACGTACACGGGCCTGGCGATCGCGTCGAACGACAAGGGAGAGTTTTTTCTTTACGCCACGGACGGCGGACCGAACCGCGCGGTGGACATATTTGACAGTAATTTTAATTTTGTGCGGTCGTTCGACGACCCGGCGATTCCCCGCGATTTTACGACGTACGGGATTCAAGCCATTAATGGGCAGCTTTGGGTGACGTTTACGCCGCTGAACAAAGCGCTCGGTGGATTTGTGGACGTGTTTTCGACGGATGGAACATTGCTGCGCCACAATGCGTTGCACGGGCCGCTCCATTCGCCGTGGGGAATTGCATTGGCACCGGCAGACTTCGGCCCGATGAGCGGGGCGATCTTGATCAGCAACAACACAAGAAAGGGGCAGATCCTTGCGTTCAATCCGGAGAGCGGGCAATTTCTTGGCGAGTTGCGGGACACAAACGGGAAGGCAATTGAAGTCGATAATATCTGGGCGTTGCAGTTCGGTCAGGACGGAGGACCGAACGGAACGCACAACCAGTTGTTCTTCACGGGTGGACCGAATGGATACGCAGACGGAATCTTTGGAATGATCACCTTCGGAAAATAAGGAAAATATCCCAAAAGAAAAATCGGAGCCGCCGCCTCGCGAAAAGCAGGCAGGCGGCTTTCGATTTTATTGATTTATTGAGGCAGAGCAGAAAGTTGCGGGTCCGGATTCCGAGTACCAGGGACCTGTCAGGTGAATGTTGGACACTAGATTACGTAAAAACCCGTATTGTTCAAATTTTGCGAAACAACTATACGTTTACGCGGTGCCTGAGGGGGCGGGTGGGCAGGACAACCCCTTGACCGTGTCCGACTGCGACACCGGACGCCCACCCGCTTCATTTTTTTCGCCCAGATTTGGTGCGCGACGAGCAACCGGGTCGGTCGAAAAGATACCTCAGGAATGCAGCGCGGCCCAGATTTTCGCGAGGTGGTGGTCGTCGTGCTCGGCCACGAAATAGAGATGATCGACCAGGCGAAGCGGTTGCTGGAGACGTGGGTGCAACAGCGTTTGAGAGAACACGGCGTGATCCAACGAGTCCAGTTTTGTTACCAGAGCCGTGCGAGCGATTCGAAATTCCTTGAGTAGTTCTGCGATGTTCTTAGCATTGTGATTTGCTTCGTGCGTTTTTCGGTTTTGCAGGTCGGCCGCAGTGAGCTGCGGCTTGGCTTCGATGAAGTCGTCGACGCGTGTGCTCCAGAGCGATTCCAGGTCCAGCAGATGGCCGACCTGTTCCTGAATGGTCCACTTTTCGTCGCGTCGCGCGACAAGGCGGTCCTGCGGGACGCCGTTCAACACTTCTTCTACACGGGCGGGTGTGCCGCGAAGCCGGACACGGAGATTGGGGTAGAGTTCGGCGGGAAAATCAAATTTGAATTTGCGTTCAAACCACTGGCCGGAGTCACGCACGCAGAGAGTTTAACCGGGGCCGGCGGTTGACTGCGAAAAACCCGGCGCGCGCACACGTGGGCTGGACGGACAAATTGGCCGCGTCAAAGCGAGACGCGCTAGCCTTCTCCGCCGCCTTCTTCGCCGGGTTCGATCCCGCAGGTGTGCCACTCTTCGTCTTCGGCATGTGCGACGCAGAACCAGCGCTCGCAGTTGTCGCAGAAAAATGTAGCGGCTTCGTTGCAGGGTTCATCCAGAGGTGAAACGGCTTCACAGGCAGTCTGGGTCTGTTCCTCTCGAAGCGGTTCCCGTGCCGGTTGAGGTTTCATGGAACGCCCTCTTGGCGCGGATTGTACGCCTTGCGATGGATTTGGGAAGAGGAAAAACCAAGAAAAGATGGTGACGTAAAGCGGCCGCTGAAGAGTGATGAGTTGCAACCGGCCGTCCGGCCGCGGGTTGAATTGGTTGGCTGGACGATTTGTCGGTGTGGGATGGGGTGTGTTAGGCTTTTGCTGCGAAAAAAGACCCGGCAAGGCGCCTCGCAAGTCCCAGCGTCGCGTACGTTCTCTTCCCCACGTTCACTTCTCATCCGGAAGGGAAAAGTCTATTTGCAGGCCAGGCCGGCAACTTCCCAAGGAAACGTAAGAACGACATGGCAGGACGACCCGCAGCCCAACAAACCGAACAAGCGCCCGTTGAGATTAAACTGGCTCACTCGCCCGACTCTGATGACGCATTCATGTTTTACGCGCTGGCTACTCACAAGCTATCGACGCCCGGTTACAAGTACACGCACATATTGAGCGACATTCAAACGCTAAACGAAGCGGCCTTGACCGAGACGTACGACGTTACGGCCGTGAGCTTTGCGGCGTATCCCTCGATTCGAGACAAGTACGTGCTGCTCGATTGCGGAGCGAGCTTCGGCGAAGGCTATGGGCCGATCGTGGTGTCAGCTAAGTCCATGAAGAAAGAAGACATTAAAGGCAAGCGCATTGGCGTGCCCGGGCTCAAGACAACCGCGTATTTGTCGTTGAAATTGTACGAGCCGGACTTTGAAGCGGTCGTGATGCCGTTCGACAAGATTCTCGATGCGGTGCAGAACGAATTGGTCGAAGCAGGGCTGCTGATTCATGAAGGCCAGCTGCTGTTTCCCCAATTGGGTTTGCACAAAGTGCTGGATTTGGGGGTTTGGTGGCAGGAGCTAACGGGATTGCCGCTGCCGCTGGGCGGAAACGCGGTCAGGAAGTCGCTGGGACCTGAGATGGGGCGGCTAATTGCGAAGACGATTCGCGAGAGCGTGGAATATGGATTGGAACACCGTGACGACGCGCTGAAGTATGCGATGCAGTTTGCGCGCGACATGGAGACGGAGCTGGCGGACCAGTTCGTCGGCATGTACGTAAATAAGTGGACGCTCGGCTACGGAGAAAAAGGAAGGACCGCCGTAGCGGAGCTGATCGAGCGTGGAACGAAGGCGGGACTGCTACCTGGTCCAGCGAAGGTAGAGTTCCTCACTCAGCAGTAAACACCTGTACCAAAAACTTCTAAAGGTTTCTCCCTCGCAGCCGATAAAGCTTGTGGGGAGCTGTCGACATGCCGGCAGTGGCGTCGCCCAGCGATGGCTGGGGAAGGGGTCGAACGAAGCAGGCACGCCGAGGATCCGTGTCGCTAGTCGGCTTAGTAAATTTGGCGGAGCGCTTGTTCAATCAAACGCAGAGCCATCCGAACGAGGACACGGGGCTGACGACAAAGGCTCCGAATGCTATTTCGGCGCAAACAACGCAGGCGAAACTGTCGGAGGAGTTTCGGCCTTCGGGCGGGAACGCGGCGAGTGAGGCGGGCCTGTTTCAGGTGAGCCAGGCGTCTGCGTTCACGACAGCCGCACGACGGCTGCGCCCGCGGCGACAGCAAATCCGGCGGCAGCACGGCCACCCGCAGCGTCTGCAAGTAGCGCGACAACCGGCGCCGCGCAGATTCAGACCGAACTGCAAAGTCTGAATGCGGCTTGATTTCGCTGGGCCTTAGTGCAGATGAATCGCGTCGGTCGACCGCGTCGCGCAGTTGATCAAGGATTTTAGCCCGGCAGCGTTTACAAGCCTGGTGAGTCAGTTGAAGGTGTTGGCGCAAGACACGGTGCAGCCGACGCCGGCCGCGGCGGCACCGGTGGCGAAATCGGCTGCCGCCTAAAATTCAAAGCCGAGAGAAAAACTTGGCGACCTCCTACATCGGACAGTGTTCAGATCATTTCCGCGCCAATTCCCTGAACAACTTTGCTGGTCGCGTGCGGGCGCTTGCGCCGGGCGGCGCTTCTTGACGGCGCGTTTTTAATCCCTTACTGTTTTTTCGCCACCATGAAAAACGCCCGCTTGGTTCGTTTGAGTAGTTCCCTGCTCGTATTGTCTTTTCCTTTCACAGCTTCCAGTTTGGGACAGAATGCCGTGGAGTACCGCGAACGCGCGGACACGGAGAAATCCTGGCCGAAGCAGGCGGTGCGCGCGGCGCATGGAATGGTTGCGACCGATGAAGAGCTAGGTTCGCGCGCGGGCGTGGAAATCTTGCAAAAAGGCGGCAACGCCGTGGACGCGGCAGTAGCGACGGCATTTGCTCTTGCCGTGGTGGAACCGGCGGCAGGAAATATTGGCGGCGGCGGATTCATGCTGGTGCGGCTCGCTAACGGCAAGACAACGTTCCTCGATTACCGTGAAGTGGCGCCGGGCCACGCAACGCGGGAAATGTATATCGGCGCCGACGGAAAGCTCGATCCGGAAGCTTCGACGATCGGTTATAAATCGGTCGCGGTCCCTGGAACTGTCGCAGGGCTGGAACTCGCGCTGAAAACACACGGCACGATGAAATTGGCAGACGTGCTGGCGCCTGCCATTCGATTTGCCGAACAAGGATTTCCAGTCAGCGCGAAACTCGCGAGGGAGTTTGCGGAGGAACGAAGAGACTTGCAGCGGTTTTCGATTTCGCGGCGCATTTTTTTGAAAGACGGAGCGATGTACCGCGAAGGCGAGACGCTGCAGCAACCGGAACTGGCCGCGACGCTGAAGCGCATCGCAAAGAACGGCGCGGCAGACTTTTATCGCGGCGAAACGGCGCGCATGATTGCGGATGACATGGCACGGCTGGGCGGGCTGATTACGATGGAAGATCTGGCCAGCTATCAGCCAAAGGTTCGCGAGGCTTTGCACGCACACTACGAACTGGACGGCCACAAGTGGGATGTACTGGCTGCGCCGCCACCAAGTTCGGGCGGGGTAGCGGTGATTGAGGCGCTGAACATGTTGGATGGCGTGCCGCTGAAGGGGTGGGACGACGCAGCTAGCGTGCACGTGATGGCGGAAGTGATGCGGCGCGTCTTTGCGGATCGCGCGGCGTATCTGGCGGATCCGGATTTCGCAAAGGTCCCTGTAGATGGATTGACGAGCCCGTGCTACGCAAGGGAAATTCGCGCGACGATCAATCCGGTGCAGGCGACTTCCAGCAAAGAGATTGGCGCGGGACAACCGCACGTCTGCGGAACAGAAGCCAGTATCGCGGTACCGCAGGAGATCAGCGCGAACGACGGGCCGCACACGACACATTTTTCCGTTGTGGATGCGGCGGGAAACGCGGTGGCGAGTACGTTCACGCTGAATGACAGCTACGGCGCGCACGTGACGTCCAGAGCGGGATTCTTGTTGAACGATGAGATGGACGACTTTACGACGCAACCCGGTGTGCCGAACGCGCTGTTCGGCTTGATTCAGTCCGATGCAAATGCGATTGCGCCGGGGCATCGGCCGCTGAGTTCGATGACGCCGACAATTCTGGTGCGTGACGGGAAATTGAGTTTTGTGACGGGATCACCGGGCGGGCCAAGAATTATTTCGGCGGTGTTATTGTCCATCGTCAATTGGATGCGGCTAGGAATGGAAGCGCAAGCGGCGATCAACGCGCCGCGATTCCATCATCAATGGTTTCCAGACCGCATCATGATGGAGAATCAAATTTCGCCGCAGGTGCAGAATGCGCTGACGGCGATGGGCCACACGACGCGAAGAATCGGCCATATCGGCCTTGTGAATGCCATCGGAATCGACGTTACAAATGGGGAACGTCTGGGTGCGGCGGACCCCCGCGACGAGGGTTCAGCCGTGGGATACTAAGGGCCTGCAACAACTAAGGACGACCGGGCTCGAGGCATGCAAAGAATCCTATCCACATATCTGTCCGTTTCGCGCAAATTGACGCCGGAGTTTCTCGCTCAGGTCGCGGAAAACGGCTTCACGGCTCTGGAAATATTTTGCTCGCGCGCGCATTTTGATTACGGCTCCAAACCGGATATCCAAGCGCTGAAGGGGATGCTGGAGCATCAGAAGCTGCAGTTGGTATCGCTTCATGCGCCTACGAGCAAAGATGCAAGCGCCATGCGCGAGAGCGGCATTCCGCTTTCGGTATGCGAAGTGGAGCGCGTGCGACGCATTGAAGCAATGGACGAGTTCAAGCGCGCCATTGACGTGGCAGAAGAACTTCCGTTTTCACGAATGGTGCTACACATGGGCGGTTCTCGCGAGACAGCCGACCCGCGGAAGCGTGATGCAGCGTTCAGCACACTGGAGCATCTGGTGCTGCATGCAAAGCACGTCGGCGTAACGCTTTGTGTAGAGAATACGCTGAGCGAACTGGGCCAGCCGGCGTATTTGCGCGCGTTTGTGGATGAAACGCGGCTGACGGATTTGCGTTTCAATTTCGACATCGGCCATGCTCATTTGAGCGACGGCGAAGAAGCAGAACGGATCGCAAAGGCAATTGAGCCGATGCGAGAACTGGTCGCGAGCGTCCACTTGCACGATAATCACGGCGAAAAAGACGAGCACTTGCCGCCCTATGACGGCTCCATCGACTGGCAGAATGCGATTTCTGTGCTGAATAGCGTGCCGGAGAAAAATTTGGCGATTGTGCTGGAGCTCAAAGAGAAAACCGGCGCCGATTCACCGGACATGGCGGAACAGCTTGCTGCGGCGCGGACGGCCATGGATAAATTTGAAAAGGCGTGGGGCTAGCCAGCCGAAGCGCGCCTTCAAATCCTAAGAGATGTGAATGAAGTTAAAAGGGCCGAGTGAAGACTCGGCCCTTTTTCATTGAACGAACATTTCGCGAATCGAGGCAGCTTCTACGAGCCCATGTAAGTTGCGTGGACGTAGGCGCCGGTGTGGATGTTGTAAACCAAATACCAGCCGGGATGATCGGGGTCGTCATAGACGGTGAAGTCGTCGCCACAATCCCAGCACCAATCGGCGGCTAGATTCCAATCCCAATCGGCAACCTGGAAATAGAAACCGCCGGGAAACCAGAAGCGGTGCCGATCGCGGTCAAAGCGCTCGACGCGATAGCGATACGACGCGCCGATATGTTCAAAGTGGCCGTGCTCGAAGGGACGCGACACGACGTAACGCCGGTCATTTGGTTTGTCGTGGCCGTACCAATGATCGTTGGTGACGTGCGGCACCGAATTGACGCGCTTGTCGTGGCGTTCTTCTTCGGGCCGCGCGTTTCGTTCACGCTGCGGCGGCGGTCCTTGCGGAATGCGGCCTTGGTTGGCGCGCGGGCCGTCCTTATGATCCTCGTGGCGTTCTTCCTTGCGGTCTTCCGGGCGCTGCGCGAAGGCGGGCACGGCGAGCAGGAATCCCAGGGTGATGGGCAGTGCGATACGGAGCTTCATCGTTTCCTCTCTCTGCTACCTAGAATCGGCGGAGCTCGCAAGGCGAGCCGGGAAAGTGAGCAACCGCTCTAAATGGTCAACTGAAATTGGGACGTGATTAAGTGCGGATTGGGGTACAGGTGGGCAAACAACGAATTGACTATTAATGTGACTATAGTCTATATTTTTGACCCTAAGGAGATTGCGCTGAACGAAGTCTCCATTTCCGAATTTAAGGCAAAGTGCCTGGCCCTGCTGGAGCAAGTCCGCAAGACGAAGCAGCCGCTGCGGGTTACACGCCACGGAAAGCCAGTGGCAGAAATCGTTCCAGCCACAGATAAGGTAGACCGCAAGGAATGGATCCGCTCCATGCAAGGATCCGGGAAGACCCTCGGAGACATCATTGCGCCTGCCGTCGATGAAGACGATTGGGAGGTACTGCGCGATTGAGGCTGCTTCTTGATACACATATCTGGTTTTGGCTGACGTCCGATATTTCTCGACTCGGGAGACGGGTACGCGCGGAGCTGAGCGACGAGAAGAACGAGCTGTGGATTTCACCGATCAGCACATGGGAGCTGCTAATGCTCAACGAAAAAGGTCGGTTGGAGCTGAGCGGCGATTCCGAGGAGTGGCTTGCGCGGGCAAAACAAGGCTTACAGGAAGCGACAATCACCCATGAAGTGGCCAACGCAGCAGCGCAGACTCCAATGCACCGCGACCCGGCGGACAGATTCCTCGTGGCGACGGCGCAAATGTTGAACATGACGCTGGTCACGGCGGACGAAAAGCTGCTCGGGCTGGGAAATATTCGGACGCTGGCGAATCGATAGCTAATAAAACTCAGAAACCGGCTGGGCGCTCGTTGGCGACAGCGAAGGCGCGTTCGAGGGCGATTCCTGCCGTGCAAAGAGTGCCTTCTTCGAAGAGGCGGCCGATTAGCGTCACGCCATGCGGCACGCGTCGTGGCGGATTGAATTTTGGCAGGGGGTTTGTGGGATCGGGCGCCCAGTCGCTGCGGGCTTCGGAAACGTTGACGAAGCCGGCGCGCAGCGTTAGGGATGGCTGGCCGGTGAAGTTGGTGATGGTGAGCATTTCGTCGCGGAGCGACGGCACGAGCAGAAGATCCACCTCAGAAAAGACGCGGGCCATTTCTTCGGCGACTTTGCGACGGAAGCGGTCGGTCTGCACGAAATCGACGGCGGAAAGAAATCGCGATTGGCGGAAAAGATTCGGCCACGCGTCCGGCACTTGCGCTTTGAGTTCACGCAAGCCGCCTTTGAGCGTGAGTTCTTCGAATGCGGCGGCGCCTTCGGCAAAAAGGATAAGTTGCAGCGAATCGTAGGGCCAATCGGGGAGCGAAACTTCAACCGGCGTCATACCGAGTTTCTTAACGGTTTCCAAAGCGGCGCGATCAACGTCGGTGGCGGGTGGTTCCTTCATCCATTGCGGGAAATAGCCGACGCGCAAATTCTTGATGGGCGCGTTTGCGTCGAAGTCGAGTTTGCTTGGGACGCTGGAGAGGTCCCCGGCGTCGGGACCGGAAATTGCGTGGAGAACAAGTATCGCGTCTTCGACTGAGCGCGTCATCGGGCCAAGTTTGTCGAGCGACCAGCAGAGGGTCATCGCGCCGGTGCGGGGAACGCGGCCAAACGTGGGGCGCAAACCGGTTAGACCACAGCGCATCGCGGGACTGACAATGCTGCCGCCCGTTTCGCTGCCGATGGAAAAACCGACAAGACCCGCTGCGGTCGCCGCACCGGGACCTGCGCTGGAGCCGGAAGCGCCTTCTTCCAGCAACCAAGGATTCATCGTTTGGCCGCCGAACCAGATGTCGTTCAGCGCCAGCGCGCCGAGGCTGAGTTTGGCAAGAAGCACGGCGCCAGCGTCATGGAGACGTTTGACGACGGCGGCATCGGCGGAAGGAACGCGATCGCGGAATGGCTCGGCGCCGTAGGTGGTGCGAATGCCGGCGGTGTCGAGCAAATCTTTTCCACCCCAGGGAATGCCATGGAGCGGGCCGCGATATTTTCCGGCGGCGATCTCCGCGTCGGCTTGTTTGGCTTGCGCGAGAGCCAGGTCTTTTGTGAGCGTGATGATGCAGCGGAGCTCGGGATCGAAGCGCTCGATTCGTTTCAAATAAATTTGGGCCAGACGTTCAGAGGTGAGTTTGCGCTGCTCGATCCAGCGGGACAACTTCGTGAGCGGCGCAAAAGCGATGTCGTCTTCCGTATCAGGGAGCGGGCCGGGATGGGTTTTGGAGCGAAGAAATGTTTCGTGCGCGGGACCGGCTTTGTGGCCGGGGAGGATCGGATTCCATTGCGAATAGGGCGCAACGGGCGACCCGATCGCAACTTTGCGCGGGCCGACGCGGAGTTCGTAGACCGATGCCAACGTCCTGCGCCAGCTTTCGGCAGCCATCGTCCGTTCATCGGGCCGCAATTCGAATTGAACGAGTTTCTCTGCTTCGACGAAGGTATTTGTCGAGACTTCCGGACCGAAAGCCGGGCCGCCACCAAATGCCGGCGGCGCGCCAGCCGGCGGCGTCGATGGCTGTTGCGATTGCGTGGGTGTTTGCTCAGTAGGAATGGCGGCCGCGCCAATAAGGCCGATCGAGGTGGTAGCTATGAAATCCCTGCGTGACTGCGATGAGTGCTTCATGTCGCCTCCGAAGTGCGACATTGTAACCCAGCCTCAGAGCACCTTCGCCAGCTGCGCTATGACTTCGTCTCCGTAGTCCGGATCTTTTATGGAGAACTGGCCCTTTTGGATGACGGGGTTAAAATTCAGAAAAAACTCGCATTCGTGCTCGCCTTCCCCAATGAATATTTTCGAGACCGTCCAATGGCCACGAGGCTTGTCGTTGAAGCCACCGTCGCTCGGCGCTTGAGATTGATGTTCTCCGAAAGTTACATAAGTAAAGGGCAACTCGGCAATGCGGGTGACTTTGGTTGGAAGTTTCTTAGCTTCCAAAGCAATCTTCAAATCGTTCAAGAGCACTTCACCTTCGGAGCCGTTTACCGCAGTGAATTTCCCCTTTCCGGACGTGACCCGGACATTTGGGATCGGATAGTCAGACGCTTTGGCGGGGCCGAGTTCAAATCGAAAACGCGCCGTTTTGCCTTGGGAGCGATATGTGCCAATCCAGACCGAAGTGTTGGGTTCCAATGCGGGTTCAATATCAAATCCAATTGAGTTTGTATCAGGAATATAGACTTCAGCGATCTCCCTTTTCTGCGCATGGCACCCAGCAAGCAGAACAAAGCCGCCAATGACAACCATCAATTTCTTTCGCATATGGCCAAGAATACTCTTCCTACAGAGCCGCGCCAATCGGTCGCTCGGGACATCTCTGGTAAAATGAATGTTTGAGATCTCCATGGAAAAGCCGACTATGACCACGATCGCGATTGAGCAGGCGGGAAAATACGACGGGCAGGAAGTGACGATCAAGGGCTGGCTCTACAATTTGCGCGAGTCCGGCAAGCTGATCTTTCCGATTTTTCGCGACGGAACTGGAATTATCCAGGGCGTCTGCGCGCTGAAAGAAAGCCCCGAAGCGTTTGAATCGCTGAAGGGGCTGACGCAGGAATCGAGCGTAATCGTGACGGGGAAAATCCGCGCGGAGCAACGCGCTCCCGGCGGATTCGAAATGGGCGTCAGCAAAATCCAAATTGTGCAAAAAGTGCCGGAGAGCACGCCGTTCCCGATTCAGCTCAAGGAGCATGGCGTCGATTTCCTGCTCGACCACCGGCATCTGTGGATGCGCACGCCGCGGCAAGCGGCGATTCTGCGCATTCGCGCGCAGGCGATTCGGTCAGCACGCGAATATATGGATTCGCAAGGCTATACGCTGACCGATGCACCGATGTTTACGCCGGCAGCTTGCGAAGGCACGTCCACACTTTTTGAAGTGAATTACATCGACGACCAGAAGGCGTATCTGACGCAAAGCGGCCAGCTTTATATCGAAGCGACGGCGATGGCGCTCGGCAAGGTGTACACGTTCGGGCCGACGTTCCGCGCGGAAAAATCCAAGACGCGCCGCCACCTGACCGAATTCTGGATGCTGGAGCCGGAAGCGGCCTACGCCGAACTGCCAGACGTGATGAACCTCGGCGAGGGCCTCGTCAGCGCGATCGTGCAAGGCGTCGTGAAGAACAAGTCGCGCGAACTCGAAACGCTCAAGCGCGACCTGACGAAGCTCGAAAACATCAAGCCTCCATTCCCGCGCATTTCGTACGAAGACGCGATCGACGTTCTGGCGAAAGCCGGCAACCCGGCCAAATTTGGCGACGATTTTGGCGGCGACGAAGAGACGCTAATCTCGAAAAACTTCGACAAGCCGGTAATGATCCACCGCTACCCAACGGCCATCAAGGCTTTTTACATGCAGCCGGACCCTGACCGGCCCGACCTGGCGCTGGCCTTCGACATGATCGCCCCGGAAGGCTATGGCGAGATCATCGGCGGCAGCCAGCGCATCCACGACTATGACCTGCTTGTTAAACGATTGAAGGAGCACAACTTACCGGAGGCATCGTTCCAGTGGTACCTTGACCTCCGACGGTACGGCAGCGTACCGCACGCCGGCTTTGGCCTGGGCCTGGAGCGCACCGTGGCCTGGATTTGCGGAACCGAGCACATTCGCGAGGTAATCCCCTTCCCGCGCATGATTTACCGGGTCTATCCTTAAGGCCGTAGCACGGTGTATCCTTAACGTTCCACGGAAGTTAGGAGTGGCGGGCTGGGAATTTGCCTTGGGCGCGGGTAGCGCTTCGGGTGACTTCGCAACGGGCCTTGCCGCCGAATCTGGAAAGTAAAATGTCTCAAAAAGTGCGAATCATTGGTGTGCCCATGGACCTGGGCCAGAGCCGCCGCGGTGTGGATATGGGGCCCTCGGCGCTGCGCGGCGCGGGGTTGCAGGCGGCGATTAAGAAGCTCGGGCATACCGTCGAAGACATCGGCAATCTCGAGGTCAAGCAGCCGGAAGAGATGCCGGTAGGCGAAAAGCGCGCGAAGTATTTGCAGGAAATCGCGGAGACGTGCCAGGACATTTCAAGAACGGTGGAGAAGTCGCTTACAGAAGGATTTTTACCCCTCGTGCTTGGCGGTGACCACTCCATCGCAGCCGGAGTCGCGGCCGGCGTGGCTGGACACTTTCGTAAGGACAAGAAAGAGATCGGTTACATCTGGCTCGATGCGCATGGCGACATGAACACGCCGGAGTCATCGCCATCGGGCAACGTGCACGGCATGCCCCTCGCGGCCATCATGGGTTATGGCGCGGACGAGCTCGTGAATTTGGGCGGGTTTAAGCCGAAAGCCGAGCCGGGCAACATTGTGATCGTCGGCGCGCGCGACCTCGATGCGCAAGAGCGCAAAATCGTGAAAAAATCCGGCATCCACGTTTTCACGATGCGCGACATTGACGAGCGCGGCATGCGCGACGTCATGAGCGAAGCGCTGAAATACGCCATGGACGACGCCGCGGGCGTCGCCGTCAGCCTGGACATGGATTTCGTCGACCCAACCGACGCGCCGGGAGTCGGCACGCCGGTTCGCGGCGGAGTCACCTACCGCGAAGCGCATCTCGCCATGGAAATGATTGCCGACACCGAATCGATGGCGTCACTCGAAGTCGTCGAGATCAATCCAATTCTCGACGAACACAATCGCACCGCCCTGCTCGGTGTCGAGCTCGTTCTCTCTGCCCTCGGCCAGAAGATTCTTTAGCGTTCACTCTTCACGCTTTGCTGAAGTACAATCCGTTGTACAGCAGGCAGCGTCTTGAAGTGCTTCCGCATCTGAAGGCGTTTAAGCCGGCTTCCAGCCCGTATCGGTCCTTATTTCCGTCGAGGAGAAGAGGGCACTTTTCATGAACAAGCTCGTTTCCCGCCTGATGGCGTTCTTAATGGCACTTCTACTTTTGCCGTTGCCGAGTCTGGCGACTTGCGGCGGCGGAGGCGGCGGGGGCATGGGAGGGATGCGTGGGCCAGGTGGTGGTGGCGGCGGAGACGCACAGGTATACCAAGTGCCCTGGAAGGTCGTGAAGCCGGAAGAAGCATTGCCCGCCGGCAGCCTTGCACTCTATTGGTTCCCTTCGTCCGTGGACGAATTCAAGAATTCCAGTTTGCGCAATTCGCGATCGCTCTCGCTGCTCGCCGCGCAGTGCGTGAACATGATCGTTTCCGACACGCAGGCGCCGACGATGCAAAAACTTGTCGGCGAAGAAAAGTTGCCCGTGGCGGTGCTCGCTAGCAGCGACGGAACGGCAATCGGGAAAGCGCAGAACGTCAAAGGCTTCCTCAAAGTCGACCAGGTGGAGAAACTGGTTGAATCCGAGATGAAGCAGCGCGAAGAAGCCATCAAGCAACAGATGAAGGACGGCAAGGAGAAAGCAAAAGCCGGCGACAAAGAAGGAGCAATTCCACTTTTCAAATCCGTGATGGAGCAGAAGTGCCTCTTTCCCGGCAAAGCCAAGGACGCCGCAAAGGAATTGAAGAAGCTCGGCGTGGAAGTGGGCCAAGTCTTCGACGCGCCCGTGATGGACCGCGCACAAAGTGCAAAAATCGAAGCCGTGATGAAGCGCGGCCTGCATGCGGAGATGGACGAGAAGTACGAAGCGGCCGAGAAGCTCTACTCGCAGGCTCGTGCGATGGACGCGGCCGATCCTGCTCCGCTCCGTTACCTGGGCGAGCTCTATCGCCATCATCTCGGCGATTGGGACAAGGCGCGCACAACGTTCGACGCAATTCTTGCGATGCCGGCTGATCCTCTCTCCCGCGCAGTCGCAATGCACGGCCTTGGAAAAATGACGATCCACGAGGGCGATTTCCAAAAAGGCCTGCACCTGATGGAAGCTTCGGTCAAGGAATATCCTCTCGCGCTCGCGTACCGCAATCTCGCGGTCTATTGGAACTCCGAAGGCGACAAGACGAAAGCGGACGAGTACACGCGCGAAGCGACCAAGATCGACCCGACCGATCCCTACAACCTGATTTTTGCCGCGGCCTTTCTTGCGGGCAACGGGCATGGCGACGAAGCGTTGAAAATTGCCAAGGATAACGAAGCTCTCCTGCCAGCCTCGTACAATTTGGCCGCGATCTACGCGCAAGTCGGTCAAAAACAAAAAGCGCTCGACCTCCTGAAGCGCCATTTTTTCCAGTACGAACGCTACGAAGCCGTCCGCACAAAAGAAATGATGGAAGCTCGCGTGGACGAGGTTTTCGCGAGCCTGCGCGAGGATAAAGACTTCCTCGCGCTCACCAGCGGCGCCGACGGCAGGCTGCCGATGCCGAAAACGGCAACCGGCACCCCATCAATGAACTGAACTTGTCCACCCAGACAGGCACAGTTCGTCTTGGAAACAAGCCGCGGATACCCGCTTCTGACGCAATGGCTTTTCTGGAAAAATACTCTTGGTGACTCCTGAAAAGAAAATCCTGCGCGTAGGCGTGCTGTTCGGTGGACGAAGCGGCGAACACGAAGTCTCGCTGGCTTCGGCTGCATCGGTGATTCGCGGTCTCGACCCTGACAAATATGAAGCCGTGCCAATCGGCATTTCGAAAGAAGGCCACTGGCTGATCGGCGGCGCGGCGCAGAAAATGTTGCCGGAAGTATTGAAGGCTGGCCAACGCGTGGTCATGTCCGCGGACCCAACCGATGCCGCGATTATTCCGCTCGACCGTGGCGTCAGCGGCCAGCGCATCGACGTCGTCTTTCCCGTCATGCACGGGACGTACGGCGAAGACGGCACGATTCAGGGATTGCTTGACCTTGCGAGCCTGCCATTTGTCGGCGCAGGCGTTCTTGGCTCGGCCATCGGCATGGATAAGGACGTTTCGAAGCGCCTGCTGCAAGCCGCGAAGATTCCCGTGGTGCCCTGGATTACCGTCTATCGCACGGACTGGGAACGCGATCCGAAAGCGATTCAGAAGGAAATCGAGAAAAAATTCAAATACCCGGTTTTTGTGAAGCCGGCCGCGCTTGGTTCATCCGTCGGCATGAGCAAAGTTCATTCCCGCGCTGAACTCGCCCCGGCGCTGAATCTTGCCTCGGAATTCGCGACGAAGATACTTGTCGAAAAATCGGTCAACGCTCGCGAGATTGAAGTCTCCGTTCTGGGCAATCACGATCCAAAGGCTTCCGTTCCCGGCGAAATCGTGCCGCACCGCGAATTCTACGATTACACCGCGAAGTATCTGGAAGAAGGCACCCAGCTTCTGATTCCGGCAAAACTCGAAACGTCACAGGTCAAGAAAATCCAGAAGTACGCCATCAGCGCATTCCGCACGCTCGAACTCTCCGGAATGGCGCGCGTCGACTTCTTCCTTGAGAAAAAAGGCGGCAAGCTCTATTTGAACGAAGTGAATACGATTCCCGGTTTCACCTCCATCAGCATGTATCCCAAACTTTGGGAAGCGAGCGGTATTCCCTTTCGCGAACTGATCGACAAGCTGATCGAACTCGCGATGGAAATTCACAGCGAAAAAGCCCGCACAAAATATCAGATTGAACTGCCCGCAGGCGCTGGCGGCGCGCTCGACGCATAGTGCCCACGTGAATTGAGATGATTCACCGGCGGCGCTAACTTCATTACTTCTCATCGGGAAACTTTGTTACGCTTTTCGGTGTCTAACCGGGAAGCTGGAGACTTCAGATGACATTGCTCGACCCGCCTGCCGAGCCGCAGGGCAGATCAAAGGCCGGAAAATTTACGCTGATCGCGGTAGTCCTGGCCGCCGTCATCGGCGGCTGGTTTCTGTTCCGCTACTATCCTGAGAAGCGTGCCGTGAATCACTTCTTTGATGCGCTCGTCGCCGGCGACACCAATCGCGCGTACCAGATCTGGAAGCCGAGTCCAAGTTACCGCATTGGGGATTTTCTGGCCGACTGGGGGCCCGAAGGATATTACGGTCCTGTGAAAAGTTACGAAGTCATGCGCGCCACCATGCCGAAGAATTCAAACGGCGTGGTCGTCAGTGTCGCGGTTAGCCCTTTCTCGCCGATGCCGGGAATGAACGACCAGGAAAAAAGCCGACGCACCAAAGTGATTCCGGTTTTTGTCGATGCGGATTCGAAGGCGTTGAGTTTTTCACCGACCACGCCGGAAGAATAGCGCGACGTTCAGGGTGCGAGATCGTCTAGCGCGTGCGCTAATTCTTGCGGACTGACGCTTGCTGTTCCCAATTTTCCAACTACAACGCCGGCCGCTGTATTGGCCAACACTGCCGCATCCGCCAACGACGCGCCTGCCGCGACGACGGCCGCCAGCACGCTCAACACCGTGTCACCCGCGCCGGTAACATCGAATACTTGCCGGCCCGTTGCTCCGCGCTCTATTCCCGATTGGCCAACGCGCGCATAGGTCACTTCAAAACTTGTCGCGGGAATCGTCAGATGCTTCGGCGAAGCCTCTTCAAAGACGCTCAATCCTTTTTCGCCACGCGTGATCACCACGGCGCTGCAGCCGAAATGCGCGAGCAATGCGCGGCCCGCTTCTTCGACGGATTTCTCGTCACCCAACGCGCGCGTCACGAAAAAACCGGCTTCTTTGGCATTGCATACAATCGCCTGCGCGCCGCGATACGCATACAGGCGCGAGGTTTTAGGCTTCACAAACACCGGCACCTTCAGTTTGTGGCACGCGCCCAAAACGCGGTCAGCCAATTCGTCGTTGACGAGGCCTTTGTCGTAATCGGAAAGCACCAATGCATCAAGCTTCTTCGCCGCCGTAAAAAGGCCTCGCAGCAGTTTTTCTTCTGTCAACTTCGAAAGCGGTTCGCGCCGTTCATGATCGATCCGAACGATCTGCTGGTGTCGCGCAATGACTCGCGTCTTCACTGTCGTCACGCGCGAAGTGTCGGCAAGCACGCCTTTGTCGCCAATGTGTGATGCACGCAGACATGCGCGCAAGGCAACTCCCGGTTCATCATCGCTTTTGCCACACGCGCCGACCACGCCGAACATTTCCACGTGCGCGCCAAGCGCCGCCATATTCACCGCAACATTTCCCGCCCCGCCCAGACACTCGCTCTGCTCGACGAAATCCACCACCGGCACGGCCGCTTCTGGCGACAACCGCGACGCAGTTCCCCACAGATAGCGGTCCAGCATCAGGTCGCCGAGCACACCAATGCGCTTGCCAGCGATGCGCGGAATTAGCCGCTTAAGATTTGCGATAGAGGAAGGAATTGGCCGGGCCATGGCACGCAGCCGCGCGAAGTCATTCAGGCGCGATTTGCGCCTCCTCGGCAAGCATCACGGGAATATCGTCGCGAATCGGATAGACGCGCCGGCACGATTCGCACTTCAAACCGCTTTTGTCCGATTGCAGACGGACGCGCGCTTTGCATACCGGGCAACGCAGAATGTCGAGCAGCTCTTGTGGAATGGCCATGGATCTCTCGAAAGAAATATCGCCAGCTGCTTCGAATGTAGCAGACGCGTCCTTCACCGGCAACCCGCACCGGCAACCGGCGTCAGAGTCCTTTTGCCTGGCGGAACTCACGCACTACAGCACGAACGTCTCGCTGGCCGGCATCCACGGCCGCATTCATCCCGCGCATCTCTTCGGCAGAAATCTTCCCCGCAAGGTCGGCAAGAGCAGCGCGCAATGCGGGATTTTCTTCCAATGCTTTGCGGCACACGATCGGTACTGCGTCATAGGGCGGAAAATAGTGCCGGTCATCACGCAAGGGAACGAGATGCAGCGAAGCGATGAGGCCATCGGTCGAATTGCCGGCCACAATGTCGGCTTGATGCTGCGTCAACGCGCGATAAAGAAGCCCAAGATCCATCACCCGCGGCGTCTCCGCGAATTTCAGCCCGTAAGTCTTGCTCCAGCCGTGGTAACCATCAGGACGCTCCAGGAATTCGTAGCCAACAGCGGCGTGCCACCTCGGCGCGATCGGCCCAAGATCTGACATATTCTTCAGACGCAATCGCTCCGCATCGTCCGACCGGACCACCATCGCAAACGTATTTTCGAAACCAAGCGGTTCGGTGACTTCCAGTCCGAAGCGCTGCGCATACTGTTGCTTCACCCGCTCGTACGTCGTCTGAGCATCGCCTTTGGGCGATTCTCCCAGCACTGCCGTCAGCGCCGTTCCCGTGTATTCCACGTACAAGTCCAAATCCCCGGCGAGCATCGCTTTATGAATTAGAAGCGTCCCGCCTAGATTCGTCTTCCGTTCGACTGGCATGCCCGTCCGTTGCTCGATGTGCTGCGCCAGCAGTTCCGCCAGCACCACTTGTTCCGTAAAAAATTTCGAGCCGATAACCAGCTTTTTCTTTGGCCCTTTCTTACAAGCCGACAAAACTCCTGCGGCAACAACGAGCGAAATCATCACGGCAATCCATCGCCGCACGCTAAACCACCTTCAACTTTCGTTCGAGCAAGCCGAGCGCCCCATCCGCCGCCAGCGCCAGCAACGCCGCGGGAATCGCTCCGGCAAGAATCACCGCATCATTCACCATCGCCACACCGCGAAAAATAAATGTTCCCAGCCCGCCCGCGCCGATCGCCGCCGCAATCGTTGCGACGCCAATGGTAATAACTGTCGCCGTTCGAACGCCCGCCAGCACAACGCTCAGTCCCAGCGGAAATCTGACCCTCATCAGAACCTGTGTTTCCGTCATGCCCATCGCTTCCGCCGCTTCCAGCACCGCCGGATCAAGGTTCGTAAGTCCCACAACCGTATTCCTCAAAATTGGCAGCAGCGCATATAGGACGAGAGCGACGATCGCCGTGCGTGTGCCGATTCCGCCAAGAAGCGGCAACGGAATCAGGAATCCAAATAGCGCCAGGCTCGGTATCGTCTGCAGCACCGAAGCAAATCCGAGAGCCATTGCCCGCAGCCGCGCGCGCTTTACAAGAATCATTCCGAGCGGCACGCCGATCGCAATCGCGATGGCCATGGATACGACGACCAGAAACAAGTGAGCCATTGTCGCCTCTAAAATCTCCGCGCGATGACTCGAAAAAAAGTCCAATAGATTCATGCCCGCGCCTCATTCGGCATCGCAAACGAGTTTGCAAACGCACGTACCTCGGCGTGGTCCACTCGCAAAAACTCGGAGGGCGGAGCATTGGCGACGATTCTCCCGCCAGCCAGCATCACAATTCTCGAACCTACCCGCATCGCCTCGCGCAAATCGTGCGTCACAAATAAAATTGTCTTCCCAAGCCGCCGGGCCAAATCCGCAAATTCATTCTGCAATTCCGCGCGCGTGACGGGGTCCAGTGCTCCGAACGGCTCGTCCATTAACAAAATCTCAGGATCCGCCGCCAGTGCCCGCGCCACGCCCACTCGTTGTCTCTGTCCACCGGAAAGCTCGCGCGGTTTGCGCCCCCCAAATTCGCCCAGCTCCAGCCCTACAAGCTGCATCATTTCCGCGATGCGCGCTTCAATTCGATCGCGTCCCCACCCTTCCAGCCCCGGCACCAGTCCGATGTTTTCGGCGACCGTATAGTGTGGAAATAGCCCGCCCTCCTGAATCACGTATCCGATTCCGCGTCGCAATCGAATCGGATCCACCAGGTCGGTCGGCTGTCCATTTACATAAATTTCGCCGGCGCTTGGCTTCAATAATCGATTTACTAGCTTGAGTAAAGTCGTTTTCCCGCTCCCGCTTCGGCCCAGAAGTACAACCGTCTCGCCTCGCCGTATTTCCAATGTAATGTCGGAAAGGATTGGCGTCGCGGTGTGATTAGGCGCACAGTATTTAACCGCATGAAACCCGACAGTAATCTCGCTGTGGTCTACTGCTTTCGCATTCATTTCGATTGACACCCTGGCAACGGAGAGTCACCATCGTAGCGTAGGTAAGCCCTCTCGGCGTCTGATTTTCCGACGCATCTTTCTCGCGTCTTCAGCATCCAACCCGGAGGGGTAAAACTATGGCAGCGCCCGCCGCAGTTCGCATCCGTCACGATCTTCAAACCCGGCTGGTCCGTTCGCGCGCTCGTACGGACGAAATTTTTTCGCTCATCCGCGAAGAAGCCCTGTACGACCGCCCCATCGCCGAACGACATCGCTTGATTTTTTATCTCGGCCACGTCGAAGCCTTCGACTGGAATCTTCTGGGCCGCCGCGCTTTCGGTTTACGCTCTTTCCGGCCTGCCTTCGATCAATTATTCGCGTTCGGCATTGATCCTGTGGGTGGCGGCCTTCCGACCGACGGCCCGCTCGACTGGCCCACGCGCCGCGAAATCGATCTCTACAATCAGCGCATTCGCGAAGAATTGGACACCGCTATCGACGCCGCGCTCGAGCACCCTGCTGAAGGGCATCCCCATCTTTTGGAGATGCTCGAAACTGCTATTGAACATCGCCTTATGCACGCGGAAACGCTTGCGTACTTGCTCCACCGCGTTCCCTACGACAGCAAAGTCGCAAAGTCCGTAACGCTTCGCACGCACGGCAGGCCGCTCAAACCGGACCTCGTTGAAATCCCGGAAGGCGAAGCCACTCTCGGCCTTAGCAAAGCGAACAACGAAACATTTGGCTGGGACAACGAGCGCAGTGAGTGCGTTGTCAGTGTTCCAACTTTTGCCATCGAGCGCCACAGCGTCACCAACGCCGATTTCTTGCGCTTCGTCCAGGCCGGAGGCTATCAGCATCGCTCGCTTTGGACCGATGATGGTTGGGCCTGGAAAGAATCTTCGAGCATTGAGCATCCCGTCTTCTGGATTCGCAATGGCAACATGTGGATGGCGCGCACCATGTTCGAGGAAATTCGCCTCCCGCTCGATTGGCCGGTTTACGTCAGCCACGCCGAAGCGACCGCGTACGCCAACTGGCTCGGCCGCCGCCTGCCCAACGAAGAACAATTTCACCGCGCGGCCTACGGCAGCCCTAATCACGCGGCCGAGCTTCAATATCCATGGGGCAACGACGAGCCCTTGGCCAAACATGGCAACTTCGATTTCGCGAATTGGGATCCCGTTCCCGTCGGTTCACATCCCGCGGGCGCAAGCGCCTTCGGCGTACACGACCTGGTCGGCAACGGATGGGAATGGACACGCACCATCTTCGGTCCGCTCCCCGGCTTTTCCGCGATGCCGTTTTATCCCGGCTACTCTGCGAATTTCTTTGACGGCCAACACTTCGTCATGAAGGGCGGCTCGCCGCGCACCGCCGCGTGCATGCTTCGCCGCTCCTTTCGCAACTGGTTCCAGCCACACTATCCGTACATTTACGCAACTTTCCGTTGCGTCGAGGATTGACGGAGCCTAGCCCCGGGAGCAAAGATGCCGACTCAACCCCTTCTGAAGCCGGTGGTGTCGCCGCTGTCTGCGGAGTTTGCAGACGACGTGCGCACAGGCCTCACCAAATCCGGCCAGCGCGAAGTTCTTTCCAAATATCTTTACGACGAGGTGGGATCCGCGCTCTTCGAAGCCATCTGCCTTTTGCCGGAGTACGGCCTTACGCGCGCTGACGCGCGCTTGCTCCGCCGCTACGCCGGCGAAATCGTCGCGCGCATTCCTCTTCCCGCGCATATCGCCGAACTCGGCAGCGGCAGCGGCAAGAAAACTCGCTGGATTCTCGAAGCGGTTGCGCGCCGCCAGCCCACTTTCTATTACCCAATCGAAATTTCCCCCGCCGCGCTCGCCGCTTGCGAAAAAGAACTTGGCCAGATCGACCTCGTCCACATCGTCGGTTTCGAAAAGCCTTACCTCGAAGGCTTGCAATCAGTGGCCAATCGCCGCGAACCGGGCGATTCCGTCTGCGTTCTTTTTCTGGGCAGCACCATTGGCAATTTCGATCGCCCCGCCGCCGACGATTTTCTGCGGCAGGTCCGCTCTATTCTCGCGCCGGGCGATTCCCTGCTCATCGGCACCGATCTCGAGAAAGATATCGCCACACAGTTGCTCGCGTACGACGACCCCGCTGGCGTCACCGCTGCATTCAACATGAACGTCCTCGCTCGCATCAATCGCGAACTCGGCGCCGATTTTAATCTCAAGGAATTCGCTCATGAAGCCCGCTGGAACGCGGAAGAACGCCGCATCGAAATGCATCTTTGCTCGCTGCGCCGCCAACGAGTCAACATTCCGGGCGCCAATCTGCGCATCGGCATCGAATCCGGCGAAACCATCTGGACGGAAAGTTCTCACAAATACGCCGCGTCCGAGCCAGCCGCGATGGCAGCCCGCACTGGCTTCCATTGTGAAGCGCAATGGATCGATGAAGAGTGGCCCTTCGCGCAAAATCTGTGGATCGTGGAATAAAATCAGAGCGACTCGATCCGCCAAACCAGTGGCACAGACTTCAGTCTGTGAGCTTCGGGTGGGGCACGCTTGACGACCTCGCGCATCCTTTAAAACGACTCAATTCGCCAAACCATCTGCGCCGAAAATACTTTTTCTGTACTCATCTTCCACCGCGCCAATATCTGCGACCCCTGATATACGCGCTCGAATCCGCCTTCCGATTCCGAAACTGTCTCAATCGGCGCAATCCAGTAATCCTGCGTTCCCGGCGCATGCAGCGTAATCCGCACACGTTGCCATTCGTCTTCCATGCGCAGGATCGGCCCAGGCAATATTCCACTCATGCGCAACGGCCGTGGCCCATCCGCCGTTTCAAAAAAACGGTCCGCGTCGTTCGGAGCCAACAAATTAATCACAGATTCAATTCCAATCATCACCGCCCGCTCCAGCGGCTCCTTCAACTTAATCCCAATCTCGCACGCCACCTCGCAGCCGTTCGGCGCCGGCCCAAGCGAAAATCGTTTCGTCAGCGAAAATGGCACGTCGCCGTCTTTCGTAGGCAACATCGCTTCCCGCACGATTTCCGCTTCCTGCGGCCCGGAGCTTTTCACCGCGTACTCGCCCGACGCAAATCCCGCGTCCTCCTGCAATTGCAGCGATTCATACTCTTCGTGCGTTCGCTTTGGCGAAAAGATGAGCGCGCGAAATGCATTCCGCGCCCACCGGTCATACCGCAAATATTTTTCTAACCCCTGCTCTTTCACTCGCGTCTGTTCGTGAATGGACGCCACCACTCCGCTCACTGAATTCGTCGCGTCCGCGAGCCGCGCGTGATAAGCCTCCGGCCGTCGCTGCATTGAATTGACCAACGCCGTCGCCGCCGGGCGAAAGTCCACCAACGGCAGCGTCGCTCCATCCGACGGCTTCAACAACACCTGGCATTCCGGCGAAGTAAACAACAGTTCATTCGCGCCGTCCGCGTCGTAGTCAAGCATCTCCACTCGCGATGGCAACCCGCCCGGCACTTGCCGGTCCGCCATCCATTCCGCACGAATCAAATTTTTCCAGAGCGCTGTGCGCAAGTGCGGCGCATACAGTCCTCCAAACACGCCATGCCAGTACGCGTCGTTGCACTGCCCTCGCATCAACAAATCTCGCGCTTCCGCCAGCTCTTGTGTCTGCTTGCTCGCAATTTTTCGTACTGGCATTGCCGCCACGCGGGTCGCCGTCCGCAACATCTTCTTGTGCAGCAGATTCGCCTCGGCGTACTTCCGAAAAAATCCTCGCCACGATCCCCCACGCAAAAACCCTGCCACTTCCGGTCGGCCGGAGAACTCCTGCTGCACCGCGTTATACCGTCGCCGCACCGCCGTCGGAAACGCCCATTCCGTCATCTCCGCATACGACGCCGTCGGCAAGTCCGCGCGGCCCAGCGGCGTATGCGATTCCGTGTACTCGCCCGGCGGCGTCAAACTCAGCCAATCCAGATTCGCTTCCAACGCCTCAAAGAAATTCTCCAGCCATCGGTCTTCATAGCAATGCTTGAATGTCCCAGGCCAAACGCCGAATTTCTCCATGTCGTCGCCCATAGCCGCGACGCCCTCGGGATGAATCGCCGCCGATTCCCGCAAAAATTGAATTACGTCCTCGACCCTGCCAAACGGCAGCAAATACCGCAGCGCCTTCAATCCTGGAAAAAGCCGCACAGTCTTTCCGCGGTCTTCCGCCACGTAGGCGCCGAACAATTCATTCGGCTCAAATCCCGCCGACAAAAAATGATAGTCATCCACCAGCGAATAGCTGACCTCGGCCGCCGCAAGCGCCGACGGCATCTGTGGTTCCCACACCCGCTCCGCCAGCCAAGCCCCGCACGGCCGTTTGCCAAAATGCTTTTCTAAATAACTCGCCAGCCGGGTCACTTGCTCAACCTGATCCTCGATGGGAATTACCGGCAGGATCGGCTCGTAAAATCCGCCGCCGATCATTTCCACCTGTCCACGCTGTGCAAGCGCGCGCAGTTGCGCGAAATATTCCGGATGATTTCTCTCGATCCACGTCAGCAACGACCCGGAATAATGCAGGCCCACGCGAATCGCCGGATGTTTCTCCAGCATTCGCACAAACGGGGCATATGCGTTCTGGTAGCAGTTTTCGATGACGTCTTCGAAGTTACCGACCGGCTGGTGCGCGTGAATCAGCAGTGAGAGGTGAAATTTTGGCGGCACAGGGGACGTTTCTTACTCCTCAGCTCATCATAACCCGCCTGCAAGCCCACAGTAGCGTCAAGCGGCAGAGCCGTTTGCCGCACTCGGCATACCGTCACAAACCGCTGTGTTTTGCCGCCCAGTCGCAGATCAGCTGCAATGCCTCAGCCGCAATCGTCTCTTCAATCGCGCCATACTCTGCCGGCGTTCCCGATTCCGCATGCTGCAGCAAATGATTCAAGTCCGGCATCTCTTTGACGGTGGCTTCTTTGTCGCCTGCCTCTTCCAGCGCTTTCTGTATCAGCGGAAGATTTTCCGCCGACGATACCTGCAAATCCTTGCTTCCATTCAATACGAGCGCAGGGCACTTTACCTTCTTCAGTGCTGGCAGCGGATCGTAATCCAGAAAATGCCGGAACCAAGGCGAACTCAGCATGTGAATCTGCGCCTGTACGGACGCCGGCATCGAACCTTCCTCCATTCCCGACGAAATTACCATGGCATCTAATTTCTTTTCGAGCACAACCCAATCGCGCTCTTCGCGAACCATCGCATATGCTTTGCGATCCACATCGAGGCTCTGCGCAACCTGTGCGATCGGCATCCCCGCAGCCTCAGCGATAGCTCTGGACTGCGCCAGCATCATCTTCTCGCCCGTTTGCGCGGGAGTCGCGAGCAGAACAATCCATGCCACCTTGCCTTTTCCCGCAAGAAGCGGCGCGATAAGTCCTCCTTCGCTGTGCCCTAGCACGCCAACTTTCTCCCGCAGGGTCTCTTTGCGCCCTTTCAGAAATCCAAGCGCCGCTTCCGCGTCCGCGGCAAAATCCTCCGTCGTCGCGGTGGAAAAATCGCCCGTTGATTTCCCAATACCTCGCTTGTCGTAACGCAACACCGCAATTCCCTTTCGTACCAGCGCGTCCGCAAGCACAAGAAACGACCGGTGCCCTGCCAGGAATTCATCGCGATTCTGCGGCCCCGATCCCGCCACGAGCAACGCCGCTGGAAACGGTCCAGTTCCCTGCGGCAGCGTCAGTGTCCCGGCCAGCGTCGCCGTTCCTGCCGCATTTTGGAAGCTGACCTCCTCCTCCTTATACGGGTACGGCTTCGCCGGATTTTGTGGACGCCGCACTGCCAGCACTTCGTCCGACCGTTTGAACTCCAGCGCAACGGTGTCCTGGTTCTGACTCCATTTTCCCGCGATCGCGTTGTGCGCCGCGTTCATCGTTCCTTCGTAAACTCCCGTGACCATCGCTATTTCAAAATGCACCGAGCCGTTCCGCTCGCTCAGTTTGGACATCGGCAAGCCGTTCGCACCCTGGTCCAAACTGTCCAGCGTGCCGCTCAATTTCTTTTCTTCGTCGTGAGCAACATGCAGTTGCAGACGGTACCGCATATTTCCATTCTGAAATGCGCCCTGCCACGTTCCTTCGAACTGCGAAATCGCATCCGCCGGCTTCTTCCCCGCCGCATTCCCGCTCTGCCGATGAAATACCAGCGGGAAGCTTTGCCCCGCCTGCTTCCAAGCTCCGTTCATCGATCGCCCATCCGCTCCCAGCTTTCCTTCGAATGAAGCTCCGACTGATGGGATCTCAAACCGTAGCGTTCCCTGCGCCTGGCTCACCGAGCTCGCTTCCATCCCGTACACCGACTGCTCCGGGCTGTCCAATCGCGCCCGTAAGTCGCCGCCTTTTTCGCCGCTGACGTGGAGCACCAGCTTCATCCGGGCTTCGCCCACCGCGAGTTCGCCTTCCCACTCTCCCTGGACACCGGTCGGACGCACGGCTGCCTGCGATGACCGACCGGAAGTCACCGGCTTCGGCGCCGTTTGCGCGCCGACCATCGCGCCCCCTGCTAGCAACACCGTACTACCCCAAATCGACGCCCGAATGTGCATGTTCAAGCGATTCCCCTCAAGTTCGATCCCAATTCCCCGTATTTTGTCGCCCCAATTTCATCACTTTTCCTCGGCAGAGTTCCCTCACACCGCATTGACACCATCGTTTCCGTATGAAAGTCTACACGCCGAACGCATGAGAGTTACGGCAAAAGGCGAGTACGCCACGCGAGCGGTTCTCCATCTCGCCATGCAACATCCCGGCGTCGTCACCATTCACGAAATCGCGGCGCGCAATCGTATCCCTGTCAAATACCTCGAACAGATTCTCCTTGAGCTTCGTCGCGCCGGTCTCATCGCTAGTCGCCGCGGCGTCCACGGTGGTTACAAACTCACCCGCCACCCATCCGAAGTTTCTATCGGTGATGTCTTGCGTGTCGCCGACCACCGCGTAACCGATTCTTCCTGCGCCCAGCATGACTCGGACCGCGGATACCCCTGCGCCGATTCCAAGGGCTGCGGTTTGAAGCAGGTCTGGAGCGACGTCCAGCTCGCCGTCGAAAAGATTCTGTTCGAAACTACCTTCGCCGACGTATGCGCTCGCTCGCAAGCCAACTCGCTTCCACGCTCGCACAGTCGCCTTTACGAATTGCAAGCTTGACCGTTTTCCGCAGAAAAAAACGGCGCTCAAGCCTGAACTTGAGCGCCGGCAAATCTCTTCATCGTGCTTTCCGGAAATCCTACTTCGCTGCGTAATAGTCCGTGTTGCCCGCCGCATACGCTTGCCACTTCTCCGGCAAATCTTCCATCGCGAAGATCGCCGTCACCGGACAGACCGGCACGCAAGCGCCACAGTCAATGCACTCGGTCGGATTGATATACAGCTGCGTCACGCCCTCGTGCCCCGCCTCATCCTTCCGCGGGTGGATGCAGTCCACCGGGCAAACGTCCACGCACGCGGTGTCTTTCGTGCCGATGCACGGCTCGGCAATCACGTAAGCCATTCACGCTCTCCATTGCTCGGAACAGCGGCCGGAGGCTCTTCCGCACTTCCCATTCCGGCGAGTCACGCTGCGCTCTATTTGGCTTTTGGCCAGCGAACAATATCACTTGATTGTACGCGGCACGCTTGCGATTCTCAACTGACGCGCCCGAAGAGGGTGCGTCATCCTGAGGGAGCATCGCGACCGAAGGATCTCAGCGAAATAATTCATTACGGCGCGGCTGCAGACGGGGCTCCCAACAATAAGCATGCTCAACACCAAAGGCAATCGCATCACCTACTTCGGTCACAGTGCGTTTTCGCTCACCACCGCTTCCGGCGAAGTCGCCCTCATCGACCCCTGGGTGACCACCAATCCCTTCTGCCCAGCCGCGCTGAAATCCATCTCCCGCCTTGACGCCATTTTTCTTTCTCATGCCCACACCGACCACTTCGGCGATCTCCTCGCCCTCGCGAAGCAGCATCATCCCAAAATCGTTGCCATCTTCGAGACATGCCTCTACATCGCGGAAAAAGGCTTCGAAAAAGAAGTCTGCCCGATGGGCAAAGGCGGTACCCAAACCGTCGGCTCGTTCCAAGTCACCATGACCCACGCCTTCCATTCGAATTCGATCGAAGACGACGGCGTTCGAGTTTACGGCGGCGAACCGGCCGGCCTCATCCTTCGAATGCCGGGCGGCTTCACGGTCTATCACGCCGGTGATACCGCCGTCTTCGGCGACATGAAATTAATTGGCGAACTCTACAAACCCGACCTCGCCATCCTCCCCATCGGCGACCTTTTCACCATGGGCCCGCGGGAAGCCGCCTACGCCATCCGCCTTCTTGGCGTAAAGCATGTCATCCCCATGCATTACGCCTCGTTTCCCATGCTCACGGGCACAGCCGGTCAACTCCGCGACGATTGCCGCGACATCTCCGGTCTCACCATTTACACTCTAAAACCAGGAGATAGCCTCGCCTGATTTTTGAACTCAATTTTTTGGCGCTTCAAATCGGAACTAACGGAAGAAGTTTCGAATGAAAAAGCCCACATTCGCGGGTCGCTCGGCGAGCCGCCGCATAAAATACGGAAACCAGTCGTTGCCATAGGGGATATATACGCGCACGCGGTAGCCGTCCCGCACCAAACGCCGTTGTAAATCGACGCGCACGCCGTACAACATCTGAAACTCGAAGTCGTCTTTCGAAATCTTATTTTCCGCCGCGCACCGGATTGTCGCTCCAATCATGTGCGGATCGTGCGTCGCAATTCCGTGATAAAAACCGCTGGGCAGCAACAGCCGCATCAGCCGCACGTAATTCGTGTCCACATCGGCCTTGCTTTCAAACGCCACGTCCGGAGATTCCTTGTATGCGCCTTTACACAAGCGTATCCGGCAGCCGTACGCCAGCAAGTCCTGCACGTCCTGTTCGCTGCGGTATAAGTAAGCCTGAACCACCGTTCCGATCGCCGGGCTCTGCGAACGCACTCGCTTCACCAATTCTATCGTCCGCTCCGTGTAGGCGGAGCCTTCCATGTCCACGCGCAAAAAATTATCCTTGGCCGCCGCCCGTTCGACGATCGAAAGCGCGAGCCCCTCGCAAAACTCCGTGCTCAAATCCATTCCAAGCGCCGTCAATTTGCACGACAAGTTTGCATGCAATCTTTGTTCCGCGATTTTATCGAACACTTCCAGGTAGGCGTCCCGCGCATGCTGCGCGTCGGCGGTGGAGGAAACGTTCTCGCCGAGATAATCCAGACTGACCAGCATCCCGTGATCGTTGCAGACGCGCGCCGCGGCCAGCGCCTCATCCAGCGATTCGCCGGCGACAAATCGCCGCGCCATCGTTCGCGTCCTATTGTTGGACGTGACCCAATTTGCAAAACTTTTGCTTTGAGAAAGCTTGAGGAGTGTCGACCGGAGCATACCTGTCTATTATGACGGTACCAAAAGCCCCTTACGAGTGACTGTGCCCTTCCAGGAACTTTTCCGCGTCCAGCGCCGCCATGCAGCCGGACCCCGCGGCGGTGACTGCCTGCCGGTAGCGGTGATCCTGCACATCGCCCGCGATAAACACGCCGGGAATCTCCGTCAAACTTCCGTGTGTGGAAATCAGATATCCGTTTTCATCCGTCTTGAGTTTGCCCTTGAAGACGGTAGTATTCGGGTCGTGTCCGATGGCCACGAAAACCCCGTCCAGCGTAAGCTCCCGTTTTTCGTGCGTCTCGGCATTAGCAACGGTCAAACCCGTGACCAAACCTTCCGGCGCGTGAATCGTTTCCACAACCGCAGGCGTCACAAATTCTATTTTTGGATTTGCCTTGACGCGATCGATCATGATTTTTGACGCGCGGAATTCCGTCCGGCGATGAATCAAATAAACTTTCGTCGCGTACCGCGAAAGAAAATTCGCTTCTTCCATCGCTGAATCGCCGCCGCCCACGACCGCAATCGGTTTCCCGCGGAAAAAATATCCGTCGCACGTCGCGCACGTCGAAACGCCGCGTCCAATCAATTCGCGTTCGCCCTTCAATCCCAAAAGTCGCGCCGAAGCTCCCGCCGCCACAATCAGACTATTCGTCTCAATCGTTTCTTTGCCGGCCGTGATTTTAAACGGCCGCTTCGTCAAATCCACTTCCGTCACCGCGCCGGATTTGAATTCCGCGCCGAATTTCTCCGCCTGCTTGCGCATGTTCGCAATCAGTTCGGGCCCCATAATTCCCTCCGGGAATCCCGGAAAATTCTCCACGTGCGTGGTCAGCGAAAGCTGGCCGCCGGGCTCGTGCCCATCCAGCACTACCGGCTTCAAATTCGCGCGCGCGGAATAGATCGCCGCGGTCAGTCCCGCACATCCGCTGCCGATGATGACTACGTTCTCCATGCCATCGTTCTCCGCACTGTTAGATTCCGAACCCGCCCACCAAGATACAGCGGTCCTAAATTGTAGCATTTGCTGGCTTTTTGCCCGTCTGCCGAAATCGCCGAGCGGCCCCGCAGCCAAATTGGAACCGACCTTCTATCGCACATGTCTCTCCTCGAATTGACCGTCCAATTTCGCGGCGGTTATTCTTCCTCTTTCCAATCTTCCCGCCAGGAGACTCTTTCTATGGACCCGCGTTACCCGATCGGAGATTTTGCAATGCCCGCAAGCGTCACGCCTGCGCTGCGACAGGAAGCAATTCAGCAAATCGCGGAAACGCCCGCGAAGTTCCGCGCCGCGGTGAAGGGATTGAGCGAATCGCAGCTCGATACTCCCTATCGTGATGGCGGGTGGACCGTGCGGCAATTGGTGCATCACTTGCCGGACAGCCATATGAACGCTTACGTGCGCTTCAAACTGGCGCTCACCGAATCCACGCCGACGATCAAACCGTACGCCGAAGACAAATGGGCCGAGCTCGCTGATTCGCGTTCCACGCCGATCGAAACTTCGTTCGTATTGCTCGAATCGCTTCATTCGCGATGGGTTCTGCTTTTGCACTCGCTAAAGCCGGAGAATTTTTCGCGCAAACTAGTTCATCCGGATCGCGGCGAAAGAGACATTGACTGGCTGCTCTTTGTTTACGCCTGGCACGGACCGCATCACACCGCGCACATCACTGAATTGCGCAAAGCAAGAGGCTGGTAATGGCAGTAAATTCAGGCAGTTTTCTTTTCCTTCAGCTCTTTGATCAGCGCTTTGCCTTTACGAAACCACGGCCGCTCGTAGCGTTGCATGTAGCGCGGTAGCGTGCGCTTTTTCGCCATCAGCGTTTGCGCCCATTCTTTTGCTTCGTCGTTTCTTCCCGCGAGTTTCAAGAATCTCGCGTAGTTGTAGAGCGTTTCCGGCGTGTTGGTGAACTGGATCGGCTCGGCGAACATCGCTTCGGCGCGCGCATAATCTCCGGTTTGTGCGTACGCGTTTGCGAGAATCGCGGCGGCGCGGTAGTAATCGAATTTGTGGTCGCTGCGGACGGCAATTTCCAGATCCGGAATCGCTCCGGCGAAATCGTTTAATCCAACGGAAGCTTTTCCGCGCAAGTAAAACGTGTGCCGCGAATCACTTCGCGCGGCAATTGCTTTTGTAAATGCTTCGCGCGATTTCTCAAATTTCTTTTCGTCGAGATACATTTCGCCGAGTTCCTCAAAATTCGCGGCCGAAGGATTATCCAGAATGTCGGTTTCAAGCCGTTGAATCCGCGTCCGGCGGCCGAAGCCCCGAAACACTCCGCGAAGAAGCCCCAGATCCGGAACCGCTTCGACGACCAGATAGGCGGCGGAGCCAACGAAGCCGCCGAAGAGAATAATGTAGAACCAATAGTTTTCCGGGCGACGCCGCACGAAATGGATCAGTGCGACAATCTGCACGATAAAACCCCACGGATAAAAAAGATGGCTGAGCCCGAACATGGCGCGTCCTGGTGCTCCCAGTCGTGAAATTAAGCGGTACTAATCAGATTATCGGCAATTCGCTCCTACTTCGTCGCCGCCAATTCGTACAGATATTCCACGTGAGACAACACGGCGCCGTCCATGCCCTGGACCTTGGGGTTGGCGGATTCAATCAAATAATATTCGTCGGGGGCGTGGGCGCCGCTTCCGTGACCGAGGCCGAAGTGGCTTGCGGGCATTTTGAGCGGCTCGCCGGTAAACACATAACCCGGCCAGGAACCGGCAAGGCGCGGCATTTCGATCGGGTCGATCCCAGCACGGTTGTAAACCGCTTTTTCGGCGCGAGAGATCAGCGCATCCATCGGAGTGCTGGTCGGGTCGTATCCGCCGGTGACGTTGACTTCGATATCGCCGAAGCCGCGCTTGGCCAGATGCGCTTTCAGCGCCTCGGCAGCTTCCGTCGCTTTCATGTCCGGCACGAGACGCAAATCCATTTTTGCAACGGCGCGCCCGGGCAAAACGGTTTTCCCGCCGGGCCCGGTATAACCACCAACGAGCCCTTCGATATTCACGGTCGGGCGCGAGACGAGAAGCTGGAGGGATTCCTCAAAACCGACGTCATGCACCCAGTGCTGCACACCCATCGATTTCATCACGTTCGCTTCATTCAAACGCTTCGCCGCGTTCGCGATCATTTTCTTTTCCGTGTCGCTGAGCGGGCGAGCTTTGTCGGCCAAACCGTCAATGGCGGGATCGTTTCCGTCCTTTGAAACAAGTGTGGCAAGCGCCTCGACAAGATGCCACGCCGGGCTATCCAGACGCGCTTTGTTGCTTGAGTGAACGTCCTTCACCGGCCCACGTCCCCATTTGGCGCCGCTCGAAACCAGTTCCAGTTCGATCACGCCTTTGGCGCCATAGAACGTTGTCACGCTGCCGTCGAGATCCTGCGAAGCAAACGGCATGTAGACACCGACTGTCTTCTTCAACGCTTCGAGAACTTCCGTCTGGCGAACCACTTGCGGGAAATGCGGTGAGCCGATCTCTTCTTCGCCTTCCGCAACAAAAACAAAATTTACCGGCAGTTTTTTCCCTGCCCCGCGGATCGCATGCAGCGCCGCGAGAAACGTCGCTTCTGGCCCTTTCTGATTGACGGCGCCGCGGCCCATAAGAATTTTTCCGACTCCAGGCCGGTCGATGATCGCCGCGTCAAGCGGAGGCGAAGCCCATTCCTTCGCATCGAACTGCTTCACGTCATACATGAAATAGAGCCCGACCGTTTTTGGTGCGCCCGCGTCGAGCGTCGCAAAAACGCCGGGATGTCCTTCGGTCGGCATCTTCTTCACCATACCGAAACCGGCTTCTTTGAGCATGTCCATCATCAGCTGGCAGCCTTCGTTCATGTTGCGGTTTTCTGCTGCGATGCTCGGCAGCTTGATCCAGTTCTGCAGGCGCTTTACGGATTCGTCGTGCCGCTTTAGGATTTCCGCGCGGATTCCGCCAAAATCTTCAGCCGCCATCCACTTTGGGATGGGCAATCCGGCCACCGAAAGCCCCGCCGCACCCGCCCCAACACTCGCAATAGCTCCCTGCAAGAATTCACGCCGATCGGTCATGGTTCCTCCCACTCGCGGGCGAAAGGGTACACGTTCTTGGCCGCGCGGGCAATCTGCGGCTGAAACGAGGACTCGCCGGTGCGAAGTCCGCCGAACTGCCTGGTTAACCATAATCACCCCTCCCCCACCCCTTGTTCTTCGTATGTATTCATTCTAAAAGGCTTACAGGGGACAGTTTCTGTACGTATTGAATCTAAAGCAGTTAGCAATTGGATCGCGGAAACTCGGAAGGTGAAAGAGGGGTACGCCCCGGCATTTGTGCAAAGAGTGCGGGGACAATTTTGCGGCACGAGACCGCGCCCGCGTTGCAGGGCATGAACAGCACAAGTTGGGGAAGAATCCGTTTCAGCTACGTGGGAGCTTTGTGTTTGGGCCGGGAGAGGTAGAACGGTTTGCGCATTTCAGCGAAACGTTTGGCGACAACGCAGCCGTGGAAGAGTTGCTTGCGGCGATCGCGCAGGCTGCTCCGCGCTAAACACGGCATCTAAACCGTTTGTTAAACCTCCGCCCACGACCACGACACGCGTATTTCTAGCTCACGGTACGAGATCGCGTTGGTTTAGCTCGAAATAGAGAGAGGGCGCTCTCCATGAGTAAGTGTTCCGCGCCTCAGGCGGGGACGTTCTACTCAGATTTCTGGTGAAGAAGCCGACTACAGTCGCGTTGAAGTCACGATGAAAGGCGGCCCGGTCAAATCCTGCGGAGTCCGTACAAATCTGAGGAGCCTGTTTGGTTAGTGCATCTGGACAAGGAGGCAAAAAAGCGAAGTGCCCAGCCGATGCCACAAGATGCTCTTCAGGAGGCTTGCCAAGCTCACTGCGAACAATCGCGGTGTTCCATTCATCAGGGACCTGTTCATCGTTGCTTGCTCTCCATAGCTGAATTGGGATTGTGACCGCCTTCAGCGAGCCGGGCCCGAACAAATAGCTGACGGCAGGAGCAGCCACGACGGCGACCCTAACGCGCTCGTCGTGAAACCAAGCGGGGACCGCCGCTATTCTTTCCAGTTGATCACCATTTCGCTGCTTTACGAAGATGCATTCGGGAGCACCGGGGCGTGTGGTGCAAAGTTCGAGCATTCGATTCAAATCGGGCGTCCCGCCGGATGCCACCAGTGTTGTGAAGCCACCCAGCGAGAAACCGAACATTCCGACGCGAGAGGGATCCAGGTGATGGCGGCCGGGCCACACGGCGAGCAGGTAGTCCAATACCAGCTTTACCTGGCGGGGCCGGTCCGTGAGATTCTTGCGGTTTCCGGTGTAGCTCTGGTCCTGATAGTTGTCCCCGGTGTGAGTCGGGGCGGCGACAAGAAAACCTGACTGCGCAAGAGCCAAGGCAGTGTCGTAATGGCTGGCGGATCCTCCGCCGGTTCCGTGAGAAATGAGGACCAAAGGCAACGGTCCGCCTAGAACACGCCCATCGACAGAGACCGTCTGCATGAAACTACCGACTGGCTGAGTCGTTGCTGGATCATTGCTTGGATACCAAAGGAAAACGGAGATTGGCCTACCTGCGGCGTCCGGGACTGAAAGTTGCTGGAACCCCACTGTTCCAACAGCTGCAGGGACCAGCGAAACGAGGGCCAACAACAGGAGCGAAACGAGTCTCATGAGACTTTCTGGAGGCGACAACGACAACACTTGTACTGACGCAATCCCGATATGTTGGTGAGCAGTCGGGGGCCTCGCCAGGTGGCGGCGTGTCCATGGCTGGGGTAGGATGGACTGGCCCTAAAACAAAAAGGAGAAACGATGGCACGCGCAGCGGGAACTTACGCGGTTTTTGAGACTTCGCAGGGAAATATTGTGATTCGGTTGCTGGAGAAGGAAGCGCCGAACACGGTAGCGAATTTTGTGGGGCTCGCGGAAGGGACGAAAGAATTTACGAATGAGCGGACGGGTGCGAAAGAGAAGCGGCCCTTTTATGACGGACTGGTTTTTCACCGCGTGATTCCGGACTTCATGATTCAGGGCGGATGCCCGCAAGGGACGGGAATGGGCGGACCGGGGTACAAGTTCGCGGACGAATTCCATCCTTCACTGAAACATTCGGCGAAGGGAAAACTTTCCATGGCGAATTCGGGACCGGGAACAAACGGAAGCCAGTTTTTTATTACCGTGGCGGCGACGCCGTGGCTGGATAACCGGCACACGATCTTTGGCGAAGTGGTGGAAGGCCAGGACGTGGCGGACAAAATTTCGAAGTTGGCGAGGGATTCGAGCGACCGGCCGCGGACGGCGGTGACGATTAACAAATTGAAGATTGAACGGGTTTCGTAGCTCACGGACAAAGCGATGGGCCGATTGAGAGTTGCGCAGCGAAATTGGATTGTGGTCGTGAGAGCGCAGCCAAGAGGCTAGCAGAGCGGTGAAGGTTGAGTATGTGAAGATTGAGCCGGTGTCGTAACGTTTGTTTCCGCTGACTTTCTTCAGGGGCTAAAGCCCGGCACGCGGAGCACTTTACGTCGGGGCTGAAGCCCCGACCTCCCGAAGAGCTGTTTGAGCGAGAAAATCAGGATTCCCGAGGGCGTTTCTTACATAGATGCAACTTCCGTTGCGATTGCTGATTGAAATGATTGTGGCGATGCTGGGGGGATTTATTTTGTGGCTGGCGCTGGTGAGCCACAAGATACCGGACCGGCACGCGGGTTCGTGGCTGATGGTTGGCGTGTTGTTGATGGTTTGGGGCGCGTTCACTTTTTTTCGGGCAAAGGGGTTGCGGACGTATTGGGTGGATCGCGTGAGCGGAATTTCGTTGTTACTGGCCGGCGGATTGATGCTGGTGCTCACAAAGGTGCCGTTCGGACTTGTGACGCCGATGTTTGCGACGCTCGGCGGACTGTTCGTCTTACGCGGACTGGCGGGAGTTGTGTTAGTCTCACGCCGAAATTAGGGATCGCACCGCAGCTCAAGCCGCAAGACGAAAGAGAGGCACCATGCTGAAGGACTTCAAAGAATTCGCAATGAGGGGCAATGTTCTGGATTTGGCAGTCGGCGTAATCATTGGCGCCGCGTTTGGAAAAATCGTAGCGTCACTGGTGGACGACGTACTGATGCCGCCGCTCGGACGACTGCTTGGACATGTAGATTTCTCAACCAAGTTCATCAACCTGAGCGATAAAACATACGAAACGCTGGCGGCGGCAAAGTTGGCGGGAGCGCCGACGCTGAACTACGGAAACTTTATCAACACGATTTTCAATTTTCTGATCGTGGCGTTTGCGATTTTTATGGTTGTGAGAATGGTGAATCGCTGGGCGGTGAAACCGACGCCTGCGGCTGCGCCGACGACGAAAGATTGTCCGCAATGCGCGATGGCGATTCCGTTGGCGGCGAAGCGGTGCGGGCATTGCACGTCGCAGTTGTAGAGAGATGAACCGAAAGCGCGGGCGAAACGCCAGCGTTACAAAGGACCGAGAGACGCCGCCTGTTAGATGGGCGGCGATTTCTTTTTGTTGCGGTTGGCAGCGAGATGGGCGCGAAGGCGGTTGAGGAGCTCTTCTTCTTTGCCAGCGTCGATATCCTTCTGGAGTTCTTCGAGCGCAAAGTGAACGACGTCGTGATGATGGAGTTCTTCCGGTTGGACTAGATCGCTGAAACGGAGCCAGAGCCGGTGCAGGAGGTTGACTTCGTTGGCGGTAAGATTCGGCGCGTGCGGACCAAGGACCTTGAAAACTTTGTCGCCGGTGGGGAGATGGATTTCCAAATTGAATTGCGGCTTGGGATCCCCGAGGCGTTCCCAGGCTTCGCCGATCTGGCGGGCCTGCTCTTCGCTTTGCCACTTCCCGGAAGAACCGACGATGATGGTGGAAGATTGCAGGCTTTGGCCGGCGCGAAGAATACCGTCCCACAAATCGTTGGCGGCGACGACGGCGAGGCGAATCGATTTGCCACGTTTTTCCGCGAGGCTGAGGGCTTGCGAGAAAAGGTGCTGTTCGATGCTGCCGAACAGTTGATCGGCGTCGAGTTCCTGTTCACCGGAAGCGGCGCGGCGCAGGATGCGGACGTGAAGGACGACAACATCGCGACGGCCGGGCTTGAGGCGATCGAGAACGTTTGCGAGATGGTAGAGATTAAATTGATTGCTGATGGGGACGAGGATGTTGCCGGGCTTGGTGCCGACAGCTTCCGGAGTAAGTTCGCCTTCAATTTCGAGATTGAACTGATCCATCTCAACGTGCGCGGTGCCGGAAGGACGCGAGCGGCGCTCCGAGATGGAGAAGACGATGAAGAGAAGAATGGAAAATGCGCCGCCGGCCATCGTCGCGACGGGCTTGGTGAACAGGTTGACGACGGCAATGGCGAGCAGGGTGAGCGTGATCAGTGCAAGGCCCAAAGGTAGCTGTACCCCGTTGATCGTGAAGTTGAGCGGGACTTGAAAATCGCGATGGCCGGGCTTGGTGTAACGGAGGACGAGAACGGCGAGGCCGTTCATGGCGAAAGACCAGATGACGCCGAAGGCGTAAAGGTTGGCGAGGAACGTGACGTCGCCACGGCTGATGATGATGGTGACGATTTGAAGAAGGACGACGATATTGATGATGCGGTAGCTGGTGCCGAATTTCGGGTGCGGCTGGCGGAACCACTCGCTGAGGACACCGTCCTCGGAGACACGATTTAGAACGCCGTTCGAACCGACGATAGCGGTGTTGACGGCGCCAGCGAGAATGACGGCGCCGACGACAACAACGAAAACGTGAAATACGAGTCGTAACAAGAACGGACCGGCGAGATTCATGGCGAGGCCGCCGATCAGGTTTTCGAGGAAACCCTGGCGGACGTCGTCGGGAATAATCATCACCGCGAAGAACGAGACGAGCGACGTGAAAACGAGACTGTAAACGAAAATAACGAGGCCGGCTTTTTTCAGGTTGGGGAGTTTGGGGTGCTCGATTTCGCGGTAGACCTGAGCGAGGGATTCTTCTCCGCTCATGGCCAGGACGGAGTGGCCGAGCGCGATGAATATGGCGATGACGCCGAACATGTGCGGAAGGGGGCTGTGCACGAGCCAACCGAGGGCGTCGGGAGTCAGATGGAGATTGCGCGGCTGAGGGAGCGGAGGAAGCGGCGAATGGCGGAGGATGACCGTGTAGATGCACCAAGTGATGAGGATGACCACCATGACGGTGACAAGCTTCATGATGTGGAGGGCTTTTTCGCTCGATTCGGGAATGCCTTTGGTGTTTTCCCACCAGAAATAAACGGTGACGATAATGCCGAAACTTGCGGCGATGAGGCCGGTGGTGCCCCCGGAAAAATGGCCCGTTGTGATGTGGAAATACAGGCCGAGTTCGTCGAGAAGGCCGCTGAGATACTGGCCCGCGGCGACGCCGCTGATGGGGCCGGTGAGGATGTAATCGAACATCAAAGCGGAGACAGAGAATTTGGCGAGGCCGCCGCCGAGAGACTGCTTGACGGCGCGATAGACGCCGCCGCGGACAAACATGCTGCAGCTCTCGACATACACCGCGCGGACGGCGTAAGAAAAAACCATGATGGCGAGAATGAACCAGGGAGCAGTCTTCCCGATGAAGCCCTCTGCTTCGCCACCGGCGTAATAGGCGGAGGAAGCGAGGTCATTGAGAACGATTGCTGCGGCCTTCCAGAAAGAAATGAAGGTGAGAAGAGCGGTTGTGGCGACTATGACGCGCGGAACTGCGTTGCCGCGCCCACCCTGGGCAGCAGGGCCATTGGGAATCGTGCTCATGTATGGGTAATCAGACCAGCAGACTTTAATGCTCGCAAATTTGGCAGGGGAAGTCTAGTTGGCGGGGAATATCGGCGCTGCAAGCGGATGGAATTAAGGCAAGTCGACATCAATAGCGTAGATGTCGTGGTCGCCACGGCTAAGTTGTAAGACAAAGGAGCCGTCCGGCGCGAGGCCCTCGAGGCCGCAACGCTGAACGCCGCCCTCGAGAAGGAAGCTGCACTCGAAAGCCGTAGTGGTGGAAAGATCGGAAAGTGTGAGGCGATGAACCGGTTCGCCTGGCTCAAGAATATCCTGGAAGAAAAGAAGGCGAGAGTCCGACGACCACAAAGCCGGACCGATAACTTTGCCGTGGGCGACAGTTGTCCATTTTTTTGTGGCGAACTCGAAGAGGGAGACTGCGTCGTTCCGGTCGGAAACACATGCGACAAATCTGCCGTCCGGGGACCAGCGGTGTTTCCAATATTTTTCGGAGCCGGGTATTTTTAGGGTGGTTTTCGAGGAGAGATCGAAGATATAGATGCCTGAGGCGGGATCTTCGTCGGCATCGACAGCATAGCTGAGCCTGGTGCCGTCGGGGGACCACGCGGGGGATGTCAAAGGAAATGAATTCGATGCGATTTCGGTGGGCTCGCCGCCGTCAGAGCTGACGGTGTAGATGCGGCTGGAGGCAACACCGGGCGGTTGACCGCGAAACGCGATCAGTTTGCCGTTGGGACGAATGGCGGGGAGGCCGGGATCATACTTACCTGAGACGAGCTTCAACGGGGCCGAGCCATCAAGTTTTGAGCGCCAAAGCGCGTTACCGGAGCCGCGAAAAGCGGTCCAATCCCCCGTTGGGGCGAAGGCAACCCAAGCGGCAGGCTGGCCGCCGAGAAGACCGTGTAACTCACGAGTTCGCGGATCGATGCGGACGAATTCGCTTCGGGCATTATTGCCGAGAATAAAGATTCTCTTGTCGTCGGCAGAAGGCAAAAGCACGGAAGCCGACAAAGGGCCAGTGGCAAGCAAGATCGGAGTTTGCGAGCGGCGAAACCAACCGAAGGATTCGCGAAGAGCCCAAACAGCGCTTGGAGATTTCTCAGAAGAAGCAAGAAAGACGTAATACTTCCCGTCGGCTGTCCAACGACCGCAGCAAAGGCCATCGGCTCCGGTCCAGTTTGGAAGGAATTGATGGAGGCTTGAACCGTCGGAGCGAACTTCCCAGATATGAGAAGGTGCGCCGGGAAGGTTCGCCCAATGGAAACGAAGACGAGAGCCGTCAGGCGACCACGCCAAACCCCATTTCGAGCCGGGGAGATCGAGAATCTTGCGAATCTTTGAGCCGTCCACGTCGATGTTAAAAATTCCTTCCTGAGTGGAATAGGTGATTTTGGCGCCGTCGTGGGTGAAGGTGGCGTCATTGACGGCGATGTCGCTCACGCGGTAGGGCGTGCCACCGACAGCGGACATGATCCAGACCGGTAAGGCAGGCGTACGAGAATCGAAAGGACCGAGGGCAAATTGGGAACCGTCCGGGGAAACGCTCAGAATCCGGGCGTTGGGAAATGGAACCGAGATCGGCTGAGGTTCACCGCCGGAGACTGGCATTTGCGAAAGTTCCCATTTGTGACCACGACGAAGTAGAAAGAAAAGGCGGACGCCGTCGGTGTGCAGGCCGCCGTAGAGGTCGGCGCGAGACGAGGTCGTGAGCGCTACGACCCTGACAACGTGAGGATTGGGAAATGGCCGGAGCACGAGCCAAACGAGAAATGCGAGAGGAAGGAAGAAAGAGAGTGACGCGATACGCCACAGCGAAATGCGGTGGGACGGCTGTGGCGGGGCGGGCGAGGGAGGCGGGGTCGGCGCCACGATGCGCACAGTCTCGGTCGGCAGCTTCTTGGCAACTTCTGAAGCCGGAGGAAGAAGG
>Ga0247693_1000006_pt1 | contig 107086 bp, 80 predicted proteins | sample CNK34_metaG_FD_182712 | JGI IMG/M metagenome (GOLD analysis project Ga0247693, IMG submission 182712) | Soil microbial communities from Purdue University Martell Research Forest, Indiana, United States - CNK34 | ecosystem: Environmental > Terrestrial > Soil > Temperate forest > Bulk soil... | reverse complement strand
ATCCGGGAGATGTCTGCCCATCCGCTTCGCCTTATCCCGAGTATTACGCTGACGACGGATCAGGCTTCAAATACACGCCCAGCGATCAACTATTTAACCGGCACTTGCGCCAACGGAACCGATAACCTCGGTGTGTGCTATACGCCGCCGGGTGCAATGTCTTCCTCGATCAACGGTCCCAATCTGGTTTCGACCCTTTACTATAACTCCCGCCTTCAGCCCTGCCGCATCTCCACCAAGAGCTCCGGCACCGCACCAACATCCTGCACGGACTCTGCAAATATCGGCAACGTCCTCGATGTGGCCTACAATTTCAACTTCGGCACAGCCGACAACGGCAACGTCATTACGATTACAAACAAGCGCGACACCAGCCGCAACATCAACTACGGCTACGACAACCTCAATCGCATCGCCTACGCCTACACCGACGGAAATCTTTGGGGCGAAACCTATCAGATCGATCCTTGGGGCAATCTGAACAAAATTCTCGCCTATGCAGGCAAACCCCAGCCGGAGAATCTTAACCAGTCTGCTGGGCCGAACAACCGTTTTACCGGTATGTCCTACGATGCTCCGGGAAATCTTCTCAACGATGGACTTTCAAGCTACGCCTTCGATGGCGAGAATCGCATCACGTCGGGCGCTCTCGTTACCTATACCTACGACGGCGACGGTCGCCGCGTGAAAAAATCCAACGGCAAACTCTACTGGTATGGCACCGGCTCCGACGCCTTGGACGAGACCGACCTCGCAGGAAACACCAACAACTCCACTTTCAACGAATTTATTTTCTTTGGCACCAGGCGCATCGCTCGCCGCGACTTCTCCGGCAATGTGTTTTATTACGTCGCTGATCACCTCGGCACATCCCGCGCATCGGTGATATCTGGACAGACAAGCGCCTGCTATGACGCGGACTTTTACCCCTACGGTGTCGAGCGCACTCCCATCGTCAACTCTTGCGCCCAAAACTACAAATTCACCGGCAAAGAACGCGACTCTGAATCCGGCCTCGACAACTTCGGCGCCAGACACGATAGTTCGCCGCTGGGCAGATTCATGAGCCCGGACCCGAGCGGGACTGACGGCCCAGTGGACCCGAGCGAGCCACGAAGTTTGAACCTATATGTTTACGGGCTGGACAACCCGCTACGTTTCGTTGATCCAGATGGGCTTTCTCCGCAAGATACGACCGTCACGATCCAAATAGGGCAGTACATCCAACCTAAGTACAATGAGATAGAAGACGCCTCCACCCCTCACTTTCGGGTATTCGGGGGCGCCAACGGAAAAGGAGGTACGGAAGCCGATGCCGATTCCCTCGTTGATAAACCTCTCGTGTTCCAGTATGAAAGTTCAACATCCATGAGCGTAAGCGCCACATTTACAACAGACGATAAGGGCAATATAACAGCGACGGTGGTAACCTTTCAGCCGACGAAGCCTGACCCATGCACGACGCAGGGCTGCGTTGGGCCGCGTCGCGGTGTAGTCGTGGAGACCGCTAAAGATCCGAACGATCCGGCGGGCATCAAATTCAACCTCCGCTCTCTAACCGACCCTCAGTTACAGGCCCTCCGAAATGCCGCCGCCCGTAGATCTGACCCAGTCTCGCAGGAGCTCGCGAAAGCGGCGGCCGAGGAGCAGAAGCGCCGCGAGGAGGAGCGGAAAAGAAAGGAACGACAGTCATGCCAAGCAGGTCAGAAACCGTGCACCCCGCCCCAGTCGCCGCCGCCACAGAGTCACTGAATTGCGTGGCGATTCAAGAAACGGAGCGGTGAGTTTGGCTTGATCACGTCAACCAATACCGCTACGACAAGATTTTTTTTTGCCAAGGCCACCGGCGGCGACCTGAAGCTGAGAGATCGCCATGAGGCGGTCGAGAAGGCATGGACGTGAAAATTAGTGGACATGTCAAATCATTGATTGCCGTCTTCACGGTGTCGTTGTTGGCGGGCACCCATGTGTTGTACAAGCGCTCCGAGATTGCCCGACTTGAGAAAATCGCCCTCTCTCCCTCAGCCGACACAGCGACCGCTAAGTCCGCTGTCGACAAATTACGCACGTTCTACGGCTCGAACGCGACAGATAGCCTTCTTAGGGTCGCAACAGCGGACCGTGAGTTTATTGATGGTAGACAAGACCTTGCGATTGAAGCCCTAGCTACGCGCGCGAACCCTGAAGAGATAGCGCAGCTCGCCCAGCTATTACAGCCCTCAGTTGGGCTCGCCCGGCGCGAAGCAGTCACGGCAGCGCTCAAAGAAAGTGTTTGCAATGAATTGTGCGTTCAATCGATCCTTCACTATTTTGAGCGTTACTGGACCAAACAGGCGCAGAACGAAGACATTACGCTTTTGCTCAGCGGCTCCGATCCAGAGATCCAAAAGGAAGAGGCCTCAATGGCTGAAGCCCTGGGTAAGGTTCTCGTTCGGAATGGCAAAGCAACAACAGCTGTGCTTCGCGGGATCTACGGTCTTGGGGGTCCAGCGCCTAGCGCCTTTTCCCTTCATATTGTTGAAAAAATTCATCTGCGCAGTGCATGTTTTCTCCTGTCGACATCAAAACATAATCTGCTAGATACTTCGAAGACCAAGGCATTCGAAACATTACTCAGTGATCTACAATGTCCGTCGACATCGGAATCTGGCAAAGATTGATGACTTCGGCTGGCTCTCCCACACAAGTACGTTTTAGGGTGTCAGTCCTTTTCGGAATCGCGGGATTTTTTTCCGGCCTTACAACAGTCCTTGTCTACAGCCGTCAGTCCGGCCCCGCCTGGAATATTGCCGGTGTCACCTTTCTAGTTGCTCTAGCAGGAAGTATTGTCGTTGCGAAGAATCTTGGCTGGCTGTCAACAGGTTTTCGTGCCAAACGTTGTGTTGCTGCGGCCGTTGTTATCGTTGCGAGCCATCCGGCGGCTATTTGGGTCTCCAGTCTCGTCGAATTCTTTTGCGAGCTAATCTGTCGTTTGGTCGCCGCTCCCCCCATTTGTAAGCATCAAGCCGTAAGTGTTTGGACCGGATTTCTAGAGTCCACACTTTACACTTGTTTGGCAGCCGCTGCGGCCGTGTCGATCGCCTTGTGGCTCTTGACTCAACGATGGGAGGCCGGGGAATTTGCCTTGCTTGTCTTAGGGGGAATTGGCGCCGCGTGGATTAGTCTGGTACTAGCAGCATCTTTGTTGGATCTTGGTTGCTCAATCAAGTTTAACGGGCAAGATTGGACGTTTTTTCTAATATTGGCGATGCTTGGAGAATCGGTACTCTCTGTAGTTTCGGCTCGCTGGATCGGCAAGCAAGGAGTGGGCTGATTGGACTAGGGTGTCGGGTCATAGTGGCTGCGGGCCGACCTCTATCGAATTGGGGATGACCCTGAGCCCCTGGCTCCGCGCACGGGATCATACGACGCTTAATTCTCCCGAACTCATGGCTTCTGCCTCAGACAGTCCTTCGATTGCGGTGCGAAAACTACTCGCCAGACTTCATGCTTCCCGTGACCACTGCCTGTCCGCCCTCTGCTACCTGAACGTGCTGAACGACTACCCTCTGCTTCCCACCAGTTCTTAACTTTTGCAAAGTCAAAAGTGCCTCTTGGCATATCTGCATCATGCGCGCGGAAGCATTTGAAAGCCTTGCCATTCGACGGGCGGAAGCGAAGAATTAAGACTACGGTCGAACAGCTTCATGGCTGCGCGAAGCTTCTTGGTTCCTGAAGGGTATCCATCTGTCCAAGATTTCCGGCGCATTAGCGGCTGAGAAGCCTGTGCTATAGTCTGGCGCAAATTTGTTTCGGAGGTTAGATCTTGGCGGCCTCAGATACTTCCAGTTCTCCGTTGTCTGCTCGGTTCGATTTGGTTGGCAAGATTGTTGTCGGCGTTGCTGCAATCGCCTATGCAATTGGGGTCTTCCTGGTCAGTTCAGACCTTGCGAAATATAAGGTTTCACAATTTTCCTTAGCCCGACCCCAGTACGTTCTTGCCGGTGGCGTTTGGTTAGTTACGACCGTTGTTGCTACTGGTCTTCCTTTCCTTATGGCCGTACTCACGAAATTCGGCGACTTCACGGAACGGGGTAAGTTCGGGAGGATTTACTTCGCTATTCTTTCCGTAATTTGTTCTGGTTTTGCATTTACAACAATCATCAACGTAGTAATGCCTTCTGCCGGTTTTTGGTCTATCGTGCCCTACGCCTTTTTTGCTGAAACTGTATTTTTCCTTATTGCTTGGGCGAATCTTCCCTCTGCAAAGGAAGCGGACGCGAATCACGACGGAAAAAAGAAGATTTCACTAGTCCCCTCTGGAATCGGATTCGGTCTAATAGCACTTTTCTTGTGGACGACTGCTTACAACATTAGTATTTTCCCTAACGTTGAGCCAAGCCTTGGAGGAGGGAAGCATCCAACGGGTCACGTTGTGTTCTGCCAGCCAAAAGAAGGTGAAGAATTACAACTTGCAGCCATGCTCGGTCCGATTAAGCAAACTAATCTCACAACAAACAAATCTCTAGAAATAGTCTTGGTTGACGCAGATTTCGTAGTTCTGGCTTATATGGATAAAGTCCCCGAAGAGTACCAGCACGGCGTTAGGAAGGTGCTGGCTGGGCCTGTAATCGGATACAAAACCGTTCTCATCAAGAAAATCCTAGTCGCTTCGATCCTGTACGATTGAATGGGACAGCTCGCCGACGGTATTTTTCCAAAAATATGACAGAACAAGACGCTAAAGCCGCGCTTCGCGCGCAGGGCATTACAAGTCCCTCTAAATCACTGATAGAAAATTGGCTGCGGGTCGAGCACTACGAAGAGGCGGCCGACCAGCCCACGGCCCTTAAGGAGACGGTAGGAGATTTGCAACCTTGCATAATTCCCTCCGTATCGCTAGGGGACACCCCGAGCGCACCCTCTAGCGAATCAAACCTAGAACCGCTCTTGCGCGAACGCGGCGAGCTAAAGCGGCCAACAGGCAGGCGCAAGGCAGGCCGTCCGCGTATGCAGGCGCCGTGGTTTCAGGCCGTCGCTACCGTTATGAGTGACGGCACACCGCTGCGACAGGCGCTCGCCGCTGTAGGTGTTCAAGGCCTCACCAATCGTCAAATCCGCGCCCTCTACCGAAACAGTGTACTCAAGGAGATGCGCCGGGAAGCCCGCCAGAAGTGGCTCAGGGAATGGGGAGTTGCACCTAGATCGCGTAGACGTTACGGATGCAAGGGTGGACTTCCTTTGGGAATGTCCCCGCAGTTGCGCCGGATATTGTGAAACCGCGCATGTCTGTCTGAGCTAACAGAGTTTTCCACACCACTTATGCCAGAAATTCTCTCTGCAAGACTGGGCTTTCGCTGAGATTAACTCAATACAAAATTCCCACTTGGAAAAATCTAGGAGTAAACAAACATGCCAAGAAGTGTGATCCCGCTGCCCCAATGGATTCCGCAGGCCTGCGAGTTGATGGTTAGATATGACCTCTCGCTCCGGCAAGCAGCCGCAGAGCTGGGCAAGGATATCTCTGTCGAAGAGGCCGAAGCCCTGAAAGACCGCAAGCTATTCAAAGAGGCGCTGGAGACCGCGAGGCTCGCGCATTTTGCTGAGGTAGGCTCCGATTACAGACTCAACAGAGATGCAGTGGTGGGCCAGATATTCAAACTCGCGGAACGGCTGGCGAGCGACCGTGAGGACTACAAAGCTGCCGATGCGCTCCTGAAACTCTCAAAAATCAAAGGGTGGTTTGGCGAACCAGAGCACAAACCCAGCTTGCTTGACGGCCTGACGCAATCAGACATTGACAGGCTGAGAGCCGAAGTGAAAAAGGCACAAGAGCAGGGGCAACAAGAATTCGACCTCGCCAAAGCCATAGTCGAAATCAAAGCCCCGAAAGCGAACTGAGAACTAGCTCGCTGTCTTTGACGCCGGAGTGTTCTCTTCTCTAACGAGGATGGCGGCCATCCGGCCACTCGAAAAGGGCAAGGCTGTAAGAAACTCGAACCCCTCTTTGGCTGCTTGATTTAATCTCTCTTCCAGGCCGGAAGCGTCGTTCGCATCGACGACTCGAAACTGTTTCATTGAAACACCCCCTTCAAAACCATCAGAGCAGAATCAAGGAGACTCTGTTTTATGTCCACTAGGCCGGTTGACCCCAACGCAATTCCTAGCCGCAACCGCGCACTTGAATCTAACTCTGCTTTGTCGCAAGCCCTAGTTGGCAAAACAATCGCGGGCCTCGTAGTTGGAGCAATCGAAGTCTACGCGGACGGCGCGATCTATGACAACAACCGCTTCCTCTCTCCGGGCAGTTTTGCTGTTGACCCCCGCGGTATTTCATCGCAGCGGCTTGAGTTAGGCAGAGACATAGACAGATAGATTGAGACTGACAACATTCGTGGGCACCTGCGAGCCAAGTGCCCTTTCCGGTCTCTCGGGAGGGCAAGCTGAGAAATAACGGGAGCCCTTTAAGCTCAGCGTTTTGGGGCTCCATAAGTCCACAGATGGTTAATTGCACTCATGTTAGAATCTTGGCACAAGTTCCTTGCGCCCGTTCCATTTTCGAGAAACGGTATTTAACAGTGAAACCCGACATCGACCTTGCTTCCAAAAATCGGCAATTCGGAGTTATGTCCGTACTGTTCGCTCTAATCAGTGTTGGCCTTCTGATTCTGATGATCTGGAAAAGTGACAAACTTGTTGCGCTAGGGTTGGCGGACCAGGTTTACTTTATCGTTGTCGCGCTCGTCGCGTTGTCCGCGTCCCTGGTTTTATTTGGAGTACTCCGCTCAACAGCGTCCTATAAAGGACGTCAGATGGGCGGTGTCTTAACTCTCAGCGGCGCTACCGTGACGTTCATATTGGTCTTGGTTCTAGAACTTTACGCAATTCCAAAACCGTCCACTTTTTCTCTAACTGTTTATACGCATGGCGAGCACGGACCGCAAGATATTGTCCTGCGAAGCACTGGTGAGGTTGTTCTTCGGCTTGGGCCAGAGGTCAGACGAGAGCTAATTAGAGCTAACGGCGAGGCGTTTTTCCCGGCAATCCCAGCAAGTTTTAGAAGGCAGCGTGTACCGCTTTGGGTTGACGACGCTAGATTTGAGAGAGCCGATAATACGGATCCGCAGTTGGCGGGCCAGAGTATCGACATAACAGTGCAATTGAGGAGAAGAATCATAACCGGAAGAGTCCAGGATGAACATGGGAACCCGATTTCGGGCGTACGGGTCGACATTGCCGGTATTTCGGTGCAAACTGACGAGGCAGGCCGATTCGACATCGACATTCCACGACAAGCCAACCAAGAGACGTTTGACCTCGACGCTTCGCTCAAAGGTTATTTACATCAGCACATTTCAGTAGTTCCGAATTCAAATCCCGTCGTCCTAACGCTCCTTCGGTCGCGATAAGCATGAAACGGCTCCCAATTCCTATCGTAATTCTCGCCACGCTCTGCGGAACACAAGCGTGGGGCGCCACACTCAAGGGCATTGTCGTACTCAACGGAATAGGTGGTCAGCCCCTCCCAAACGTATCGGTAAGTGCGGCTACGGGCGCTAACCAAACGACTACCAAGGAAAACGGTTCATTTTCCCTCGAATTTCCGCGGAAGACGCCGGGGGACAAGGTGCGGCTGATCGTAAAGGCCGAAGGATATGTGGTTGTTAATGACGTGGTTCTGGAGACGACTCTTCCAAACGACCCTGACCTGTCACCTGTCACGATTGTGCTAAGCCGGCCGCAGGATCGAGAAGAGATGGCGCTTGGATTCTACCGAATCACAGGTGTCGAAGCGGTTGAGAAGGCATACCAAAGTAAGCTAAGAGAACTTCGACGAACGCATCTTGACGGCGCCGCAGAAAACAAGCAACTCCTTAGAGAGCGCGATCAGGCGAGAGCGGAGGCGGCAGAGGCTGCACACGAATTTGCCAGACAAGATCCAAGCCTTGCCTCTGTGCCGTACCGAGAAGCGCTAAGGCAATTCGTAGTTGGAAATATTGACCAAGCCATCGCGCTTCTTGATGACAAGAAATTACGTGACATGGACACATCCGCAAAAGCGACAGAAGCCAGCGCTATCGTAGCCAAAGGGAACGCTACGAAGGCGTGGATGCTAAAGGCCAGGTTACTTACGTTTAAATTTAACTTCGATGATGCCCAACGGGCGTATTCAGTGGCCACAGAGTTATCTCCTGAAGATTTTTCAGCCAATTTCGCATTCGCGGTTTTCAGTCGAGAACTGAACCACTATGCAGAGGCAAGGCGACTGTTTGAACGCTGCCTGGGCATAGCCGAGTTAAACAGCGATGCCGAGAACCTTGCGGAGACTCTGAATAACTTAGGGAAGCTAGATCGAGACGAAAATAAGATGGCTGAGGCGAGAGAGAAAGTTGAGCGGGCATTGAGTATTCGCCGTACCTTGGCCTATAAGAATACCGACCAGCATCTATGCCATTTGGCACTATCGTTGAATAATGTCGGCAATCTCGATATGGACCAAGATCGGATGGTCGATGCCCGGCAGCACTATGAGGAAGCGCTAAAAATATGTAGCGATCTGAAGCTAGTCAAACGCGACATCTGTTTGCCGGAATCCGCGATGACAATGGCGAACCTGGCAAGACTGGACCGTACGGAGAGCAGGACAAGCGAAGCTAGAGGGCATTTCGAAGGAGCACTCAGAGTGTATCGTGATCTCGCGAGGACGGCACCCGATACCTACTTGGCAAACGTGGCGCTAACGCTCAACAGCCTTGGAATTCTCGACCAGCAGCAAGATCGGCTGAGTGACGCAGGCATTCACCTCGAAGAGTCGCTTTCGATTTATCGTGGGCTTTCGGCGAATAACCCAGATGCGTACCTGCCCGATGTCGCTATGACACTAACTAATTTAGGCAATCTTGATACCCACCGAAACAGATTTGATGAAGCACGACGACGGTTAGAGGAAGTGGCCAAGATATATTGGGGGTTATCCAAAAAGGACCCAGATGTTTATCGCACAAGCGTTGCAGTGACGCTAGGCTCTATAGCATTCCTTGATGAGAAACAGAATAGGCTAGTTAGTGCGCGGCAGAATCTCGTCGAAGCATTGCAAATACAGCGCGAGTTGGCGAAAAACAATCCGGAGGCGTTTCTACCGTCAGTAGCTTCAACGCTAAACAATCTAGGCGATATTAGTGGAACTGAAAATAAGATGGACGAAGCGAGGCAGGAGTTTGAGGAAGCGTTCCAGATTTGGAGCGGTCTCGCGCATAAGAATCCGGACGTGAGGCTCCCGGATTTGGCTCTTGTCTTAACAAACCTGGGACGGGTCAATCACGCTCAAGGCAGAGCGAGCGAAGCAAGAGAGAACTTCGAAACCGCGGTCGCGATGTGGCAAGGTCTCGTGCAACAAGATCAAGAGCTTTATCTACCGCGTCTGGCGCTGGCACTTACTAATTTCGGACAAATGGACTTGGACGAAAATCGATTCGGAGAAAGTCAAGAACACCTAGGTCACGCACTTGATATCTGGCGCGATCTGGCGAAGAAAAACCCGGATGAGCACTTCGTCGATGTCGGGACTACGTTGCTTGAGCTAGGGACACTTTACGGTCGACGAAAGAATATTGACCAGCAACGGAACAGTTACGAAGAATCGCTTACGATATTTCGAGGCCTTGCCAAGAGGGATTCCGAGGCTTTCTTACCACTAGAGGCCGAGGCTCTCAAACGTCTAGGAACGGTGGAGTTGGAGCAAAACAGAAAGAGCGAAGCTGTTCAACACTTGCGAGAGGCTCTGACGGACTATCGAAGATTAACCGAGCTTGGTTTTCAGCGCTTCGCGGATGATGCCGCCGACACTTCGAAGCGATTAGAGTCGGCTGAGCAGCAAACGGTTCCGCAAGTAAATTAGCTGCTGCTCACGCGGGCCGTGATCGGCGTCAGAGCACACGTAGCGAAATAAAAGACGAGTGAAGAGACAGAGTGAATCGTGTCCGCCTTCGAGAGCGTCGTCAAGAACGTGAGCAGTGGCAGCCGAAACCATTCGCGCAATCTTGTTTCTCGGGTAAGAAGGTCTTTAGGGACGCTGCGAAAAAAGAAATTGCCGATCGCGTCCCGCAACCAATCTGAGTCTGCGGTGGTTCTGCGGCTCGGCGCACACCAAACACCGAATTGACGATTGCATTCGTATCCATGCTGTCGTATCCATTTTGAAGAGCGATTGTGCCCGAGCAAATAGCAGGATGCCTTTCCGTCACGAAACGCGCGAAACTCCGAGAAAACCAAGTTCCGATTAACGCTGCGGGCACTGCGTTCACTTGCCGTCCGTGTGCGTCACCACAGATAGATCCGCGCCGGTCGTGCTAGCCTATAACTATGGAGCATCTTCTGCATCTGATTGATTCTGCCGGGCTCAATACTCCCGAAAAAGTTGACCGTGTTACTTCAAGATGGCCGATCAAGCGATTGCAAGTGCTCCGGGAGCAATTGTGGGAGATTCTCCGCGCAGGAAGCGATGAAGCTCTTAAGAGAACCGGTTCCTCAGATCCATTCGACTTTGTCGCCAGTTCATCCATGCGCGGGGAGGACGGATGTTTGGGCTGGGACTGTCGAATACAAAAGGCACGCACGCTGAGTAGATATGGCGCGCTATACGCACGTCGCGTCTTGATCCCGGTCCGAGTTGGCGTTTCACCGGTCAAGGGAGAGCACGAATTTTTTACACGATACAATTTCGCGGGCGCGTTGATGGCAATTTTAGAGTACCGCCCGCTCATTGAGAGCGGTGTCGCAATCTTGTCAGCAGGAGTTCTGCCCTACTGTAGAGAATGTCTCGATGCGGGAGTGCCTAGCTATCCGAGGATCAAGGCTGTCGCAAACTCTCTCTTCATCCGAGAATCTAAAAAGTTCTCAGCAACAACTGGTCGGACATCTGACGGATTGGATAGGCTAGAGTTGCGGGGTCCCGAAGCTTATTTGCCGCATGGCGTGGCATCGTTTGGCTTCCATAGCAGCCTTTTCCGGACTACAGGAAACGGGAAAAGCCGCAGGAAGCCTCGTTTAACCGCCAGCCACTTACTCGCTTGGAGGAAGTCAGTTGTCAAACAGCTGTTTCATCGGCTAGCTTACGACGTTACGATCCAACAGTACTTTACGGCGTCAAACAAAGCGACGTACTTGACGGACATGCTCGGTGAGGCGCAGGTTCTTTCCCTGCTGAATGAAAGCGAAGAGAACGAGAGTCGGAATGCACTTTTCGCTAAACACCTTCTGCACACAGTGCCGCTCCTCAATGAAGTACCAATCGATATAGCAATCAAACTGCGAAAGGAGGAGCCAGACGCTTTCGAGCTTTATCGGACTACGATTGCCAAAATAATTCGAGAGTGTAGCAAAGAAAACCCCCGGCTCTCCGAGAAGGATGCGAAGAAGGTCTCCAGTGACATACTGGAACCTGGGCTGGCGCGCTTGCGGATACAAGCGAACTCAATTCGGCGTGCTGGACGTAAGAAATTGGCCGCCAAAATCTTAGGATCGAGCGCGGTAATCGGGATGGGCCTATACGCGGGAGTATTTCCCCCCAATCTAGCCGGCGTATTAACGATGGCTGGTACCGTAACACTACTGTCACAGATCGGCGAAGCGATTGCTCTGATTGAGAAGAACCCGGCGGAAATCAAGAGTCACGATCTCTATTTTTTGCTCAAATTACAGAGTCGAGCTTCTAAGTAACAATTCAACTGGTCGTCATTCCCCGAGGTCAGTACGGATTGGGAAGATCTCCTATCGGCTACGTAGCTTTCCTTTTTTGGGTTTCCAATCAAATTTAATTCGGTGTGATATGTGCTCACCGTTGGTGAAGCGGTAGCCTCGATGGGAACCGCTCATTCATTTTCCCGAGTGCCAGAAATTCCCAAATTCTGAAAATCTGTCCCACCTTAAGCATGCTTATTCCGGTCGCGCCTACCCAGGACGAATCCCTTTACCATCCCGCACGCGAGGCAAATTGCAAATGTGATGGGGCGAAGTGCGTGAACTGCGACTGTGAACTGCGGTTACGGGAACGGCTAGTCAAGTTTTTGCGCTGTAAATTCAACAACATAGGGAGGGCGTTGGAAGATCGTTGGAAGCTATGAAAGAAAACACGATGGAATCAGGGGATATTTTGACACCGAATCAGTTAGCCGAACGGCTGCAAGTCGGTGTGGATTGGGTGTACGAGAAAAGCCGGAGCCGTGGGAAACACAGTGGCGAGCCTCTGCCTGTTCTGCACTGTGGCCGCTATCTGCGGTTTTACTGGCCAGATATTTGCGCGTGGATGCGAGGCGGGAAGGAACGGCAAGTCAGAGTGTTTTCGTCGATGACCCGAAGGGCCGTTTTGCGTGAGAGCCGAATTGCCACTTTTCGAGTGGCTGCTTAGGGGAAATGATGAGGGAACAAACAGGCCAAGTATTTCACAAGGGCAAGAGTTGGTTTGTCCGCTACTGCGATGACGTGATGCAGCCGGACGGCACGATCAGGCGGAAGCGAGTCTGCAAGAAGCTATCAGTTGACTTCTGCGACGAACACCGCACACGCAAGAGTGTGCAGTCTTTTGTGGATGAGATTCTCGCTCCGGTAAACGGTGGGCTGCTCAATCCTCAGAGCACCATGCCCGTTACGGAGTTTGTCGAGAAAGTCTATCTGCCGGAGTACGTCGAGAAGCAACTAGCCTCTAGTACTCGGAAGACCTACCGCGACACCTACGAAGATCATTTGAAGCACCGTCTCGGCAACCTCACACTGCGCGGATTCCGCACTGTTCACGGCGAGCAGTTACTAGCGCAGATAGCGGCCAAAACGGGCCTAGGCCGCAACTCCCTCAAGCACGTCAAGAGTTTCCTCTCCGGTGTTTTCAAACAGGCCAAAAGACTAGGGATTCTCGATGGCATCAATCCGATGCAGGACACAAGTATTCCGCGCAGGCCGGAGCCGGAAGATACGTACGCCTATAGCCTGTCGGAAGTGACACGGATACTTTCTTTCCTCGGTGAACCTGAGCGTACAATCGTTTTGACGGCTGCGTTGACTGGACTCCGCAAGGGCGAGATTCGCGGCTTGTGCTGGGCAGACTTCGACGGGCAGACCTTGAAGGTTCGCCGTTCGATTTGGAACAGTGTAGAGAACGCGCCAAAGACGAATCGCAGCAAGGCTCCTATTCCTGTAGTGAAGCAGCTGGCCGATGCCCTCGACGCACACAAGCTACGCATGGAGAAGTTGGCACAGCCAAATCTGCCGATCTTCCAAGCCGGAAATGGAAAGACCATCAACCTCGACAACCTTGTGCGACGCGTACTTGTTCCGGCTCTCACGCGTTGCGCGGTATGTGGAAAGCCGGAGTCCAATCACGCAAAAGCCGGGCACGAATTCAAACTCGACACGTCAATTCCTAGCTGGCACGGCTGGCACGCATTCCGTCGCGGCCTCGCAACCAATCTCCACACGCTAGGAGTGGACGACAAGACAATTCAGTCGATCTTGCGGCACAGCAACGTAGCTCTGACCATCAACGTGTACATAAAGAGCGTCACTGAATCGCAAGTCAACGCAATGGACGTGCTCGAAGCCAAATTCAGCGAAACTTCCAACAACCTTCCAACGGGCAGCCAGCGGCTTGTGAACTAAAATGGCGCAACACGCCATGTTAGAATCACTTACAGAGCGTGGGGCTGTAGCTCAGATGGATAGAGCAGCAGTTTCCTAAACTGCGTGTCGGCGGTTCGACTCCGCCCAGCCCCACCAGAATTCCGCTTTCGATTCAACAACTTGTGGCCATTTGCTGCCCGGAGATGGTGCTGCGATGTCTCGAAGTGTATCTGCCGCTTCGTCACAACCAACTAGAAGAAGTGGGATTCTGCGGCGAGTGCGCGCTGCTTGTAAGCCGCAGCGGCAAGCGTCTCACGGGCGGTGGGATCAGCAACGGCATCCACGCTATTTCGCGCCGCGCGCAAGTGCCCATCCATAGCCTGCATCAGTTTCGGCATAGTTGTGCGTCCGATCTGCTGGAGTCTGGCGTGCATTTTTCACGCCTATTCCCTGCCGCGCGGCGAACGAGCGAACACGAGAACCAAGGATCTCGTGGACATGGTGCTGCTCATCCGATCGGGAAAACTCGACAAGACCAAGACAGCCGCAGCAGTCCGAGCGACGTTTGCGAAACGGGGGACGCACGCGATGCCCACAGAACTCAACGCGCCGCCCGGAGAGTGGGGACCGGTGTTCGACGCGCTAGCGAAAGAGTGCAGTCTCCCGATGAAGATTGGAGAGGGATTTGCGATAGTGCGCGACTTTGCACACAAGAAATAGAAAAGGCCCTCCGACATCGTCGGAGGGCCTTCGTTTCGAACACATCAGAACGCAGCTTCGGTGGACTCCGGCGCTTGCCCGGGAGCAGGCGCGTTGGGCTCTGGTTCGCCGCGATCGAGCCTGCGTACGACATCGGCGCGGACGGACCACGACGTAATCTTCGAGGCCTTCGACTTCTTGCCTTTGCCGTTCGGTTGTTCGTAGGTCGGGCTGACGAGAGAACCTTCGACGAGTGCGTGAGCGCCCTTCTTGATAGTCGTAGTTGACAAATCCGAGCAACGCATCCAACGCGCGAAGATGTGAATGGGTTTATGATGTTAGTGATGGGCCAAGCAAAGCGACTTTCGATCGCTGGCAGCGCGCTGGTTGCGTGCCTAATCGCGGTTGCACTTGTTGCAGGACCGCTGTGTGCATCCGCTTGCCCCGGCGCGGGGTGTTTTGCACAATCCGCGGCTTCGAGTAAACCAACGAATTGCCACGCCATGACGGGCCACGCTGGATTGCACGTCAGCATTCGTTCCGCTGCGAAACCGTGTGGTTTGGCGGACGGTTCGCTCGCTGTGCTAAGCCAACCGGTTCGCGAAGCGTTCCGGGGCGCATCGCACGGCGGCAAGTTCGGGTTGGCTGCGGCGAGCGTGAATGCACAAGTGGCCGCCGAGTTTCCCCTCGTGTTGAATGACTCATCGGCGGGCCCGCCGCCGATGTTTTCCTCAGTAAGCGCGGCTTCCGTCACTCTGCGCATCTGATTCCCACTCTAGACGACAAATGACCGGCTTCTGCCGCCATTCAAGAGGCGGTGCGATGCGATCGCATCTAAATGTCCGTACGAAGAACTTAGGAGAACGATTATGAGCGGTTCACGAAGGAATTTCTTCCGAAATGCGGCGTTATTTGGAACCGGACTATTGGGGTGGAGCGAAAGTCTGCGCGCGCAGATGCGTGGGATGACGCGCAGCGGCGAGAGCGAACGAGCGAAACCGGGTTCAAAAAAATCGCCGGTTGCGCCGGTGCGTATGGTCACGCCGGACGTGGGCGACCTGCCGTACGAGATGGACGGCAACACAAAAGTGTTCCGGCTCGTCGCGGAACCGGTGAAACGAAAAGTGGTGCCATGGAAAACGCTCGACTTGTGGGGCTACAACGGGAGCTGTCCCGGACCGACGATTCAGGTCACTCAGGGTGACCGGGTTCGCGTGATATTTGAAAATCGCCTGCCAGAAAGTACTTCGATGCACTGGCACGGGCTCGAAGTGCCGATCGAGCAGGACGGCGTGCCGTGGATTAGCCAGAAACCGACAGCGCCGGGAGAGACCTTCACGTACGAATTTACGGTGCATCAAGAAGGAACCTTCTTTTACCACGCGCACAGCGCCATGCAGGAAATGATGGGCCTCATCGGAATTTTCGTCGCGCACCCGAAGGAAGAATTTGTGCCGCGGGTCGACCACGACTACGGTCTGGTGTTGCAGGAGTGGGCGGTACTGCCATCCAACAGCGTGCCGAACAGCGCATCGATGGAATTCAATTGGTTAACGTTCAATGGGGTGGCAGCGCCGCTGACGACGCCGCTGATCGCACGATTGGGCAGCCGGGTGCGCTTGCGTTTCGTAAATCTGGGAATGGATCACCATCCCATTCATTTGCACGGAAATCAGTTCGTCATCACCGGGACGGAGGGCGGCCGTGCGCCAGAAACGACGTGGTATCCGACGAATACCGTGCTAGTTGGCGTGGCGCAGGCGCGAGTCGTGGAATTTGATGCGAAATATCCGGGCGACTGGATGATTCACTGCCACCTGCCACATCACATGATGAATTCGATGATGGACTTGCTACGCGACCGGCAAATTTCGACTGCTGACCTGACCGAAGAAGGCGCGATGGGGCAGATGCAGTCGCTGGCGGCGAGTGCGAAGTTCTCGCATACGCATCCCTCGCCGGTGGCGGAAAACGCGGAACGGACTCCGGGCTTTCCGCAAGATGCATTCATGGAAATGGGAATGGACGAATTGGTGGAAAAACCGGAGACACATGGACTCCCGAAAAATTGGAGCGCTGGGATGATGGGAATGATGACGATGGTGCGGGTGCTGCCCGAGGAAAAGTACGAGGAAGTTACGAAGAGGATGAGCAAGCCGGCTGTGGCAGAAAGCGAGCACCACCATGAATCTTAATCTGAGCCACATGCAGAAGGGTTTAACGGCGAAATGGGCAAGACATTTTTTGACAATTGCCCTGCTGTGGGGCGTTGCCACACCAATCGTTTCCGTCCGGGCGGCGCAAGAACCGCAAATGCCGGGGATGCAAATGCCGCCAGGGCAGACTGCAACGGAACATCCTTCGATGAAGAAGCCGGCCGCGCGTGCCTTTCCGCGGTTTAGGCAGGCACAACGCGATGCGCACGAAAAATTGTTCACGCTGGAAGAAGCACAGGAGATTGCGAGAGAGAAAAATCCAACTTTGCGACAAGCGGAAGCCGGGATCAAGGCAGCGCGGGCGCGCGAACAACAGGCGGGACTCTTGCCGAATCCGGTCGTGGGATACTCCGGCGACGAAATCCGTGGCGGAGAGACGGGAGGCGGAAAACAGGGATTTTTTGTCGAACAACGAATCATCATGGGCGGGAAGCTGGACAAGGCGCGGGCGGTGTTTGCGAAGGAAGCTTCGCTGGCAGAAATCGAAGCGGAAGAGCAAAAGATACGCGTGGAGACGGCTGTGAAGATGGCGTTCTACCGGGTACTTGCGGCGCAAGAGCTGACAGATATACGGACGCAACTGGCCCAAGTGGCCAACGAAACCGCAATTACCACGCAGCGATTGGGAAACACAGGGCAAGCGGACGAAACGGAAATTCTGGAGGCGGAACTGCAAGCGCACCGGCTGATGCTCGCACAACGAATGCAGGAAAATACGCTGCGCGAAGAATGGAGATCGCTGGCCGCGGCAATGGGCGATCCGGAGATGGAGCGGGCGGCCGTGGCGGGAGATCTGGAACACGGCTGGCCGGAGTTGGCGGATCAGGAAGTTCTGGACGCGATTGCGAAGAACAGTCCGGCGGTACGCATTGCGGATGCGACTGCGATGAAGAATGCGGCGGAAATTGTCCGCGCGAGACGCGAAGCGATACCCGATCTCCGCGTGCGTGGCGGTTTGCTCTACAACAATGAATTGGCCGGCGCAGTTCCGCGAGCAACTGGCTGGGAGGGGACAGCGGAGGTCGGTGTCGAAATTCCGATCTTCAACCGCAACCAGGGAAATGTCGCCGCGGCGCGCGCGGAAGGCGATCGCGCTAAAGAAGAAAAGAGGCGCGTTGCGCTGACTTTGCGCGAGCGGGCTGGGGTTGTCCTCGACCAATACTCGAATGCTCGATTGATGGTGGAGCAATACGGCCGGGAAATCTTGCCGCGCGCTCGCAAGGCCTACGAGCTGATGGAACAACGGCATGGCGAAATGCTTGCGTCTTATCCACGCGTTTTGGAAATGCAGCGCCGCTGGTTCGAACTGCACACGGAATATGTGGCGGCGCTGGAGAGCGTCTGGACAAATGGAATTGCATTGCAAGGATTCCTGCTGACCGACGGCCTCGAAGCGCCGGCGCGCCCTGGCGAAATGGACCGTCCAATTCGAGAAACGAATGTGCCGATGCCAGAACGAACCATGGGACCGGAATCGAACGCGCCGAGGCCCTAGGCGCGGCTCCGGGCAAATCACACGACGATCATGCGGTCGAGTTGTTCGCCAATGTCCGGCGCGGTGCGGTCCCAGTAATGAGTGTGAGCGCCGAGGCCGATGCAAGCGTCGACGCGGGTCGCCTGGGAATGGTTACCGCTGTCGCAAAAAATTAATTGCGCAGCGCCGTTGGAATGCAGACCGTTCGGTTCGCTGACAGTCGGGCGAACGTACACATCGTTAATCCAGACGGAACGGCCAACGTAGTCGCCGCTGCGATAAAAATTGACCCATTGTTGCAAACCCAGTTGTGCCGGAGGAGGGGGTTCGGCGAGCGGAATCAGTTCCTTCGGATCGCTCGAAGCAGGGTGCTTGCTGGTGTCTTCCGGAATGGGGCGAATCCATTGGTACAAATGAGGAAAGAAGCGGCTTAAGAGTTGGCGCAAGGGACAGCCCATCGAGAAAAAATAGACGGGAATGGCTTCTGACTCGGGGCCCGCGAAGGTGAACGTCGTCAGGTCCGGTTCGCCTCGCTGACGGAGAAAGCGAAAAAGATCGGCGGTGATGAGTGAGCCGAGGCTATGCGCGACGATAACGATTCGATCGTAGGAACGCAGGCCGTCGTCTTCGCAACAGGTGTGAAGATGATGAAGGAGAGCAGTGTAGCGTTCGACGATTTTCGCGCGCGGCGTGGCGCCCGCGGGAGAGGTGCGAAGGTAGTTGTCCACGTCAAGAATGGTGTCGAGAACGGCACTCAGATATTTGACGAGCAAACCGGCCAGAACGGCGGCAGAGCCGGCAAGAATTCCGCCGAAGGAGAGCAACTGACGACCGCCCTTCGCCATGAGAGGCAACTTATATAGATAGAGCAGAAATACGTCGCCTGCCGGATTCGATGAATAGTATCGCCATATGCCGTACCCCAGCGACGCAAGAGGCACCACAAATGCGGCGATCCACAAGAAGATGACCGTCCACCGGAAATGGCGGAAGCCGGACGAGAGCCAATCTCCCAAGAGAATCGAGCGAACATTGCTGGCGGCGCGGGCGGGAGCAATTTCGTAATAGATAGAGGGAAGCACAATCAATATCAAAAGGAAAAATCCAACGCCGGCTAGACCGACGGAGAGAACCATTCCTGGGGGCGCCGACTGCACGATCAAGCCTTGAAGGAAGATGCTGGCATTTTGGACTGCACCCGGCGCGGCGGGAGGAACAGCGGGACAGCCAGTTGGACAAGCTGGGTTGGCCGACGAGTTGGATGAATCTCTCACGGCGGCGAGTAAGCGATCCGTCTCATCGGGGGTGAGGGCCATCCACTGCAGCGGTTTTGGAAGCCACATCGTTCTAGGAGTGATGCCGCGATAAAGATCCGCGCGGGCGGACACGAAGTGGTAGGCCGCGCTGCCAGTAAACACGGCCAACAAGAGAATAAGAAGCGCTGGAATGGCGACAGCGAAGCGAGCGGTACGTCCGGCGGCACGAGCACGGGCGAGTGGCGCCTCGTTTTCAGGTCTAAATCCAAGGCGCAGGGCACAGATTCCTTCCAGCAAAAAGGTCAGGCACGCGAGCAGCAGAAAGCAAGTCACAAGGACGCGAAGAAGTAAAAAAACGTACTGAACAAGGAGGAACGAAGTCATACGGAGAGCGGATTCGTCATAGGCGCCTTGCTGCCAGAGCACGCCCAGGAAGGCGATCGTGACCAATGCAATAAAAATTGCGCCCAGTTGGCGAGCACCGATGCGAACCTGGTCGTACTGAATGAAGATAACGTAGGAAACTGCGGCGCCGAGAATCCACCACTCGAGAACAAGCACGAGTGGCGCAAATTGTTGGTAAAAGTACAAAGCAACAGAAACGATGACGCCCAAAAAAATCCCGGGGACAAGCCAGAACCACCAACTGCGCACCCCGAGAAACGGTTCTCGACGAAGACTAAGGTAAAGCGTTGCCAGCAAGGCACAGACGGATAGAAATGCGCCGGCGACAATGACTCGCTTTGCGCCGACGGGCAGCAGTAGCGGCAACGGAGCGAGCACTACGCCGTAAATCAGTATCATTAACGGCAGAATGGCAAGTGTAAGCAGGCGCGTCGCGTAAGTGTATGAGCGAAAATAGAGAAACCACTCGGGCTTCCCGATGTGTTCCAGTGCCGCTTGGTCCAAGGCGATACGACCGAGGCTGGTGAGATGCAGTAGAAGTTGATAGAACGAAAAGAAGAAGCGCAGAAGCGAATTGTTGGGGCGCGCGAGATCGGCCCAGTACATTTCGTAAACGTGGACGTCTTTTGAGCGGTTACCCGAGGCGTCCAACCGCTGCCCATCATGCCGCCAGGTCGAAAAACTGTTTTGTGTGGGATCGCCGGAGAATTGATCGAGCTGCATGCGCATGAACTCGGTAGAGAAGTCCATCTCCCTGACGCTCTCGTGGCGCTCCTTCCGGTGATCGGGTGATTCATTTTTCTCGCCGAACCACGCGGCCCAACTATAGAGGTTGCGAAAAGCTCCTCGACGCTCTTCAAACGTCGAGGCTATGCCTCCTTTGTTCGCTTCCTTGACCAACCGGATTCGTTCGGGGCTTTGTGCCGTGCGCAGTGGAACCTGTACCTGACGGACGGCGAACGGCGCATAGCGATTATGGCCATTGCCTGTGTCGCTCGATTCGAGACCCGAGAGCAGATCGGTAACTGCTTGGGCCGTCGCGCCCGATTCATGGTGGCCGACGCCATGAATGGCGATTACGGCAACGCGTTTTGCTTCATTTGGCACAGGCCCCTCCGGGGACTTCTGGATCCACGGGCTCTGCGTAGGGGAGAACTACGATGCGGGTACGTTACCTAAACGTATCGAAAATCGCAATAAACATTTTCGGCCGACAGGCGTTATCCATCCTGTTCCCTGTGATTTGCGTGGGGCCTTGGCGAGTGCGAAACACTGGTACTCCGGACGGATTGACCCCCGGAAAAACCGCTGAGTACTGTCAAAGATAGGGCATGGTGCGGCAATCCGTTCGCAATGCCGAAGGACGGGCCAAGGCGGGGATGGTTCGCTGCGCTTAAAGCCCGTGAAGACAGAGCCGATACTTTAATAATGGTCACCCTGGCTAAAGCCGGACGGTACGAAATCCAAGGCGAACTTGGACGCGGCGCCATGGGTGTTGTCTACAAGGCTGTCGATCCGGTGATCGGCCGCACCGTGGCAGTCAAGACGCTGCGACTCTCGGAAGAAGGTACCGGCCTTTCTCGGCCCGAACTTTTGAACCGGTTTCAGACGGAAGCGCGTGCCGCGGGTCTACTAACGCATCCGAATATTGTGGTGGTATTCGACGCGGGCGAAGAAGAAGGTCTTTACTACATCACGATGGAGTTGGTAGAAGGCAAGAGCCTTCAGGCTCTGCTCGATTCCGGGCAAGCGTTTCCGCTGCCGCGCGTGCTGCGGATCATGGAGCAGACGTGCAGCGCGCTGCATTTTGCGCACGAACGCAACATCGTTCACCGCGACATCAAGCCAGCTAACTTGATGCTCACCGCCGATGACACGGTAAAAGTGACGGACTTCGGCACGGCAAAGATTTTGCAATTCGGCACGGTGCAGCAAACCGCGCATGTGATGGGCACGCCCAGTTACATGTCGCCGGAGCAGGTGAAGGGGCGCGTTGTCGATGGACGCAGCGACATCTTTTCGCTTGGCGTTTTGCTCTATGAAATGATCACCGGCGAAAAACCTTTCCCGGGACAAAACATTACGACGGTCATTTACAAAATTGTGAACGAAGAGCCGGTTCCTCCGCGGCAGATTGACGCATCGATTCACAGTGGATTGAGCGCGGTGGTGATGAAGGCGCTCGCCAAGGAGCCCTCTGCTCGTTATCAGAATTGCCGCGACATGCTGGAAGACTTGAAGAACTACCGTTCTCTTCGAGCGAACGATAGCCCCGCGTCGACCGTTATGCTGACGGGCTCACCCGACGATACGGTCGCGACGCCCGCGCATCGGATGGGCCGCAACGAAGAATTGCAGACGGCGCATACCGCGCGCTCATTGCAAGCGCGAGCGGGAAGCCCAACGCAAACGCCACTTGTGCGCCGCACGGCCGCGATTCAACCTGCCGAACTACCGCGCAAGAGCAACCCATTTTTAACCATATTCCTCGCGTTGATCCTCGTCGGCGTCATTATTTTCGGATACCGGAAGATTAAACCGGTATTTGACGATGCGCGGCAACAAAATCAAATTCAAAACGCCGCTCCGGTCGACAAAGGCGCCCTAAAGAATGCAGATGGTGATCCCGGTGCGGCAACGAGCGGGGAGAAAACATCTGACGCTTCGGACACAGCGACGGCGAACGAAAATTCGCAGCCTGCCGAATCTGTCCCTCCGCAGCCGGTAAAAAAGACGAATCCACCGCCAGTCAAAGGCGCTGCGAATCCTTCGATGGCCGCAGGTGGCTTTTCTCCGACCGCCGCGGAATACAAGGGGCGGATCGAAGAAGCCGCATCCGAAAAAGGCATTGCCGGAAAACTGAAGATCCATGGAACCGGGAACACGCTGACCCTTTCCGGAAAGCTAAGGCCTTCCGAGCATGGAGAGCTTCTGAAGTTTCTGAAGGGCGCACCCGCCGGCGTGCAAGTCGTGGATGACATCCTGTATGACGACACGCCCGTAAGCAGCGGCAACGCCCCAGAACCTGGGTCGCATCCCGTCCCATCGCCAGGGCGTGGCGCGATTCACGTGATCACAAACGTCGTCGGCGCAACGGCGATGGTCACCGGCGCATACAACTACTCCTCACATTGCGAAACGCCTTGCAGCTTTTCAAATCTTGACCCTGGCGGCTACAACCTCGAAGTGAAGAAGACCGGATTTCAACCGACACAAACGGCGCTACAGATTCGCGCAGGGCAAACGCTCGACGAGAAAATCAATTTGGAACAGACCGCTCTCGGTCTGCATATCGTCACCCGTCCCGCAGGCGCTGACGTTTTCATCAACGGCGACAAGCAGTCAGGGCAAACGCCGCTCACGATTCCTCTGGCACCAAGCACTTATAACCTTGTGCTTCGAAAGCAAGGGTTCGAACCGTATTCGCAGAGTGTAACCGTCAAAGAAAACGCGCAGGCGCAGCTTGATATCGAGCTGAAAGAAAGGAGCGCTCACGTAGCGTGGGCGCAGGTGGACTCGAATCCCCCCGGCGCGGAGATTTCGGTTGATAGCATTCAAACCGGCAAGCAAACTCCTGCCCGTGTAGAAATAACCGCCGGCATCCACACGATCGTCTTAAAGAAGGATGGGTTTCAGCTGTCGCGGCGTGTGGTGGAGTTAAGCGAGGGTGGAACGGTGTCGGTTTACGAGAAGATGCACGAGAAATAGGCTCGCGCGAGCGGTTGTTCTCAGCTCCCTAGTTTGTAACATTTTGTTACAGCGAGGAGCACCTAGTCCTGGAACCTATTTATCTTAACTGTTGTAAACAAACAACTTATCGCACTTCGGGTGAGGAAGGCATCGTGCTTCTTACTTAGAAGGGTCTTTCTACCCGCAGAACCTGTGGATACAAAGGCCGCATAGGACACGCCGACACCGCACTCAATGCGTTGAGGTGAGCACCGGAAACAGGAATGCCGTGGCCTTCAGGGCGATTGCAAATTCGGATCACGAAAAGGACGGGAGCCAAACAGTTCCCGGAACGCCAGCCAACAACACTTCTGCCTGGTCCCGACCTGTCGCGCCCAGCATCGTCTCTCCCTATTCGCCGTCTGAACCGACAGCCGTAGATGTCCAGCGCTGCCTGAAAGATCTCCACATTTTGTTCCGCGCGGAGCGGCTGTACCAACGCAACCATCCTCGCGTCCTGGAGAGCCTTGAATCGGCTTACGAACAAATCCGTTCCTTTGCGTTCGCAATGAATGGAATTGCACTTCGCGTCGAACGAAGCGCCATTGTCATGCCGAAGCTAAGCGAAGCGCCGTTGCCGGACGTTCGCGGTGAACTGCAGGCGCTAGCCATCGAACTGCAACGCGCCGGCATCCAAACGTTAATCTTCGAACGGCGATTTCATGTAGGCGAACTGGACACGCTCGCTCAGCTCATGAAGGCCGCCTTGCTAAAATCGGAGGAGTCTTCAAAGAAGAATCGCGCGTCCTGGTGGACGGCCAAACTACTGGAGCATGGCGTGGAAGGAATTCAAGTCAACACGCAAACGGATCGAAAAGTGGATACGGTGCTTGCGAGCTTGATCGCGGCACTCGTGGCATTTGGCGGAAATGCGCCGCGCGAAAATGCCGATGCGCCCATCGCGCCGCCGAGTCTCGAAGATTTGAGCGCTGTACTGCGGTTGCTCGCGCGCTTGACGCCCCCGCTTGAAGCGGCACGCGGGATCTCTCCAGAGGAAGCGGCGCGTTCCATTCACGGAGCACTGGGCGAAGCAAGCCGCGAAACCGTTCACATGCTTCTGAGCGCAATTTCTCAGAATGGTCCACGCGACGCGGAAAAACCACAGCCGTATCTCCTGCGTCTTTCAGAAATTCTCATGCTGGAGTTCATCGGCGCCGAATTCTATATCGGCCAGATATCTCCGCAGGCCGTGAGAGCGTCCATCTTTAAGCTGGCGGACGTACTCGTTACTTCCGGAACCTATAAAGGGCCTCACTCTTCGCAGCATTTCTCCACGTTGTCGACAGCATGGGCGTCCGAGAAGCACCGCGAAAAGCTGCTCGAACGTTTTTGGGTAGAACTTCCTCCGCGCGAAAAATCGGCGGTATTGCGGGGGCAAGAAGTCTGGTGCGTGCCGGTTTCGGCGCTGCGCCAGGCGCTTTCTCAACTCGCCGACGCTGGCGTCGACGCACCACGCCGCGAGGCAAGAAATATTCTTCTGAATTATGCGAGACGCCTCGAGGTGCAGGAAATTGCGGCGCGACGCGAAATCGCAGCGGGACTCAACGAGCTCTCCCCTATCATTGAATCGCTGTGGCCGAATCAATTTCCCGAAGATCTGAGCCGCGGCACGCTGCAGGCACTGGGGAAAGAATCGCAGCCAGAAACCGCCGCGTTGCTTGCGGCATTTCTAGAGACTCTCGGACGGGTCGCCGTGACACGCGGTGATTTTGCGGGGCTGGAAAACATTTTGATCGGGCTCGAAAAGACTCCGCGCGAACCTCAGTTCGCGCACATGCAAGCTCTGGCGCAACGCCTCATCGCGCAGGACCGCTGGATGCTGTTGATTGACGCCGCGTTGGCGAATCGCGCCCTGGATCCGGCATTGCCGCGGTTGCTGCAGCGCGACCCGGAACGCCTGCTCGATCGATTGACGCTATTGCTGACGGACCCGCGCGGCTTCGAATACTTGCCGGCGATGTCCCGGCTGCTGCGCGCGATCGGCGTGCCCGTCCTGAATCTGCTCGAATCGCGGCTTTACGAAGCGCGGCGTCAACGCGTGAGTGCCGCGATAAAACTTTTGGCCACGGCCGATCCCGAACGCCTGCTTCGCGGTTTGCCACGAGCATTAGCGAGTTGGGAGTGGAATTTACAGGATCTTGCGGTGAGCGAGCTTTCACGCCCAGCCAATGCCGCGTCAATCCAGAGCTCTGCATTCATATTCTCCGCGATTCTGGCGGATGCACATCCTCTCGTTGTCCCAATGATGATTGACCAGATTGGTCTCGCGATGGAGGCCACGGCTGTTCCGCAAATGATGGAGATCGCGGCCGGTGAGCACGACATTCTTCGTGACCAATTCGTGCGCATCAAGGCCATTGAAGCGCTCGGGCGAATGCGTGCCATAGAATCCAGCGAACTGTTGCATTCCATTTGCGAAAAGCGGGAAGGGCTAACCCACGCTGAGCCTGCTGGTTTGCGCGCTGCGGCGGAAGATGCACTCGCCATGATGGAAAATCGGCCGACGTCGGCTCGCGTCCGCGCGGCGTTTGAAGCGGCCACGCAATTAGGCGCCAACTTCGTTGTCCCTCGTCGTTATGCCCGCGTTCCACTCGAATCACCGTTGCGTGCTCAGATCGAACAAGGTGCGGCAGGGCTCGCGCGAGTGAAGACAATCAGTCTCGGCGGCGCTTATCTTGAGTCACCGAAAAAACTGACGGTCGGCGATTCCATCAAGCTGGAAGTCCGCGCCGGATTGAAGAAGATTCAGTTCACTGCCGTGGTCCGCAATATCGGCCCCGATGGAAACGGCGTGGAGTTCGTGCACATGAAAGACGAAGATCGCGAAAAGCTCCGCAAGCTGGTGCAACGGCACCTGCACTTCTGAAAACCTCTATCCTCGCAAGTTAAGCGTCGCCGCTAGCGTTTGGAACTTGGATACACGGGTGCACGCGAATCCACCGTTCACTTCAAAGTCGTGTGATAACTAACCACGGTTGCAAACCAGTTGACGTTGCGAGAGAAGCCGAGTATTCATTCTCTTGACGCATCGGGCGGTCACACCGCCGCCGCTAGGGGTAGCGGCAATTCGGCAGTACCAATCGGAGGCACCAATGAGTCGCAGACAGTATGTGTGCGCGTGGATGATGCTTGTCATTTTGGTTTTGAGTCTGGCAGGAGGCGCCGCGGCTCAGAACACCGCTTCCCTTTCGGGCACAGTGATGGACCCGGCGGGCCTCGCGGTTCGCGGGGCAAAGCTTACGCTGACCAGCAACACCACCGGCGCGGAAAGAACGGCCGTTTCCGATGACGGCGGCCGCTACAGCTTCCTGAGCCTCTCGCCAGGCTCCTACAAGTTCACCGTGGACGGGGGCGCCAACTTCGGCGTCCTCACAAATGACAGTGTTACGGTGCGAGTCGGTGAAAACGCGACGTTCGATCCGCGGCTGGAGCTTCGCGGCGTACAACAGACAGTGCGAATTACGACGGAGACCGCCAGCATTGAAACTTCCAAGAGCGAAGTTTCCGACACTATCGACACTCGCCGCATCGACGGTCTGCCCATCAATGGCCGCAACTACATCAACTTCACGCTGATCGACTCCAAGGCGACGCGCGACGTTTCTCCCACAATTGGTCCCGCGCCGAACAGCGGCCTAAACGTGAGCGGCGCCCGCGCGCGTTCGAATGGCGTGACGGTGGACGGCGCAGACGCGGTGGACAACTCGGTCAACGGCATTCGCGCCACCGTGTCGCAGGAAGCCGTTCAGGAATTCCAGCTGATCCTCAGCAATTACAACGCGGAATACGGTCGCGCGACCGGCGGCGTCATCAACATTGTCACGAAGGGAGGCGGCAACGAATTTCACGGCGACGCGTTTGGATTCTTCCGCAACAAATCGTTTCAGGCACGTAATCCGTTTTCGGGCGAAGTCGATCCCGCGACTGGCGTCCTGAAGCCGGTAAAGCAGCCCTTCACACGCGTGCAGACAGGACTCACGATTGGCGGCCCCCTGAAGAAAGACAAGACCTTCTTCTTCGGTTCGTATGAATACACGCAACGAGAAGAAACGGGATTCTCCAGCATCGGTGTAAACAATTTTGGTCTTTCGCCATTTAATTGCGGAGGCTGCGGGCTCGATGGCTTGTTGATGACGTCGGATCAATCGACTGCCGTCCTTCAGCTGCTGGGAACAGGGCAGATCAATGCCGCGAAGTCCTATGCCGCGCTGGTCGGCTCTGCGTCGAGCGTCGCACTGTTCGGCGTTGACCCCGGTTTGATCTGTGGGCAAGCTGGACTCTGCGCGTTCGGATCTCAGGGAGCACGCTTTCCACTCCCTGTCGACTGCCCAGCGAACACAACGGTAGGTACAGTCTCCTGCACCCTCTTTGGAGTCGGCATCGCCACGCTGCCGCAATCTTACGCGACGCTGAACTCTCTTCGCGGCAATTATCCTGTAGCGGAAAAAACGAGTCTGTGGTCTTTCCGGCTTGACCAGAACTGGACAAGCAACAACCACTCCTTCCTCCGCTTGGGAATATCTCCTTCGTTGGTCACCGGACTCCCTTCCACCTCCCAAAATCAGGTCTTCGGGCAAAATTCCGGGTCTCGCGCGGGCTATAACCAGTCGCGCGATTTCAACGTTGTGTTCCAGCACGACACAACTCTCAGCCAGTCCGCCGTCAACCAGTTTCGGTTCCAGTACGCGCGCAGGGGTTTGCATTTCGGTTTCTCCCAGCAGCCGGGCGGAAGTGACATCGGCGTGAATATTCCGGGATTCGCATATTTTGGGCGCGAACCCTATTCAACCGTGGATCGCATCGAACGCCGCACGCAGTTCACCGACACTCTTGCAAAAACGTGGGGGCACCACACTTTCAAGTTCGGCGCCGACGCAAATCTCGTTCAGCTCCGTTCGACCAAGGCCCAGATCTTCGAACTCGATTTCGGCGGCGACGTTAACTTCGGTGGCCTCGCCGCTTCGACTTTCTCTTCTCAATTCGGATTTCCGTCTGATCTGCCAGGCCTCACTGGAGCACAAGCGTACGGCCTCGGGCTTCCGACAACTTACATTCAGGGTATCGGCAACTCGAACCAGCCTTTCGACAATATTCCGTTCGGCTTTTTCGGTCAGGATTCCTGGCGAGTGAACAACAAGCTCACAATCAACTACGGCGTCCGCTACGACGTGGAAATCACTCCGCTTTTCAAGCCTGCCACGAGCGTAAACGCCGCCGCGGAAAAAGCGCTCGGCGTCGTGGAAGGAATTCCGCGCGATTACAACAACGTTGCGCCTCGAGTCGGTGTGGCTTGGGATCCTATGGGCAATGGAAAGACCGTTGTTCGTGTCGGCTATGGATTGTTTTACGACCATCCGCTCCTCGCTGTTGCTTTTGACTCCGTCACCGCAGACGGTGGGCGCTCCGTGCAATTGCTCTCGCCAGGAGGCACGCCTTCCGCGTGCGGATTGGTCACGCCTGAGTGCGGCGGCGGCCTGGACACGCCGGCGAATCTCAACGGCGCGTCTATTTTCCAAGGCGTGCTGAACGCGGCTTCGGCCGACGCAGTTTTCGCGCCTCTATCGCTCGCTTATCTTCCCAACCAACAGCGCTTCGATCCGCTCGCGCCGAATTCCCTTTTCGCCAATCAGAATTACCTGACCACTGGATTCCCTTTGCCGATTCTTCCTTTCACGCTGCCGCTCAGCGCAAAGTTCAAGTACGGTTACGCACAGCAAGGCAACGTGACGATCGAACGTGAAATTGCTGGTTCGTGGAAGATCAGCGCGGGCTATCAATACACTCGCGGTATTCACCTGAATCGCCCGGTGGACATCAATTCCACGAATCCGGTGCTCCTCGCCAGCAATTTGTTCAATGCGGATATCGCGGGCCTCGGCTTTACGAATCCCGTAACCGTCGTCACGCCTAGTACGGATGTCTTCCCCACGGTATCGACATGCGGCGTGGCCGTTTCCGCGCCGGGTCTGGTTCCGGGTGTGCTGGGCGCGTTGTTCGGCTGCCCAGGACCGCTCGCTGCATTCGACGGAAAGTTTGTCGGCACACCTGCTTATTTCAATTTCTTCCGGCCCTCCGGTCCAAATCCATCGTTCGCTCTTGGTACGGCGCAACTAGCACCGCCGTGCGCGGCCAACCCAACCTTTGCGTGCGGTTTCCAAATCCAGCAAGCGCTGGCAAACGCCGCTGGCTATCCAGTTGGGCCCGGAGTGCCTGTTCCGTTCAACAGCGTGGACGCGCAACTCTCTGACGCCAGTTCGTGGTATCACGCGCTCACCGTCAACGTGGAAAAGCGCTTCTCGAAGGGCTTCGAGCTTTTCTCGAGCTACACCTGGTCGCATTCGATCGACGATGGTACCGACCTGCAATCTCCGCTTGAGCCGCAAGACAGCCGTTTCCCTTTTTTCGAGCGCGCGAATTCCGTCAACGACCAGCGGCATCGCTGGGTGACGAGCGCAGTCTTTCAGTCCGCCGCAGGGAAAAGCGGCGATAGCGCGTTCAAGCACGCTTTCGGTGGTATGACGCTTTCACCGATCATTGAAGTGTCCGCGGGCCGGCCTTTCAACATCATCACCGGCACCGACACTCGGCTCGACCTAGGCGCCTCGCAGGCTCGTCCTTCCGTTGTGACCAGCGGCGGCACGACCTCGCCGTTCATTCCCGGTGTACAGTTCGGCCCGGCGGACCAATGCCTGGCAAATGACGGTTCGACCTTTTCCATACCGGGCATCACACCGCCCGCTGGTTGCAACGGCAACCTTGGCCGAGATCGCTTCAGAGGCCCAGGCTTCTTCCAAATTGACTTGCGCGTGAGTAAGGAAATTCCGCTCGGCGAACGGCTCAAACTCAACTTCATCGCCGACGGCTTCAACCTGCTAAACCGCACGAACGTCGCCGCCGTCAACCAACTCTGCGATCCATTCGCTGGCGCCAGCTGCTTTGCCGGCCAGCCGACGGCTTCCTACGACGCGCGCCAGTTCCAGTTCGCCTTAAAGCTCGTCTTTTAACTCCCGAGCGACCTAAACACTCATCGCGGGCTCGCGGTTCATCCGCGAGCCCGCTTTCTTTCCGCGTGTTTTCAGAATCGCCGCATGCGCGTAGAGTAGAGAAACGTAGCGCAAGCTCACTTTGGAGATGGAATGACGGCTGTTCTCATCGCGGGATTGATCATCGTCGCGGCGCTGGTGGCCTGGGTGGCGCTGCAAAACGCGCAAAGTCAGCGGCGCACGCAGGGCGTAGAATCGCAAATGACCGAGTTGCGCCGCGATTTACAGACGATGGCGACGGCGCAGGCGCAAAGTGCCGGACAGATCGCCTCGATTGGACAATCCGTCACGCAGCGCCTCGATAGCGTTACCAAGACGCTTCAGGACGGCGTGAGCCAGTCCGCACAAATTTCCGCGCAGTCGCAAGCGGCGATGGCCAACGAACTGAAGAATTCGCAGCAAACCCTCGGCGAAATTCAAAAGCAGTTGGGCGCAGTCCAACTTGCCGGCAGCCAAATGTCGCAAACCGCCGAAACGCTGCAAAACATTCTGGGCGGCGCAAAAACTCGCGGCTCGCTGGGCGAAGTAACGTTGGAGCGGTTGCTTGAAGACTGCCTTCCAAAAGACCGCTACGCTCGCCAACACCGGTTCAGCAGCGGCGAAATTGCCGATGTCGTAATTTTTCTTCGCGACAAACTCCTGCCGATCGATTCAAAATTCCCATTGGATGCGTACCGTCGCATCACGGAGGAAGGTGAAGACGCACGCCGCGCGTTCGCCAACGCCGTCAAAAATCACGCCGACGCCATTTCAAAGAAATACGTCCTGCCCGAGGAAGCGACACTGCCTGTTGCTCTCATGTTTGTGCCAAGCGAAAGCGTCTACTACGAATTGCTCATGACCACCGACGCCAAGTCCACACCGCTCGACGAATATTGCCGCAGCAAGAACGTCGTGGCAGTTTCTCCCAACACGCTCTATGCGAACCTGCAGGTGATCTTGATGGGATTGCAAGGAATGCAAATCGAGGAAAACGCGAAAAACCTTCGCGCGAATCTGGCGGGTTTGCAGTCGCAACTTCGAAAGTTTTTCGACCCATTCGAGAAGCTGGGCACCCACCTGAAGAATGCGGCGCAGAGTTACGCGGAAGCGGACAAACGTTTTGAAAAGGCGGAAACATCAGTGGAGGCGATGCTCGCGGGAGATTCCGTGCCGCAAATCGCCGGAGACCCGCAGGGAACCTTGCCCTTGCCTGTGGCGAGTAAGCAGTCAGCTTAACGAGGCGCTTTCACCATCACGGGCACGAGTCGGATCGAAATCAAGAATTTGCCGCGTTTTTTCCCAATCACTTGAAATTCAGCAATATTTTCTGCGTCGCCGGAACTGAACGTCTTCACGGGGTTTCCTCCTGCAAGGTCGGCAATGTCCGGCGCAAGGTTCCGCGCTTCCAATTGCAGTTTCTCCTGCGTACCCGTCACGCTGACTCGCAAAGTTCGTTTTTGCCCGGGCTGCAATGGCGATGTGTCCGCCGACAACTTCAGCGCGACAAACAACAGATTGAACCGCGCAGGCTCTTGCTTGGCGCACGCCACAGAAACTTCCACGGGCGCCGCCGGAGGATCGAGCGGCGGCAAAATCACCAGTGAATGGGGGGAAGATGCCAGAACCAATGCCGCTTGGCCGCCGATCGTCACTTCGTTCTTATCTGCGTCGCCGCAAAATCCACTTCCTGTCACTTCAAACCTGTCCAGCGCGGACGCAATGCGCGGTGCTTGCTCAACATGCGCGGCGCCGCCTCGCTCCTGTGCAGGCAACACGGTTGTGGCCACCCGACCTGGCCGCCCTTCTATCGATGCAAACAGAACACCGGCCGCCAGTGGCGCGACAAACAAGGCTCGCCCCGTGGCGTCGGTCGTAACTTTATCGCCGTTCGAAAAGTGAATCGTCGCGCCCGGCGTCAGTCGCCCACCAACGTCGAGCACTGCCAGCGTGGCGCGTTCACCGCTGACCATGCGCCTCGGCACCAGAAGGATTCTTGCGTTAGCGGCATCGGGGGCTTGCTGCGCATCTGCGATCCAACAAGAAACGATCGCGCCGAGGCACAATACGACAGCGGAACCTTCCAGCGTTCGCCTCATCCTCAGGACTTCACCGCCACGCGATACACCTGCGATTCCACAAACAAGCGATACAACTCGGCGTCCACCTCTGCGTCTTCTACACACAATTTCAGAATATCCAGCGCCCGGTCCGTCGGCACTGCTCGCTTGTAAGGCCTGTCCGTAGCGGAAAGCGCATCGAAAATATCGCAAATTGTCATCATTTTTGCCTGCACGGGAATTTCCGCCCCCGTCAATCCGGCCGGATATCCCTTGCCATTCAATTTCTCGTGATGGGCGCGCGCAATTTCTGGAATCTGCTTGTATTCCTGCGTCCAGGGAATCTGCACCAGAAATTGAAAGCTGTGAACAACATGCGATTCGATCTGGCGCCGCTCATCCGGCGCAAGGCTCCCGCGTGGAATCGAAAGCAGCTGCACTTCGTCTTCCGTTAAATACGGCCGCTGTGAGCCACTTTGATCTCGATAGGTTCTCTGCGCAACTTCTCCAATAAATCCAACATCGCTCGAAGGCATCACTGTCGGTTCGTTCGCCCTTGTCACAAATTCAGCGCATCGTTCGAGCTCCGTCAAAAGTACGGCAGCCTCCGAGTCAATAGCCTTGACTCCTTCCGCCGCGTCCTTTTTTGAAAGCTTCAGCAGTGCGTCCACTTTCTTTTCTGCCGCATTCGCCTCGATGTCTCGTCGAATATAGTCGAAGCGGTCCATCAGTCGCGCATATTGCAGCGGGTATAATTTCTTTGCCTTAACCAACACCTCCTCTCGCACGCCGACTTTCCCGAAATCGTGCAGCAGCGCCGCGTAGCGAATCTCCTTCAATTGCTCGCGCGAAAATCGCAACTCTGCGTAGGGGCCCCTCGCCTCGCGATCCACCACTTCCGCCAGTGCCACGGTCATCGCGCACACGCGCTGCGAATGGCCAGACGTCGTCGGATCGCGCTGCTCGATGGCAGTCACCGCCGCATTCACAAAGCCATCGAATAAATTCTCAATATCCCGGTACAAACGTGAATTCTCGTAAGCAACCGCCGCTTGCGACGCTAGCGACGATCCCAACCGCACAGCATGCTCGGGGAATGCATGGACATTTTTCGCCACCGCTTTCGCGTCCTGCAGACGCGATTTCCATTTGCGCTTGCAATTCAGAAGCTGCAGCACGCCCAGCACTTCGCCCTTGCCGTTTCTCATCGGCAATGCCAGCAGCGACCGTGTCCGGTATCCCGCCTGCTCATCGAATGACTTGTTGAATTGGAATGGCATTCGCTTCGGTACGCGATACGCATCGGCAAGTTCCACGACCTGACCATGTAACGCGCAGTATCCCGCAATCGAGCGGTCGGTCAGCGGCAGCGTTGACTCCGCGAACGGAAATTCGACGCTATCGTTTTGTGTCAATTTGAATCGCAGATCCACCTTACCTACGGTTCGTTCCAGCAAGTACAAAGACCCGGCATCGGCAACGGTAACTTCACGCGCCTTCTGCAGGATCATTCCCAACAATTGGTCGACATCCCGGGTCTCGGAGAGTGCAATTCCAATTCGGTTCAGTTCTTCGAGTTCGCGGCTCACGCGCGACGCGTTTACGCGCCGCCTTTCGCGCTTGCCCCTGTCTGCAGTTTTGTTGGGTTTTAGCCGCATTTTGGCAAAATCTGCTTCACTTTTTCTTCGACATAGGTTCGGGCAACTCCCGCAGCGCCAACAGTATAGCCAATCTCGTTAGTTGTGTAGTCAATCTGTGAGTAATCAGTAGGGCGCACTGCCTTTCGCGCTGGTGGTGGCTTTGGTAGCGTTGAATGAGGTTGCCCGGCTTGGTGTGTGCGTCCGGGCGCTCGAGACGGGGAGTGTTTGTGCGCATTGTGAGCGGCGGCGCGACCGACGTGGGGCAAGTTCGGTCGAACAACGAAGACTGCTTTCGGCTCGTGCAGTCGCTGGATCTGTTTGTCTTGTCCGACGGCATGGGCGGCGAAGCGCACGGCGAAATCGCCAGCGCGTTGGCTGTGGAAACCGTCGTAAAACATTGCGTTGAAGCTGAATCAAATGCAGCCGCGCCGACTTACGGCAATCCGCCTCCCAACCTGAAGGCGTCCACCAAGCGACTCGTCAGCGCGGTGCATCTGGCAAACAAAAACATTTTTAGCTCCGCCGAAGCCCACCCCGAGCAGAGCGGTATGGGCGCCACGCTTACGGCGCTTTGGATTCACGACAACGCGCTCAGCATCGCCCACGTCGGCGATAGCCGCGCCTATCTTCTCCGCACAGGGATGCTGGAACAACTCACGAGCGATCATTCCCTTGTCGCAGAGCAGGTTCGCCGGGGCATCATCACCGCGAGCGAAGCTGAACAGAGCGAAATGCAAAGCGTTTTGCTCCGTGCGCTTGGCACGCAGTCCGAGGTCGAAGTCGATTCCGAAGAGCAGGCACTTTTCCCCCACGATGTGCTTTTGCTTTGCTCAGATGGTTTGACGCGGATGGTCACCGAACCTGAGATTGCAGGCACGCTTCAAGCCGAAACAGATCCACAAAAGGCCGCTGAACGGCTCATTGCAATCGCTAACGAAAACGGCGGCGCCGACAACATTTCTGTAATCGTGATTCGGCTAGAAAACGAATCCAAAGGATGGCTTTCCTGGCTGCGCCCCGGGGGGCGCAAACACGCGAGCTCAAACGGGTCCGCGGGAGGACACTGAAATGCCCAAACTCAGCCTCATGTTCGAAGGCAAGACCGTTAAAGAAGTGCCGATTGGCAGCCGCCCGGTCACGATCGGCCGGTCGCCGGATAACGACATTCCGGTGGACAATCTTGCCGTCTCCAACCACCACGCCCGCGTTTACTACGAGGGCTCGCGCTTGGTCGTCGAAGATCTCGACAGCCTCAACGGCACTTTCGTCAACGATTTGCGCATCGAGCGCGCCACGCTGCACGATGGCGATTCGATCCATGTTGGCAAGCATTCCATCAAAGTTGATGCGAGCCACGATGCGCCAATGCCGTACGACATGGGCCGCAAAGCCGCCGCTCCCTCGATTAACGAAACGATGGTGCTGGACACGAAAGTTCGCCGCGAGATGCTGCAGCAGGCCGCGGCCATGGGCGAACGCACGCAGTTCGCGTCGGGCCGCCTCAAGGTTCCGACCGTGATCGTCCTGAGCGGAAAAACGGCTAGTCAGGAATACGTCCTTACGAACAAACTCACCACCATCGGCAAATCCTCGATGGCCACCGTGCGCTTAACCGGCTGGTTCAAGCCGCAGATGGCCGCGCAAATCAGCCAGCGCGACGACGGCTACTACATCGGCCCTGGCGACAAGACTCCCACCGTGAACGGCACCCCTATTCCCGGTCCCACGCGCCTCAACGATGGCGACATCATTGAAGTCAGCGGCGTGCGCATGAATTTTATCTTTCGCGAATAGCAACGGTAGTAACAAGCAAGAGTCTCTCTTTAACTTTGTAGACCAGGACCAAGCCCCGTTCATGCCCCCTTCGTCAACCAGCTGGTGGAAAGGCCGCAGCGGCTTTGGCGTCTACGAACTCCTCCTCTCTTGGTGGCGCCACCGTGTCTCGTTTCTGATCAGCCTCGGCATCACCCTGGGTGCGCTGACCCTCTACTACTTCACTTTCTTCGGAATTTCCGCTACGCCAATTTTTGAATTTCTTCGGCGCATCGAGTACAACTCCCTCGATACGCGCTTTCGCTACCGGCTCACCAGTGCGACACCTATTGATCCGCGTATCGTAATCGTCGAGATTGACCAGAAATCGCAGGAGATTCTTGGCAAATGGCCGTTCTCGCGCGTGCACTTCGCATCAATGCTTGAGGCGCTTCGCGATGACGGCGCCAAAGTCGTGGCTTTCGACGTCACTTTCGATAAACCAGATCGCACCGCTGATCCCGTTCGGGCGCTCTGGGCCAAAATTGAATCCCGGAAGCAGCATGGAGAGCGCATCGATCCCAAGCTCGAAGAGGACGTAAGAACCCTCGTCGGTGAATTTGATGCGGACCGTAAATTCTCAAAGTCAATCGACAGCTTCGGTGCCGTGGTACTCGGCAATTTCTTCTTAACCAAAGACCAGCTGACTGGAATCGATCCCGCGACACTCGACCAGTACGCTGAGTTGATCGAATGGTTTTCTATCGGACGTCAGTCCAACAATCCGCAGGCCGGCAAACAGGACTTCGCCAATCTCGTCAGACAATACGGGGATGAGCATCTCGTATTCGACGCGAACGTCGCGAATATTCCGATACTGGCTGATCCCGAGAAGGTCGAAAAAACTACGATCGGCTATTTCAACGTGCCGTCGGACGCAGACGGCGTCGTTCGCCGCAGCCTGCTCGTTGTGCCATATGGCAGATCCAAGGACCTCAACGACTGGCAAATGTATGGCTCGCTGGAAGTCCAGACTCTCCGCCTCTTCCTCGGCCTAAAGTCAGACCAAGTCACGGTCCAGTACGATCAGACTGGTGTGAGCCGCGTTGACTTCGGCGGAGCTCTCAAGCTGAAAACGGATTTCGCTGGTCGCTCCCAGATCAATTATCACGGCCCGCGCAGAACGTATCCCTATTATTCTGTCGCGGACGTCGCGAAACGCCAGTTCATTCCCGGTACATTTAAGGACAAGATAGTTCTGGTTGGTGCTTCCGCCACAGGCATAGCCGACATACGCGTCTCGCCGTTTGGAGGAAATGATTATCCCGGCGTAGAGATTCACGCCAACGTCATCGACAATATGTTGCACCAGAATTTTCTGGTGCGTGGCGCCAAGCAGCAGCTGTGGGATGCCCTACTCATTCTCTTTTTTGGCATTCCTCTCGGGATTTGGATGGCTTTGGTTTCTCCCCGCTGGATGTGGTTCGGCGTGGCGCTATTAGCTCCGCTCGTCGCTGCAGACTATGCAACTTTCCTCCGCGGTTGGTGGCTCAATTTCACCGTTCCCGCGATGACCCTCACCGGCAATGTTGTACTTGTCTCCCTCTATCGTGCACTGATTGAAGAGAAGGAAAAGCGCCGCGTTCGCACTGCGTTCGGCCAGTATCTGAGCCCTGAAGTGATCCGGCGACTGCTGTTAAACCCGGAGCTCGTCGAGCCGCGCAAAACCGAAATCAGTGTCATGTTCAGCGATATTCGCGGCTTCACCACGATTTCCGAAAAACTCGACGCGCAGGACCTTGCTCGCTTTCTTAATCTTTATCTTTCGGACATGACGCGCATCGTATTCGACCGCCACGGTACGCTCGACAAGTACATCGGCGACGCCGTCATGGCTTTCTGGGGTGCGCCGTTCGAGGAACCTGGCCATGCCACCCGTGCCTGCGAATCCTCATTGGATATGATGAAGCGTGTACTCGAGCTGCAAAAACAATGGGCAGCCGAAGGCAAGCCGCATCTGGATATCGGTATCGGCCTCAATACCGGTGTGGCAAGCGTCGGTAACATGGGGTCATCACTGCGCTACGGCTATACTGCTCTCGGCGACTCCGTCAATCTCTCCTCGCGCCTCGAAGGCCTGAACAAAGACTACGGCACTCACATTATCGTCAACGAGAGTACCTTCAAAGCGGTAAAGGATTCAGACTTCGTTTTCCGCGAACTCGACCTCATCCGGGTCAAAGGCAAGCTTCAACCGGTCACAATTTATGAACTGGTTGGCCGCGCCGCGGAAGTATCTCCCGAAGTCAGAAATCTCCTCGCCCGCTTTGTCGCCGCCCGCACACTTTACCAATCCCGCCGCTGGCAAGAAGCGCAGCAAGCCTTCCAATCCATCCTCGAAACCAACTCGACCGACGGCCCCTCTCGCACCTACTGGAAGCGCTGCCAGGAATATCTGTTCGACGAACCGCCGTTAAATTGGGACGGCGTCTTCACTATGGACCACAAGTAAACGTTAACTCTCGCTTTCCCGAATCCGGCCAATTTGGAATCTTCATTTTCATGTGACAGCGTCTGCTTCCCACGCATCCATACAGCGTGCAAAATCGTTTTTCGCTTCTTGGTTCGCGCCATGGCTGTTGTTACGATATGTCGTCGTCCGGTCCTCGCGGCGTACCCGAAATTTCTTCTTCGGGAGTCTAAGTACTAGCAGGATGCGGTCAGGTTTTGGGTTTCCGATAGCTGTGTAGGACCCGCCTAAGGATTTACATCCGGTTATGTGGATTGTCCGTTTAGCGCTTCAGAGACCGTATACGTTTATCGTCATGGCGCTCGTCATCATCCTGATGACGTTTGTAGTCGTGCCCCGCACGCCCACGGACATCTTTCCTGAAATCAATATTCCCGTTATCAGTCTCGTCTGGACTTACGGCGGGCTACAGCCGCAGGAAATGGAACAGCGCATCACGGGCAACGTCGAGCGCGGAATTTCCACGCTTGTCAATGACGTTGAACATATCGAGTCCCAATCGCTCCCCGGCATCGCCGTGATCAAAGTTTATTTCCAGCCGCGCGCAAACATTCAGACCGCGCTCGCCCAGGCCGGCGCCATCTCGCAGACTTTTCTCCGGTTCTTACCGCAAGGTACCACTCCGCCGCTCGTCATTATCTATTCCGCTTCCACTGTGCCCGTCATCCAGCTCGGCCTCACCAGCGATACGATGAGCGAGCAGCAGCTGTTCGACTTCGGCAACAATTTTATTCGCACGCAACTCGCAACGATCCAGGGCGCGGCAACTCCCTTTCCGTACGGCGGCAAACAGCGTCTCGTGTCAGTTGATACGGATTCTTCTGCCCTCCAGGCGCACGGCCTTTCTGCCGTCGACATTGTCAACGCGGTCGCCAATCAAAACTTGATTCTTCCCACCGGCACCGCAAAACTCGGCCAGCTCGAATACACCGTCGAAATGAACGGCAGCCCGCAAAGCGTCAACGAACTGAACGATCTGCCCGTAAAAACGGTCAATGGCGCTACAACTTATTTGCGCGACGTCGCCCATGTTCGCGACGGTTTTTCGCCTCAGACGAACGTCGTCGTCGCCAACGGCCAACGCGGCGTCCTGATGAGCATCTACAAAACGGGTAACGCCTCCACGCTTAGCATCGTGGATCGGCTCAAAGAGATGCTCGCTTACAACGAGTCCGCCTATCCGCCGGGCCTCAAGGTCAGTCAGCTTTTCGATCAATCTCTCTTCGTCCGCGCATCTATTCAAGGCGTTGTTCGCGAAGGCCTCATCGCAGCGTGCCTCACCGTCATCATGATTCTTCTCTTCCTGGGCAACTGGAAGAGCACACTCATCATTTTAGTTTCCATTCCGCTTTCGATTCTCGTCAGTGTTCTCCTCCTCAGCGCCCTCGGCGAAACCATCAACATCATGACTCTCGGTGGCCTCGCGCTCGCTGTCGGCATCCTCGTTGACGACGCCACCGTAGAAATCGAAAACATCAATCGCAACCTCGCCATGGGCAAGGACACGATTCAAGCCATCCTCGACGGCGCACAGCAAATCGCCGTCCCGGCTTTCGTCTCGACGCTCTGCATTTGCATCGTCTTCATCCCAATGTTTTTCCTGTCGGGCGTCGCCAAATATCTCTTCGTGCCGCTCGCCGAAGCCGTCAGTTTCGCCATGCTCGCTTCCTACATGTGGTCGCGAACCATCGTCCCTACTCTGGCGATGTACCTCTTGAGCGCAGAGGACGAGTACCACGCCGAAGACCACGTCGGCGAGAGGCAAGGCCTTCTGCGCCGCTTTCAGCAGGGCTTCGAGCGCGGCTTTGAACGCTTCCGTGACGGCTATCGGGATGCTCTTGAACACATCCTTGACCATTCGCGCGTTTTCGCTGCCTGCTTCCTGCTTTTCTGCGTTTTGTCTTGCACGATCGCCTTCGTTCTCGGTCGCGATTTCTTCCCGAGTGTAGACGCCGGCCAGATCCGCCTTCACATGCGTGCACGCACCGGCTTGCGCATCGAAGAAACCGCTCGCCTCGTCGACCAGGTCAACCAAACCATTCGCGAGACAATTCCCAAGGACGAACTCGTCACCGTTCTCGACAATATCGGTCTGCCCTACAGCGGCATCAACCTCACGTACAGCAACGCCGGCACCATTGGCACCTCCGACGCGGAAATTCTCATTCAGCTCAAGGGCGAACGCGCGAAGGGTACCGCCGACTACGTCAACACCCTGCGTGAGCAGTTGCCGCAAAAATTCCCCGGCGTGCAGTTCTACTTCCAACCCGCTGACATCGTCACCCAAATTCTGAACTTCGGCACACCCGCTCCAATCGACATCTCCATTTTGGGCCCCACCGCGAACCAACAAGGAAACTACGTGCTCGCGGAAAAACTCGCGGGCGAGCTACGCCACATCCCCGGCGCCGTCGACGTTCGTGTCCAACAGGCGTTCGACGCACCTACGCTTCATTTCGATATCGACCGCACTCGCGCCCAATACGTTGGCTTGCAAACCCGCGACGTCGCGCAAAATCTTCTCGTCTCGCTCAGTTCCAGCTTTCAAACCGCGCCCAGTTTCTGGCTTGATCCCCGCAACGGCGTCAGCTACAGCGTCGCGGTGCAAACCCCGCAATATCGCGTGGACAATCTACAAGCATTGCAAAACACGCCGATCAACAACACCACTCCCGGCACAAGCCCACAAATTCTTGCCAATCTCGTCACATTGCAGAACACCGTCCGCCCGGCCAGCGTTTCTCATTACAACGCGCAGCCGATGATCAACGTCTACGCTTCGGTTGACGGCCGCGACCTCGGCTCTGTCGCCGACGAAGTCTACAAGCGCGTCAACGCGCTTCAAAAAGAAGTTCCGCGCGGCAGCCATGTTGTGATTCGCGGCCAGGTGGAGACCATGCGCTCGTCCTTCATCGGCCTCGGTGTCGGCCTCGTCGGCGCGATCGTTCTTGCCTACTTGCTAATCGTCGTCAATTTTCAATCGTGGCTCGACCCGTTCATCATCATCACCGCGCTTCCCGGCGCGCTCGCCGGCATCTGCTGGATTCTGTTGTTGACGCACACTACGCTGAGCGTCCCTTCGCTCACTGGCGCCATCATGTGTATGGGCGTCGCCACGGCAAACAGCATCTTGATGGTCTCGTTCGCTCGTGAACAACTGGCGGAAGGCAAGAATGCCCGCGAATCCGCCGTCGAAGCCGGTTTCGTCCGCATCCGGCCCGTACTCATGACCGCCCTCGCCATGATGATCGGCATGGTGCCGATGGCGACCGGCCTCGGCGAAGGCGGCGAACAAAACGCCCCGCTCGGACGCGCCGTTATCGGCGGTCTGCTTTTTGCAACGGTCGCCACCTTGTTTTTCGTGCCGTGCGTTTTCTCGATGATTCACAGCAGACTTGAGCGCAGACGCGAACGGGCAATTGTCGGAACGGCTTGAGTTTTATGAACGGGGACACAAGGGGTCAGACTTCAAGCTGCCCCGAGGTCAAGGAATCGGATCTCTTGCATAGTTCGTCGTTTTGAGGGAAGGTGAATTCCAGTGGAAGCCCAGATGGAACCCCAAAGCAAGCCGCGACGCAATAGCATCTTTGCGTTTTTCTTCTTTATCGTCGTGGTACTCGTAGTCGTCGGCGCGTTCACTCTCATTCAGCGCCGAGCGCAGTACCGCGCCCTCGCGAAAGAAACCGAGACACTCGCGATCCCGACCGTCACCGTTATTCACGCCACCGCGGAAAAAGGCCAGGAGGATCTCGTCCTCCCCGGCACCATGCAGGCTTACGTGGAATCCCCCATTTACGCCCGCACCAGCGGCTACGTCAAGAAGTGGTACCACGATATCGGCACCCGCGTCCGCGCAGGTGAGCCTCTTGCGGACATTGACACTCCCGAAGTGGACCAACAGCTTTCGCAAGCAAGGGCCGACCTAGCGACGGCGCAAGCCAACGCCAGCTTGTCGCATATCACCGCGAATCGTTTTCAGGAGCTCATCAAGACCGACGGTGTCTCCAAACAGGAAGTTGACAATGCCGTCGGCGACCTCGCCGCCAAAGAAGCCACTGTTAACTCCGCTGAGGCCAACGTTCGCCGCTTGCAGGAACTCGAAGGTTTCAAGCACGTCGCTGCGCCGTTCAGTGGCGTGATTACGCGCCGCCAGACCGACATCGGCCAACTCGTCAACGCAGGCAACGGCGGCGCATCGCAGGAACTCTTCTACCTTTCGCAGACCGATCCGCTTCGCGTCTACGTGAACGTGCCGGAAGCGTACGCGCCGTCCATCCACGCCGGCCTTTCCGCCTACCTCGAGCTCACGCAGTACCCGGGCAGAAAATTTGAAGGCAAGGTCGTCCGCAACGCGGAGTCCATCGAACTCGCGTCCCGCACTCTTCGCGTTGAAGTCGATGTGCCCAACCGCGCAGGAGAACTGCTTCCAGGAGGCTACGCGCAAGTCCATCTCGCCGTGCAGGTCGGTGGTGAGCGTGTACAAGTTCCCGTCAATGCTCTCCTGTTCCGCGCCGAGGGCCTTCGCGCCATCGTCGTCGATGGAAATCACAAGCTTCGCCTGCAACCGATCACTATCGGCCGCGATTACGGCACCACGCTCGAAGTTTTGCAAGGCGTCACATCGTCGGATTGGATCGTCTTGAATCCTGCCGATTCGCTCGATGACGGAGAGACCGTCAACGTAAAGGAGTTGCAGCAAAAGCCCGCTCCTGCTCCGGCAAATTCCCAAACGCCGCCTCCTGCAAATCAGGGAGCGAAACCCGCTGCAAAGTCCGGAGCCGCGCATTGATTCGTCGTTTCACGGCAGCGTCCGCTTCGCTGGTCTGCGCAGTTCTCCTCGCCGGTTGCACCGTCGGCCCTAAGTATCAGCGCACGTCCGCCCCCGTACCTGCGCATTGGGACGTGGCCGAACCCTTTCGTGAGAGTGCTCCCGCCGATGCGCTGCCCAAAGGCGAGTGGTGGGCCATTTTTCATGACGACGCGCTGAGTTTGCTTGAACACGACGCTGTCGACGCGAATCAAACTCTGAAAGTCGCCGCCGCGCACCTCGACCAGGCGCGCGCTTCGGCCGCCTTGCAGGTCGCGACCCAGTTTCCTCAGTTTGGGACGACGCCGTCCGCCCAGCGCCAACGCCTCTCCGGCAATCGCCCGACCAGCAGCAATTTCCCCTCGACTGGTGCCGTAACGCAGTCAACGTTCACGCTGCCCTTCACCGCAAGCTATGAGGTCGACCTTTTCGGCCGCCGTCGCCGCTCCATCGAAGCCGCGCAAGGGGCCTATCAAGCCACCGCCGCCGATCTGGAAAACACGCGCCTCATCATCACCGCCGAACTTGCCGGCGATTATTTCTCGTTGCGCCAGGTGGATACGCAAATCGGCATTCTTCGCCGCACAGTGGACACGCTTTCTAAAGGTCTTGAGCTAGTGAACTCCCGCCACAAAGGCGGTATCGCTTCGGGTCTTGACGTCGCGCAGGAAGAAACGCTCCTCAACACTACGCGCACGCAGTCCATTCTTTTGCAGCAGCAGCGTAAACAACTCGAAGACGCCATCGCCGTCCTCGTCGGGAAACCCGCTCCGGATTTCCATCTCCCGACCAAAGAGCTCGACGCCGAGCCTCCGTCGATCAACGCTGGCCTGCCGTCCGATCTTCTCGAACGCCGCCCGGACATCGCCGAAGCCGAACGCGAAATGGCCATCGCCAACGCGCAAATCGGCATCGCCCGCGCCGCCTACTTCCCCTCTCTGAACCTTTTTGCCGACGGCGGCTGGCAGGCGGCCGATATCGCGAAACTTCTCAACGTCCAAAGCACACTGTGGGCAGTGGGTGCCAACGCCGCGGAAAGCATCTTCACCGGCGGAGCCCGCCGCGCGCAGAACCAATTCGCAAAATCCGGCTATGATGCAAGCGTAGCCTCCTATCGCCAAACTGTTCTTAGCGCCTTCGGTGAAGTGCAGGATGATGTGAACGGCCTCCTCGTCCTGAATGAAGCACAAAAGACCCAGCAGGACGCCGTCGACGCTGCGCGCCGCACCCTCACCATCGCGGAGAGCCGCTACACCGGCGGCCTCGTCAGTTATCTCGATGTCGTCAACGCCCAGCAAAATCTGCTCAACAACGAGCAACAGATGGCTGTAATTCGCGGCCAAAAACTCGTCACCAGTGTTCTCCTCGTCAAAGCACTCGGCGGAGGTTGGGACGCTTCCAGCCTCGCGGCCCTTCAAGTCAAACCGAAACTCAAAGACGTCGTCGCACCCTAGTTGACTTCGTCAAAAAGCGCTAAGGTGTTATTCTGACGGCGGTCCGTCGTCGGAATCTATTTTTTCCAGATTTTGTCCTGCTTGTGCGCTTCAATCCGCGTTTAATTCTTCCCGGTCATCAGGTTATCGACAAAAAACTTCGTCACGCGCTTCATCAGAATGATTCGCGCCGGCGGGTCAGAAACCCCGTGTCCCCGCCCCGGGAACGGCATCACTTCCACCGACTTCCCTTTCGCCAGCAAATCGTCCACCAGTGACAGCGTGTTGGCAAAGTGCACGTTGTCGTCGCCCGTTCCATGTGCGATCAATAGGGGTCCTTTCAACTGGCCGGCCTTTTCGGTTGGTGACGATTCCTGATAGCTCTCTTCATTCTCCGGCAACAGCCCTATGTATCGCTCCGTGTAAATCGAATCGTAGTAGTGCCAGTTCGTTACCGGGCCTCCAGCAAACCCCGCCTTGAAGTCTTCTGGATCTTCAAACATCGCGTGCAGCGTCATATGCCCGCCATAGCTCCATCCCCAGATTCCGATGTGCTCCGCGTCCACCCACGGCTGCGTCTTCAACCATGCCGCACCGTCTCGCTGGTCCGACATCTCCTGTGCGCCAAACCGGAAATGGATCGGCTCTTCAAACACGTGTCCGCGACCTGTGGACCCGCGGTTGTCGAGCGCAAAAATGATGAAACCTTTCTGCGCCATCAACTCGTGCCACAAATACGTCGAGCCGCCCCATGCATTCGTTACCACCTGCACGCCCGGCCCGCCGTAGGTATAAACCAGCACCGGATATTTCCTCGAAGGATCGAAATGAGGAGGCTTGATCATCCACACATTCAAGTCGTAACCGTCATGCGATTTCACTTTCAAAAACTCCACAGGCGACAAGTGATACTCCGCCAGCTCCGGAACGGCGTTCTCATTTAGCGTCGCGATGCTCGACCCGTCTATCCTCTGCAACCGTTGCTCTGCTGGTACGCCCGCGCGCGAAACCGTCTCCTCAAACGCCATCGCATTCGGCGACACCATCACGCCGTGCGTGCCTTCTTGTTTCGTAATCCGTGAAAATCCGCTGCCATCCAGATTCAGTCGGTACAAATGCCGCTCGAGCGGCGTCTTTTCCGTCGCAGTGAAATAAACGATTCCCTTCGTCTCATCCACGCCTTCCAATTTCGAAACTTCCCATTCGCCTTTCGTCAACTGCGCCAATAATTTCCCCGTCAAATCGTAAAGATAAAAGTGGCGATAGCCGCTCCGCTCGCTCGACCACAGAAACCGCTTTCCATCCTTGAAAAAGTACAAGTCGTCGCTCACGTTAATCCAGTAGTTGTCCTGGTCACTCAAAACTGTCGCGCTCTTCCCGTTCGCTGCATCCGCCACCAGCAATTCAATCTGCGTCTGCTTCCGGTTCATTCGCTCAATGGCGACGCGTCTTGAATCCGTCAGCCATTGGACTCGCGGAATGTATTGATTCGTCTCCGCTCCGGTATCCATCACCCGCGCTTTTCCACCCGCGGCGCTCACGACATACACATGCACGATCGGGTTATTTCCCCCGCCCACCGGATACCGTTCTTCTTCCGCTTCGCCCGTATAGGATTCGAAATCCACCATCGGATATTTGGTTACTTTCCGCTCGTCCATCTCGAGGAACGCCACCGCTGAACCATCCGGCGCCCACCAGTATGCCGTCGAAATCGCCAGCTCTTCCGGATAAACCCAGTCCAACTCGCCCTTTCGAATCTCTTCCGTTCCGCCCGTCGTCAGCGCGTGCTCTTTCCCGTCCGCCGTACTTATCGCGCGCAAATTGTGACCTCGCACAAACGAAACCCACTTCCCGTCCGGAGAAATTTTCACGTCAGCAATTGCCGTCTTGCCTGAAAGCAAAACTTTCGCCCGCTCACTTTTCAAGTCGTACCAACTCAATGAGTTGGACCCAACAAACAAAATGGCCGCCCCGTTCGGCGCCCAACGGTATTCTGCCGGCGCTCTCCGCCCCAGCCCGGTCGCCTGCGTCGGTTTCGATTTGTCCTCCGGCAATACCGCTTCCAGTTTCTCCGCACTCAGCAATAGCTTCTTCTCTCCAGTCGCCGCCAAAACGCTCCACAATTCTTTGCGTGCCTCCTTCCCGTATCCCTTTGTCTCCAAATAACTCACCGACGCCCCATCCGGCGTCCAAGACATTCCGCTCAAAAGCTTCCCGCTAAGGCTCGGTTGCGAATAAATTCGCTCCACAGTCAGTTGCTTCCCGTTCGAATCTCCGCTCTGCGCCAGACAAGTACCTGAAATGTTTGCGGTCAGAATCGCAATTGCCGCCGCCATTACTGTGCTGCCCTTCATCGCCATTTCCCCCTCCGGAAAGCCCGTCGATTCTATCCTCACCTGTCTCGCAATCCAATGCGCACGACTCGTTCCTAAGACTGTGGAAATCCCCAAAAAGTACCACGAGTCCTACTCGTTTTCGCCGATTTGCGAGGGATTCGCATTTTTCGCTGTTGTAACCAAACTGTCGCAATCGCTATAATCTTCGCCAGTGTCCCCGCCCCTTTCCTTTGTAAAGAACGACATTGTGTGTCGAGGGCTCGTCTCCGCAGAGGCGTTGGTCGTAGAGCGCAGGTCCTGAAAGGGCTTATGCTGAGCAGCCAGTTCGCGCAGCACATCTTATCGAACGAGGGCAGGAATAATGCCGGCAATTCCGCAGTCGGTCCGTGTGCTTATCTCGCGAATTTCTGAAATTGTTTCGTTCGTGAACGCTCATCGCGTCGCCAGTTTCGCGCTTGCACTATGCGCATTTTGCTTTTCCCCGGCACTGCCGCTTGCCGCGCAAGTGAACGTCGTCACGCAACACAACGACAACCTGCGCACCGGTGCCAACACCAACGAAACCATCCTCACTCCCGCCAACGTCGCCTCCACGAATTTCGGCAAGCTCTTCGCCAATCCTGTTGACGGCCGCATCTATGCACAGCCCCTTTATGTGCAAGGTGTCGCCATCCCCGGCAAAGGCACCCACAACGTCGTCTTCGTCGCCACCGAACATGACAGCGTCTACGCCTTCGACGCGGACACCCCCGGCGCTCCTCTCTGGCAAATCACTCTTCTCGACTCCGCGCACGGCGCACCTTCCGGCGCCACCACTGTTCCCAACGGTGACCTCTCCACCACCGACATCGTCCCGGAAATCGGCATCACCGGCACTCCTGTCATCGATCTCTCGACCAACACGATGTACGTCGTCGGCAAGACAAAAGAAGGCACGACCTACGTCCAGCGTCTCCATGCGCTCGACACCACAACAGGCGCCGAAAAATTCGGCGGCCCTGTCGCTCTTTCCGGTTCCGTTTCCGGCACGGGCAACGGCAGCTTGAATTCAGTCCTAACCTGGGACCCCAAGTGGGAAAACAATCGTCCGGGCTTGCTCCTCCTGAACGGCGTTGTCTACGTCGGCTTTGGTTCGCACGGTGACAATGGTCCCTGGCACGGCTGGATTCTCGCCTACAACGCAAATACTCTCACGCGGCGCGCCGTCTATTGCCCCACTCCGAACGGTTCCGGCGCCGGCGTTTGGATGTCCGGCGCGGGCCTCTCTGCTGACGTCATCGATTCCGTCAACGCTCCTTTCGGTCGCATGTTCATCGCCACCGGTAACGGCTCGTTCAACGCCACCACTCCGTACAACAACACGATGAGCTTCAGCGACGATCACGTCCGTCTGGACCTCACCAGTCCGATCCAGGCGCCTGTTACCGGCTCGCAAAACCCCGCTAGCTTTCCGCTCCAGCTTCCCGTCATTGATTCCTTCACCCCATCGAATCAGGCTTCTCTGAATAGCGCAGATAGAGACGTCGCCTCCGGTGGTGTTCTCCTTCTCCCCGATCAGCCGGGCGCTCACCCTCACATCCTCATTCAAGTCGGCAAAGAAGGAAAAATCTACGTCATCAATCGCGACAACATGGGCGGCTTTAACAGCACCACTGACAACGCCCTGCAGGAAATCAGCGCCGTCAATGGCGCGTGGGCAAGCCCCGCCTATTGGAATGGCAACGTCTATTTCGGCGGCAGCAGCGACAACATCAAGTCTTTTCCCGTTACGAACGGCGTCCTTGCTTCGACTTGGACTTCTCGCTCTCCCACCGGCTATCCCTTTCCCGGCGCTTCTCCAAGCATCTCCGCAAACGGCACAACGAGCGGCATCGCTTGGGCCGTCGACACCTCCGCTTACTCCACAAACGGAAACGCCATCCTCCACGCCTACGACGCCACCAATCTCGCGACGCAACTATTCATAAGCACTGCCGTATCTACCAACGCCGCCGGCATCGCCACAAAATTCGTCGTTCCCACCGTCGCAAACGGCAAAGTTTACTTAGGCACTGCCAACGAACTCGACGTCTACGGCCTCGGCGGCGCATCTACGCCAGCCGCAACTCCTGTCATCAGCCCCGCTTCACAGACGTTCACCGGCACTCTCTCCGTCACCATCACCGACAGCACGACCGGCGCGTCCATCTTCTACACAACAAACGGTGCAACTCCCACCACCGCCTCGACTCCCTACACCGCCGCAATCTCCGTCACTTCGACGCAGACTATCAAAGCCATCGCCACTGCCGCCGGCTTCACGCAAAGTCCTGTCGCCAGCCAGACCTACACTCTTCAAACGCAAGCGGTAGCTCCAACTTTTACTCCGCCCGGCGGCGGTTATGCATCAACGCAATCCGTTTCTCTGTCCAGTCCCACTACCGGCGCAAAAATTTATTTCACCACAGATGGCACAACTCCCTCGCCCGGCGTCGGCACCACGCAGCTTTACTCGACCCCCGTCTCCGTCGTCGTCTCCGAAACCATCAACGCCATCACCACCGCCACCAATTTCACCAACAGTCCTGTCGCCTCAGCTTCCTACACAATCGGTTCCAGCGGCACCGGCTCCAATTTCGTCAATGGCTTCGCCAGTTCCGCTTCCGTAACGACCTTTAACGGCAGCACGAACATCATCGATACGCGCCTGCAGCTCACCGATGGCGGCGTCAACGAAGCTGGCAGCGCCTGGTACAACACGCCCCTCAACATTCAGGGCTTTACCAACGATTTCAGCTTCCAGCTCGCAAACCCCAGCGCCGACGGCATCACTTTCGCCATTCAGAACGCTGGACTCACTGCCCTCGGCCCTAGCGGCGGCGGCCTCGGCTACGGCCCTGATGCGCCCGGCAATCCGCCCGGCATCCCGACCAGCGTCGCCATCAAATTCGACCTCGCCGACAACGTCGGCGAAGGTCCCAATTCCACCGGTCTCTACATCAACGGCGCGTCTCCCACCACTCCAGCGATCGATCTCACGCCTTCAGGCATCGACCTGCACAGCGGCGACACTTTTAACGTTCACATGGTCTACAACGGCACCACGCTTGCGATGACCATTACCGACGGCGTCACCAACGCCACCTTCACCACCAGTTGGACCATCAACATTCCTCAGACTGTCGGCTCGAATCTCGCCTACCTTGGTTTCACCGGCGGAACAGGCACACTCACCTCCAGCCAAAAAATCGAAACGTGGACTTTCACCAGCCAGCCTCCTGCTTTGCCCGCTGCCGCCACTCCCACGTTTAGCCTTGCGGCGGGCACCTATCTCAACGCTCAAACGGTCACGCTCTCGGACACCACTGCGGGCGCGACTATTTTCTACACGCTCGACGGCACCACGCCCAACACCACCGTCGGGGGCTCTACGTTCCAATATTCGACGGCCATCACCGTCAGCTCCTCGAAAACCATAAAAGCGATCGCTACCGCTCCCAATTTCTCCCCGAGCGCCGTCGCCTCCGCCACATACGTAATCCAGACGCAGACCGCCGCGCCGACGTTCTCCCCTGCTCCTGGAACCTACGTCGCCGCCCAAAGCGTTACGCTCGCCAGCACAACATCCGGCGCGCTCATTTTCTACACGCTGGACAGCACCACGCCCAACACCAGCGTTGGTGGTTCCACGTTCCAATACACCGCGCCCATCAGCGTCAGCGCCACGACCACCATCAAAGCGATCGCTACCGCGTCCGGCTTCTTCGCCAGCAACGTTTCCTCCGGCGCCTACACCATCAACCTCAACGGTTCCGGCTCCATCAATTTCGGCAGCGGCTTCACCGCCAGCGGCATGATTCTCAACGGCAAAGCCACCATCAACGGCACGCGACTCCGCGTCATCGACGGCGGCGTCAACGAACACAGTGCAGCATGGTTCGGCACGCTCACCAATGCTTCCGCCTTCACAAACGATTTCAGCTTCCAGTTGACCGGCGGCACGGCGCCCACCGGCGACGGTTTCATGTTCGTCATTCAAAATGGCGCCACCACTGCGCTCGGCCCTGTCGGTGGCGGCCTCGGCTACGGCCCGGACAATCCCGGAAAAACCGATCCGTCCAGCATTCTCAAGAGCATTGGCATCAAGTTCGACCTCTACAGCAACAACGGCGAAGGTATCAACTCCACTGGCCTCTATCTGAATGGCGCATCCCCCACTACGCCCGCCGTCACAATTCCCACAACCGTCAATCTCCACACAACAGACACCTTCAACGTGCACATGGTTTACGACGGCACGACTTTGACGATGACCATCACCGATGCCGTCACCGCCGCATCGTTCACCACAAGCTGGACTGTCAACATTCCCAACGCACTCGGTTCCAGCAGCGGCTACATGGGCTTCACCGGCGGCACCGGCGGTTCCACCGTCATTGCCGATGTCATCTCCTGGACCTACACCGCCTCCGGCACAACCCCGCAAACCGCGACTCCAACATTCTCTCCGGCTGGCGGCACGTACACGACGACGCAATCCATTACACTGAGCGACACCACCTCTGGCGCGAGCATCTTCTACTCCCTCGATGGCACGACTCCAAACACCACCGTCGGTGGCTCCACGTTCCAATACTCCAGCCCGATCAACGTCAGTTCGAACACCACGATTACTGCAGTCGCGATCGCCTCGGGCTTCTCAAAGAGCACCACCGCCTCCGCCGCCTACGTCATCCAACCGCCCGCAGCCACGCCGACGTTCTCTCCCGTCGCCGGAACCTACACGTCAGTCCAGAACGTCATCATCGGCGACACGACGACAGGCGCCACGATTTTCTACACACTCGATGGCACCGCTCCGAATACGTCCGTCGGCGGCTCCACGCTGCAATATTCGGCAGCGATTAGTGTCAGCTCGAACAAAACGATCACCGCCATCGCCACCGCGCCAGGCTTCTCAAAGAGCGCCACGGCGTCGGCAGCCTACGTCATCAATTTGCCCGCCGCCGCCACGCCCACATTCTCTCCGGTGGCCGGTACATATACCGCCGTGCAAAGCGTCACGCTCGGCGACACAACCTCCGGAGCAACCATCTACTTCACGACGAACGGCTCGACCCCCACCACCGCGTCGACCATCTACTCGAGCCCCATCGCCGTCAATTCCACCACCACCATCAACGCCATCGCCGCCGCTCCCGGCTTCTCACAAAGCGCCGTTGGCAGCGCCTTGTACACCATCAATCTCGCGCCAACCGCGACTCCGACCTTCTCGCCCATCGCAGGAACTTATACAACAACACAATCCGTCACCCTTAGCGACACCACGACCGGCGCCTCGATTTACTACACGACGAACGGGACGACGCCAACGACATCCTCCACGAAGTACGCAACGCCGATCACCGTCAGCGCGAATGTCACGATCAACGCCATCGCCCTCGCTCCCGGTTTCTCGCAAAGCGCCGTCGCAACCGCCGCCTATACAATCACTCCGCCTGCGGCCACTCCGACGTTCTCTCCCGTCGCTGGAGCGTATACAACCACGCAGTCCGTAACGATCAACGACGCCACCACGGGCGCCGCCATCTTCTTCACCACAGATGGCACTACGCCAACCACCGCGTCCACGAAATTCATTGCGCCCATCTCTGTCAGTTCGAACACCACGATCAAGGCCATCGCCACCGCCCCGAACTTCTCGCAAAGCGCCGTAGGCACCGCCGCGTATACGATCACGCCTCCCGCTGCCACGCCAACCTTCACGCCGGCACCGGGCTCCTACGCATCCGCACAGAACGTGACCATCAACGAGGCAACCGCTGGCGCAACGATCTACTACACGACGAACGGCACCACGCCTACCACCGCCTCGACCGTCTACACAGCTCCAATCGCCGTCAGCGCCAACACAACTATCAACGCCATCGCCACTGCGCCAGGTTTCACGCAAAGCGCCGTCGCCACCGGCTTCTACTCCATCGGCTCAACGCCTGCGATTAACCTGTCCGGCGGCTTCTCATCGGGCGTTCCGCTTGGGCTCAAAGGCAGCGCGGCTTTGGTTGGCGCATCGCTCCGCCTTACCAACGGTGGCACCGGCCAAGCCGGCGCTGTTTGGTACGGCCAGCCCGTCAATATCACTGCGTTCACTACGGACTTCAGCTTCCAAATCACGGCTGGCACCGCAACTTTGTCTGACGGCATCGCTTTCGTCATGCAAAACACTGGCATCACCGCGATCGGTCCGGACGGCGGCGGCCTCGGCTACGGCGGCAGCACCGGCGGCATCGCCAAGAGCGTCGCAATTAAATTCGATATCTTCGACAACGGCGGGGAGGGCACGGACTCCACGGGGATCTTCACCAACGGAGCCAATCCAACCGTTCCGTCTGTAGACATGACTGCGAGCGGCGTCGATCCAAAGAGCACTCACGTCATGAAAGTCCACATGGTTTACGACGGCACCACGCTCACCATGACCATCACCGACGCCACCACCAACGCAACTTTCACCACGTCTTGGCCCGTCAATATCGCCACGACAGTCGGCGCCAGCACCGCCTACGTAGGCTTTACGGGCGGCACCGGCGGCAACACCGCGATTCAGGACATCCTCTCGTGGTCGCTGTCTGCATCCGCCGCCAAGACGCCCATCACCTACGAGACCGTGAACTTGCCCGCCGTTAGCTCGGGCCCCTCCCTCACCAAGCTCTTCTATTCCGGCTTCCCCGATGGCGTCGGTATGATGCTCGCCTCCGGCAAAGCGGGCGACAGCGTCACCTTCACGCTGAACGTCCCGGCCGCCGGCGTTTACGACATCAGGGTCGGAGAGAAAACCACCACGTCGCGTGGCATGTTCCAACTTAGCGTCAACGGCACAAACGTTGGCCCTGTCAGCGATGAATATTCCAATACGACTGGCACGTTCTCGACCGTGGATCTCGGAAATTTCGCTTTCACAGCGCCCGGTCCGCAAACCTTTAAATTCACCGCCACCGGCAAGAACGCCGCCAGCACCGGCTTCGGGCTTGCCTTTGACGACATCACCCTGACCCCACAATAGAATTCGTCTGTGAAGAATGTGCTGGTTCGACGGACCTCGGTTCAACGCGGTACACCTTAGGAAGAGCAGTCCGTTTTAGCCTCCGGCACTACTTGGCAACGCATTGAAAACGCTGGCGTTAGATATTCCGGCGCGCGTTCGATTGGCCGCGATCGTGCCCTTGTCCTCTCCGGCATGGACTCGACCCTCAAGCTACCCGAGCCGACAAGAACCGAAGGCATTCAGCCGTTGCGCATCCTCGTCGTGGACGATTCGGCAACTTCGCGCAAGCTCGCGGAATACGCGTTCGAAGGCAAGCCGTATAACGTTTTCTTCGCCGAGGATGGGAGGCGTGCCCTGCAACTGATTCGCGAACGCAATCCGGATATCGTCATCACGGACTGGTTGATGCCGGACATTTCTGGCGTTGACCTGTGCCGGCTGATTCGCCAGAAGCTCCAGCGCAAAGACATCTACCTCATGCTGCTAACGAGCAACTCCGGCCAGGGGGACGTAGCAAAAGGCATGGCATCGGGAGCCGATGGCTACCTCACAAAACCGCTGCAATCAGACAAGCTTTTCGCCGAGATTCACATGGCGCGCGCCGTCCTCAAAGCCCGACGCAACGGTAACCCCCACGCCATGCCAATACCCCGTCTTGGCACTTGATCCATTTCAAGGCGTGTCGTCTTCGGTCGCGAGCGCTTGGTGCCAATACTTCGCGTATCGCCTTTGTGTTCACAACCATACAGACGTTCGTCTGCTCTGTGACTATTCTGGTGCAATGCAATGTTCTCCACAAAAAGATAAGTCCGCACGGTCTAAATACACGACGTCGCACACACCGGCTCGCTTGAAGGCGAGCGCCAGCCCGTCCGCTACCCGGCTTCGCTTGTTTGCGCTCGTCTTCTGCGCGTTAGCCGTGGCCGCTTGCGCCGGACCGGCAGCCAACACTCCGCCGCCACCACCACTGCCAGGCCCGAACGTGCGCTTCGGTCATGTCTTCATCGTCGTCGAGGAAAACGCCAATTACGCCGACATTATCGCCAGTTCCTCAATGCCGTACTTGAACGGCCTCGTCACCCAGTACGGTCTAGCGACAAACTATTTCGCAAACGCGCATCCCTCCCAGCCTGATTATCTTGAGCTCACCGCCGGCCAGACATTCGCGCCACTCTCTCTGACCGACTCCCTCACGCCGCACACCTTTCCCATCGACTCGGACAATGTCGTTCGCGATCTTCTCGCTGCCGGCAAAACTTGGAAATCGTACGCCGAAAATCTTCCTTCGGTAGGCTATGCCGGAGACGACGTGGGACAATATTCTGTCCGCCACAACCCGCTCGCCTATTTCACCGATGTGCAGAACGATGCGGTCCAGGCGCAAAATCTCGTGCCTTTCACGCAATTCGCCGCCGACGTGGCGAATGCTCATCTCCCCGACTATTGTTTTCTTGTCCCGAATGTTTGCAATGACGCGCACGATTGTCCGCTCAGCACTGCCGATGCCTGGCTCAAGGCCAATATCGACCCGCTCATCAACAGCTCACAGTTTCAGAAGGATGGTTTGCTCGTTATCGTCTTCGATGAAGCCGGCGATCTCGACTTCACTTCCGGTGGCGGTCGCGTGCTTGCTGTCGTCGTCAGTCCATTTTCCAAGCGGGGATACAAATCGATCGCCTTCTACCAGCACCAAAGCGTTCTCCGCCTCATGCTCGAAGGCCTCGGCGTGACGAAGCGCCCCGGTGACGCCGCAACAGCTCCTGCCATGTGGGAATTCTTTAACGCGCCGTAAACAGCCCGAACCGTACAGGCTCCACACACGCGAGAAGGGATTTTGCCCGCGTTCGTCCCTTAACCCGGTGGCCAATGAAAACTTCTTCCGCCGAGCAAATGCATATGCAGATGAAAAACTGTCTGCCCTGCGCCGGCGCCCGTGTTTACGACCGTTCGATAGCCTGGCTCCAGTTTCCGTTCGCGCGCCAGGTCCGCCGCTACCAGGGACATTTTCCCAATGACCGCTTGGTCTTCCGGGCTCGCTTCATTCAGCGACGCGAAATGTTTCTTGGGGCAGATCAAAATGTGCGTCGGCGCCTGCGGGCTGATGTCGGCAAACGCGAACACATCCGCATCTTCAAACAAAATCTTCGCGGGAATCTGCTTCGTTGCAATTTTGCAGAACAGGCAGTCGGCGCTCATGGCGTGGTCTCTCCCGAATTCGATTCATCCAGCCGCAGAATCATCGGTTTGAATCCTTCTTTCTCGCGGAGTTCGTCGCCCAATCGCTGCGCATCGCGTTCGCCGGAGACTCGTCCCACCCGCACGCGATAAAAACTCCCTTCCTCCAGCTTCACGTCCTGAATCACAATCGGCGAATAGCTCGCGCTCAATCGCTGTTTCAATCGTTCAGCGTTTCCGCGGTCTTTAAAGGCCCCGACCTGCACCGTAAAATATCCAGACATCGGATCCGGGCCCGAAAGCACTTCAATTCGCACCGGCACAATCCCGGGACCGATCGATTCAATCTCCTGCGCCGCCGCTCGCGACAAATCGATAATCCGGTTGTCCACAAACGGCCCGCGGTCCGTAATCCGCACCGTCGTCGTCTTTCCATTGTTCAAATTCGTCACGCGCACCATCGAATCGAACGGCAGCGTCCGGTGCGCCGCCGTCAATTTATTCATGTCGTAGATTTCGCCGTTCGACGCTTTCCTTCCGTGAAATGGCTCGCCATACCACGACGCATTGCCCTCTTCGGTATAAATCGGCGCGGCGTTGTCTGCCGGCCTGCTTCGCTTCGGCGCGGTTTTGGTTGCCCTGGGTTGTGCTTCGGTGGAAGTCGAGCGCTTCGCTTCTTCTTCCGTCGTTTCGGGAGTGGAAACCGGCGCACTGGGGCGGCTGCCGACAACCGGCTTGCGTCCGGCGCATCCCGCCGCTACTAACGCGCATGCCATGCACGCCAAAGGCAAAATCAATCTGTCCGTGGAACGTTTCGGTCCCATGAAAAACGCTGGAACCGCCTGCGAGCGGCGCAACCTCAAGTAGCAACCTTCGGCGAACGGGCTTGCCGCGCCGCGCGCCGCTTCTCCAGCCATCCAGCGGCTTCCGTCAATTTCTCAGAAACTTCGTGAAGAAAAATCGCCGTATGCTTTTCCGTCTCTGGCGCAACTTCCTCCTCGACGAATTTCCGCAACCGCGACAATCCTTCGTCCAGATCCCTGCGAATTTCGTCAAATTTGTCCATAATGCTCCGCGCTCGGTGGCTTAGCGCCCAATTTCGGTATTATAGGAACGCACGCTGTACCCCGCAAGGAAGTAGTGCGTCATCCGGAATCTGGCGGACCGCAATACCCGAAGTTGGAATTCACTCCGGCCCATTCGTCAGAAGGAGGCTCGTTGGCACTTCCCTATCGCTGGCAAACTCGCCTCGAGCGCTGGAAAAACTCCTTGCGCGGAATCTTCGGCGGCGATCAAGCGCCTCGCCCCAAACTATGCCCCGCTTGCGGCTCCCTCGTCGGCATCAGCGCCACGCGCTGCCACGAATGCGGCACCAGCCTCACTTTTTCTCTCGCGGCAATCACCAAGAAACTTCCGATCGTGTCGAACCTCGAATCGCCGGTCTCGACCGTCATGCTTGGCCTCAACTTTTTTCTGTTCGCGATTCTCCTCATGTTCACCATTCAGGCCGGAGAAGCCGGAGGTTTCAAGATCCTGTGGCACCTGGACGACTTAGCATCCTACAAGCTCGGAGCCGTCAATCCCTATGCCATTTTCTTCGAGCACCAGTGGTGGCGGCTCATCACGGCGATGTTTCTGCACGGTGGTTTGATTCACATCGGTTTCAACATGATGAGCTTGATGCAGTTCGGTCCCGCGGTCGAAGAATTGTACGGCTCGCCGCGCTTCCTTTTTCTGTACACCGTCACGGGCGCCATCGGATTTTTGCTCAGCGCATTGACCGGACATGCTTCTCTTGGCGCCAGCGGCGCACTGCTCGGCATCATCGGCGCTGTACTTGCGGTCACGACAAAACGCGGTGGCGCGTACATGAAAGACTTGCGCTCGCGCCTGATTAGCTCCCTCGTATTTCTGTTTGCGATTGGAATCTTCGGTGGCCTCCGCATCGACAATTGGGCGCATGGCGGCGGACTTGCCGCGGGTTTTTTGCTCGGCAAACTTTTCATGGATCGGCAGCCGATGAATAACGCGGAAAAACGGCGGGCGCAAATTCTCGGCTGGCTTGCCGGCCTCGCGATTGCCGCAAGTTTCATTCTCATGCTTTTGCATTTTCGCGATCCGGTCAGTTAACTGCTGAGTTTTCTGGCCGTGGCGAAACAGTAGTGGAAGCCGGAAAAAACGGTGAACGCTGTCGCGGTGTAAATCAGGACGCGATTCACTTCGGACCAATGTTCGTACGGGTATGCCGCGGCGTGTACAACGGCAAAAACGAAAACAATCTGAAAAAACGTCGTGAGTTTTCCGTAGAGGCTCGGCGGAAACGGGCGGTAGCCGGAAATTAAAATAATGACGGCGGCGACAACGAGCAGCAAAACGTCGCGGCTCAAAACCATGATCGTCAGCCACCACGCCACTTTTTTCGCCATCGCCAGAATTACAAACGAGGACGACAGCAAAAGTTTGTCCGCAATCGGATCGAGATACGCGCCGAGCGCCGATTTTTGATTCAGCGTTCGCGCGAGCAGCCCGTCAATTCCGTCCGTCAATCCTGCGACAACGAGGACGAGCAGCGCCCACTTGTACTCATCGTACAAAATCAGAATCAGGAAGAACGGCAGGAAGCCGAGCCGGAGAAACGTGATTTGATTGGGTACCGTCCAGATGCGACCTTGCATTGGTTGAGAGAATATCCCGGTTTGTGAGTTTCAGGCGAACTGCGCGAGGTAGTCCGCGAGCGACCGGCCGGCCTTTCTTGCAAATATTTCAGACATCGATGGAATCGAGCCGCTCGGTTCATCGAGCGAAATGCGTTCGACGCGATTCATCGGAAAAAATATCGTGGCCAAGCCGGTGCGTTCGCCGTGCGGATCGTTGATCTGGTTTACGAAATGGTCGAAGGAATTCAGATCGATTCCACGCAGCGTTACGCCGGACGGATTGATGCTCAGCAGTTCGCCCCAGATTTTTTCTTTCGGCGTGTGCAGGCTGATGACGATGATCGAGTGTGGGTCCATGTTTGCCTTATCTTAGCTCGAAAAACCTATTTCGCCTTCTCGTACGCTCGATTCAGCCACCAAAGTGCGTCGGTCAAGTCACGTTCCGAGCTCATCTCGAAGAGCGTCCACTTCATCGTCTTCAGTGCATGGCTCGCGGAAACCCGATCGTCACCATCCGCCTTCTTGAGCAGTGCCGGCGGCATCGGATGAATCTTGAACATAAAAGAATTGCCGTTGTCGATGCAGCGGGTCACGGGTAACGCGCCAAAGACAGTTTTGCCGCGGTAGTAGCAACGCATGCCAAACATCGGCTTCGCAGCCACTTTCGGCCACTTTTCAATCTCTTGCTGCAGCATCGCCGACCATTCCTTCATTTCTTCGGTCGCGTGGGCCATCTTCCGCCGCTTGTGTTCCGGTTTTGGCTTTTTGCTCACAGCAATCAACCCAACATCGGCGCGGGACCGCCTGGCGGAACAATGAGCTTCGGCTCGGTCACGGCTTGAATCTGTTCGAGCGTCGCATCTGGCGCCAACTCTTTCAGCACAATTCCGGCCGGAGTAATGTCCATTACGCCGAGCTCCGTGACGATGTGGTCCACCACGGCGACGCCAGTTAGGGGCAGCGTGCATTTTTTCACAATTTTCGGTTTGCCGTCCTTGGTAGCATGCTCCATCGCAATGAAAACCCGCTTTGCTCCGGCGACGAGATCCATCGCGCCACCCATGCCTTTTAGCATTTTCCCCGGGACGGCCCAGTTGGCGAGAGTTCCCTTTTCATCCACTTGCAGCGCGCCGAGGACAGTAAGGTCAATGTGGCCGCCACGAATCATGCCAAAAGAATCCGCCGAAGAAAAATACGAACAGCCAGGAATTTCGCTGATGGTCTCTTTTCCGGCATTGATGAGGTCGGGATCGACTTCGGAATCGAGCGGGTAAGGCCCAACTCCCAACATTCCATTCTCCGATTGCAAAATCACTTCCATTCCCTTCGGAACATGATTCGCAACAAGAGTAGGAATTCCAATTCCCAAATTAACGTAAAAGCCGTCGCGCAATTCCCGCGCGATCCGCTTCACAATCCGTTCCCGTCTTTGCTCTTCAGTCGATGGCATAAAAAGGTGTAATCCTTAATTTGTATTATTCAACCTGTGGATCAACACGAATAACGGCAGATATAGAATCAGCATCACCAGTCCGGGCGTAAAAACTGCGGCAAGAAAAATCTCGCCGGTAAGGAGAAATTTGCGGCGATTCTGCTGGAGAGCGAACTCTTTGCCAATTAAAAGCACGACGAGAGTCAGAAAGAATGCGGGAAGCGACCAATAGTAGGTCGCAAGCAACAGACGAGTCGGCCACGGCAGCTCAACTCCTATTCCTTTGAACATTTCTTGAAACACTGGCACGACACGCACCATCGCGATTGCGGAGACTGCGCACTGCAGTGCAACAAACGCCGTCAACGCCCAGGAGAGTGGGCCGGTAAGCTTCGCAAGGGTCTGCGACAAAGATTTTCGCATTACAGCTTCCTCCTCATTCTTTCCTTACTGTGCGGCGCTCGATGCGTTTTTCGTGTTTCGCCTGGAAGATGGCGTTGATGTAGATGCCGGGCGTATGAACGTTGTCGGGCTCGAGTTGGCCGAGTTCGACGAGTTCTTCGACTTCGGCGATGACGTAGTCGGCGGCGGTGGCCATCATGGGATTAAAGTTGCGCGCGGTTTTGCGGTAGATGAGATTGCCCCAGCGATCGCCTTTCCATGCTTTGATGAACGCAAAATTGCCGCGAATGCCGCGCTCGAGGACGTACTGGCGACCGTCAAATTCGCGCGTTTCTTTTCCTTCGGCGACCATCGTGCCGTAACCGGTCGGCGTGTAGAAACCGGGAATGCCCGCTCCGCCCGCGCGGATGCGTTCGGCGAAGGTGCCCTGTGGATTGAGTTCGAGCTGCAATTCCCCGCTGGTGACGAGCTGCTCGAAAAGTTTGTTCTCACCGACGTACGTCGAAACCATTTTTTTGACCTGGCGTTTTTCAAGCAGAACGCCGATGCCGAAGCCGTCGACTCCCGCGTTGTTGGAAACAATCGTGAGATCTTTCGTGCCAGCGCGCTGAACGGCGGCAATGAGATTTTCCGGAATGCCGCAGAGGCCGAAGCCGCCCATGAGGATGGTCATGCCGTCTTTTAGATTGGCGATGGCGGCCGCGGGCGAAGAGATGCGCTTGTCCATGGGAGAAGGCTCCGAGAAGCGACTGGGCGAGTGTACCGCAAACAAAGAAGTTAGAGGTTCGATGCTGGAAAAATGGGAAACCGGGCAGTTGAGCAACGCCACCCCTGTTTTTGTGAAGTGTGCACAAGCTGCAGATTGCAAAAGAGTTAGGGAGATATTAGAAGCGCTGGTTTGTGCAAAGTGTATGGAAACCACAGAAAACAAAGGAGATGATCTTTCGCGAATGGCAAACTGAGCGACAAGGCGGGCAGAGGGCTGGAACGAGGTAGGAGGGCAAGACGTTTCGTTTGAGGAAAGAATGAAAGGCTCTTCCCGAAGGGCCGGCTCACAAGTTCTTGCGGATCAGCAAGGAGAAGTTCTTGGATTTGAACGTCACTGGGACAGGCCCACGCGTCGCAACAGATCCTGGAAGCGCGGATCGCTGCGCAGGGGGTCGAGGGCCGGTTCAACCTTGATAGTCGTCATAAAATTGACATGTTCGGAGCATGCTCTTTCCAGATCGGCCAAGGCCTCTTCCTTGTCGCCCATACCGACATGCGCCCAAAGCATCGTGGCTGGATCGATCTGCTCATGCCGGTTCAACTTTTCCAATTTCTCCAGCTCGCGCCGAGCCCGCTCCAAGTGGCCCGCGCGGCCATAAACGTAGGCCACCGTCATCCAATAGTGTGGTCCTTCCCCATAAAGGCGGTGCAAGATTTCCGCGTCGGACAACGCTTGAGCGAACATCCCCTTTCCTACATGCGTGATGGTCAGGAGGGCGGCAGCTCGCCCAAAACTTGGGTCTTTACGAAGCACGTTGTGAAACTGTTCGATGGCACGGTCGTACTGCCGTGAATAGTACAGAATCGCGCCGTGATCCGTGGCGATGATGAGCGACAAAGGGTCCAGTTCCCGCGCTCTCTCGCTTTCCTTCAATGCCTCGTCGAAGCGTCCCAGCCACATCAAATGCTCGGCATACCACTGGTGGGCGGTGGCGTAGTTGGGATCCAATTCTATGGCTCGGCGATATTCCTTTTCCGAACCCTGCCAGTCCCAATCGTGATTCTGGAGGATCAAAGCCAGCGCTGCGTGCGCTTCGGCGAGGCCCTCATCCAGCTCCAAAGCCCGTTTGGCGGCGGCGCGCGCCTGAGGGATGTAAAGGGTTGAGGAGGCGGAAGAATAGGCGGCCAAAAGAGTATAGGAGTTTGCGAGGCCGGCATAGGCGGGAGCGTAATTGGGATCCACTGCTGCGGCCCGCTGAAAATAGTCGATGGCCTGCTGAAACCCCGCTAAATTCCGCTTGTTCCAAAAGTAAATTCCCTTGAGGTAAAGCTCATGCGCCGCGGCGGATTTCGCGGATGATACAGGTTGGCTAACAGGCTTGCTGGATTCAGCGCCGCTCGCGACCTTACTTTTGGCCGGCCCGGCACCTCGCAAACGAGACCATGTGAAGTAAACGCCGGTTGCCACAATCACCAGAATGACGAGAGCCGCGGCAAAGGGGGGTATGGAGAGCCCGAAAAGGTTCAGGTGTTTTTCTTTGGGCGTTCCTTCGGCAGTGACCGCCGGTGGTTCGAAATCGATGTTAGCGGGGACGTCCGGGGGCTGGGATACAGCTGTCGAAACTTGTTCTACCGGCGCGATGAACCGGTAGCCCAGTCGGGGAATCGTTTCGATGTACCGTGAATTGTCCGGTGAATCGCCCAAAGCCGCGCGCAATTTCTTGATCGCGCTGTTCAAGCCGTGCTCAAAGTCGACAAACGTATCGGCGGCCCACAGCCTTTGGCGCATCTGTTCGCGTTTGACCACTTCACCGGGCTTTTCGAGCAACATCGAGAGGATACAGAAAGGCTGCCCGGGCAGGCGCACACGCACACCGTGCTTGCGCAATTCGCGCGCGGCTAAATTTGCCTGAAAGACGCCAAAACGGAGGATACGGTTGGGCGACGGTAATTTCGTTTCCGACACAGGTCAACTTGCTCCAAGGGCTTGAACCCGCTCCTGAAACCGCAGTTACCAACGGACTTAACCCACAGCCTATCTAGGATTTGGCTGGCCATCAATAGATAATGTCACGTGCATTGCGTTCGAATCACCACTTCCCTAGTTTAGTCCTCAACTGCTGTCCCGCTCTCCCGGACAAAATGAGACGACTTGCGCCAGTGGCGCTATAAGAGGTGCTTTGATGCGGACATTTCCAGCCTGGCAGTCCAGATTCACTTCGTTTTTATCTAAGATTTTTGCGCCAGATGCTAAGCGCAAGCGCCGGTCCAAACTGGCCGCCCTTAACTTGTTTCTTCTGGCCGCGGCGACACTGCTGGCAATCGCCGTGGTCAAAGGGCAGCCGTTCTCTTTCATCCCCAACGGAGTCTTGTTCCCAAATCCGGGTGGCGCGTCGCAAACCTACAGCACTGCGAACGGCGGAATTGACCTGACGGGACCGTTTTTCCAAAGCATCGGGACGAATGGCCGTTCCTGCGGTACTTGCCATCAACCAAGCGACGGTATGTCGGTCTCCGCAGCCAGTGTTGAACGGCGCTTTGAGCTGACGCGGGGCGAAGATCCGATTTTCCGAACCGTAGACGGTTCCAATTGCAACCACAGTATTGACGTTTCAAACCTTGCCGGAAGAGCCGCGGCGTACAGCTTGTTGCGCACGCGCGGCTTGATACGAGTTGCGATCAACGTTCCCACGACCGCGGACTATCAAGTCGTCAACGTGAGTAATCCCTATGGGTGCAGCGAAACGAATGTCATCTCACAGTACAGGCGGCCGTTGCCCTCGACCAACCTGCGTTTCTTGAGCACGGTCATGTTTGACGGGCGGGAGTCGTCGCCAGCCACCGGAACGACCAAGATCATCTATTCGAATTACCCCGATTCGCTGCGGGACGACTTGGCGCATCAATCCGTGGATGCCACCACCGGCCACGCGCAAGGCGACGGAACGAGGCCAACCCCCGCGGAGCAGCAGCAGATTGTGGACTTTGAAATGAGTCTGTTTACGGCGCAGGCCTTCGGCGACCGGATCGGGCTCTTGAACCTACATGGCGCGACGGGCGGCCCCTTGCCGCTCGTCACTCAGCCTTTTTTCATTAGCATGAATTCCAGCGTCAACCCTTTGGTTACGACTCTGGAAACTCCCGGGGGGCAACTAACCCCGGGCGACGGCAAATTTAGTCCGGCGATTTTTAATACATTTGACGCGTGGGTTGGGCTGCCCCAGGCGGAACCGCGTGCAGCCGTTGCGCGGGGCGAGGTTATTTTCAATTCCAGGGCCATCAACATCACCGGTGTGGCAGGCATCAACGATGATGCCGCGGCTGGCGGCCTGGTCCCAGGCGGCATTGCGTCGTTTACCGGAACGTGCGGCACCTGCCACGATACTTCGAATGTGGGTAACCATTCTTTCCCGACACCTCTTGACATCGGCACCGGCGATCCCAATCCCTCGCAACTTTCCGTCAATTTGGGAGGACTGGACGTGCGCTACCTGCCGACCATTACCGTATGCAAGAAAGATCCGGTCACGGGAGAGGCCACAAGCAACTGCAAAACGACGACGGATCTTGGGCAAGCTTTGATCGACGGACGGTTCGATCATGTTGGAAAAATTAAAGGGCCGATCCTGCGTGGACTCTCCGCGCGCGCGCCTTATTTTCACAACGGGTCCGCGCAAACCCTGTTGGACGCTGTACATTTTTATGAGGTCCGCTTTGGCCTAGTGCTTACGCCCCAGGAAGAATCCGACCTGGTCGCTTTCCTGAGCGCTCTCTGACGCAGAAAAAACCGGGCCTCGCGAAGTGCGTTCGAGGGGCCCGGCCTGGTGCTGCGTTTGCTTTCCTAGAGCAAAACCACTCACTGGAGCTACTGCTGGTTGTGAGGAGGATGCTCAGGCTTGGGTGGCTTGGACTGCTGGCGCTGGGCTTGTTTATCCTGGCGCTGTTGCAGCTTTTGCGCCTGCTGGTCGTGCTTCTGTTGCAGTTGTTGCGCTTGCTGCTGGTGACGCTGACCGAGTTCCTGCTGACGTTGCGCGTCGGCGTTTCGGCGTCCCAGCTTCTGTTGTTCCTGCGCGTGTTTCTGTTCCATGCGCTGGCGTTCGACGTCCTGCTGCTGGCGCAACTTCTCCTGTTCGCGCTGTTGCTTTTCCATCATCCCCGGATTGACGCGATCCGAATTGGGCGAACGGTTGTCGTTTGGCCGCGCATTGGCCGGTGGGCGATTTTCCGGCCGGTTCGTGTCGATTCGAGTGTCCCTCCGGTTTTCCGGCTGATGATTTGAATTTCCCTTGCGGAGCGTGGGCACCGCGCCGCGGTTTGAGAATTCAGACGGCCGCGAGGTGGCTGCGACATCCGGGCGGCCATGGTTCACCGAAGCGAAGAGGTTACGATTGGAAGCTGCGGCATGCTGATGCTGCACCTGCTCGCTGGTCATCGCGATGCGACGCTGGCGGGAAGCAGCAATTTCGACGGAAGTTGGACGAGCCGTTGTTCCGCCAGAGCCACCGTTAAAGCTCACGCGATTGAAGGTAGTGTTTTGGACCACGGTGGTGTTGTACGTGTTGTGGACTACAGCGATGTCAATGTTAGCCGCGTTGCGGTTGTAGTAGTAATTGTGGCCGCGCCAGTAGCCGCCGTAAAAGCCGACGCCTGGATAGCCGAAGCCGTAGTTAATGCCGCCATAGAAGCCGACTACCGGTCCCCAATAACCCGAATACCAGACATAGGCGTCATCCTGCCCAGCCCAGTAGCCGGGCGTCCAGAGCAAGCCTTCCTCCGGCGGAAGCACCCAAGTGCCAGGAACCCAATAGTATCCGTCGTCGGCATACGCCCAATAACCAGGGGTCCAAATGTAGCCTTCGCCGGGGCAAAGAGGTTGTTCATAGACGGGCAAGAGCGGGGGCCCGATTCGAACAGAAACGCCAACAGCGACTTGTGCACGAGACTGAGCCGGGAGAGTCAATGTTCCGAATACTAGAAGCAAGGAACAGATCAGCTTTAGGAAACGCATGATTCTCACCTTTCCGGCGTTCGCTGGGCCTTATGTGTCTCCTTTTGCGCGGCCGATCGCCGTTCGGGGCCGCTGCATAGTTAGATGCCACTGAAAAGGCCGGGGTAGCTACTATAAGCTATTGATAATAAGGTGTTTATATTCAGCCTCCGCGGATGCCGGTAACGGAGTCGTCTCAGAGCGAAGCGGGGCGCCGCTACATCTGCGATGAGCAGGCTTTGTCAAAATCGCGCGAAGAGGCGGCGTGAAGCGTGAATTGGACGGGTGAGAACGACGGTCCACGAGTGGGCGAGCGCCCCATGTAGACGGAACCGTCCGGCTCAAACGCTTTGCCGAGGGAGTTGCCGTCAGTGACAGAAATTTCGTCATCGCCCCATATGCCATCGAGACTGAACGACGGACGATGGTCGCTATTGATTGTGGCGTTCCAGGTGCCCGTCTGATGCATGCTGATGTGGATGGTCTTGCCCTGCGTGTTGACGCCGAGATGCTTCTCCATGCCGGCGCTGAGTTTGAGCCGGATTTTTTCGCCTTTTGGGGTGCAGAGGAGGCCGGTGCCCTGGAGCGCCGTGTCATAGCGGCCGGGATGACGCGCGTTCGGGGAGATGCTGACGAAGATTATGTAGTCTCTGCCGTTTGCTGCATGGGCCGTGCCCATGCCTGACCATTCCGGCAGCCAGTGAAAATGACCGCCAAGATAAAAACCCCAGGGCATGAAGATCGCCTCGAAGGCGATGAGAAGTGCGAAGAGTGCGCCGATGGTAAGCCAAAATTGTACGACGCAACCGAGACGAGATTTCTTGGGAGCGCCAGGTTGAATCATCACTCGGTCACGGGTCGGGCGTCGTGGGCAATCATAGAAAGTGCGAGACGCTCGCACTTCACCGAATGAGACTCCACGGATAAACGCCGACATTGATTTTCATGATGACGTAGCTGAAGCCGCCGGCGTCCGGCTTGGGTTGATGCGGCTGATCGGGCGGGATGAGCAGGCAATCGCCAGCTTTTACTTTAAATGTCTGGCCGCCGATGATGGGCTGGCCTCGATATTCGCCGGGGACAGGGCCATCCTTGTCCATTAGATTTTGGCGGTTGGCGATTTTTCCGCCGACGATCATTTCGCCGGTGCCGCCCGTGATGACGTAGAAATCGTATGCGCCAGCGTGCTGCTCGGCGTCATCCCAAACGCTGTTCACCTTGGTGAGGCTGGGAACGGGCTGTTCGCGGTGAAGGCGGTAGAGTTGAAAGATGCTGAAGTTGCGCGAGGACACGTGAACCGGTCCACCGCCGAACGATTGCGAACTGCCGGTGCCGGCTTCCTTCATGGCTTTGGCGGCGACTTCGGCGAGGTCGGAGTGGGCTTTGCGGAGATCGTCTACGCTCCAATACATTGTCGGCGGCGCGTCGGGCGCGAGCGCGGGTTCGCGAGGCGAGTTATAGTTGAAGGGCATGACTTCGGACTTTTTTTCCTGCGCGAGGGCAGAGGGGACGAGGGAGAAATTTTCCGACTGTGCGCCGGCGCTGAAATGCGGCGCGGGCCTGAGCGCGTATCCAGCTACGAAGCCGATTGCCGCGGCAGCGAGTGCGATGAGCGGGACTGATTTTTTCATAGAGCGTTCCTCCTAAGCGAAATGTGTACTCTCAGTTTCTGACGGCGGCGCAGGCCCTCCGAAGCTCAGGGCAGGCGAGAGTGCTGCGCTACTTCTTGTCGGCTGGCTTTTCCGACTCAAAGCGAATCTCCTTCAACATTTCCGACTGGCGGTAGACTTCCGTCTTGCCGGCGGGAAATTTATTCGTGCTTAGCATGAATGCGAGAACGTCCGCGTCCTGTTGACGAGTGAGCCGGCCGGGGCCACTTTGCGGCATGGTTTTGCGAATGCGATCGAAAAGATCGCCGAGTGTAAGACCGTTCCAGTTAGAGAGAAAGGCACCGCCGGTGAGAGGCGGAGCGGATTCACCACCGCCGAGCGAAGCGCCATGACACGAAGCACACTCCCTTTGGTAGACAGCCTCGCCGCGTTTGGATTGCTCTTCCGTGTAAACGCCATCCCATACAGAGCGCGACGAAGACGGGGCCGGCTCTTGCGCGCGAACGGCGCAGAGAGCGAAGAGAGCGCAACCAAGAGTGGCTATGCTGCAAGCACGGACTACCTTCATTCGGACTCCGAGGGAAGCGCGTAAGCGATGTACTCGCCGGAATACGGGCCGCCGCTGACGGCTACGACGATGTATTGTTTGCCGTTGTGCATGTACGTCATCGGCGAGCCGGTCTGTGGCGCAGGCATGAAAACGGCGCCAACTTCTTTGCCGGTTTTTTTGTCGTAGGCGCGAAGCATCGCGCCGCGCGGATGATCGGCGGTTGTAGTAACGTGACCTTCGCCGGCGATGACGAGGGTTTTCGTAACGAGCGTGCCGATGTTGTAGGTTTCCTGGCCCGTGCGGGGAATCGTCATGCCTTTTAGCGCGGGATAGTTGCGAACGATGTCCGGCGTTTCGCCGTGCGCGATTTGCCAGATGATTTCACCGGTGTCGAGATTGATGGCGGAGATCGTGCCGTAGGGCGGCTTCATGAGCGGCAGACCGTCAACGTTCATCGGAACGTATTCGCTGGCAGCGCGTTTTTTCGAAGGCTTGGGAGAATCGGCGCCGGCGTTTTCACCCGGGCCGCGAAGAATCGACACTTCGTGTCCGGCGGTGCCCGCAATGTACGCGATGTCAGAAACTTCTTTCGGCGCGGCGACAAGGCCGATTGGCTCGACGCACGAATTGCAGGCGTAAAGATACGCGATGCGCGTTTCGGGATCGTACGAGCCACCGGGCCAGTTTGTGCCGCCAGATGCGGTGCCAATGGAAAGCGTGCCGAGCGGTCCGTCCAGTTTGGAAGCGGTGGGCGGCGTGAAAACTGGGCCGAGATGATATTTTGCGGCGATCTGTTCCGCGCGATCGTGGAGCGCGGGGGTGAAATCGATCAGGTCGTCGACGGAAACGCCGTTGCGGCTGTAGGCGGGCGGCTTCGAGGGAATCGGCTGAGTTGGCGAATACCATTCGCCGGGGACGTTGCCGACTTCGACGGGCTTTTCCGGAATTGGCCAAACTGGTTTTCCGGTAACGCGATCGAAAACGTAGAGAAATCCTTGCTTGCTCGGCTGCGCCACGGCTTTGACGGGTTTGCCGTCGACCGTGATGTCGGCAAGAATCGGCGCAGAGGAAATGTCCATGTCCCAAAGCGGATGGTGAACCAACTGGAAGTGCCATTTGCGCTCGCCGGTTTTCAGATCGACGCAGACGAGCGATTCGCCGAATAAATTGTTACCGGGGCGATGGCCGCCGTAAAAATCGCTGGTGGGAGATTCCACAGGCAAATAGACGAGGCCGAGTTGTTCGTCTACGGTGATTTGCGTCCAGACGCCGGTGTTGCCGGTGTATTCGGCCGAGCCTTTTTCCCAGGTGTCGTAACCGAATTCGCCTTTCTTGGGGATGGTGTGAAAAATCCAGAGACGCCTGCCGGTGCGAACGTCGAAGCCGCGAACGTATCCTTTATTGTTGCGCATGCTGCGCGGCGTCATGCCTTCGCGAAATGCGGCGCCGACTATGACGGTGTTGCCTGCGACAACGGGAGCAGACTGAATGCCGATTTCGCCGGTCGTGAGGTCGGGGAAAATATCTTGATCGTCGTTGAGTTTTAAATCGACGAAACCGCTCGTTCCGAAAGAACTGATGGGCTGACCCGTTTTTGCATTGAGGCAAATCAGGCGATAGCCGGGAGTGACATAAAGGATGCGTTCTTCTTTTCCGTCCGACCAGTATGCGAGGCCGCGGCCGGAGAGCTGGCGAGGCGCAGCGCCACCGCGCTTGCCTTCGTGTTCGCCGTGGATCCAAAGCAATTCGCCGGTGCCGGGATCGAGCGCGATCACAGCCCTGCGCGAACCAGCCGTCGCGTAAACAGCGCCGTTGACCATGAGCGGCGTGCCTTCCAGCTTGTATTCGGGGCGATCACCGAAATTGTCCGTCTTGATACGCCAGGCGATTTCGAGGTCGTTGAAATTGGAAGCGTTGATTTGGTCGAGCGGGCGGTAGCGCGTACCCGCGAGGTCGGCGGCATAGGACGGCCACTCGGTGGCCTTGGTTTGCGACTGCGGCGAGGCCGACGGAGCAACAAGGGCGAGTGCTGCGGCGCACAGAAGCCCGAGATGCAAGCGGAACGATTTCCGGTCACGCATAGTTTTTTCTCCACATAAAATTTGCGCAGAGCAATGGGTCAGGCCATTTGCTTGATTTGGTCGAGGGCTTGCTTGATTTTGGCCTTTTGTTCGTCAGTGACGTCGGAATTGGGCGGGCGCTGGTAGAACTGACGAGAGCCCATCTGCAAACTGAGCGCGTATTTCATCGGACCGTATTCGTCGACTCCGCCGTCGCGAAGGAGCTTCAGCGCGGTTTCGAATTTGGCGATAGGTTCGCTGATGTCTTTGCCGGAGCGCTTGGCAGCGAAAACAGCCGCTATTTCTTTGGTGCAGTTGTTGCCTTCGGCCAGGATCGCGCCCATGCCGTGATCGAGCGCGTACTTGAGGTTCTCCGAAGTTCCTGTGCGCATATTCAGTTTGGGAAATTCCGCGACGAATTTGCGATAGACGTCCGGATCGCTGACGGAGTCCTTGATACCGGTGAGATTGGGATATTTTTCCATGGCGTGAAGAAGTTCGTGAGAGATGGGTACGCCGGTCGCAAATGGAATGTGATAGAGGTTGATGGGTATTTTCACGCTTTCAAACAACATCGAAAAATATTTGACGAGGCCGTCGAGGCGCGGATGCTTGTAATAAAACGGCGGCACAACTAGCAAACCGTCGGCGCCGTTGGCTTCAGCGTGCTGGGAAAGTTCGAGCGTCTCCGGAAAATTTGCGGTGCCTGGACTGACGATGATGTTGAGTCCATTGCGATGCTTGAATGCGGTTTCCGCGATTTTCTTGCGCTCGGCGACGGAGAAAGAGGGGAACTCGCCCGTGGTGCCGAGAACAACGACGCCATCGGCTCCGCTGGATTTCAAGTACGCGAGGAGATCTTTGTAAAGCTCCTCATCGAATTTCAGGTTCTTGTCGCAGGGTGTGGAAGCCGCGACCCAAAACAAGACTTTTTCGGTCGAAGGCATGGAAACATTCCCCACTGCATTCGCACCCAATGCAACTTCAGGAATTTCCACTCCGCCCGCAACGCCCAGAGCCGCTGCCGCGCCAACCGAGCCCAGAAAAGTCCTTCGCGTCGTCTGCATGATTGCCCTCCCCTGATTTGGCGGAAGTCTATGCCGAGTCGAGCGAAGAAACAATCGTTTCGTAGGGGTAACGATACGCTCTAAGGACAAGTCACGACGTTGAATGTGAGCGCCTGGTTCGCGGACGAACCACCTGAATCAAAAACGAATAGATTTCCTGAAAAACTTCCGGTGGCAGAAGGAACGCCCGAGAAAACACCCGTGTTGAAATTGAAGCCAACCGGCGAGCTCCCCACGAAGTTGAATTGAAACGTCGGGATGCCTCCAGACGTATGAACGGCGAACGTATACTGCTGATTCAGACAAGCATTTGGAGGTGTAGCGGTGCTCGTGATGGCAATCGGCTCGGCTACGGTAATGGAATACTGCGATGTGGCCGTTAGCGGAGGCGACGAGGAATCAGTGGCCCTCACAACGAAGGTGTAGTAGCCATCCGTCGTCGCGACGCCGCCGAGCGATCCCGTCGAGGTCAGCGACCAACCCGGAGGCAGCGCTCCGGAATCTAACGTCCAATTCACGTTTCCTGTTTGGCCGATAGTGGAAAGTCCCTGCTGGAAATTCGAACCTCGGACAGTTCCCCGGAATCCGTTTACGGAAGTGATTACCAGAGGACTGATCGTGCCGCCGGCAGTGATGCTATACGACATGTCTGGTCGAGCATCGCCGCGCCAATCCAATACGTGCAAGTAGAACGTCAAATTGGCTGTCGACGCACCCGGAACCTTAAAGTCTAAGGCAGAGTCCGTCGTCGTATTGTTCATATCGTCGTTCAAGCACTGAGACGCAAATCCAGGGGAGCCGCACGTCGAAATGCGTTGGCCATTCTGATCGAGCAATTCGATGACGGTATCGAGAAGCGAAGAGTTGTTCCGCTGAGCGAAGGTTTCTACGTGAACTGTGCTGCCTCCGGCAGCCAAAAGCTTGTAGTAATCAGTGTCGGGATTGGGGGTCACGGTATCAATCGGATCAATGTATGGGCTGATGGAAACAAACGAGCTCGTGCCGAAACTAAACAGCGGAGTTGCGGTGGCAATCGAATCGTTGCGAACGCGCCCGGGCCGTACTTCGATGAAGTAATTGGAGTAGTTGGCCTGTGGCGGAGAGCTGGAATCGGTGGCTTTTATCTGAAAAGAATACAAACCGGTCTTCGAAGGAGTCCCGTCAAGAAATCCCGTCGCGATATCCAGCGCGACACCCGCCGGCAACTGCCCCGAAGCCAGCGCCCAGGAATATGGCGGCGTGCCGCCAGTCACGCCGATCTGCGAGTGATAGAGCGCGTTCACCGGCGCGGGAGATGAAACCATGTTGGACATCACTATAGGCGGCGGCACGACGACGATGGTGATCGTCGTCGTTGCAGTGTACGGAGGAGAAGTTGTATCAACCGCCTGCAAATTCGCTGTAAACGCGCCAAGCTGCGTGGGAAATCCAAGCACCTCGCCGCCGCTGATGGAAAGGCCTGGGGGCAAACCGCCGGACGTTACGGTGATTGTGAATTGTCCGTTACCACCGCTGAGGCCCAAGAAACCAACATAAAAGTTGCCGATAATTGCGGGGGTTGAATTGTTGAAATTGAAATGCGGAACGAATTCAATCGAAATCGAGTTCTGCGCCGAGTCGGTCTGCGCAGGCACACTGGAGTCGGTCACTTGCACTGTGTACGAGTAAAATCCACCCGCGGTCGGCGTACCAGTCACGGCGCCGGTCGTTGCGTTGACGCTCAAACCCGGGGGAAAGGCGTTCTGGGCCGACCAATGGAGCGGTGGCGTGCCATTCACGGCCGTAAACGAATCCGAGTAGACATGTGTCTCGCCGCCAACAGCCAGACTCGATTTGGTAATCGTTACACGAGAATCTACAACGATCGTGATATCCAATGTCGCCGTCTGTGGAACCGTGTTGTCGATGGCCTGTACCGTGAACGTGTAACTGCCAACGGTCGTGGGTGTCCCAGTGATCGACGGAGCCCCGCCCAGCCCTTGTGGAAACGTCAGTCCAGGCGGAAAATTTCCGCCAACTAAGGACCATGCCGTAATGGCCGAATTCGACGTCAGCATCAGGTTGTACGGGACATTCGTATGTGCCGGAGCGGCTGCTATCGGCTGCAATATAAACTTTGCCCACGAATTTACCTGGAAGGATTTCGTTGTGGAGGCCCCGGTATCGCGCGCCTGAACGACCACCTGCTCGAAGTCTTGCGACGTTGGCGTGCCGGAAATGGTGCCGGTGGTTGCATCCAACGTGAGCCCTGCGGGGAGTTGACCGGCTGTGATGGACCAGGTTACGGCCGTTTTCGCACCTGTCTCCTGAAGCGTCACTGAGAACGGAACCGACTGCACAGATTGAATCATCGTTACTGTCGTAATCGTGATGACTTCCGCGGGAGGAGGTGGTGGAGGAGGAGGCGCGGAGCTTGCTCCGCCGCCGCAACCGGAAGCCAGGGCAGGTGCAAGAACTGCCACGAGACCCGCAACTTGGCGCCGCCTCATAACGCGACTCCTTCAATTGCATTAGAGCCCAGGCGCTGCCGACTTACGTAAAGCAGAAATGGATGTTCGGGAATCTCCTGGCTGATCAAACCTTCTTCAAATGAATCAAACCGGGGAGGCGTTCCGTTCAAAATAAAATTGATATTGCTGACTGTCGCGTTGGCGGCAACGGTGACAACGTCTTTGGTCGTGGTGTCGTCAATCGCCGACTCGTATTTGTGCCAAAACTCCGGAGGCCCCGGCAAGAACGACGGCAGCGGGAGCGGACCGACGCCTGATCCTCCACGAAAATCGTGATCGATCGCTTCGATTTGAACGGTGTACTGACCGGGCGTGACGGGGATTTCGTAGTAGCCAATCAGGCCCGGATCGCGGCTGCCCGTCTGGGCTCCCAGCGTATTGTCACCAGAAATGGATTGCCCCGGATTCCCGGTGAACTTGAAACCGGACACAGCAGAAAACGCAATTCGCCGCGACTCATCGACACTAGGGGTATTGGGATCGTCAACGCGCCGGGCGATGACGTTCGCGCCCTGCATCTGCGTCATGCCGTCCGAGAAGTAGACATATCCACTGATGGTTCCGTACGACGTGCTAAAGCTCGAACTCGGATAAAGTTTGGAGATCCACGCCGCGTCGTCCGGAGAGAGAATCGGAAGTCCGACGGACTTGCGAGCCTGGCAAAATGCGATTGGGAACATCAGCGGGAGCCCCGCCAGTCGATCCGAGTCGCAATTGTCGAACGCGCCCGACTGAAACAAATCGAGATTAATTTGCGAATGGCCGAGGCCCGAAAAATGGCCCATTTCGTGAGTGATCGCCTCGTCGAACTGATCCGCGGTCAATTCGAAATTGTTGATGTTTTGATTCGTGACCCCGTCCTGAAATATGCCGTTGAGCAGGATCAGCGCGGACACGATGTGCCCAGCGACTGGGTCCAGCTTGCAGGTTGACGCAAAACCGATAATCAACGGGTCGAGCCCAAGCGACTTCAGCAAGGAACCGTTGGAATCGAAAATTACGGGACTCTGCGTTCCCGCTTTGCAGCTTCCCTGGACGGTGTTGAAGTCCGTCATGGACTTTACGTCGCCCGTCACGCCCGTTATGGGTCCGGCATACGAATAGCTGATTGCCGCTGTGGAGACGTTATGCCAATTGTTGAACAGGCTCTGCACACGCGCCAGTCCTTGCGCGTTGTTGATGACCGTTTGTCCGCTGGGATTTACGCTGAGCGGGCCGGTATCCACGGTGTAGCGAATCGCGCTGCCGCTCGCCCAGACAAATGCCTGTCCAGGCACCGTCGCGGCGGGGCCTGTCACAACGAGCGGCCCCCCAGCGAATACCAGACCGCAACACAATAAGTAGGACAGGAACAAAGCGGCCGCGGTGCGTCTCATCGTTGAGCCCCGACCAACGCAGAGACTGCCTCTTCTAGCACCGCGAGCGGCACGCCTCCCGACGGTTTTGCCGCGAGGGCGCGTGCCTGCGGTGACAAAGTGATTCCCTGCGCCGAGGCTTTCACGTCCAATTGATCGAACAATCCGGCATTGTGCCGACCATTCGATGCGAAAGCATTCCCTTTTACGTCTCGTTCAATGCGAAACCGGCCTTGCTCCAGGCCAACCGGACTTGTGAGTCCGTATTGCGAATTTGGATTCAGAAAGAGCAGCAATTCCGGCGACTTTCGATACCCTGCCGCCGTTTCCACGTCCTGAATGTCCCAAATAAACTGCCGGAAGGTGAACGTTGCTCCGGCATCGCCCTTCAAGACTTTTGACACGGTGAGGGTCACTACAACCGTCTGCAAGTTTGCGAACTGCGGGTGCGGCTCGACGACGGCCGAAACCACATGACCGCGCACGATCGTTGCGGCGGTCTGCACCAGGCGCTGCAAATCGGCCGGTGCGGTCAGGGCTCCGTGCTGTGCAGAACTCTCTGGCGGGGAACACACCAAGACCAAGAATGTCAGAACGAAGGCAGCGGCTACGCGGAAGAGCAACAATTTCGAATGTCGGCCAGGCACACTGACCCCCGGATTAAAATAAGACGACCGTCTCCAACTAGCGGCCACCACCCTGCGGAACAATAAGGAGCGCGGGAAAGATAAGGTAAAGGTATCGGTATGTCAATAGACCATGATTTTGTTGAGCTTCTCGACATGACACCGATGGTGGTGACGAGCGCGCTATAGGCCGCGGAGCAGTTTGTAGAGTTCGTTGGCGGCGTCGAAATCGGCTTCGAGTTCGCGGGAGCCGAGTTTGTCGCGCAGATCATCGAGGCGGCGCGCGAAAAGATCCAGAGCGGCGGAGAGCATTTCTTTGTTGGTGAGAATGATGTCGCGCCACGTTGAGTACGGGCTGCCGGCGAGGCGGAGCGAATCGCGGAGGCCGGGACCGGCAAGCATGACCGGCAGACCGTTTTCGTCGAGGCGGTCGTAGAGGAACGAACCAAGAGCGATGGCGGCTAGTTGCGGAAGATGCGAGGCGAGGCCGACTGCGTCATCGTGTTGCTCAGCCCCGAGCCAAAACGGGCGCGCGCCAATTTTTTCCAAGATTTTGAGGAAGGCAGAGACTCGAGGATCGCGCGGCGATTCCGCGGATTCGGGTGTGCCAGCCGGATCGTTGATCAGCGCGTAGGTATTGCCGCGAAAAAGGTCCGCGTCGGCGTGCGCGACGCCGGAAACTTCCTTTCCCGCCATCGGGTGACCGCCAAGAAAAAGCGGCGTACCCGCAAAATGTTCGGCGGCGGACTGGACTATGCGCAGTTTGGTGCTGCAGGCATCGGTGACCAACGCGTGGCCAGGCGCGTAACGCGCGATGTCTGGAAGAAGATCGAGCGTGGCGCCGATCGGCAGCGCAATGTAGACGAGGTCGGCGCCGCGAAGAGCCGGGGCGAGATCGCCGTGATGAGCATCGTCGATGACTTGCATGGCCCGCGCCTCGCGCAGCGTCTCCGCGCGATCCCAGCCGGCGATGCGAATTTCCGTCGTGTACTTCTTGAGCGCCAGCGCAAAGGAGCCGCCGATTAAACCAGTGCCAAGGATGGTGACACGCTGAATGAGATGAGCCGACATGGATGAGGAAGTTTACAGTCGAACCTCAAAAGTTTAAAGAAAACATGTTGAGGAATGCCGCAGAAATAATGACGATTCGCTATGCCCGAGCGTTTTACGCCATGCGGCGGCCGATGGCAGGCGCAATGATGCGAAGCTCAGCCATGAGTTGGGTGAAGGCTTCTGGTTCGAGCGACTGCGCACCGTCGGAGAGCGCGTGATCGGGGTCGTTGTGAACCTCGATGAGGAGACCGTCAGCGCCCGCAGCGACGGCAGCGCGCGCCATGGGAGGAACTTTGTCGCGGCGGCCGGTACCGTGCGAAGGATCGCCCCACATCGGCAAATGTGAAAGTTTTTTGATCACGGGGATCGCGGCAATGTCGAATGTGTTGCGCGTATAAGTTTCGTAGGTGCGGATGCCGCGCTCACACAGAATAACGTTGTAGTTGCCGCCAGCGAGAATGTATTCGGCGCTGAGAAGAAGCTCTTCCATCGTGGCGGAAAGGCCGCGCTTGAGAAGCACCGGCTTGCGAACTTCGCCCAGCGCGCGAAGCAAATGGTAATTCTGCATGTTGCGCGCGCCGACCTGATAGATGTCGACATAGTGGCCCATCATCTCGACTTGCGATGGATCCATGACTTCGCTGACGGTGAACAGGCCGAATTTGTCGGCGGCTTCGCGCATCATTTCCAGGCCTTTTTCGCCGAGGCCCTGAAATGCGTAAGGGGAAGTGCGCGGCTTGAAAGCTCCGCCGCGAAGAATTTTTGCGCCGGCCTTGGACACGGCTTCTGAGATGGCCAGCATCTGTTCGCGCGACTCGACAGAGCACGGGCCCGCGGCGACGACCACTTCCGTGCCGCCGATTTTCACGCCGCGGCCTAAATCGACAATCGTTCCTTCGGGCTTGAACTGGCGGCTCGCCAACTTAAATGGCTGGGTAATGCGCATGACCTCGCGCACGCCGTCGAGAAGCTCGAAATCGCGATGATCGAAATCGCGGTGAACGCCAACAGCACCGAGCACGGTGTGCGACGCTCCAGTAGACCGGTGAACGTCAAACCCGCTCGCGATCAACCGATCGATGACGTGTTGAATCTGGGCGTCGGATGCGCCCTCTTGCATGACGATAACCATGATTTACGCTTACTTCCCTTCTCTCGACGGATTGAAAAGTCTTGGGTGATAAGTTTTAAGTTATCAGTAAAAACAAAAACCGCGCTGGTGCACCATTTTCCCGTGCCTCGATTTCACGAATTCTTTTCCGCGTCGCCGTCTTTATGCATGGCGGAACGTTCGGCGGCGCGTGCTTCGTCAATGATGCGTTCGAATAGACGTCGAATCGCGGCATCGGTGAGCGGGCCGCGATTGTTGCGCTCGGCATTTTCCAGAACTTCCTTTTCGCGGTCGGGCTGATAAAGCGGCAAATTCGCCGACTGCTTAAGCCTGCCGATTTCAAGCGCGCACTTCGAGCGTTCGTTGAGCAATTCGACGAGTTTGCGGTCGAGTTCATCAATGCGGCGGCGCCAATCACTAAGCGTCATGACGCAACTTCCCTTTTCGAGAGGCCCGCTTGCGCCGCATGCTTCAGCGAGCGAATACGAGAAGCGAGCGCTACACACGCGCGATCGACTGCCGCCGGCGTGGAGTCGTTCAAAGTGGCGCTTTCAATTTCAGAGACCAGCGATGATCCAATGACGGCGGCGTCCGCGAGACCGCCAAGAACGGAAACGTGTCCCGGCTGCGAAATACCGAAGCCGACGGCGATAGGAAGTTGGGTAACAGCGCGCGCACGCCGAAGCAGCGCAGGAAGATCGTCGGGCAACGAATCCTTTGCGCCGGTAACGCCGGTGCGAGAAATAAGATAGAGAAAACCGGACGAAACGCCGGCGATTTGCCGGAGACGTTCGTCGGTGGAAGTTGGCGCGCCAAGAAAAATCGTGTCCAGATTGTGCGAGCGTAGAATCTGCCGGTACTCGCCGGCTTCTTCCGGCGTCAAATCCGTGGCCAGCACACCATCCGTTCCCGCGTGATACGCCGCCGCTGCAAATTTCTCCAACCCCATCTGAAAAATCGGATTGTAATAACTGAAAAGGACGATAGGGACTTCCGCCGCGGCAGATTTTGAAGCGCGCAGTTCCCGAACCAAATCCAGAATACCCGAAAGTTTCGCGCCGGCTTTCAAGGCGCGTTCCGAGGCACGCTGGATCGTCGGCCCGTCCGCGAGCGGATCGCTGAAGGGAACGCCAAGTTCAATGACGTCGGTGCCGGCTTCGGCAAGCCCCTGAACGAACCGTTGGGTCGCCGCGAGCGAAGGATCGCCAGCCGTGATGTAGGCAATAATCCCCATTTCCCCGCGCGCCTTGAGCTCGGCGAAACGGCGAGAGATACGGGTCGTAATAGCAGACGCAGCGGGCATATCCGAATAAAATAGGTTAACACCAAGAGCGCCACTTCGCAGCCATGCGAGAGGGGGCCGCGCTATCCATTACTTCGCCAACCAAAAAGTTCAGCTTCCGCTATCGCACCCTATGGAGCCTGATGTCGAAGACTCCAGCGTATCGCTTGAAATCAGGATCGGTCGAAAAGATTGCCCAATCCCGCGACTTTGCAACGGCACAGATCAGCATGTCGACGGAAGAGACGGCGATGCCTCTGGCTCTGCATTTATTGCCGGCAATCGCAGCCGCCTCATAGTCCTCGGGCCTCAATTCCTCATCCGGAAACGCTCGTAGGATGATTCGAAGCTTCTCAAATTGCCCAGCTTCCCTGATTCCCGAGAGCAGCTCTTGCCGGACCACCCCAAGAATTCGTGTCCGGCCTTGTTGAACCAGATCGGTCAGCTCACTGACAAGCGCTCTCTCGCCAACATTTAGGCGTCGTTGAGGCCGCCGCAGGGCCAGCGACCATACAGACGTATCGACAAGGATGCTCATGCGCGCTTCTTTGCGCGCTCACGCTTGTAGTCATATTTTGGATCGTATTCAATCGCGCCAAACAACGGAACCAGCAGCGCCTGTTTCCGGCGGCGAATATACTCATCCAGGGCGGCATTCACCGTGTCTTTCTTCGTCTTGTGCCGCCCGAGCTTTTGGGCCTGCTCGATTAGGCGGTCGTCAATCGCAAGATTGGTTGGCATTGGATACCTTTCCACAGTATTCTACACACTCTGATGTGTAAAGAAAAGCGTGGCCGCTTGTGCGATCCGGCTTTGATTGGACGTCATGAATAGATCGTTTGATGCCGTCGTGCTTGGTGGGGGAGCCGCGGGATTGATGTGCGCCGTGGAGGCCGGGAAGCGGGGGCGGCGCGTGGCCATCCTTGAGCGCGCGGAGAAAATCGGGAAGAAGATTTTGATTTCGGGCGGCGGACGTTGCAATTTTACGAATATCCATTGCACGGCGGACAATTTCATTTCTGCGAATCCGCATTTTGCGAAGTCGGCGCTGGCCCGGTACACACCGCAGGATTTTATTGGCCTGGTGGAGAAACACCGGATCCCTTATCACGAGAAAACTTTGGGGCAGTTTTTTTGCGACCGGGCCGCAAGCGACATAACACAGATGCTGGAACAAGAGTGCCGCGCGGCGGGAGTCCAAACGTTCCTGAGCCAACGCGTGACAGCGATTTCGCGGACAACAGAGTTCGTTGTCCGGACCGACGCGGAACAGTTTCGCGCGCCGGCCCTGGTCGTTGCAACCGGCGGACTTTCGATTCCAAAAATCGGCGCAACGTCGTTCGGATACCAAGTCGCGCAGCAGTTCGGAGCGAACATTCATAAAACGCGGCCGGCGTTGGTGCCACTGATCTTTTCCGCAAAAGAGAAGAAGCAATATTGCGATCTGGCCGGCGTTTCAATGGACGTAGTTGCCAGAGCCGGTGAGCGCGCGTTCCGCGAGAAAATGCTGGTGACGCACTGGGGCCTAAGCGGCCCGGCAATACTGCAGGCGTCTTCCTATTGGGAGCATGGCGCGCCGCTGACGGTGGATCTGGCACCCGACAAGAGTGTCACCGCGACAGTCGTCGCAGCCGGAGCGCGAAATGCTGGGGCGCTACGCAATGCATTTGTCGGAACATTGCCCAAACGGTTCGCGGATCGGTGGGTCGCATTGCACGAGCCAGACGACTGGACGAACGCGTCACTCGAAAAACTGGAGAAACTGATCCACGGCTGGAGCGTGGTGCCTGCGGGGACCGAAGGCTACGAAAAAGCCGAAGTTACGGCCGGCGGAGTAGATACCGACGGGCTTTCCAGTAAAACAATGGAGTGCAAAAACGTTCCAGGTTTATTTTTTGTCGGCGAAGTGGTCGACGTGACGGGCCACCTTGGCGGTTTTAATTTCCAGTGGGCTTGGGCGTCGGGCGCAGCGGCTGGGCGATCTATTTGAGCTTGTGGTGGACTGGCAGTTTGCCGGCTAGCGTTCCAGCATGTCTTTGTACGCGTTGAGCACAAGTTTTTTTGGTTGCTTGTCCATATCGAGAATGATGGTGCGAGTGGAATTTCCTACAACCGGAATCTGCGCGAGCCGCACCATGCCGTTTCCAAAATCGCCAAAGATGGGGACAATCATCGCAAACTGATCGTCGACCTCGCTTTGCGTCAACTGCACTTTAATCTTTATGATGCCACCGGACGCCGAGGCAGTTTCGTACTTCAAGTCGTAGCGCGGAACCTGCGTGCCATAGACCCATTCGTTGAAAAACCAATCCAGACGCCCGTTTTTCTGCAGGTCCATCTCTTTGGTCATGTGCTTCTCGACGATCGCTTTAAAGGATTCGGTCGACGCCGGCGTGTCACGGTGGCTTTCGATGAAATCATGCATCATGTCCATAAATGGCTTGTCGCGGTCGCTGGGCGGAGCAAGCTCGGCACGCATCATCGAGCGAAGCATCGAGAGCACGAAAGCACCCTTGGAATACGTCAGCCCCTGATAGGCATTGGACGACTTCGGCGAAATCAAACGAAGTCCAAGCCAGAGCGGGCCTGCGTCATTGGGTGCGACGCCGAAATTGTTTTTATCGAGGACGCGGCGCTTCTGGCGGTCCCAGTATTCGATGTAATCTTTCTGCCACTTCGGACCAACCGCCTGCTGCAGGAAAAGGGCGGCGGCAAAATCGGCAAAACCTTCGGACAACCATTGATCATGGTAGGAAGCCCACATGACGCTATGACCGAACCACTGGTGCGCGACTTCGTGCGGGGTGACCTCTTGCACGAAACCGCTGAAATTGCTGTCGATATGGCCGAACAACATCCAGCGTTGCGTGGAGTCGATGTAGGCAGAAATCGGCAAGTAGACCAGATTGGGCCAGGACTGGCCAAAATTGAAATTCGGCTGCTCGGTGATAGCCACGTTGTCGAAGGGAGCTTTGCCGAAATAGATGGTGCAAAGCTGCATTTGGGCGCGGGCCTGATCGAGTGCGTATTTCGTCATCGCGTGGGGCGCCATCGCAGACAACGCGTTTGCCTGCATTGGATTCCCCCCGCTGCTCTGTGCCCCGCCTCCAAACGACTTCAGTACGCTCGGCAGTTCGCTCAGGTAGTAGCCCGAGAGTGAGTAGTGCGTGATGTCGTCCGGGTAATCCATTTTCTGATATTGGCCGTAGTTGAACCCGGCAACCGTGACGGGTGTGGGCGTAACCCAATGGGAGACGGCGAATCCTTCTTCGCTGGACTGGCCTTGCAACTTGCCGACGCTGATGACGACATTGTTCTTCGGGACTTTGAACGTGAGATCGTAGAGCGCTTTTTCTCCGAAGCCGTTCAAATTCGGGTACCACGATTCGCGCGCGCCGACGTAATAGCTTCCGCCGCCAGCATCGTAGAGAACCTTGTCGCCGGTGTACTCAGCCGTGATGATGTGATCCTTTCCCACGGGCGGCGCTTCATCCAGGATTGCGTAAAACGAGCCATCATCTTTGCGGCTTTCCTGGACGAAATGTAAATCCTTGCCGTTTTCGTCGGTGACGCGCGTGACACGGAGCGTCGGGAGCAGCCCAAATTTCAGGACGCGTTCGCCTTCGATGAGCGGCGAAAACGTAATCGCGGCGCGGCTGAAAAAGTGATTATTTTTGCCGATGACCGTTTCGATCGTGTAGTGGCGCGTGGCGAACAGACGTCGGTCTTCTTTTGAACTGGCCTTCCCCGAAGTCAATTCGGAAGCCAGATGTTCGGAATACCAGATGCCGTCGTTCATCCCTCCGCCGTCGCAATTGACGAGGGCCACTTCCTCGGGTGAATCGAGTTGCGGAATTGCTCCGGTGCGGATGCGCACGAAATAGCGCAAATCCTTGTGAGGCGAGCCGACCATATAGGCGTTGAAGAATTGCGGATGCTTTGGGTTGTAGACAGCGCTCAGGACATCGGCGTCGACATTGTCGATCGTCGCCTCTTCCAGGATCGCTTCGGTGAATCCCTCCGGGACTTCCCGGCGGTGACGAACTTTCTCTTTCCAATGCTTAAACGCTTCTTCAGCCGCGGGAGGAGTGGCTACCTTCGTGACCAATGAAGCGGTGATCTGGTTGTAAACGCGACCGGTGAAACGGAATACGGCGCGCGAAAAATCTTCTTCGGCGGTCGGGCTGCCGCTTCGACGTTGCATCTCGTTGATGTCACCGCGGACGATCGGCTTGAGCGTGAAGTGGCCTTCACCGACGAAAATTGCGCCGGTCACGATGCCGTTGACAGGAGCGAGAAAAGTGAGCGTGCCGGTTTTCAGCTCGAAGTTTCCGACATCCATGTTGAATTTGTAGTTCTCGCAAACATAGGTATCGGCAAATCCTACGCCGCGAAGCTGCCTGTAAGCGGAATCGGAGTTTGCAAAAGCCAGGCTCTTTTCGGTGATCGTTACACTTGTAATCTGCTCGGCGATGACGAGTTTGAATTGCAAATCGGAAGTGCCATGCAGTTCGACGGCCGAAGCGAGCGGCTCAAATCCATCCCTTGTGACCCGAACGGAATATTTGCCGGGCTTCAGATCCGGCACGGTAAATTTACCGGATTCGTTCGTGCTGAGGACGATTGGCTGCGGCATTTCTTCGCCGGTGATTTCGATGCGCGCGCCGGAGACGACGCCCCCGGAAGGATCCTTGACGGTGCCAGTGATTGTGTCCGCGCAAACAACGGTCGGAAGCAAGAAAACAAGAAGAATCAGCGATGAGAAAAAGCCTGTGCGAAACCTGGCGGCCATTGTTCTTACTCGTAGGCTATCAACTTATAGCGTACGTAGCCGCTAGGCAACCAATCTTTTTCTCCCAAGGTGATTAAACCGAACGGCGAGCTAGCTGAGCTTTGCTTCCAGTTCTGCCCAGCGGGCGTAGAGGGCGTCGACGGATTTTTGAGCGGATTCGAGTTCGACGCTGGCGGCGTGGAGGCGGGCAGAGTCGCTGGCGATGGCCGGATCGTGGAGCGCCGCTAGCTTTTCTCCGAGAAGTCTTTCCGCGCTGGCGATAGATTCTTCCATCATGGAAAGTTCGCGGTCTTCTTTGTAGGTGAGGCGTTTCTTCGCGGGCAGCGCGGCTGCCGCGGGCGGTACTGCGATTTTTTCTTTTGGCGCATTTTTCTGTGATTGAGCCGCTTCGTTTTCTTCCTGCCAGGATTCCCACTGCGAGTAGTCGGCGAAACGTCCGACGCCGCCGAGGCCATCGAATCCGAGAACAAGAGTGGAGACTCGGTCGAGGAGAAAACGGTCATGCGTGACGAGAACGAGGGCGCCGCGAAATTCGAGGAGGCTTTCTTCCAGAATTTCGAGCGTGGGAATATCGAGATCGTTGGTGGGCTCGTCGAGAAGAAGCACGTCGGCGGGCTGGAGCATAAGTTGAGCGATGAGGACGCGGGCCCGCTCGCCGCCGGAGAGGCGGCCGACGGGACGGTTGAGGTCTTCGCCGGTGAATAGGAAACGCGCGGCCCAGCCGGCGACGTGGATAACTCGGTCCTGATAGATGACGGAATCGCTGTCCGGCGCTAGCGCGCGTTTCAGCAGAATGTCCGGGTCGAGCTGGCGGTTTTGGTCGAAGTAGACGACGCGGAGCGCGTCGGCTTTCTTCACTTTTCCCGCGGAGGGTTGCAGATCGCCGCGAAGGAGACGAAGGAGAGTGGTTTTGCCGCTGCCATTGGGGCCGACAAGGCCGACGCGCATTCCGCTGGTGACGCCGAAATCCAGCTTCGCAAACAGCGTACGCCCGGGGATTTCGTAACCGACATTATCGAGCGAGATGAGATTTTTCGTTTGGCGGCTGGTGGCGGTGAAATCGATTTTCGTGGTGATGGCGCGAGTGCGGGCGTTCATGTCCGACAAGTCAGCGATGAGTTCGTGCGCTTTGTCGATGCGAGCTTTGGATTTGGTAGTGCGCGCTTTCGGGCCGCGGCGAAGCCATTCGAGTTCGTTGTGGACGCGATTTTCGAGCGCGTCCTGATGCTTCTGCTGCGCATGAAGGTAGTCTTCTTTGGCTTGGAGGAATTTGCTGTAGTTCCCTTCCACGCGAAGAAAACCGTCTTCGTAGGAGCGACTGAGTTCAACCATTACGGTGGTGACGTTTTCGAGAAAGTAGCGATCGTGGCTGACGACGACGCACGCAAACGGCGCGTCTTTTAGAACCGATTCGAGCCATTCGATTCCGGCAAGATCGAGGTGGTTGGTTGGCTCGTCGAGCAGAAGAAGATCCGGACCTTGGGCAAATGCCGCGGCAACCGCTAGGCGCTTTTTCCAGCCGCCGGAGAGCGAGGCGGCACTTCTGTCGAGATCGACGAAGCCAGCACGACCGAGGGTTTCTGCGAAGCGGGAAGCGTGTTCGACTTCCGGCACGTTTGCTTCACGCATGGAACTGTCGATGACGCTGCGCACGGTGACGCCGGGCGCGAATTCGGAGATTTGCGCTACTCGCGCCATGCGGTTGCGTTTGCGAAGAGCGACTTCGCCAGTATCGGGTCGGACGTTGCCAGCGAGAATCTCAAGTAGCGTGGATTTGCCGGAGCCGTTTGGACCGATGAGGCCGATGCGATCGCCATCCGAAACGTTGAAGGAGATATTTTGAAAGAGAGGATGGAGTCCATATCTCTTCGACAGGGAGTGGGCACTAATGATGGGCGGCAAGCGGGTCGGTCTCTCCTCGGCGTATCGTCTTAACTTAGGATACCAGCCGCCGTGCCAACGAGCCGCATGCCGAGAAAAACCAGGCTAGGCCCGTCGGGATAACGGGTGGTGGGTTCGGCGTGTTGCGGCGCCACTGTGGGACAGCGAAGATGCCGCCCTAAAGGGACGGCTCTACGGAAAAAGGCTTCTTAGGATGGCGGTGCGGTGATCGAAGATGCGGCGGAGGTCGGGAGCGACAAGGAAGCGGTTGACAAGAGAGCCGCCCGGGACGGCGTATTCGACTTTGTCGCGGACGAGCGTGCCGCCGTCGCGTTCGGCGAAGGTGTGTTCGTGATGCCACCGGCGATAGGGGCCGCGGAGCTGGTCGTCGGAAAAAAAGTGAGGAGGATTCCAGCCGGTGATTTCGCTTTCCCAGCGGACGGGGATGCCGTGGAGCGTGAGCTGGTACTGAATGCGCGTACCGAGAGAAATGGCGATGGGCTGAGGCGTGAGGATGCGGAAATTCAGGAAGGTCGGAGTGAGCTGTTCGAGATGTTCGGCGGCGGCGAAGAATGGGAAGACTTTTGACAAGGGGTGCTGGAGCCAGAGTTCGGAATGGAAAGTGAACATTTTCATGGGAGAAAGTGACCGCAGCAAAGTTAGCACAGAGAGCATGGGTAGACAGGGATGGAACCCGACATGGAGAATAGAGATTTATTGAGTGACAAATCCGGGAAGCGTGCTATACTGATTTTGCGCTTATTACCTCGGTTGTGTTGTGCGGTCCCTCTGGTGCAAGACCTGGTCTGAGACTCCCCGCCTCCAGTATCCTCCGTCCGTTTTCAGCGTAATTTAAAAAGAGGCTGGCAAAACGACGCCCTTCGTGCGAACACGTTTATGCGTGTACTCCGAACGGGCGCGGCCAGCAAGAAAGAAACATGCAGAATTCAAATACTACAGGTGTGGAAGAGTCTTCGACGAAGACCGTGGCCACGCTATTTTCAGAAATGCCGCTTTCGAGTTATGTGAAAGAGCGGCTCGCGGCTGCGGAATTTATCGTTCCGACGCCGGTGCAGGCGGCTTCGATTCCGCGATCGCTCGAAGGAAAAGATGTGCTGGCAACGGCACAGACCGGAACCGGCAAGACGCTGGCGTTCCTCATTCCGGTGATCGAGGATTTGCTGAAGCAGGAAGCTTCGTCAGCAACACATCCGAGTTCAACCCCTCCTGCGGGTTCGGTTCGGAATCCAAGCACGACAGGAAATACGGGAATCGCAGCGCTGGTGCTGGTGCCGACGCGCGAGCTAGCGATGCAGGTGGTGGAGGTATACAACACGCTTCGCGGAAAGAAGCTGACGCCGGCGGCATTGGTGGTTGGCGGACTTGCCGAACACGGACAATTGGCGGCGATTCGCAAAGGCGCGAAGCTGATCGTGGCGACGCCTGGACGGCTTGAAGATTACCTCGATAGAAAGCTATTTCACTTTAACAATTTGCGGACGCTCGTCCTGGACGAAGCGGATCGCATGCTGGATATGGGATTCCTGCCGGCGATTCGCCGGATCGCTTCCATCCTGCCGAAGAACCGCCAGACGGTTTGCTTTTCGGCGACGCTGGAAGCATCCGTGGCGCATCTGGTGAAGGAATACATGAAGAGCCCGGTGCGGCTGACGTTCGGTTCGACGTTGAAGCCCTCGGAAAACGTGAAGCTGCAAGTGTTCGAAGTTCCGGCGGATTGCAAAATCAATACGCTTAAGCATTTGCTGGCGAAAGAGACTGGTCGCGTGCTGGTATTTTCGCGCACGAAGCGCGGAACGCAGCGGATCGCGGCAAACTTGAGCGACGATGGATTTGCGGTAGCGCAGATTCACGGCGATCGCTCGCAATCGCAGCGCAATTCGGCGTTAGCGGGATTCCAACAGGGCCGCTATCAAATTCTGGTGGCGACGGACGTGGCTTCGCGCGGAATTCACGTGCAAGACATCGTTCACGTCATTAACTACGACCTGCCGGAAATTGCGGAGAACTTCATTCATCGCGTGGGTCGTACGGGCCGCGCGGGCGAAAAAGGCGTGGCTTCCACGCTGATTACGCGCGATCAGCGCGGCGAAATCTTTCAGATGGAGCGGACGCTCGGTTTGAAGATGGAGAAGGTGCAGGCGAATCTGGAACGGTATATCGCGCCGCCTCGGAAGCCGGGATTCAAGCCGGAGCCGCAGGAAGACAACTACGGGCGGAGTGAACACCGCGGACAGTATGGACGGAAACAGTCGCATGGCGCGCATGGTGGAAACGGTGGTTACGGTCGACACGGTGGCGGGCGTAGCCATTCGAGACAGGAACATGCACCGCGAGCGGCTCACGCACAGCCGCAAGGACCTCGGTTTGTTTTGCCTGGCGAAAGCTTGCAGAGAAATGCGGAAAATTAATCAGAACCAATAACCACGCATGAACCGAATGCCTCCCGATGTTCAGGGAGGCATTTGCGCGTCTGGCCATTTGAAATGGCGCTGTGTTACAGTCGACCGCAGTATCGGTAGGGTGCGCAACTCTCCAGCGCAAATCCACACTGACAGCTTAGGCTTGGGACTCCCTGATTCGTTCAATCGAAAAGGAGCTCGCCATGAAACGACTCTTTGCCGTGTTTGCCGTTGCGCTGCTGTCTGTTTCGCCTGCGAGTTCATGGCGAAACGGCGGAGAATCAGCGATGAATGGGGCCGCGAAATTTGGCACGCACGATTACATTGCGTTGAAGGGCTACGAACTGGCTGGAATTACGAACCTTCCGTGGATCACGTCGAACCTAAATGTTTATTTCCTGGGCACGGAAGCGCCTGACGTTGGTCCAAAAATCGATGGGGTCGAAGACGGATACCATGACACAGGGGCGTGCCACTGCATCCTGTTCAATGCGGCTGGAGGTGTGACTCGGCCGCGAGCAGAAACCCGCGTCAGGGAGGAGTTCAACAAGGCCAAACAGGCGAAGGCAAATGGGGACAATCGCAAAGCTGCGTTCTACGCCGGCGCGATGGCGCATTACTTGGGTGATCTTTCGCAGTTTTGCCACATCATGGGTCCGCAATCCCATTGGAACAGCGAAGATCCGAAGGTACACACGAGTTACGAGGAGGTGGTCGATAAAACCATGGACTTTACAACGCATAAATCCAGTCTGTTCGATTCCTTCATCCATTCCGTAACTGTGACAGGCAACACGCCGGAACAGATTGCGCGAGGGACCGCGGCTTTCACGGAAAAAGGTGATGGCACGGAGAGGCCAGGGCTAATGCACGCGCAATACAAAGCGTTGAAGGAAGCGGGCAAACAAAATGATCCAGGGCAGTGGGACGCTGCGTTGCGGAACCAGACCGGGGAAAACGTAAACTATTCGGCGAACGCGATCGCAAAGTTGTTAAAGATGATTTGAATCGCTATGCGAGGATTTTGCCGATGAGCCATAGGTGGCCGAAGGGGTCAATGACCGCGCCTTGAAGCATTCGGGTGATGGGGCGTGGGCCCGTTGTTTCGTGAGTGTGTTCGAGGACGGCGCTGTGCTCGACGGCACCTGCGGCGAGTGCTTGCTTGTGCATGGCTACGGGGTCGTCCACGAAGAGCTCGATTCTCACGGTTGTGAAACCTGCTGAAGATGGGCCGCGCGTGCCGTATTCAGGCGATTCGGATGCGAGAAAGAACTCCGCACCGTTGATAGAGAGTCCGGCGACGACATGGTCGTCACCCAGGGACCAGAGAACAGTTGCACCGAATGCGGCATTGTAAAAGCTGATGGCTGCGTTTCCGTTGTTGACCGCGAGCATGGGAGAAATTTGGGTCGGCATTTCATCCACCTAAGGCGAAGCGATTCTAGCAAATGGATTGGCGGGAACTGCGTAAGGCACGACAATCCCCAGGCGGCTAGATTCGCGAGTTTGACACAATTGCAGAAGGTCTGGTTAACTGCCAATTCTCTGTGCAGGAGCGCGGGCCTCGCCATGAATTCGCGTCGAAAATTCCTGAGTCAGGCGGGGACCCTGGCTATAGGCGCCGTGAGCACGCGTACTCCCGTGGCAAGCGCGAAAAGGACAGACGTGTCCATCCAGGAGACGGTGGACCTGTGCGGCCAATGGTGGTTTCGGACCGATTCTCTGAATGTTGGTGAGGAGCAGCGCTGGTACGGAACCGATGAGCCGATCGCCACCTGGGGCAAGGTGCAGGTACCTCACACGTGGCAAGTTGAACCTGCGTATGCCGAATATCGAGGTGTCGCCTGGTATCGCCGAACGTTCGACGCTCCGGCAGAATGGCAAAACTCCGCAGTGCGGATCGAGTTTGAGGCGGTATTCCACACGGCCACGATCTGGGTAAACGGAGAGTTGGCCGGAGAGCATGCGCGCAAGGGTTACACGGCTTTTGTACTTGATATCACTCACCTGCTGCACTGGGGCAGTTCCAACTCGATCACTGTGCGCGTTGATGGCGGGTTCAACGGCAACATGCTGCCCAGGGGGCGTTCCAGCGATTGGGCGCACGACGGCGGAATCTACCGGCCGGTGCAACTGCTGATTACCCCGAAAACTTTTGTGGAGCGCGTTGACATCGAAGCTGTTCCCGAGCTCGCCAGCGGAAACGGAAAGCTCGCCATTGCGGCTTATTTCCGAAACACAGATTCTAAGCCGTGGACGGTGCGAGCCTCTTTTCGAATTATCGACGATGAAACCGGGCAGACAGTGGTGACCAGTCCAGATCATCCGGGCTTCACCATCAAAAACGGCGCGACGCAGGCAGAACAATTTGCGGCTACCCTTCCCAATGCGAAGTTGTGGCATTTCGACCATCCGAATCTTTATCGGCTTATTTTTTCGATTACAAGTGGACAAGAGACTCATCGACTCGCAATCACATTCGGGGTCCGGAAGCTGGAGGTCAAGGAGGACGGGTTTTATTTGAATGGCGAGCGCGTGCGCCTGATCGGCGTCGAGCGGATGGCGGGAAGCAATCCGGAATTTGGGATGGCGGAGCCCACGCAATGGATCACGCACGATCACGACGACTTGAAAGACCTAAATTGCGTCTTCACGCGTGTTCATTGGGCACAAGACAAGAGGGTTCTGGATTACTGCGACCGGCACGGCATTCTTATGCAGACAGAGGTTCCTGCCTGGGGCTGGGACAGCTTTGGAGGCATGAGAATCGAACCTGATGCCGAAATCATGGAGAACGGGTTGGAGCAGTTGAGAGAGATGATCGCGCGCGACCGGAACCACCCTTCGGTGGTGGTCTGGGGCCTGTGCAACGAGGTGGACGGGCAACATTCGCCCGCACGTCAATTTGCAAAGCATTTGTTGGAGGAGGCGAAGCGGCTGGATCCGAATCGGCTTTGTTCCTATGCTTCGAACTCCTTGATCGAAACGCCGGAACGGGACGTGGCCGGATTGATGGACTTCATCGAAGTAAATGAATATTTTGGAACCTGGGTTCCGCAATCTCCCGAGGCGTTAGCCCTGCATCTGGATAGCCTGCACGCCGCTTTTCCCGGCAAGTCCATTCTCATTTCCGAGTACGGCTATTGCGCTTGCACGCCGGACCGCCCCGAGGGCGACCATCACCGCGTCGAGACCCTGCGTTCCCACGACGCATTGTTCCGCTCCAGGGAATTCATCGCCGGAGCTGTTTTTTTCTGCTACAACGACTACCGTTCTCAGGTCGGCGTCACCGGTGTGGGAGCGTTGCGGCAAAATGTTCACGGAGTTGTGGATCTATTTGGGCGGCGGAAACCTTCCTACGCCGTCCTGCGGGAAGAATGCAGCCCGATTGAATCGTTAACTGCAGGAAACGGCGGGAACGCGTTCCAGCTACGGATCAGAACCCGGCAAGATATTCCCATGTACACGCTTCGCGGCTATAAGGTGCGGGGAATTTTTTATGGCGAAGGGGACGTCCCGATGGAGCGGCAAGAGGTCGCGCTCCCAGAAATGGTTTCGAGCGGGGAAATTGCGGTCGAACTCAAATTCAACCGAACCGGCGTGCCGTGGCACGTCACTTTCGACGTTTTGCGGCCTACTGGCTTTTCGGCCTATTCCCGGGACTGGAAACCTTAGGTTACGTTTCTCGCGGGCGGTGAATGGGGATGGCCGGGAATAAGAAACGGAAGGCCCCTCAAGAGCACTATTTACGCTGGATCGGAGAGGCAACTCGGAAAGCGAGCAAGAAAGGAGGGGCCATGAATATCGGATCGATGATGAAGGACGTCGGAGGCAAGGTCGCCGATCAGGTGGCGCAGAAAGCTTCTGAAACGATGAACGATGCCAACCGGCTGATGGCGCTCTTGCAGGAGGCCGGGTACAAGATCAGCGACTTTGAAGTCGAGGTGAAAGCGTTACCAAAACTTACAATCAGCTTGAAGACCGACGAGGTCGTAAGCGACAGCAAGCTGGAGGCGATCATGCAGGCCAACAAGGAGAATGACGTGATCGTGCTGGTGCTCGGCGCACTGGCACAGGCGAACAAGCTGCGTGGGAAAGTGAGCCTGAACACGATCGAATTGAAGGGCGCAAGAATTGTGCTCGAGGCAACACCGAGTGTCAGCCTGCAATGGAAAGAGAAAGCTGCGGCCAGCGCCGCGTCGGCGTAGTAGCTTGGGTGCGCGGCCTCAATAGGCTGCCCAATCAAAATCCCCACACGCAGTGCAAGCGCTGAAGCCAATACCGGCCAGTCCTGTTCATCGCGGCCGAGTAGACGCAAACGTGTGTTCGAACGATTTTCGCGATGAGGCGAAAGAGTCGGCCGCGGTTCATTTTGGAACGATCGGTAATCTACTTTGGGATTTGCCGACTCAACCGGAAGGCTTTTTTTCTGGCAGGGAAAAGAAAAAGGCCGGGCGTGTACCCGGCCTTTCAGTGAAACGATGCGGTCTCTTTGACTCGATACGATCTGACAGAATCTGCCCGAAGTTGTAAATCGAACGTTGCATCGTAAGCCCGTGAGAGCGAACGATGCGTTGGTCAGCATAGACCGCACACCATAGCGGGTTAGCTGACTCTATCTTTAGAAAGGAGGTGATCCAGCCGCAGGTTCTCCTACGGCTACCTTGTTACGACTTCACCCCAATCATGGGTCATACCTTGGGCGCCTGCCTCCTTGCGGTTAGCGCGGCGACTTCTAGTACAACTCACTTTCGTGATGTGACGGGCGGTGTGTACAAGGCCCGGGAACGTATTCACGGCGTCGATCTGATACGCCATTACTAGCGATTCCGGCTTCATGCAGTCGAGTTGCAGACTGCAATCCGAACTGAGCAGAGTTTTTTCCGATTAGCTCCCCCTCGCGGGTTGGCAACGGTTTGTGCCCTGCATTGTAACACGTGTGTAGCCCTGGACATAAAGGCCATGCGGACTTGACGTCATCCCCACCTTCCTCTCCGTTATCCGGAGCAGTCCACACAGAGTCCTCTCTTGCGAGTAGTAACTGTGTGCAGGGGTTGCGCTCGTTGCGGGACTTAACCCAACACCTCACGGCACGAGCTGACGACAGCCATGCAGCGCCTATACTAGTGTCCCTTGCGGGAAGGCCGTATTTCTACAGCTGGTCACTAGCATTTCGAGCCCAGGTAAGGTTCCTCGCGTAGCGTCGAATTGAACCACATGTTCCACCGCTTGTGCGGGCCCCCGTCAATTCCTTTGAGTTTCAGTCTTGCGACCGTACTCCCCAGGTGCAGGACTTAACGCGTTAGCTCCGGGACGACACCCGAACGGGTGGCACCCCAAGTCCTGATCGTTTAGGGCTAGGACTACCAGGGTATCTAATCCTGTTTGCTCCCCTAGCTTTCGTTCCTCAGCGTCAGTAGTGATCCAGCTCGCCGCTTTCGCCACGGGTGTTCCTGCAGATATCTACGCATTTCACCGCTACACCTGCAATTCCACGAGCCTCTCTCACACTCGAGCACAGCAGTTTTGGAAGCAGCCTCTGGGTTAAGCCCAGAGATTTCACTCCCAACTTGCCGCACCGCCTACGAACCCTTTACACCCAGTAATTCCGAACAACGCTGGCCCCCTACGTCTTACCGCGGCTGCTGGCACGTAGTTAGCCGGGGCTTCTTATATCCGTACCGTCAATCCCTTGCGAGGCATTCGTCCGGATCGAAAGGGGTTTACACACCGAAATGCTTCATCCCCCACGCGGCGTCGCTGCATCAGGCTTTCGCCCATTGTGCAAGATTCCCCACTGCTGCCTCCCGTAGGAGTCTGGACCGTGTCTCAGTTCCAGTGTGGCTGGCCATCCTCTCAGACCAGCTAACGATCAAAGCCTTGGTAGGCCATTACCCTACCAACTAGCTAATCGTGCGCGGGCTCCTCCTCCGACGACTTACGCCTTTGAATCCTCGAACATAAGTCCAAGGAATTTTATGCGGTATTAGCCCGCCTTTCGGCGGGTTATTCCCCATCAGAGGGCAGATTGCCCACGTGTTACGCACCCGTGCGCCGTGCGCCACCTGTATTGCTACAGGCGCGCACTCGACTTGCATGTGTTAAGCACGCCGCCAGCGTTCGTTCTGAGCCAGGATCAAACTCTCGTTTGAATCTGGTTGCTTGGCGAAAAAAAATCCCGGGATTTGCATCCCAGGCAGCCTGCCAAGCGAATTGTTGATCGCTCGATATTACTCAGACCATTGGCGCTCGAAAAGCTCCAATGGTTTCGAACAGATTCTGGCACATCGTATCAGTTGTCAAAGAGCGAATGCCTCCTGTCCAGCAGAAGACGTCCTTACAACTAGGAGAGTATGCCAGCGAGTCACGAAGAAGTCAACAGCAAGTAACAGAAAAATCTTGGTTTTCCACAAGCTTTCACAGGGCTTTGTAAGTCGCTGAAAAGTGGTAGGATGCGCCGCGCGAAGTGTAGCGGCGGCGGCGACGGCGAGGAGAAATTTCCATGACGCGTTTAACGAGCTCGGCGAGAGCGGCGGTATGTTGTGGATTGCTTGTTTGCGGATTTGGCGGAGGAAGGACGATGGAGAAGCAAGGCGAGAAGCGCCACGTTGAAGTGCCAACGATTGCGCCACGGCCGGAAGATGTGGGTTCGATTGAGGGGATTGTGAATGCGAGCTACGAAACGATTTCGGGCGGCGTGGGCGTGCCGCGGCAATGGGGACGCGACCGGACGTTGTTTGCGCCGAGCGTGCGATACATCTCGCTCTCAAAGAAGAAGACAGGCGAAGTGCTGGCGCGGACCTCGGATTACCAGGAATATCTGGATGAGAGCGACGATTTTGTGGTGAAGCAGGGATTTACGGAAGTGGAGTTGGGGCGGAAGATCGAACGATTCGGAAATGTGGCGACAGTGCTGAGCAGCTACGAGGGCAAAGTGCAATCGACGGGGAAAGTGGTGACGCGCGGCGTGAATATTTTTTCGCTCTATTTTGACGGCAAACGGTGGTGGATTCAGACGATGTTGTGGGATGAAGAAGAGCAGGGGAATCCGATTCCCGCGGAGCTGTTACCTCGGAAACAGTAAGCGGATCGTTTCGAGATCGCGAAACGACAATTTCAGCAAACAGCCACCAAAAGCGTCGACAACTCGCTGCAAGAGTTGGGCATCACACCGTTCAATGAAGTGCCCTTAGGAGGAATTCCCATGAAACGAATCGTGTGGGCCTTGGCGGTAGTGTGTTTGTCCGGTGGAATCGCGCGAGCACAGAATCCAGAAATCAAGTTTATTGCGGAGACCTTGGTGGTACAGGCCGACGGAACCTATAAAGTCGACCCAGATCTGGCGACGCTGACGTTCGATATTTCGTCGCAGGATAAGGAACTGCGGACGACGTACGACCGCGCATCGCAAGCAATGCAAAAGATTGTGACGCTTGCAGAGAAGAACGGTTTGCCAAAAAGTGATGTGGCGAATGGTGTGCTGACCGTGCGTCCCTACTACGAGGGTGATCGGAAAAAGAAGGCGAAGTCATATCTCGTGCAAGGGCAGATTACTTTGAAGATTAGGGATTTTGCGAAAATTGGACCGATCCTTGAGGAGTCCGTAGACGATGGGATTACAGATTTCCGGTCGCTGACGTACTCGCTGGCCGATGAAGAGGCGGCAAAACAAAAAGCGGTGGGCGAAGCGATGAAGCGCGCGGTTGGCCGGGCAAGTGCCGCGCTGGAGCAGAAGGGACAGAAAGTGGGTGCGCTGCGTTTTGCGAATTTGGACGTGAAGCAACTGGCGGGTGTCGCGGAAATGAATGTGTATGCGTTGCGAACTTACGCAACAACAATGGAGTCGGTCGAAGTGAGCAGCGGAGGTGGGGGTACGACGCGGTCCAGCAACAAAGCTTTACCGCCACTGCCTGTTCCGCAGCCGGACAAAATTACGGTTAGCGCGACTGTTCAGTGCGCGTTTCAGATTCAGTGAATCGAAGGTTGTTCGAACGACTCGGACGCGAGTAGAATCGGCGCCGTTGCGCAACTGAAGACGAACTTCACAACGAAGCCGAAAGCCGTGTTCATGAATAAACTCCTACGAATCGTAAGCTCGATTCCCGCGTTGGGCGTACTGCTACTCACCCCGGGGATTGCATCGGTAGCGTTTGCCCAAACCGGCGGCCAGGAACAGGCCGGACCCTACCAGACGCTGGTGATCCGCGGCGTGACGATTGTGGATGGGTCCGGAGCGCCGGCGTTCGGCCCCGCCGATATTTTTGTGCAAGGCAACCGAATTACGCGGGTTGCGTTGACGGATGCAATCACGCGCGAGGAGGAGAAGGCGGATGCGGCGGGTGCAAAGCACGCCCCGCCGGACCGAGTCATCGACGGCAAGGGAATGTACGTGATGCCGGGGCTGATCGATCTGCATGCGCACATCAATTTCAACAAAGATGTTCCGGCGGATTACATCTACAAACTTTATTTGGGTCACGGCGTGACAACGATTCGCGCGTTCAATTATGGCGAGGGCGATGCGAAGCGGATGGTGGAAGAGAAGAAGAAGATTGCGGCAAATCAGGAGATTGCGCCGCGAATGTATGTCTATCCTTTCTGGCGAGCAACGGATCCGCGTAGTTCGACCCCGGATGGAGCGCGGCAAATTGTGGATGAGTGGCACGCGCTTGGAGTGGATGGAATAAAGATTCTTGGGAAACCCGGTCTTTGGCCGGACGTGTTCAAAGCGATCGCGGAAAGAGCACAGAAAAACGGGATGGGAGTGGCGGTGCACATCGGGCAGGATGGCGTGTACCCGATGAACGCGGTGCGCGTGGCGGCGGATGGCGCGACGACGATTGAACATCATTACGGATATTCGGAGTCTTCCTTCAGCAATCAGACGATTCAGGATTTGCCGGCCGAATACAACTATTCAAACGAAGCAGACCGCTTTCTGGAGACGGGGCGCGCATGGTTGCAGGCGGATGTCGGGCGATTGCACGGCGACGTAATCAATTCCCTGCTCGAGGCGATGCATACCAACGGATTCGTGATGGTGCCGACGCTTAGCATCTACGAGGCGAATCGAGACGTCACACGCGCGATGAATTTGCCGTGGCATAACGACTATTCGCACCCGGCGGTGATGAACTCTTTTTTGCCGAACCCTTCGCATCATGCTTCGTACTTTTTTGAATGGACGTCGGACAAAGAAGCAGATTGGGCGCGAGCGTATCGAATCTGGATGGATTTTGTAAATGACTACAAGAATCAGGGCGGGATTGTGGCGGTCGGTTCGGACACTGGATTCTTGTTCAGCATTTGGGGATTCGGAACGATTCGTGAACTTGAGTTGCTGGAAGAGGCGGGGTTTTCGCCCCTCGAAACAATCCATGCGGCGACAGAAAACGGCGCGAAGGCACTACGCAATCCGGAACTGGGGCTGATACGTGCCGGATACTTGGCGGACATGGTGGTGCTGACAGCGAATCCACTTGCGGATGTGAAGATCCTATACGGCTCCGGCGTAACGCGCGCGAGCAAAGACGGCAAGATGACTCAGGAACATTACGTGAAGTACACGATTCGCGATGGAGTGGTGTTCGATTCGCAAGCGCTGCTGGCGGACGTGCGGGGGATTGTGGCCAAGGCGAAACAAGCAGCCGCTACGACGAAAAAGGACTAAGCCTGAAATCGCGGCCTGCGCACGTGCCGACATTGTGAAACAGCACGCGTCGGAACAACCGTAGAGTGATTTGGAGAGGTGAAAGTATGGATCAGCGTCGAAGAAATTGGCATCTCTGGGCCGGATTCTTTTTGAACATCCTGGGTGTTCTAAGTTATTTCCTCGTTTTCGCCAGATATCCTGCTACCCGGGATACTCCGTGGGCCAACTTTCTGATTTTGGCAGCCGGCATCGGATTTGTGATTTCGGGTCTACGGCGGGCCTACGGGCAATCGCAACAGTATCGCGGAAAAATCGCGGGACCAATTCTGGCATTGTTGAGCCTTTTTGCCGTTGGATCGTTTTGCTTTTTGATTTTTTACGCGACAAAGCAAATGCCGAAGGCGGCGGGCGCTCCGCGCGTTGGACAAAAGGCACCGGAATTTGTTTTGACCGATACGAACCACAAAGAAGTGTCGCTGGCCAACCTGATGACCTTGCCCTTGCCAAACTCTTCTACGCCGCCGAAAGGTGTGTTTCTGGTTTTTTACCGGGGATACTGGTGACCATTCTGCATCTCCGAGTTACGGGGAATACAGGATCGGCTGAACGATATCGAGAAGTTGGGCGTGAGGACTGTTGCGATCAGTGTGGATTCTCCGGAAGAGTCGCGCGATTTGTGCAAGAAAGCAGGTTTCACATTTCCTTTTCTCTCCGACCCCAACACGACCGCGATTCGCGCATACGACTTGCTGCACAAAGGAGCGGGGGCCAACGGCCATGACGTCGCGCGGCCCGGTGAATTCCTTGTGGATTCGAGCGGCGTGGTTCGGTGGGTGAATCTGACGGAAGATTTTCGCGTGCGGGCGCGGGCGGAACAGTTCATCGCGCAAGCGAACCAGCTGAAATAACTCCCCGCGCGTGAGTTTTGTTTCCCCGGCTGCTAGGATTTCCTTGCGGCATGATGCCGCGGCGCGTGGCCATTAAACCCAAAGAGCTGATCGCACACTTCAAGAAGCGTGAACTTGTTCGCGCCGGCGACCGCGTAGGCGTGGCCGTATCCGCCGGGGCGGACTCTGTGGCACTCCTACGCCTCCTCATCGAGTTGCGTGACCAGCTTGGAATCGTGCTCAGTGTTGTCCACTTGAATCACAAACTGCGTGGAAAAGCCTCGGAGCAGGACGAATTGTTTGTTGCCAAGCTGGCCGAGAAATTCGGATTGGCCCTGCATGTTGGACGCGCAGACGTTGCGAGAAAAGCGTCACGGGAAAAAGCGAACCTGGAAGATGCGGCGAGGCGAACGCGATACGATTTTTTTCGAAAACTTACTGCAGGTGGACTACTCGATCGCATCGCGACCGCTCATACCGCTGACGACCAAGCGGAGACCGTGCTCGCACACATTCTACGCGGCACGGGGCTGGCGGGCCTCGGCGGGATTCATCCGACAACGGAAGACGGAATTGTGCGCCCGTTGTTGGGGGTTCGGCGTGCAGACTTGCGGCAGTATTTGCGATCGAAAAAGCAGACATGGCGCGAAGATGCGACGAACCGGGATACAACGAAGCAGCGAGCGAGGATGAGAAAGAAACTCTTGCCCCTTCTAGAAAAAGAATTCAATCCACGGGCGGTGGAGCACCTGGCCGAGTTGGCCCAGCTTGCGCAGAAAGATGAAGCGTTTCTTTCTTATACCGCCAAGTTGCGCTGCGACGTCTTATCAACGCCCACGGACGGAACTCATCGGATTCCAATTCGTGATCTCGCCAGTTCCTGCTTTGAGGCGCTGGCCAGCCGCATAATTCGGATGCTGGTGAACAAAGTTCGAGCGAACGCGGGCGAACTGGCAGCTTTGCACGTCGAAGCCGTTCGCCAGTTGGCGCGAGACGGAGAAAATGGAAAGGTGCTGCAACTGCCGGGCGGGGTGGACGTAAGGCGAGACGGTGACGCCCTGGTGTTTCTGCCGCGCCACAAGAAGAGCGCGAACAAAAAATCCTCGAAAGAATTTTCGCACAATGTCGAACTCGGCGGCGAAACCTCAATTACCCTGCAGGAAATGGGTTGCGTAATCCGAATCAGGTCCATTGACTGGCCCATCGCAGGGCGCGACACTAGTAAGAATGGCGAGACCGCCCTGGACGAAGCAAAGCTGAACGGTCCGCTGGTTTTGCGGAGCATGCAACCGGGCGACCGGATGAGGCCGGAAGGGCGGCAACACGCGCACAAACTGAGCCGGTTGTTGAACGAGAAGCGGATCAGCCGGTGGGAACGCGAAGGCTGGCCGGTGCTTGAAAGCGCAAAGAATATCGTTTGGGCGAGAGGGTTCGTTGCGGCGGAGTTCGCTGCGACCGAACGCACGCGAAGGGCAATCCTGGTGAGCGAGGAGCGAGCTTGAGCGCAGCCAAATCCGCGTCGTACTCAGCGGGACGGATCGCGAAGAAAGTAGCTGAACTTGGCCGCAAGATTTCAAAGGACTACAACGGTCGACGGATTGATGCCGTAGTCACGCTCGATCGAGGATTTATTTTTGCAGCGGATTTATTGAGGCAGGTGAAGGGTCCCGTGCATTGCCATTTCGTTCGCGAGGAAGTGCGGGACGTGGAACACGGCGGCAATTCGCGGCGCGAGGTTTATTTCGGCGCACGGCCGGACTTAGAGGGCCGGGATGTTTTGGTGGTGGATGCAGTGCTGGAGAGCGGCGTGACGCAAGATTTTCTGCTGCGCAGGCTCGGCGAGACGAAACCGCGATCGTTGCGGCTGGCCGTGTTGCTCGACAAGACTTCGAAGCGGCGCGTGGCACTGGAGCCCGATTACTTTGGCTTCCGGACTGCATCTAAAGAAGTGTGGGTCGGATACGGACTTTCGGCGCCGAACGGGACCGAACGGAACTTGAAAGATTTGTCTTCCGGGGGCCGAGCGGCGTCTAATAGTAGTAGGCGGCGAAAGCGCGGCTAGAAGTAAACACGCAGGAAACCGCCCGGTGAGAAATTAGTGAGGCAACTGTGAACTCAAGCTCTACGGCAAAAACGATTTTATTCTGGCTGGCGATCGTGCTGCTGGGCGTCATGCTCTGGCAACTGGTCTCGAAGAACGGCCAGGCAGCGCGCGAGCAGACGCCCGCCTACAGCGAGTTCATGGCTAAAGTAGATAACGGCGAAATAAAGGAAGTCACTATATATCTCGCTCCGAATGCGTACGAAATTCAGGGCGAATACAAAGTCCCGCCCGACACAAAATTCCGTACAACGATTGCGAAAGAAGATCTGCCGGTTGTTTCAAAATCCTTCCGCGATAAGGGCTTAAAGATCAGCGTAAAGGAAGTGCACAACAACGACTGGCTGATTTTGCTGGTCAATGCGGCGCCGTTGTTGTTACTGGCTGGATTCGTTTTCTTCCTGATGCGGCAGATGCAAGCGGGCGGGAACAAGGCGCTGAGTTTCGGGAAGTCGCGCGCGCGGTTGCTTTCCGCACAGCAGAAGAAAGTTACGTTTAAGGATGTTGCGGGAACGGACGAAGCCAAGGAAGAGTTGCAGGAAATTATCGAGTTCCTGAAAGACCCGCAAAAGTTCCAGAAGCTCGGTGGCAGAATTCCGAAGGGTGTACTGCTCGTCGGACCTCCAGGCACGGGCAAAACCTTGCTTGCGCGGGCGATTGCCGGCGAAGCGAATGTTCCCTTCTTCTCGATTTCCGGTTCGGACTTCGTTGAAATGTTTGTCGGTGTTGGCGCGAGCCGCGTCCGCGACCTGTTTGAACAGGGGAAGAAAAACGCCCCCTGCATTATCTTCATTGACGAAATTGACGCGGTCGGACGTCATCGCGGCGCAGGCCTTGGCGGCGGGCACGATGAGCGCGAACAGACCCTGAACGCTTTGCTTGTTGAAATGGACGGGTTTGAGTCGAACGAAGGCGTAATTTTGATTGCGGCCACAAACCGGCCCGATGTGCTCGATCCTGCTCTGCTGCGTCCCGGCCGATTCGACCGCCGAGTCGTCGTGGCGCGGCCGGACGTGAAGGGCCGCGAAGAAATTCTTCGTGTGCACACTCGCAAAGTACCTCTCTCCGACGACGTGGAACTTTCGATTATTGCGCGCGGCACGCCAGGTTTTTCGGGTGCTGACCTGGCAAACCTTGTGAACGAAGCGGCGCTCTGGGCTGCGCGGCAGAACCGCAAATTTGTCATGCATGTGGACTTCGAGATGTCCAAGGACAAAGTCCTGATGGGCGTCGAACGCAAATCGATGATTCTGTCCGACGAAGAGAAAAAGAACACGGCGTACCATGAAGCGGGCCATGCGCTGGTTGCGGCGAAGACGCCGGGCGCGGATCCCGTTCACAAGGTAACGATTATTCCCCGCGGCATGGCGCTAGGCTTGACGATGCAGTTGCCGACGGACGACAAACATTCCTACTCGAAGGAACACCTCGAAGCGATGCTCGCCGTGCTGATGGGCGGGCGCACAGCCGAAGAATTGTTCCTCGGATACATCACGACCGGCGCCGGCAACGATATTGAACGGGCGACGGACATCGCCCGCAACATGGTTTGCGAATGGGGCATGAGCGAACTCGGACCATTGGCGTTCGGCAAGAAGGAAGAAGCGATTTTCCTGGGGCGCGAAATTGCGCAGCACCGAGACTTTTCCGAAGACACGGCGGTGCAGATCGATAAGGAAGTGAAGCGCATCGTCAGCCACGCTTACGACAGCGCGAAGAAGCTTCTTGACTCGAATCGCGACACGCTTGAGAGCATTGCGAAAGCATTGCTCGATCGCGAGGTGCTCGACGCCAACGAAGTAAAGCTCCTGATGGAGGGTAAGGAACTGCCGGAAAAACCACGCACACCTCCGACGCCTCCGCCACAAGGAGCAACAAGCGCCGATCCGAAAGTAGTGCGCCCGGAATTGCGACCCGCACCTGGATTTACACGAGGCGATTCACCCGCAAAGGCGTAGTCGCGATCGTCTTTCGTTAAATTGTTGAAAAAGGGCTCGGCGTGCTGCCGGGCCCTTTTTTATTGCGCAAGAAGCCGTGCTACAGTGCGGCATTATGGCGACGCTGGATGAAATTGTGGATGGCAGGACCGACCTTGTTTTTGAGTATTGCGCCGCGGGCAACCGGGCGAGTTCGGCGGACAAAGACGGTGTTTCTCTCCTGCAGTGGTGCGCGTACTACGGCGATGTGAGCGCAATGAAGTTTCTGCTCGCGAGTGGCGCGCCGATGAATCTCTTGGGCGAGAACCTGGGGCTCAACGCGGCAAGTTTTCATGGCCATTGGAGGTTGTGCAAGTTTTTGCTGGAACGAGGCGCAAATGTGAATGCAGCCGAGGCCGAGACAGGAGAAACCGCGCTTCACGCAGCGCTAAGCCAAACGAACCGGTTGGCGCACAACCTTGTCGTCAAAGTCCTTCTCGCGCACGGCGCCAATCCGAACGTCGCAACAAAGAAGAACGCCGAGACCGGCGCGTTCATGCGCGACTGCAGGACGAAAGGTGAGACCCCGCTGCACCGCGCTGCGGCGTTCGGCGATGAAGAAGCGATTCAGCTTTTGCTCGATGCGGGCGCGGTGATTGACGCGAAGGACTTGAACGGCGAGTCGCCTCTTTCGTGGGCAAGTTGGTATGCCCGGCCAATTCCGATATTGCGGAAACTTTGTTACGGTCCGCATCGCATTCGGCAGGATTACAGCGGCATGGCGGCGAATCTCCTCGGCAAGCCACACACGTGAAGCGCCGGCTGGCGTTAAAACAGAATTGGCGTAGAATACGGCCATGGGACTGAAGGACCGCGAAAATCTGAACGTGACGTGCCCGTGCTGCCAGGCAAAGCTGGTGATCGATCCGATTTTTGGCGCAGTGCTTTCGCACGAAGCCCACGTTAAAGCCGGGCCTAACGTAGATTTGACACAAGCGGCGAGCATACTCGAAGAGCAAAAGAGGCAACGCGAGGACAAGTTCGCGGATTCCTTCTTTCAGGAAACCCACAAAGAAGACATCCTCGCAAAGAAATTCGAAGAAGCCATGAAGAAGGCGAAAGACGCTCCCGCGGGAAAGCCGATTCGCGATTTGGATTTGGATTAACACCCAAATTCTGATTTCAGCGCATTAATCGAATCGATTTGACGAGAGGCAGCATCTTCTTTAATCTGAATAAGGTCGAACACACAAGGAAATCCTTTGATTCGCGCGCAACAGCTACACACGAACTTCAGCGGCAGCAGGACCTGTTGTCGCCGGGCTGCGGAATCTTGCGCGTCTCGCCCATCGGCATAAAAACGCTTTAGCAGAATTTTAAGCGGCCACGGCCAGACTTGCATCTGACCGTGGCCGTTTCCTTTTTTTCCATTTCAATTTGGAGAATCGAATGAGGCAAAGGACAAAACTATTTTTGTCGGCGGTCGCCGCAACTCTGATCGGATCGAGCGCATTCGGCCAGGAGCGCGACTCAAACAATCCGCGACCGAAGCAAAGTTGGTATCGCAAATGGCGGAACGCGGTGGACCGAACCAAAGCGAATCAGCCGGATTGGCTTTCGCCGCTGGCAACCACATCCGGCCGCTTGAAGGATGAATTGAGGTATGACGCTTGGCGGCAGCCGGCGGCGGAAGGCAACACTGCGTGGCAACTCGGTGGCAACAAGGGGCTGGAATTCGTCGCCACGTCACGAACTCAAATCCTGCTGGGAATACCTACCTATAGCTTGCAATCGCCAAACGGCCCACCCGGCGGCTTTGGCGATTTACCTCTGCAGCTCAAATTCAGGATCGCCTCGGCGGAACAGACGGAAGGAAATTACCTGGTGACATTTGTTCTCGGCGCGACGGTGCCAACGGGAGCGCATCGCTACGGCGCTGGGGATCCGGTCTTCACGCCAACGATTGCAGTCGGCAAGGGCTGGGGCCGGTTTGACACACAGTCCACAATCGGTGTGAATTTACCCGGTGGAAGCACAGCACGACTCGGAAGACAGTTGGTGTGGAACACGGCGTTCCAGTATCGCGCGAACTGGAAACTGTGGCCGGAACTCGAAGTGAATTCGACGTTCTATAAATCCGGAAAGAACGCCGGAGAAAAGCAAGTTTTTCTAACACCCGGACTCGGTTTCGGACGCGTGCGGGTTGGTAAGAAGCTGCGATTTTCGTCGGCGGCGGGAATGCAGATCGCGGCGACTCGATTTCACACGTACGATCACAGATGGATGTTTTCCGAGCGGCTTTCCTTTTGAGCGAACCGCCGAGCGGGTACGGTACACTGCATCAAACAGATGACGCAGCGGAAGATTTTTCGACTCAATATGCGGCGCGGAACGCTCGTGCTTGGGCGCAAGACGCTCGTGATGGGCGTTCTGAATGTCACGCCGGATAGCTTTTCTGACGGCGGAAAATATCTGAGTGTGCGGCAGGCCATCGAACAAGCGTTCCAGATGCAGCGCGATGGCGCGGTGATCGTTGACATTGGAGCGGAATCCACGCGGCCGGGATCCGGGGAGATTCCGGTGGCGGAAGAATTGGCACGACTATTGCCCGTGCTCGAATCCTTGCGCGGGAAACTGAAAATTCCAATCTCTGTGGATACGCAAAAGGCGGCTATTGCGGAGATTGCAATTGGCGCTGGTGCAGCGATGATTAACGATGTTTCCGGATTGCGGCACGATCCTCGGCTGGCGGACGTTGTCGCACATCATGGTGTGCCACTGGTTCTGATGCACATGCGTGGAACGCCGCGCACCATGCAGAAACTGCCGTTTGCCAAAGACGTGATGAAAGACGTCTTGCATGGGCTCAGGAAATCCGTGGCGACCGCGCGGAAGGCGGGCGTGGCAAAAAGCAAAATCATTGTTGACCCGGGTATCGGGTTCGGGAAAAGCTTCGAACAGAATTACGAACTCCTGGCAAGGCTGGACGAAATTGCAAAACTCGGCTATCCATTGCTCGTCGGAACGTCGCGCAAGGGATTCCTGGGAAAAACGCTGGCCAGAAACGGGGAGCCCGCACCGTCTGAAAAGCGCATCTGGGGCACGGCCGCAACCGTGACCGCTAGCATTCTTTGCGGCGCGCACATCGTCCGCGTCCACGACGTCGCGGAAATGGCGCAAGTCGCACGCGTTGCGGATTGTATCTTGGAGAATGCAGTATAGATGCTGTTTGTGTTTGGAGAGGAACTCAGCGATGTACAAACGCCTCTGCCTCCTGTTTGCGGTTTTGCCGATTTCCTGCCTGGCGCAACTCGCGCCGCAAACGAAGGATCCGCTAAACAAATTGCAGCCACCGCAAGGCGCAGCGGCATGCTCGGCGACGGAACTGTCGTCCTGCGCGGAAGCGGCAGCAAAAATCCTGCCCCAGGTGCTGGGCGATTCGCCGATGGCGGAGAATTTGCGGCGGCTGACGGATGAAGTCGGTGGACGTGTAACCGGCACACCACAAATGGCCAAGGCCGTCGAATGGGGAGTGGCGGGCTTCCGAGCGGCTAGCGTGGATGTTCACACAGAAAAATACATGTTGCCAGTGACTTGGAGCGAGGGCGACACTCGGCTCGACTTGGTCGGGCCTGTGCAATTTCCTGTACATGTTGTCAGTACTGGCTGGTCGCCGGCGACGCCGGCTGGAGGAATCGAGAACGCGATCGTCGATATCGGCGCTGGAAGCGAGCAAGAATTTGCGGGTGCCGGAAATCTCAAGGGAGCGATTTTATTGGCGCACTCAGAAATTGGTTCAACGTGGGCCGACCTGTTCGACGAATATTTGCGGCCGCCCGCCATCATCGCGCGAGCCGTACAAAGCGGCGCTGGAGC